>JAABUZ0100010334.1_pt1 | contig 10398 bp, 7 predicted proteins | sample 5562091 | NCBI WGS metagenome assembly JAABUZ01 (sample SAMN12813069, study PRJNA571459) | rock metagenome | isolation source: Antarctica rocks | place: Antarctica: Victoria Land, Linnaeus Terrace sud | collected 2015-12-21 | reverse complement strand
GCAGCGGCTTCACGTCCGCCAAGCCCAAAGGCGAGGCCGAACGCCAAGGCGAGTGCCGCGAGCACGGCGAGGTAGAGCCCGTCGATGACGATCTGCGCGACCTGAAGCTGGTTGAGCGCCGCGATGATTGCGAATGCAAGCACGGCGCCGTATGTCACCTGCGACAGAGCGTTTGCACCGCCGATCTTTGCCTCGAGGAGCGCGCCGCGCACGACGCCGCCCAGTAGTTGCGCAAGCCACGCGCCGACAAGGACGATCAGGATCGCCACCACGATGTTGGGAATGAAGGCCAAGGCGCGATCGATGATCTGGGTGACTTGCGGCAACCGTAGTTGCTCGGCAGCAAGTTCGACGAAGATCAAGAAGATGGCCCATTTGATGACTTTACCAAGGATGCCGCTCGGCGTGACCTTCGAGCCTGTCTTTCCAAGAAAGTCATTGATGCCCGTGCGGTCTCCGATATGGTCGAAGTGCGCGGCATGAGCCAGTTTTCCGACGACACCGCCGATAATGCTCGCCACGAACCAGCCGACGATGAGAAGTATCAGCGCGCCGATAATGAACGGGATCGCGCCGATCAGCTGAGAGAACCCCGCCGTGACGCCCGTGATAATGCTCGAACTCCAGTCCGTGACCTGCTGCATGGGTGATGAATTCCTTTCGTAGAGTGCGTGAGGGTTGCAGCGCTATTTCGTGGGTTTGTTTTTTGCGGTGGGGTCGTCGACGCGAAGCTCTTCGTGACGCACCGTGTCGGTAACGTGCTCGGTGCTCTCGACGCGGCGCTTGCCGACCTCGACTTGTTCGCGCACGACCGTGTCCTTACTGACGTTGACCCGCTCTTCTGAGAGGGGAACGCGAATCGTCTCATCGCCGAGCGGGCCGCCGTCCGCGCGTTCGGTACCACTGGCGGGGCGGCGCTCGATGACGAGTTCTTCGCGGCTAACGGGCACATCGATCGATTGCGTCTCGGTGACGACCTCTTTGCGCACGCGCGCTTCGCCGTGTGAAACGCGCTCTTTGTTAGCGACAAGCCGCTCGGCCCGCAGTTGCAGCTCGCGGTCTTCGTCGCCGGCTTTCCCGGCAGCCGCGGTCGCTGCGGTCGCAGTGGAGGCACCTGAGGTTCCGGCGGTATAGCGGATGTCGCCTTTGTATTGATTCAGAATGGCAAGAGCGCGGTCCATGTTGGCGCCGCCATCCACGGTGACGAGCGCTTGACCCTTGACGACCCCGTCGCCGAGATCGTGCGCATCACGCTTGGAAAAGTTCAGGCGAACCAGCTCGTCGACGAAGCCCGATGCCGAACTATCGTGCTCGCGGAAAAATGGACTCGTCGCAGCGGTCGCGCTCGACGCTGCCGCGGCCACATCGCCGGCCGGGCGGCGGCCTTCGCGTGACACATCGTACGCGTCGTCGGCACCTTTGTTATCGCGCGTCGACGACGGCGTATCGTTGCCCTTTTTGTCGTCGCTATCGACTTGGCTGATGTCGGCCCGCGTGAAGCCGGCAGCCTTGAGATCGGTGAGGGCCCGTTGGCCTTGATTTTGATCGCGGAAGAGTCCGGCGACCACGCCGCCGCGTCCTGAGACGTCCGTACCTTTATTCATCCTAGAGGCTCCTTGATCGATGCGGTCTGTAGACCGACAGTGTGTGCGTTTTGAGGAAGGTCCAGCGCAGCTGAATTCTGCTAGCGACGAGATCTGATCGTCGGATCGTTTGGCGAAGAACGGGTGCTGATGGTTGGTTCGGACTTGCGGCGCTGCATCAACGCGAACAAGAGCGCGAGAAGAACGAGCGCAATGAGAAGCCAGACCCACCATGGGATGCCATGATGTCGCGCGACGGGCGCTGAGCTCGGCGCCGGTGCTGCCGCAACTGCGGCCTGGGGCGAAACGATGCGCACCTCGCGCGGAGCAGCACTGTATGCGACGCTTGCACCCGCGGCTTCGCTAAGGAGACGCAGCGGGACGAAAGCGCGGCCGCCCGACAAGAACGGTGCCGTTGCGAGCGTCCGGGGGGAACCCTTGACCGTTGCGTCGCGGCTGCCCAATGTGAGACGGACCAAATCCGCCTTTCCCTTGCGAGCGACGACTGATTGAGGCGGCGTATACGTTACGGCCGCATGAAGTTTTTCGAAGACGCCGCGCACGGGCACGAATACTTGGCTGCCGCGTACGATCGCGGGCACGTTGGTGGGTTGACCGTTAACGTAAACCGGCGGCGAGGATACGGCTGCGCTCGCGTACGACTGCGGCCAAGCGAGACCGGCGACGAGTGCGAGCGCGAACGCGCTCAGCGGCGTCTTTTTCATGTACTTCCCTTTCGTGACTTCGATAAGACACGCGGGCGTGGCGATTCGTCACAACGTTCTTGACGACAATGCACCGCCAAAGACGCTGGAGCAAACGAGCGCTTTGTTACGGCACAGAGGGCGTGCCGGGTTTTGACTCGACCGCCATGCGTGTCAGCAAGCCGTTCGGGACCGTAATGCGTCGATCGTCGTCGGTGCGCACGATGACGCTCGTTGCACTCAAGCGTTCGATCGTACCCGCGGTGCCGTCGACTTTCACGAAGTCACCGAGCGCGAACTCACGCTCGACATAGCGGCCGGCGACCAGATTCTCGGCTAAGGTGCGAGCGCCCCAACCGCCGGCGATAGCAAACGCTAAGGTCGCTCCGCCCACGACCATCAAGAGAACGTACAACAGAAATCCCGAGTCGATCGTAAGCTGCTCCAGCGCCATGAGAATTGCGAGAACGATCACGAGCGTACGCAAAAGAGAGCCTGCCAGCCCGTGATAAAGGACCCCGGCACGCGACATGGCATCAGCAGCACCGCGCGCCAGCACGTCACCCACGATAACCCCGAGAATGACCAGTACCGCCGCCACGACCAGATGCGGCGTAAAGTTCAGCAGATCGCGCAATGCCAACGACAGCGGTACGAACTCCAGGGTATCGACCGCCTGATTCAAAGCGGCCACGAGAAAAATAAAGAAAATCAATCGCCCGATAAGGCGCGATGGCGGCGCGGCAATGCCGACGGTCGCGAGATCTTCGGTCAATCCCCGACGATGCCCAAGCGCATCGAGCCCGACGCGGGCTAACAGCATCGTGGCCAAGCGGCCAAAAAGCCACGCGATACAACCACCGATAAGCAGGATGATCAACGCGCCGGCAATGTGCGGAACATACGCGATCGTCGCGGTAAAGTCTTGTACGAGCACACGACGAGCGTCATCCATGGCGGGCACCTCCGCCGAATAGATCGGCAAATCCCCAGATCAGCGCACGAAGCGCTGCAAAAACTTCATTTGCTCTTCCCGTCGACCGATGGCGCCGCCGCATGCGTTCGACGGCGCGTTCTGCAACGTCATCGGGGGCACGTTCATACTGCCCCAAGATATCTGCAACGAGATTCCGGGTTTCTCGCAGCTCTCCGATGCGATTCGTGCAGCGCGGGCAGCTCGCGACATGGTCGCGTAACGTCGTCGCCGCCGCCGATTCGTCGTCGATGAGCGACGAGAGGACGTCATCGTCGGGGTGAACGTCTCTTTGGCGTGCCATATTAGTCGTTACTTCCGTCGCTGAACACGCGCGCTTCGACAAGTAGGCGCCGTAATGCGGCACGACCGCGCTGCACCCGCATTTTCGCTGCCGATAAGCCGCAGCGTTGAAGCTCGGCGATCTGGGGAACATCGTAACCGTACACATCCCGTAACACCACTGCCACCCGTTGCTCGGGCGGCAGTTGCGCGATCAAGGTCTTTACCTGGCCTTCGAGCGCGCCCTTGAGCGCCTCGTCTTCCGGTGTCGCCGGCTGCTGCCGGGAGGGGTCGCCCGCGGGCTGCAGCTCCCGGCCGGCATCGGCGTCGAGCGATTCGAATTGCAGCAAGCCGCGACGCCGTAACGCGTTGAGACTAAGGTTGACCGTAATGCGGCGCAGCCATGCGGGAAAGCTGGCATGCTCCTGCAATTCCGAGCAATGCGTGTACGCGCGGACGAGGCTTTCCTGAGTAATATCTTCTGCATCGGATGTATTCGCCAACAGACGTAGTGCCGTCGTATACGCGACATCTTGGTATCGGGAAAGCAGGCTGCTCGCCGCGTCTGAGTCGCCCGCTCGCATTCGGGCAACCAAGGTCTCGTCGTCCAAAGCGTCTCCGTGGGCCGCCTAGTCAACTGACGAAAGTTCCCCTCCTTCCCAATCCGCTTTTATAGACACCTGACGGGCGGCAACCGTCACAAGGGTGGGCCGCGACCCCGAAAGCGTGAGGGGTTATCGCTTTACGAGGTGACGATGTCATCGAGTGCATTACTTCCGTCGGCCGGCGCAACGGACCACGAACGCGCCCTGCTCACGTGCCGGCGTTCGGAACGGGAGGCGGCTCTTCAGCCGCCTGCCGTTCGATGCCAACGGCCCAACGGGCCCTGTTACGGAAGCTTCGGTGCCAAACCGTTCCCGGTCAGGATCGAGCCGATGCCCGAAGCCTGATCGTAACCCGCTCTTGCCGTGTAGCCGAAGTTGTTGCCCGAGGTGATGTCGTGGTAGTCCGTGTAGCCGGAGTTCGTGTACACGCTATAAAGCGTCGGGTTTACGAAGCCGGCCCGCGTTCCGTGGATCTGCGCAACCTGCGCCAAGTACGCGGTGAAGATCGGCGAAGCCCACGACGTGCCGCCGATCGGGCCGTCCCACGCTCCGTTGAAGTAGAGGGACGTGCCGTAACTCGGATCCGCGGAGAGCGAGATGTCGGGTTGGTTGCGGCCGCTCGTGATTACGCCGCTGATGCCTTGCTGATACGACGGCAGCGCGAACACCGTCGAGACGCCGCCGCCGCCGGAGCCGCCGTTGGAGTTCCAGACTTCTTCACTCGTCCAGTTGCCCGACGAGTTTACTTGGAGCGACGTTCCGCCGACCGACACGAATTCAGGGCCGCCCGCCGGAGCGGAGACGCCTTGCGAACCACTGCACTCGTTGGACCCAGAATCGCCCGATGAGGCCGAGAAGGTGATGCCCTTGGCAGCGCCCTGCGTGGCGATTTGGTTCGTTGCCGTAGCAAAGCTCGTATCGCCGCTCTCGCAACCGCCGAAGCTCGAGTTGAGCACGTCGACGGTATTGGCGGAAACTGCTGCGTTGTACGCATCTTCGATGTCTTGATCGGTCGGCGAGGGGAACTCGTACACGACGATGTTTGCGCCCGGCGAGTTGCCGAGGATCGTCTCGACGTCGAGTTCGGCTTCGACCGATGCGTTGCCCGGAGCACTGAAGTTGCCATTGAACGTTGCGCCGCCGTCAACGGCGACCTTGGATGTCGTACCGGTGCGCGTAATGCCGAATTCGCTTGCGTAGCCCGTGAGGTCGCTTGCGAGGTAGTCGGCCCAGATGACCACGCCGGCGCTTCGGCCTGCCGCGTTATAGCCGTGCTGGACCGGAAGGTCGTAACCTTGCGCGGTCGCAAGGGGGCCGTAGCCGCCGTCGGGGCCGTTGAGCGGTCCGCCAATCGGCTTGCTGCCGCCCGGGGTCGTCGTCGGCACCGGAGTGGGCGTCGGCGTAGGCGCCGGCGTCGCGGTCGGAGCACCCGTCGGTGTGGGCGTCGGTGCCGGGGTCGCCGTCGGTTTGGTGGTCGGCGTCGGCGTGGGTGTCGGATTGCTGCCGTTGCTCAGGCTGACGTCGTCGACGTACTGGTAGGTGTGGTATCCGCCGTATCCGTCGCCGTGTACGCCGAAATAGAGGTTGAGCGTTTGACCGGCGAGTGACGAGACGTTGTACGAGAGTTGCTTCCAACCGCCGGTATTATTGACGGTCTGATAGAGCGTAGAGACGACGTTGCCGCTGGCGTTGAAGAACATGGCCCATTGATAGGCGTACTGGTTGTTCGGTTCGTTCGAACCTTGATACACCCAGAACGACAAAACGCCGTTCGAGGGAACGGTCACGGCTTGGCAGAGGCCGGCGTCGCCGTTGATCTCGCCGCCGCTGGTTGTTCCTGCGAATTCGGAATACTTACCGGTATGCGCGCGCGCGGTCGTCACGCGGGCGTTGACGTTGCCGCACTGCTGCCAATAGGTGTAACCGCCCGATTCGAAGCCGGGATCGGAGATGATGTTTGTGGCGTACGGCTTGATCGCCGGTCGAATGCGCGCCGCCGGCGGCCGCACGTGCACCGCCGTCGCGGGGCGGCCGACCGGGCGGCCCGTGATCTGCGCGAGGAGCCGGGCGCGCTGCTGTTGGGCGAGACGCTGCGCCGGTGCGGGCAGGCGGTACAGCGGTTCGACGACGTTGAGATTGTTGAGGCCCGACACCGAGCCGACGATGCCGCGTAATTCCGCCGGAATCTGAGCGGGCACGGCATTGGCATAGCGCACGCCGACGCCGCTTTGCACGACGCGATGGATCTGCGTGGCGAAATAGCGCTCGGCCACGGCGGCGGGGGCAGTCGCATCGATGACGGTGCGGTTCGGGAAAGTTTGCGTGATATGGAAACCGGCGCGGTTCAACGCCGCGGCGGTGCGCTGGTAATTGCCGACGGTCGGCGCGAAGTAACCATTGAACTGCGCGCTCGTAAGAAAATGGTGATAGAGCGGCGAGCGGCGATTGCTTTGTAGCTGTACCAATCGGTCCAGTTCGGCGGCGTGCTGATAGTTGAGCGTCACCGCCACCGACACCGGCAAGGTCGACTGAGCTCGGCCCAGATCGCGAATGTCGGAGCGGTGCGGAACGTCGGCGGCATAGCCGCTACGAAGGGGCGCGGCGCTCGCGGCTGTGGCGTTCACCGCAAATGCGGCGACGACCAGCGCGGGAACCAGGCGCTGAACGAGGTTTTCCAATGGTCCTCCGATGCAAAGAAACAAAGAAAGCGTCTTGGTCGGCAAGCGCCCTCTGCTGGAGAAAAGGGAAGCCCTGCCCGTTGCGGCGTGATGGTGGCCGCTTCCTGGGAAAGCGCCTACAGGGTTGCGAGCGTTTGGCGGGCTTGGTCGGCGTAGGTTGCGTGGAAGTTCGGATTGAGCGCCAGGGCGCGTGCTAAACGGCGCTTGGCTTCGCCGCGCTCGCCGAAATGTAATGCGATCATTCCGGCGTGGAATTGAACGATCGGGTCTTCCGTGTCGAAACGGGTGGCTCGTGCCGTCGCGCGCCGCGCTTCATCCCAGTGGCCCGCCATTGCCGCGGCCCAGGCAAGCGTATCCTGCGCGTAGATTTCGTCGCCCCGCACCGCCGCTTCACGCCGCGCGATGGCAAGCGCATCGTTCGGCCGAAGGCGATGATCGGCATAATAGATCGCCAAGAGGCGATCGTTGACGCGGTAAGCGTTGCCGATGCGTTCGATCGTGAAGATCAAATCGCGGGTTGCGGCAGCGGCCTTGGCGTCTCCAAGAGCCGCTTGGGCATCGGCCTCATAACCGAGCGTTTCGGGGAACGGCGTTACCTCAGCGCCCTTGATCGCCGCGTCGAGCGCTTCTGCGTACCGGTGATTGGCAAGCTCGAATTTGGCCAGGTCTTTGAGCGCGAGATTGTACGTCGGAAAGAGGGCGAGCGCGTCATGCTCGTCCGCGATCGCGCCGGCGTTGTCGCCGGCTTCGAAAGCGAGTTCGCCAGCGCGGAAGCGATACCACGCGCGCGGCTGCGCCGCTGCACCGCCGGCATCGATGTCGAATTGCGCCGTAGCGTCGGCCAGAAGCGCGCGGGCCTGCGCCAAGTGACCCGTCAGTTCGTCGTAACGCGAACGGATCGTCTCGGCGGCGACGCTGTTGCGGTCGCGCGAAGCAATGCGGTCGAGCGTCGCATCGGCCTGCCGGTATTCGCCCAATTCCATCAGGAGGCTGGCCTTCTGCGACAAGAACTCCGCGCCGGCGGGATCGTAGGGAATGTCTTCGTTCACGTAGTGCAGGGCGGCGCGAAAGCGGTGCAACGTCAACATCACCGATGCCATCTCCGCGATGGCGCCGATGTTGCGCGGCTCGATCCCTAGCGACCGTTGCGCCATGTGCTGCGCGCGCAGCACGTCGCCGATGTCGCCTTTTTCACGGTAGCGCTGCAAGTACTGACTCGCAAGCTCCCGCGGGCTAAACATGTCGCTCGTATGGTTCTCGCGCACGGCGCCTTCCCAGAAGGCGATGAGGCTGTCGCGGCGTTCGTCGTCGCGGTCGCCCGGCGCGGCCGTCGGAACGCTGACGGCCGTGGCATCAGCGGCCCGATGACCGATGAACCACGGCCAGAGCACCAGGGCCAGTACGGCACTTACGGCGATGAGCGCAATCGCGCGATAGCGCATGTCAGCGCTCCCTACATAACGGACGGGAAGCACCACCCGAGTGCTTCCCGTCCGTCGGCGGATCAACGTGGCGGCAAGTCCTTAATGGGGATCCGTCACGTACGGGTAGACGGCCTGCGTCTGACGACCGCCCTGGCCCGAGTAGACGTGCTCGTTCGAGAGGCAGGTATTTTCTTTGCCGTCGTCAGCAGCGAGGCGGAGCGCCGGAATCGTTTTGCCGAACACGACGCCGAGCGAGATGTCGATCACGTCGTCGGTGAGTGCGCGGCCGCCGAATTTACTGCCGGTCGCGCCGCCGGTTTCGACGCCGAGATACGCAGCGGGGACGCCGTACTGCGAAAGGTCGGCCGACATTTCGTTGGGGTAGAGCACCGATGTTACGACGTTTGAGATCGCTGGGCTGCGGCCGGCGACGTTCCGCATGAAGTACGAGAGAGCATAGTGGATCGCCGGGTCGTCGTACGGTTCGCGCGTATTGCTGAGCCGGTGATCGGCGAACTTTTCGAAGAGTTCTTTGACGACCGGTCGCGACAGCAATTCGATCTGATTGTACACCACCTGATCGTTATAGCGCTGGTTCGTGGCGGTGCTCGTCGTGGCCCACAGGTGGACGAGCGGCGATTGACCCGCGTTCACGAGAAGGTTGCGTGGCACATCGAGCACGATCGAAACGACGTTGAAGCCGCCGTTGATCTGCGTGAGGGCATTGGTTGAAGGCCTGGTGCTGCACGCATAATTGCCGGAGGCCGGTCCCGAACGTGTGCCGGGCGCGAAGCCGTTGAACGTCGGCGTCTTCGTGCCGAGAGCATCACCCGTACGGGGGTTGCTGTAGAGCCGGTCGGGGAGGATCTTGAAGAACTGGAAGAGATCGAAGAAAAACGGGTCCGCGCGCGGTCCGACGAACGCGGTGATTCCGTCGGGAAGCAGCGTCCCGGCCGGTTTGTTGAAGCTGATCGGGAACCCGATCGGCGTGCCGGTAGTCGACTGCAGGCCCAGGCTGTTTGCGTTGCCGCGCTTCTCGTAGAACTGGATTTTCTGATCGGGACCGGTGCCCTTTGCCGTAAACTGCAGCGCGACGTCGGCAGGCGCCGTCGTCCCGAGGTTTCCGTGGGCGAATTTGAATTGGTAGAGCACGTTGGGATCGAGGAAGTAGTGACTGCTCTGACCATCGGGGATGAGCGGTACGACGTTCATCACGACTTCAACGTTGTTGCGGTTCGTGGGCGACGGGAAAAGAAATACGTCGGTGATATCCGCCGGCGGCCGCGCGACGGTAGCGGGCGAATCCTGATGGTCGGAGCTGCGCGCGGGGTGCGAGACGTACAGGAATGACGCCGCGCTCAGGGCGGCGACGCTCGCGGACACAGCGATGAGGCGCCTGAAGTGCATAGAGGCTCTCTTTCCTAGCAGATGCGTGGAACGACCGAAGGCGTGAAGCTCGGATGAGCCCCCGTAAGCGTGACGCACCCCGTCGGCGCCCGGATTGGAAATCGCTGATCCGGGCGCCGGAAGTATCAGTCTCGGCTGAAGTGGGTCTGGAGTCGTTGTTACGACTCGTTCGAGCCGCGGTGTTTCCCCGTAGGGGAGCGACGTTGCTACTCTTGGGCGGTCGCGCAGTCCAGCGGCTTTTCCGGTTGCGATTCCGCGAGCGTTGCCGCGTGCGCTTGACGTAAAGTCGCATTCGCCGCCGCGACGTCGTTCGCGAAGAATGCAGCGACGGCGCGAATTTGGGTGCGGTAGTCGGCATCGATACGGGCCGCGAGGTTGAGCGTTGCGGCGGTCGGCGGACCGGTCCCAGCTCGATATCCGACCAGGGCCTGCAAGTTTTCGCGTAGCTTGCCGGGGCGCTGAATGGAATCTTCGTCGTTCTGGTAGTCCGCGGTGAGATCGTCGCGTAACGCGCGGGCATGCGCCCCCAGCGCGGCAAGATCGTGTTGCTGCGCCGAGGCGGCGACGGCGTCGAGGCGGTTCAATGCGGCGTCGACGCCCGAGAAGTCCGTTTCGTGCGCAGCCACGAAGCGGTGGGCCGCCTCGTACTGGCCTTGCGTGGACGTGACGCGCGGGTCGGGGCGAACGTCGATTGGTTCGCGCAGCGTGCGCCCGTCGAGGGTTACTTCAGCCGTATAGCGTC
>JAABUZ0100010332.1_pt1 | contig 10399 bp, 8 predicted proteins | sample 5562091 | NCBI WGS metagenome assembly JAABUZ01 (sample SAMN12813069, study PRJNA571459) | rock metagenome | isolation source: Antarctica rocks | place: Antarctica: Victoria Land, Linnaeus Terrace sud | collected 2015-12-21 | reverse complement strand
ACGTGCCTGGAGCAGTGAATAGATGGAGCCCGCCTCGGATTGTGTCTGCGACAGGAGATGAGCCGAGAGAACACACAGAACCACGAATCCCCCGAGTCTTCTATAGAATTGTCGCACTGTCGGAAGGAAGGACATCGGCTCCAGAATAGGCTAACGCCGCCGAAGCGACCGTAGCTGTGACCTCCAAGGCACAGGGACTTAGAAGGTGAGATTTCCCCCAATCTGCAGAAAGCGCGGCGTAGCCTGACCGGTTGTTCTACCGAAGTTGCCGTTCGACTGATCCGTCGTCACGCCGGTCAGGTTTGGGTGATTGAGAACGTTGAAGAACTCAAAGCGAAGCTGAAACCTGACTGATTCAGTGATGGGGGTGTTCTTCAGCAGCGATGCGTCCCATTGCTCGAATCCAGGTCCGCGGAAGGAGTTGAAGAGCTCGTTCCCGTCGGTGCCTGGCGTGGGCTTGGAGAAGTTCGTGGCAGAGACCGTCCCGGTCCCGCCGCGGCGATAAGCGGTGCGGGAGTTGTTTTGTGTGTAGCTGGCGACGTTGGGGAAGTCGTAGTTATCGCCGTTCGCGTTGTAATCGCCACCATTAGCAAAGGTGGCACTGGTGTAGATATTGAACGGATTTCCACTCTGCAGAATGGTGGTTCCACTGACTTGCCACCCGCTGGCGGCACGGCCCAGGAGGCCCCGCGCACCGTTGTAATCCGGCACCTGGTAGTTCCAGGCCAGGGAGAAGCGATTCGGAGCATCCCAGTTCGACGGACCGTAGTAGTGCCTTGGATTGATATACGTTGGAAAGACCTGGGTATCATCCTGCGATCGGGAGCGAGTGTAGGAGGCGCTGAAGAACGCCCGCTTGAACCTACCCCGGACGGCTGCGACAAAGGCGTTGTAATCGGACGCTCGGTCGTTCCGGGTATAGAACACCGACCCGAAGCTCGTGTTCAGGCGCGTTGGGACTGTGCTGTTGTGGAGGATGAGATCTCCCGCGAAGACGTTGATGTCCTGCCCATAGCTGACGTTGAAGACCTGACCGCCGCCTGAAAGCATGTACAGCCCACGGGATCCGGAGTAGAGCAGGGTGCCCACCAATCTTGGTCCCAGCTGCCGCTCTACTCCTCCGGAGTAGGTATACGTCACGGGCGTCTTCAGGTTCGCATCGATGCCTCCGATACTGAACTGAAGCCCCGTAAGACCTCCTTGCGCATTGAGTGGCCGAGCCGGAAGAGCGGGTGATGGATAGCCGTAAGGCTTTTCGTTGCCGGTTCCGAGAGCGAAGAGAGGACCCGGGGTCTGTCCGGCAAAGAAGGTAGGAAAGATGTTGCCGGGCGGATTGCCGCGGTACTGCTCCTGCAGATTCGCGAGAGTGGGCCAGTTATGGAAGAAGCCAGCACCGCCCTTGATGAGCCACTTCCCATTGCCATCGGGGTTCCAGGCGATACCCGCCCTCGGACTGAAGATGTCGGTGATCGAACGATTCAGTGCATGGCTGTGAGCAACGACGGCTCCGTTTGCGATCTGCTGTTGAAACGTCGAACCGGTGCCAGGAAAGAAGTTGCCGAAGGCCGTATTTGCGCTCCGAGAATAAGGGTTGCCGTAGTCGTCCCATCGCAGACCGTAGTTCAAGGTAATCTTCGGCGAGATCTTCCAGGTGTCCGAAACAAAGGCTCCGTGCGTGATACCGGCGGCGTTCCAGTCGTATTCGGTTCTTTGCCCGCTGACTGGATTGTAGGAGAGACCGGTCTCCGTAAAGACGTTATCCCGCACCAGATCCAGAAGGGAGTTGAAGGCGAAGGTTGGCTGATCATGCGGTCCGTTGAAGACCTCTACGTCATCTGCGAAGAGCCCTTCGTACCCGAGGCGAATATCATGCGAGCGGAAGGTGTGATTGAGAACATCGCGCCAGTGATAGTTGTGCTGGATAAAATCACCCTGCGCGAACCCTGCTCCGAATCCTTGGCCGAGCCCGGTGACGTTGACCACGGGAACGCTGAATAGGCCAGTTTGCGGGGCAATGCCTCTACCCGCATCGCGGCGAATGCTGCCTCATTCAGCGTATTGGCGCTGAACGTGTGGGTTTCGTTGACCTGAATGGCGTACTGGTAGTAGCTGTTCGTGGTGCCGAACGCGGTTCTCGGGTTGGTTCCGTTGGATTTGAGAGTCGTCCGATAAAAGGCGCCGTAGAGTCGTTCCGCTCGGAAGGTCTTGTCCAGGCGAAGGCTGTATTGATTTCCGTTCCGGTAGGCCGTGTCGTTGTAGTCGCCCCGGTCGAGATAAGGCGTGCCGCAGGGCAGGTTGATGGGTGAGGCAGTCCCGCAAGCCGGCCCCCCGGGAGATCCGGCGACCGAAACCGCCGAGACGTTACCGACCTGCGAGACGGGGTAGGTCGACAGGAGCTTGGTTCCGATCGAGTTTGGAAAGGCCGTCTTCGCGAATGCCGTGAAGGCAGGATCCTCAAAGGTGATGCCGGTGGAGGTCACAGCCGCCGAAGCTCGCAAGGGTTCGATTGCGAAGAAGAAGAAGCCGTCGTGACGCGGGAAAATAGGACCACCGACCGTGGCCGAAATATTGTTGCTGTGGAATGGGTTGTACTTCGTCGACCCTTCCCGGAGCGCAAAGAACTTCTGATAGGTGAAGTAGTCGCTGACGTTGCCGTGGTACGATTTGCCGCCCGACTTCGTCGTCATCGTCATCTGTACCGAACTCGCCCGGCCGTAGTCGACGCTGTAGGTATTGGTCTGGATAGTCGCCTCCTGGATGGAGTCAGGGTTTGGCGTCATATTCAAAACACCCGGGCGAATGGAACTGGTTACGTCCAATCCATCCACGATGTACATATTTCCGACGGCGCCCTGCCCGTTCGCGCTGGCGTCCACCTGCGTCTCCGTGGAGAAGTTATCGCGACCGGAACCCGGGCTTCCGTTGCTGGTGACACCCGTTCCGGTGACTCCCGGAGCGAGCGTGACCAGTGAGATCATGCTGCGACCAGCCAAAGGCAGAGCTGAAAGCGTCTCGGTTGGCAGAGTCTCTTGGAGACGAGTATCCGCCGTATCAAGAAGCGGCGCCTGCGCAGAGACGTCAACGACCTGATTCGCCGCTCCTGCGACGAGGCTCACGGGGATGTTGAGCGTCTGGTTGGTGTCCAGCTTTAACTGGACCCGAGAACTACTGAATCCTGCTGAGCTTGTGGAGAGCTCATAATTTCCGGGAGCCAGGCTGACGAACTGATAAACGCCCGTGCCGCTGGAGGTCGCCAGTTTCTCTTCCCCTGTCGCAACATTGCGCAGAGTTAACGCGGCGGTTGGAATTACGGCACCGCTGGCGTCGGTGACCACGCCCGAGACGTTGCCGCTGAACTGAGCTTCCGCTGTGTGTGCGAAGCCTGCGAACAGTAGCAAGCTAAGGGCTACTCGACTTAAAAGACCGATGCTCATACACCCGACCTCCATCTGCAGAAAACAGGTCCAATTGGTTGATCTGTCTAAATCTGTTTCCCGGAATACGTTTACTCAGGTACAGCGGGACGTGATGAAAACTGATGCTTCATTGGTCCGAGGAACATTAAGACAAGGACGCCTGAATCGTCAAGCAATTTCGCTGTGGGTTAGCCTTGGGGTCCTGGCACTCCGTACTTCTCTTGCGCGCAAGGACCACGTCTAGCTCCCTTCAGCTTCGGATCAGCCCCTTGCGGCGGATGCTGTATACCTCGTCCTGAAAACGCAGGCAGATCGCAACACATCAACCGGGGTTGAATCATCCACTGGTATACGGGATCCAGACCTGCATGGAGGCAGGGTCGCGGTTGGCCCAGGCATAGTACGGGATCAACCTGACGGAGGTTGCAGTCACTCTCGGCTTCTGTGGCAGACCGGCCGGGTAGTACAGCCCCACATCGCCTGGCGAGCTGCTTATCGAGCCCGAATGACTCAGGACCAGGACGCCATCCAACAGCTTCGAATCGAACTCTGTCGCGGTATTGCCATTCAGCTCGACCGTATATCCGGCGAGATTCATGCCCTGGGCGTGATCGCTCTGATCGAGGTGCTCCATGCAGAAGACGATGGGCCCACGCTGGAAAGCAACCCGTCCACGGTCTTCGCTGACAGCTGGGTTCGCCTTGAGTAGGTGGGTAGTCATGTCAAAGCTCAATTCCACCGTCTCGGTCCCTGACCAATGACGGCGAATGGCCATATACTCGCCAGGTCTGGCGACGCTGATCTCCGCACCATTCACCTTTACGATGTTCTTCGCGGACCAGCCCGGTATCCGGACGTACACAGTAAAGTCGCCCGGCTTGGCCGGAGTTACGGTCATCTTGACCTCGCCGCTCCACGGATAGTTCGTCTGCTGCCGGATTACCAGGCCGCTTCCGTTAGAGAGGTGCCAGTTCATCTCGGAGTTGTCGTAGAGATGGACGTAAACGCCGTCGTGGCTTGTGCTGTAAAAGTAGCCAGGCAGTGAGGAGAGGGTGCGCTCAATGTTGGGTGGGCAGCACGTCGTGTCGTACCAGGAATTCCGAATTCTTCCTTCAGGCGAGTGGCGATCGCTCGAGTTGCCGGTGGGGTCGAAGGCCAGCGGATTCCGGTAGCAGTACGTCTTGCCGTCCAGCGACATACCGGAGTTGATCCCGTTGTACAGCGCCCGCTCGATGACGTCAGCGAACTTGGCCTCGCCCGAGGCGGAAAGCATTCGCCAGTTCCACATCATGTTTCCGATTGCAGCGCAGCTTTCACCATAGGCCCGCGCATTCGGCAGCTCGTACGCATCTCCGAACGCCTCTCCGCTCTCGCGCGCTCCGACTCCGCCAGTGACATAGAGTTGATGGGCTACCAGATCGTCCCAGAGGGTATTCAGCGCCCTCCAGTAGGCCGGGTCACCGGTCTCCAGGTAGTAGTCCGCAGCGCCGCAGCAGGCGTACATTGCCCGCACAGCATGCCCCTCCAACTTCGTGCGTGACACGAACGGAATGCCGCAGAACATGTAGGTGGTCTGCTGCCGCTTCAATGGCACTCGCTCGTCGCCATGGAGTATGTAACCGGCAAGCTCCAAGTAGTCTTTTTTACCGGTAGTCCGGTACAGCTCGACCAGCGCCATCTCGATCTCCGGATGCCCGGAGACGATGGCCTTCTGGTTCTTCCCGGGCCCATAGGCTGGAAGCAGGAACTGGTCGACGAACCGGATACCCGCGTCGAGCAGTGTGCGGTCGCCTGTGGCGCGGTAATAGGCAATCGCTCCCTGTAACATGTGCCCGATGTTGTAGAGTTCGTGCCCCGTTGTCTGGACGTCGTACTGCATCCGCTGCGATTTCTTGTCCTCGACATAGTACGTGTTGAGGTACCCGCCTGGCTCCTGAACCGCTACAACATCGCGAATCATTGCATCGGTCGTCTTGCGGAGCTGAGGTTGGTCGGTTGTTTGTAATGCGAAACCGACCGCCTCCGTCCATTTGTAAATATCGGAATCCGAAAAGACGGGCCCCTTCTGCGGCTGCGAGGATCTTCCAGTTAGCCGGAGAAAGTTGTCCATGCGCCCATGGTCAACCAACTCATCGTGCATGCTGGGAATGCTGGCGGCCACATTGGTGGTCCGTCGTTGCGACCAGAAGCCTTCCTGCAGGCGGACCGCTCTCACAGGCACCGTCTTCAGCTTTGCATAAGGAGATTGGGACAAGTCGATAACGCCAGCGTCACGCCTCTTCGCCTTCGGCTGAGTGGCGGACGGAGCCTGCTCTTCCGGATTCGGTGAGAATCCTAACCCTCTTGGCTGCCCGTAGGAAACGACAGACGGAACCACTGAGACTGCGGCCGAGGCGATAAATGCCCGGCGAGAGACCCTCTTCGGCATGGCCTGCTCCTGTGCAAAGTGTCGGCTTCCACTTCTATCCCGCTCGGGCCTTCGTAGTCAAGAGAACGTTTTCTCTGCTTCAGTTAACTTCATTCCAGAGGAACGCAGGGTGCAACGGAGTAAAAGTTGCGGACGTAACGAGAGGACCGGTTTTGCGGAGAGGGCGACCTTAGTACGATGAACCGTCTTCAGGAGATAAGTGCCTGATCTCTGTAGCTCAGACAAATTCGGTCGCGTCGCCAGCTGGACCGACCAGACACACAGGCAACGCAGATCGCAGAAGTACATCTCACCGCCGGAGTCTGTCAGAACGAACGCGTGCTGCGTTGCCTCAACCATGTCATACGAGCACAGTCGACGTTTCATGGTGCTGCGCACCTCTCTTCATGCAGTCCGACAGCTTTGTAATTGGGCTTTCCCTGGAGGGTGGACCGGTCCACGACCTATTCGCAAGCTTCCCGCCGGTCTGCTGACTCAAGACGCGGATAACTAGAACCGCAATCCGCTTACGGAGTGCGGCGGGCAACTCGCGCTCAGCAGTCCTCATGTAGGCAGCCCAGCTGCCCCGCCCTTTGGATCATCGGAGCACGTCCGGTCTTCTGGGTCCATTTGTCCACCGCCTGCTGTTGAAGCCACCCTGAGGCGAGAAAGATAGCGATCAGCCGAATGATGATTGCTTCCTGCACGTGAGGCATTGTTTCACGGCAGTCTAGAATCACCTTCCCTGATACATACGATATAGGACGTTATCGTACGTGAGTGCAGCCTTTTGGACGGGCAATCATTCGCCAGAACGCTGATTGTGCATGTAGTCGCTCAGCTCTCGCCAGACTAACTGGACGATCCGTACACAAAACCATGTGCAACAGAGACCGGCGGAGACCAGGAGGTAAAGGCCAGGGTGTTGGGTCGGCATGGCTTTCAGGATATGCGCGGCAGCCGACTATCAGTTCTCTCTTCCTGCTTGCGCCTGAAACGACCGTTTCAGGTCCCCTGTGCGGAGCTTGGCCATTTAGTGAGCATGATAATCCGGCATGGTCGCGCGGCGGCCACACCTGAGGATGAGAAAGAAGGCCTGTCCTGACGATTGAGGTGTTGACGCCGCCGCTCTGGTCGGTAACAAGGATTGTTAGTTCTTGTTATCCCTCCCACCATGGAAGCTGGAGGTGCTTGCCATGAACGTCTCTTTGACGCCGGAGCTGGACCAGTTTGTCGTGACCAAGGTGGCATCGGGACGCTACACGTCAGCCAGCGAGGTGGTCCGGGAAGCCCTGCGACTCCTGGAGGAGCGTGACCAGGCGCGCAGCGCACAGTTGGGCGCCTTCAACGAAGAGCTCTCGAAAAGGCTCCAATCACTGGACCGCGGAGAGCATGTCGAGCCGGCGGCGGCCAAGGCGCGGATCGCACGGAAGTCCGAGGAGCGGAGAAGGCCCCGCGGATGAGCCGGTATCTCCTTGCCTCAGCAGCCGAATCGGACCTGGACTCCATCTGGGAGTACATTGCACGGGACAGCGTGGACGCGGCAGACCGCTGGATTGCAAAGCTGTTCGATGCATTCGAGGTTCTGGCAGTCAACCCTGCCATCGGTCACACACGCGAAGACCTCACAGCCGTCCCGGTGTTGTTTGGCCTGTGGGTACCTACCTAATCCTGTATCGAAGGCAGCCGGAGCTGGTCGAGATCGTGGCCGTAACCCAAGGGGCGCGCGACATCCCGTCGTTCCTTGAGCACCGCAGACCCGAGGGCAAAGACTCATGAGCGCCGAAATGGCTCTCCGCGCGCACGCGGCTTCCCTGCCGTCGATCTTTACGGCGTGCCCAGAAGCCCCCGTGCGGATGCGAGATTTCTTCAGCTCGCATATCTCAATACCCGCCGCGCTTACATGGAGGCGGTTCGGCAGTTCTCCGCCTTCTGTGCCGAATGCGGCATCCTGGATCTCGCTCAGGTTGAGCCAATTCATGTGGCGGCGTTTGTGGAGGCGCAGCTCAAGCTCCACTCCAAACCCACAGTGAAGCAGCGGCTGGGCAAACTCGTCCAAGAGGGCAGGATTATCAGCATTGGCCCGCAAGCCACACGGACTGCCGCGCACGATGCGTGGTCTCGGCGAAGATCAGAGCTGCGATTGAGCGTCTCTGGCCCTCGACCTCCAAAGCGCTCGAGATAACTCTGAAACATGCGCAAGATAGTACTCAAAGCTACAGCTTAAGCCGACGAAAGCGAGCGCCGAAACACCGCCACCATGCAAGCTGCTACAGTTTCTGCGTGTCCAAGTGGCCTCAGACTCACAATCCGAGGTTATCGTTCACCGCGATCGCTAGATTCTGCTCAGAACCCAAGTACCGCTCCGTTGTTTGAATCGAACTGTGTCCAAGCAGGAACTTGATTTGCTCGAGGTCGCCGCCGCTCTTCCGGCAAAGCTTTGCACACGTCCTTCTAAGGTCGTGAGCACCAAAGCGCTCTATGCCGATCTCGTGTGCTGATGATTCAACCACGCTCCAGATCGCCCCGTCGCTGAGCTGGTCTCCTTTGAGCTTGCCAGCTTTGGACACCGGTCTTAGCAGCTTGCCGTCATCGACGCCGGCGGCGGTCATCCAGGCATTGACGGTTAGTTTTACCCACATCGGAATGGGAACCGTCCGAACCCGGCCACCTTTGCCACGCATATCGGCGATGACCCATCGTCCCTCTCGCATCTGGATTTCTTCGATTTCGAGGTTAGTGAGCTCGTGCCGGCGCAGCGCACAGCCCACGAGCAGCGCCAAAATGCAGTGGTCCCGCTTCCCCTTCAGGGTGGAACGGTCCGGGACCGCAAGCAGATCCTTCGTCTGCTCGCGCGTCAGCCAATTTCCCATCCTCGCTCCCTGCTGGCGGACGTTCGGGATATCCGACATTTGCGTCGCCTGATCGTTATCGAGAATGCCGTTTCGCCGGGCCTCGCTTACCAGCTTCCTTACCGCCGAGAGGCGAACATTTATTGTGGACGGACTCAGTCGCTTTTCGATCATGGACGCCCGGTAGTCCATAAGAAGGAGCCGGCTGATCCCTTGTGAGCGAATGGCGCATAGCTCAAACACCTCGTCCAGGGCTTTCGCATAGTTTCGCTTGGAATGTACGGACTTAACCGTTTGCAGGACCATATGCCTAAGCTCGAGTGCCGCGGCCTCGCCGGAAGCGACTACTGGCGGGAGTGAGAGCGAGAGGGCGGCTGGCACAGATTCAGTCATCGGCCTCTCCTCTCGACCAGAACGGCCGTCGCAACGACAATTTGCGAATAGCCTGTTGCCAAATTAGGACGCGCTAGGAGGCTATTGGCCGCCCGCCCTTGTTTTTCAGTTCTCATTTTCGGAGTCCGCCCGGGCAGCTTCTATCTCGGCTCGAAGCTTGACAACGACCTCTTGCAGGTCCTCGACGCTCGGCAGCTCCTCACGCACCGGCGCCGGCAGCTCCCGCGTGATTTGATAGGTTGAGACGCCGATCGGCTGATTAATGTTCTCGAGAGCAAACTCAACAATGGGTCCTGTCCGGCTCTCGCAAAGGAGGATGCCGATGCTAGGAGCCTCTACCGACGTGCGCATGGTGCCGTTGACCGCAGCCAGATAGAAGGCCAGCTTGCCCGTCCACTCCGGCTGGAACTTGCCCGTCTTCAGTTCAATGACGACGAAGCGATGCAGACGAATGTGATAGAAGAGAAGGTCGATGTAGAACGTTTCATCGGCGACCCGCAGGGGCACCTGGCTGCCAACAAACGCGAACCCTCGACCAAGTTCCAGCAGGAGGTCGCGAAGGTGAGAAAGCAGTCCGCGTTCAATCTCCCGCTCCTGAGCTTGTTTAGAGACAGTCAGAAAATCGAAGTTGTAGGGATCCTTGAGGACCTGTTGAGCGAGATCGGAATCGGGCGGGGGCAACACGCGTTGAAAGTTGGTGAGCGCCTTCCCTTCCCTCTGGTGGAGTCCGCTCTTGATCTGCAGCACCAGGATGTTGCGGCTCCAGCCATATTCGACGGCCGTCCGGAGGTACCACTCTCGCAAGACGGGCTCTTTTAGCCGATCGAGCAAGACCATGTGATGGCCCCACGGCAATAGTGCAGCAACCTGCTGCACTATTCGTTCGTCCGGCCAACCCTCCGCGAAGGACCTCATGTACTGTAGGCTCCGGGGACTGTATCCCTCCACACCCGGGAACTCGATCTGCAGATCGTGCGCGAGACGCTCAATGACCCTCGTACCCCATCCTTCAGCCTGTTGACGGGTGAGGATCTCCCTGCCGATCGACCAGTAGAGCAGCACCAACTCTCGGTTAACGGCGAAGGAGGCTCTGATCTGGGCCGTGCGGATGCGCTCCTTGAGCTCCTGAAGGAGTTCTGGGTACCCGGCCGGCAGTTGAAGGCTGTTTTCCACGAATCCAGCATACCAGCACATAGAGGACGACAATTGGCATTGTCGTGGGTAATCCAGGTCTGAATCGAACTGGATAAATGCGCGATCGCGCAGCTATTCCCTTCCCTCCCCAAAGGTCCTAAACTCGCCCTAAAGCTGGATTTCCAGCCTCGGAGATC
>JAABUZ0100010329.1_pt1 | contig 10401 bp, 10 predicted proteins | sample 5562091 | NCBI WGS metagenome assembly JAABUZ01 (sample SAMN12813069, study PRJNA571459) | rock metagenome | isolation source: Antarctica rocks | place: Antarctica: Victoria Land, Linnaeus Terrace sud | collected 2015-12-21 | reverse complement strand
CCGGCGGTGACGCTGTACGGCGCCGCACGTGACCGCACGCCCACGGCGGCGTTCCGCATCGACGGCCGTACCCCGCGGGAGGTCACCGAGCACCTGGGCGCCGCCGGCATCTGCGCGTGGGACGGCGACTACTACGCCTACGAGCTAATGACCCGGCTCGGGCTGCGCGAGTCCGGTGGCGCCGTCCGGGTCGGGCTCGCCCACTACTCGACGGCCGCCGAGGTCGACCGGCTGCTCGAGTGCCTCAACGGCGTCAGGTGACCCGGCCGCGGGCCTTCGGGTAGGCGGTGTGAGCGCCGGTCGCGAGCAGGGCGCGCATCCGGTCGAGGGCGTCCCACACGTCGACGAAGCGGGTGCCGAGCGGTGCGGGGCCCAGCCGGACCAGGTCCGGCGCGCGGAAGTCTGGGATGACGTGCGCGTCCGCAACCAGGGCCTGGCAGAGCTGCCATGCCTGCGGGTGCGTGATGCTGACGTGCCCGCCCCGCCGCGCCGCGTCTCGGGGCGTCGCCACGGTGCAGCCGTACGGCGCGAGCCACGCGTCAGCCAACGCGATGAGCAGGCCGGTCAGCGCCGCCGACTTCATGGCGACGCGAGCCATCCCGGCGTCCGCGACCAGCCCGGCGCCCGCCTCGACCAGAGCGATGCCGGCGATGACAGGGGTACCGGCGGTGAACCGCAGGATGGTCGGCGCCGGGTCGTACGCCGCGCCCATCGCGAACTGGTCGGCCTGGCCGAACCAGCCCTGGATAGGGGATTGGAGCTGGGTCTGCAGGTCGCGGCGGACGTAGAGGAATGCCGGCGCGCCCGGCCCAGCGTGCAGGTACTTGTATGTGCACCCGACGGCGAGCTCGCAGCCGGTGGCTGCGAGGTCGACCGGAACGGCGCCGGCGGCGTGGCTGAGGTCCCACAGCACCCGTACGCCGTGCCGAGCGGCCAGGGCATTCACCGCAGCGAGGTCGAGCCGGGCGCCCGAGGTGTACGCGACCGCCGACAGGCACAGCAGGGCGGCGCCCCCTGATTCATCGGCTGCCCCGCCGGCCGCAGCGTCGAGCGCTGCCCCGACAGCGGCCAGAGACGGGCCATTCACCGGGTCGTCCTCGATCAGCATCAGGTCCAGCCCCCGCGCCTCGGCCAGCCCGGCGAGGACGTAGCGGTCAGTCGGGAACGCGCCGCGCTCGACCAGGACCGTGCGCCGGTGTGGCTGCTCCCGGATCGCTGCGGCCGCCAGCTTGTAGAGGTTGACTGTCGTCGAGTCGCAGACGACCACCTCCCCGGGCTCGGCGCCGAGGACCTGCGTGGCGAGCAGGTCGCCCACCCGCACTGGCTCGTCGATCCAGGCCGGTCCGCTCGCCCACGACCGGACGAGCCCGCGCCCCCACTCGTCCTCCACCACCCGGCGCACTGCCGCCGGGGCTGTCACGGGCAGTCGGCCGAGGCTGTTGCCGTCCAGGTAGATGAGGTCGGGCTCGGCGGGGTCGTGGGATAGCCGTTCGCGCAAGGACGCCAGTGGGTCGGCGGCATCGAGCGCTTCGGCGTGCGAGCGGTCGGTCGGGCCGGCTCCTGGCGTAGCGCTCACCTTCACAGGACGGGCTCTCATCTGCGCAGGAGGGGCCGCCCGCCCGCTGCCCGGGCCACCGAGAGGGCCCACAGCACCAGCGGCACCTGCAGCGGCAGCCGCGCGTAGGCGATGGCCTGCTCGGCAAGCGACCGGTCCGACCAGTCGACCGCCATCTTGACGTTGCCGGGGAAGACCGCGACGAACAGCAGCGCCGCCGCCTGTGCTCCCCGGCGGCGGGTCGGCGGGTAGGCCACGGCCGCGCCGAGAGCGAACTCGAGCACACCGCTGCCATAGGTCCAGGCGCGGGGGGAGAACGGCAGGAACGAGGGGATGAGACCGTCGTAGGGCGCGGGCACCGCGAAGTGGGTGACGCCGGCGCCGGTGAGCAGCCCGGCGAGCAGGCGCGCGGACCAGCGGGCGTTGATGTGCATGGACCCAGAGTGCCCGACCCGGCCCGAGGGGGCTGTGGCATCAACCACCCGCCGCGTGCCTGAGCCCTGTTTGTGTTCTGTCACCGGTTACGTTGCCCTCGTGCGCGTAGGGGTGGTCGCCGAGACGGCCGAGGGTGAGCGACGGGTAGCCGCCGTGCCGGAGACGGTCGGGCGGCTCGTGAAGGCGGGCTGGCGGGTCGCGGTCGAGCGCGGCGCGGGAGAGCGCGCGTTCTACACCGACGACGCCTACGCCACGGCAGGCGCGGAGCTCGTCAACGACGCTGTTGCCGGCTCCGACGTGCTGCTGTCGGTCCAGCCGGTCCCCACCCTCGACCTGGCACACTCACAGCCCGGGGTGACGACGATCAGCATGCTCGCGCCGTCGTCGTTTCCGGAGACCGTCCGCGCCGCCCGCGACAACGGGGTCACCGCCTTCGCGCTCGAGCTTGTCCCGCGCATCACGCGCGCGCAGGCGATGGATGTCCTGTCCTCGCAGGCCCTCGTTGCCGGTTACCGCGTCGCCCTGGCCGCGGCGCTGCGCCTGCCAGCGTTCTTCCCGATGTTCATGACCGCGGCGGGCACGGTCGCGCCCGCCAGGGTGCTGGTGCTCGGCGCCGGTGTGGCGGGGCTGCAGACCATCGCCACCTGCCGGCGGCTCGGCGCGGTCGTCTCGGCGTACGACGTACGGCCCGCCGCCGGCGACGAGGTGCGCAGCCTCGGCGCGACCTTCCTCAACCTCGAGCTGGAGAGCCAGGAAGGCGCCGGCGGCTACGCCCGCACCCAGTCCGAGGAGTTCCTGCGCAAGCAGCGTGAGCTGCTCACCACGCACATCACCAAGTCCGACGCGGTCATCACCACCGCGGCCGTGCCGGGGCGCCGGGCACCGCTGCTCGTCACCGCCGAGATGCTGGGCGGGATGCGCCCGGGCTCGGTCGTGGTCGACCTCGCCGCCGAGACCGGCGGCAACTGCGCGCTGACCCAGGCCGGTGAGGAGGTGTGGCACGGGGGCGTCTGCATCTACGGCCCCCGCAACCTGCCGAGCGAGCTGCCCCGGCACGCGAGCGACCTGTTCGCCCGCAACGTGTCGAACCTGCTGCTGTTGATGACGAAGGACGGCGCGTTCGCTCCGGACTTCGATGACGAGATCGTGAAGGGCTGCTGCGTGACGAGAGACGGACGGCTGCTGCACCCCGCGGCGCGTGAGGCGCTCGGCGAGAACGAGCAGGTCGAGCAGGTCGAGCAGGTCGAGCAGTCGCCGGCCGCGGGGGGTCCGGCGTGAGCGACAAGGGCAACCTGCTGCTGCTGACGGTCTTCATCCTCTCGCTGGTCGTCGGCTTCGAGGTCATCTCGAAGGTCTCGAGCGTGCTGCACACCCCCCTGATGAGCGGGGCGAACGCGATCCATGGCGTGATCCTCGTCGGCGCCATCGTGATCCTCGGGACCTCGCACTCGCTCGGCCAGACCGTGCTGGGCTTCCTCGGCGTCGTCCTGGCGACGATCAACGCCGTCGGCGGCTTCGTCGTCACCGACCGGATGCTCGAGATGTTCAAGAGCAAGCGTCCGGGAGGCCGGGCATGAGCCGCGGACAGTGGATCGACCTCGGCTACCTCGTCGCCGCGGTCTGCTTCATCGCCGCGCTGAAGGGCCTGTCCAACCCCCGGACCGCCCGCCTCGGCAACCTCGTGGCCGCGGCCGGGATGGTGCTGGCCGTGCTCGTCACCTTCGCGCTGCCCGGCATGCGGGCGGTCAACATCCCCTACATCGCAGCGGCGATGCTGATTGGCACCGGCGTTGGTGTCCCGGTCTCGCGCCGGGTCGCCATGACCCAGATGCCGCAGCTGGTCGCCGCCTTCAACGGGGTCGGCGGTGGCGCAGCCGCGCTGGTGTCGATCGCCGAGTTCTCCCGCGGCCACGGTGACGCCGGCGTCGGCGTGACGCTCGCCGTGCTGTTTAGCACCGCGATCGGCTGCATCTCCTTCACCGGCAGCGCGCTGACCTTCGCCAAGCTGCAGGAGATGATGACCACCCGCCCGGTGCTGCTCAAGGGCGGGGTCGCCCTCATCTACGCCGTCGTCGCGGCCGTGGTGGCGCTGCTCGTGCTCGTGCTCGTCCTCGGCAGCGTGCTGTCGCTGGTCCTGCTGGCCGTCGCCGCCCTGACCCTCGGGGTGCTCATCGTGCTGCCAGTCGGCGGCGCCGACGTCCCCATCGTCATCTCGCTGCTCAACGCCTTCACCGGCCTGGCGGTAGCAGCAAGCGGCGCGGTGCTCAACAACACGCTGCTGATCGTCGCCGGCACGTTGGTAGGTGCATCCGGAGCTCTGCTCACCTACCTGATGAGCCAGGCGATGGGCCGCTCCATCGCCAACACCATGTTCGGCGCGTTCACCGCGACACCGCTCGCGGCGCTCGACTCCGGCGGCGAGCAGCGCTCGTACCGCACCGGCACCGTCGACGACGTCGCGATCATGCTGGCCTACAGCCGCAAGGTCGCCATCGTCCCCGGCTACGGGCTCGCCGTGGCGCAGGCGCAGCACACCGTGCGCGAGCTGGCCGACCTGCTCGAGGAGCGCGGCGTCGACGTGACGTACGCCATCCATCCGGTCGCGGGCCGCATGCCCGGCCACATGAACGTGCTGCTGGCCGAGGCCAACGTCCCCTACGAGCAGCTCAAGGAGATGGAGCAGGCCAACCCCGAGTTCCCCCGGACCGACGTCGTCATCGTCGTCGGCGCCAACGACGTGGTGAACCCGGCCGCACGTGACTCGCCTGGCTCGCCGATCTACGGCATGCCGATCCTCGACGTCGACACCTGCGAGCAGGTGGTCTTCCTCAAGCGCAGCATGCGCCCCGGTTTTGCCGGCATCGACAACTCGCTGCTGTACGACCCGCGCACCACCATGCTGTTCGGCGACGCGAAGGACACGCTGTCGGGCCTCCTCTCCGCGGTGAAGGTGGCCTGAGCCCCAGATCGCCGCTGCGCTTGTCCGCCCCCGGAAGGGCTCGCGTCCCGGGCATCGCATCCGATGAGCCTGGAGGGGTAGATCAGTTCCTGACGGGCGGGCCAGCCGCCGTGAGGAGCGTGCCCCGTGCAGGTGCTGGTGGCCGGCGCGACCGGCTTCGTCGGTCGCCGACTGGTGGCCGCCCTCGTCGCCGGGAGACACGACGTGCGCGGGCTGACCCGGCATCCTCAGACCTACCAGGGGATGGCGACGCCCGTCGGCGGCGACGTTCGCGACGCGGCGGCGCTCGACGCCGCCCTCGTCGGCTGCGAGGCGGCGTACTACCTGGTGCACTCCCTCGACGCGGCCGATTTCAAGCAGCGCGACGCCGATGGTGCGAGGACCTTCGGCGCCGCTGCCGCCCGGGCCGGCGTCCGGCAGATCGTCTACCTCGGTGGGCTGGGGGTGGACGGCGACGCGCTCTCCGAGCACCTGCGCAGCCGTCGCGAGGTCGAGACCATGCTCGGCGAGTCCGGCGTGCCGGTCACCGTTCTGCGGGCGGGCATCATCGTTGGCCACGGCGGCCTGTCCTGGGAGCTCACCCGCCAGCTCGTCTCGCATCTGCCGGTGATGGTCACCCCGCGCTGGGTCAGCACCCGCTCGCAGCCCATCGCCGTCGAGGACATCGTCTGCTACCTGGCCGCGGTGCTGGGCCTGGAGGCCGCGCGAGGCGCGGTGTACGACGTCGGCGGGCCCGAGGTGCTGACCTACGCCGAGATGATGCGCCAGGTCGCACACGTACTGCACCGCCCGCTCGTGGTACTTCCTGTACCACTGCTGACCCCGCGGCTGTCGTCGGCCTGGCTCTCGCTGGTGACGAGCGTCGACAAGCAGACCGCCACCGCCCTGGTCGACTCGATGACCAACGAGGTCATCGTGCGCGACACCACGATCGAGCAGCTCGTCCCGCGTCAGCTCATGACCTTCACCGAGGCAGCCCGCCACGCCCTCGACGAGCGCGCACAGGAGCGCACAGAGGTGAGGGGCGAGCGTGCCCCTGCTTGACCTGCTGCTCCCGAGCCGGACCCCGCACCACCGCGAGACCCCCGGCGTGCAGCAGCACCGCCGCGTTGTCGTCGTCGTCACCTGCGTGGTCGGTGCGCTGCTGCTGGCGCTGGCGCTGGCTCAGCCCTACGGCTCGACCTCCTTCGACCTCGTGGCGCTCGCGCTCGGCGCCACCTGGGTGGTCGGCGCAGTGCTGTCCGGGCCGCTGCACCTCGGACGGGTCGGAGGGCGCCGCGACGTCGTCGGCCCCGCCATCCTCGGCGTGCTCGCCTTCGCCGTTTTCGCGGTGGGGATGCTCGTCGTGCGCGAGATACCAACCCTGCACCGGGCCGTCTCCGACGTACTGCACCGCGCAGATGTCGGCCCGCGGGTGCTCGCAGTTGCTGTCGCGGTGGGCAACGGGGTGGCCGAGGAGGTCTTCTTCCGCGGCGCCCTGTACTCCGCGTTCGGCCCCCGCCGTCCGGCGCTCTACTCGACGATCGTCTACGTGCTCATCACGGCAGCAGCAGGCAATGTCATGCTGGCGCTCGCCGCAGCGATCATGGGCACGCTGTTCGCCCTTGAGCGCCGGGCCACCCGCGGCGTGCTCGCCCCCATGACCACGCACGTCGTCTGGTCGACACTGATGATTTTCCTGCTGCCTCGCTGAGGCGATGCCCGGCGCCGGAGGGCTAGACGATGGTGAGCCCCCCGTCGACGGCGAGCGTCTGCCCCGTGACATAGCCGCCCGCGTCACTGGCGAGGAAGATCAGCGCGGCTGCCAGCTCCTCGGATTCCCCAACGCGCCCGGCGGACACCCGCTGCAGCTGCTGCCCGATGTACTCCGGCGGGTACTGGTCGGTCATCTCGGACTGGAAAAACCCTGGCGCGAGGGCGTTGACGCGGATGCCCTTTCGGCCCGTCCACTGCTGGGCGAGGTCGCGGGTGAGCCCGATGAGCCCGGCCTTGCTAGCGGCGTAGGCGGCCTGCGGCAGACCAGCGGTGGTGATGCCGAGGACGCTGCTGATGTTGACGATGCTGCTGCCCGGCTTCATAGCGCGGCCACATGCCTGCGCCATCCAGTAGCAGCCGTTGAGGTTGACGTCGATGACGCCGCGGAACTGCTCCGGGGTCTCGCGGGTGGCTGGCACCGACGTGCCGATCCCGGCGTTGTTGACCAGGATGTCGACGCGGCCGAACTCGCTCATCGCGGCCTCGACGAGGGCGGTGCAGTCCTCGGGCTTGGAGACGTCGGTTCCCACCGAGATGCACCCCTTGCCCTCCGCCACGACCAGGCCCTTGGTCTCCTCCAGCCGCTCGACCCGCCGTGCGCCCAGCGCCACGTCGGCACCCGCCTCGGCCAGCGCCTTGGCGAACCCGACGCCGAGCCCGGAGGACGCGCCGGTGACGACGGCGACCCGGCCGTCGAGGCGGAAGCGGTCAAGGACTGTCATGCGGGACCTCCATGGTCTCGGTCGTGGCGGCGGCACGCTGCCGGAGTGGCCGTGTGCTCCTACGGGCGCTGAGCGTAGCGGGGGCGCTCAGGCGCCAGGCCGCCGCTCCGCCTTCCGCGCTGCCGATCGTGCCCTGCTACGGCCTTCGTTCGGCCTTTCTGGTCGTCGTCGCGCGGGACCGTAGCCGCTGGACAGCCGTAGCGCTGGCTGTCGCAGACCCGGTCCCGTGCCACCGCTAACGTGGCCCCACATGGCGCGCGGGCAGTCCACGGCACATCCGATCCAGCCGGGTGACCTCGACCAGCTGCGCGAGCGAGTCGCTGCCGGGGAGGCACCTACCGCCTACCTGCTCGTCGACACCGCCCTGGCGGCGGCGGGGGCACGGATCCTCGTCCTGCGTGTCGACGGGCCGGAGGCCGGGGACGACTGCGTTCTCGTACGGCTCGGCGACGACGAGCTGCCGTTCGCACCGCATGAGCTGTCGCTGACCCCGGTACGCCGCAGCCGTCAGGCGGCCGCGAGCGCCCGCGAGACAACAGCGGCACGGTCTCGAGCGCCCGTGGGGCCGCGTCGTGCAGCCCCGGGCATCGCGCCGGCAGCCGTCCCGGCGCCAGCGAGCTCCCCACCATCGGCGCCGGAACCATCGCCGCAACCATCGCCGAAAGCATCGCCGCAACCATGGCCGCGGCCTAAGGCGCCGTCCACCCCGGAACAGCCGATCTCCTCCCGACGCGGCGGGGGCCGTCCGCAGCCGCTGACCGTGACCCTGCGCTTCTCGGGCACCGCATGGACGCTGGAGCACGCGGGTGGAGGCCGCAAGAGCGTGGCCCAGCCCGTCAGCCCCGCGGCGGTACGTGCACTGGCCGACCGCGTCGACGACATGGCGCTGCGCAGCACGCTGCTCGCCGCGGTCGAGCAGAGCCGGCAGCATGCGGCCGAGCACGCCGTCGTCCTGCGTGCACAACTGGCAGCGGTCGAGACTGTCCTTGCCGAGCTGGACGACTAGCGCGATCAGCGGCTCGAGCGCAACGGCAGGGCCACTTGGCGGCAGGGTGCTCCGTCAGCGCTCAAGGCGCCCGGGAGGGTCTGACCCTCAAGCGACCACTCGTCCCCGCAGCACGATCCGCGCCGGGGTGCGCAGCACGGCCAGGTCGGTCCGCGGGTCGCCGGCGTAGACGACGAGGTCGGCCGGGTCGCCGTCCTCGAGCGCGCTGTGCTGGTGCAACCAGTCGCGGGCGCCCCACGATGCGGCGCCCAACGCGCCAGCAAGGCCCAGGCCCGCCGCGGCGAGCTCGACGACCTCGTCGACGACCCGGCCGTGCGCGAGGCTCCCGCCGGCGTCAGTGCCGGCGAACACCGGCACGCCCGCCTCGACGGCGTCCCGGACGACTCCCCGGCTGGTCGCGTGCAGCCGGCGCATGTGCTCGGCGTAGGCCGGGAAGCGCTCCGCGCGCTCGGCGATCGACGGAAACGTGTCGACGTTGATCAGCGTCGGCACCAGGGCGACACCGCCCGCGGCCATCGCCTCGATCGTGCCGGCATCGAGGCCCGTGCCGTGCTCGACGCAGTCGACTCCGGCCGCGACAGCCTGCCGCACGGCGACCTCGTCGAAGGTGTGCACGGTGACTCGGGCGCCGGCCTCGTGCACTGCGGCGACGGTGCGCGCCAGCACGTCCTGCGGCCACAGCGGGGCGAGGTCCCCGGTGTCCCGGTCGATCCAGTCGGCCACGACCTTGACCCAGCCGTCCCCGCGGCGCGCCTGGTGCAGGGCGGCCTCGGGCAGTTCGTCGGGCTCGACCTCGACCCCGTAGTTGCGGATGTAGCGCTTCGGTCGGGCCAGGTGCCGCCCGGCCCGGATGATGCGCGGCAGGTCCTCGCGCTCGTCGATCCAGCGGGTGTCGGCCGCAACCCCGCAGTCCCGGGCCAGCAGGGTGCCCGCGTCGCGGTCGGTAAGGGCCTGCCGCTCGGTCTCGTCGTCGTCGACGGCGCCGTCGGGGCCGAGGCCGATGTGGCAGTGGGCATCGACCAGCCCGGGGACGACCCAGCCCTCGGCGACGAGGGTGGCGCCGGCGACCGGCGTCGTGGTGATAAGCCCGTCGACGACGTAGAGGTCACGGTGCTCGCCGCTGGGAAGGACGACGCCCCGGATCCGCAGGGCTTCAGGTGCGCCGGGAGTGCCACGGGTGCCCGGGGCGCCGGAAGTCCGGTCAGCAGTCATCGGGTGAGGTTAGCGCCAGCGCCAGGCCCAGCGAGGCCGGCGTCCACCTGCCCACGGCTCCGCGAAACACCCCGGGTAGGCGCGCTGGCACCGTCCAGCAGCGGCGGCTCACCCGCGGTGACGTTCGTGGCTCGCGCTGTGTGGTGAAGTGGCACCGGTGAAGGCCGCCGAGCAGCTGCGCCCGCTCGTCGAGGCGCTGCTGGATGGGCCTGCCCCGTTTGCCATCAGGTGCTGGGACGGCAGCGAGGCCGGACCGCTCGGCGCAGCTGCGGGCGGGGCGACCCTCGTGTTCCGCAACCGCCGTGCGCTGCGGCTTATCGCCTGGCGGCCGGACGAGATGGGCATCGCCCGCGCCTACGTGGCGGGCGACCTCGAGATCGAGGGCGACATCTACGCCGTGCTCGACATGGAGGACGTCGTCGAGCGGCTGTCGACGAACGACGGGCTGACCCTGACCGGCCGCCAGAAGCTGCGTGCAGCGCTGACGGCGGCACGCCTAGGCGCGCTCGGGCCGCCGCCGCCGTTGCCACCCGAAGAGGTGACGCAGCGCCGGGGCCGCAAACACAGCCGGCAGCGCGATGCCGCCGCGATCAGCCACCACTACGACGCCGGCAACGACTTCTACCGCCTCGTCCTCGGTCCGAGCATGGTCTACTCCTGCGCCTTCTTCCGGCGACCGCCGGGGCCGGACTACGGGCTCGACCAGGCCCAGCACGACAAGCTCGACCTGGTCTGCCGAAAGCTCGACCTGCAGCCC
>JAABUZ0100010327.1_pt1 | contig 10403 bp, 11 predicted proteins | sample 5562091 | NCBI WGS metagenome assembly JAABUZ01 (sample SAMN12813069, study PRJNA571459) | rock metagenome | isolation source: Antarctica rocks | place: Antarctica: Victoria Land, Linnaeus Terrace sud | collected 2015-12-21 | reverse complement strand
CATCCTCGACACCCTCGGCGGCCTTGGCCTCGATGTCGCCGACCCCTACGCGCGGGCGCTCCCTATCTCCGACGAGGCGCGCGCGCGGCTGGCCGAGGTCAAGCGCACGCCGCGGCCTTGGTGGAACGTGTAGCTGGAAGCCTGCGACTGCGGTCGCATGGCAAACCACTCCGACTGCGGTCGGTTGTCGCCCAAGGAATGTAGGCGGTTCGGCCCTCCGTCCCTGCACCGCAGTGCTCGTGGTGTGCCATGCGACCGCAGTCGTAGGCTTTGTGGATAAGTGGACAAGCCCGTTGTGGCCGCCCCCGTCGAAGCGGTAGGGTAAGAGGACGAGGGTACGCCCCGGGCCAGCCTGATCGAACCCTCGCCGGACATGCCTCGATGATGTACTATAGATGGTAGTGGTACATCGTCAAGGAAGACGTTTTCGCATCGTGACCCGATCTCACGTTTTTGCCCACCCCCTGCCGTTGTAGCCCGCGGCGTCGCGGACCCAAAACGCGGACCGAAAGGATCGTAGCTAATGGTCTTTCTGCCGAGCCGCCTGATCACCCCTGCCGAACAACAGTCCGACGACAGCGCCATCTGCCTAGGCGCCCAAGCGATCATTGACCTGCTCGACGTCGTCGGCGCCGTCCATGACGTCGAGCACCTGCAATCGGTTGCCTTTCTCGCCCAGGAGTTTGGCCTGCTCACCGCGCCCACGTTCCTGTTCGCCTCGCGCGGCCCCGCGCCGCACCGTCCGCACTCACTGCTGCTGGAGAGCCACTTCTACGCGCTGTTGTGCGAGAAGGTGATCGACCGCGATGGGTCGGGACGCCTGCGCCCACGCCGTGACCTCTACGACCTACCCCACTCCGGCACGGTCGCGCGACGCCTCGGTATCCTCGCGGGGCTCACGCCGCGCGACACCGCCGTGTTCGCCGCCGCCGTGCTGCGCCTCATCAACGCTGGCCGCCATGCCGGCAGCCAGAAGCACGACGCGGCCTTCGACGCCGCCGTCGCACTGGCGGCGTCCATGCGCGAGGACGAGCATGAACCCGCCGTCGACACGGCGGCCATCCACGCGGCGCGTCAGCGCCTCATGCCGGCCGCGCCCGTGCTACTGAAAGCCGTCAGCCGTCAGCCGTCAGCCGTCAGCTGACGGCTGACGGCTACGATTAAGACGTGGCTTCTTCCGACACAACCTATCCCCCGGCAGAGCGGGCGCGGGAAAGGCCCGCGCCCGCGCCGGAGGACGTGTGGCAGCGCCTGCTCGCCTGGTTCGATGAGCACGGACGCGACCTCCCGTGGCGGCGCACGCGCGACCCCTATAAAATACTCGTGGCCGAGATGATGCTCCAACAGACCGGCGTAGAGCGCGTGCTGCCTAAGTGGCAGGCGTGGTTAGAGACCCTGCCGACGCTAGAAGCGCTTGCCGCCGCGCCGCGCGCCGAGGTGATCCGCCTGTGGGCGGGGCTGGGCTACAATAGCCGCGCCGTGCGGCTACAGGAGATCGCGCGGCAAGTCGTCGAGCGCCACGGCGGATGTCTGCCCGACACGGTTGAAGCGTTGCGCGCGCTCAAGGGCATCGGCCCCTACACGGCGGGCGCGGTGCTCTGCTTCGCCTACGAGCAGGACGTTTCCTTCGTCGACACCAACATACGCCGCGTGCTCACCCGCGTCTTTGTTGGCGCCGAGGGCACGTACACGCCCTTAACCGAGGGCGAGATCTACGCGCTGGATGAACGCGTCTTGCCGTACGGACGTAATTGGGCCTGGCGCCAGGCGCTGATGGATCTCGGCGCGACGATCTGCGTGGACGGCAAACCCGCCTGCCTCATCTGCCCCTTGCAGGAGCCCTGCCGCGCCGCCTTCCAGGCCGGCCGCGTCGCGCGCGAGGGACGCGCGCACTACAAAGCGCCGCGCAAAGAAGGGCCATGGCAAGGCTCGACGCGCTACTATCGCGGCCGCATCGTCGACGCCCTGCGTGGGCTCGCGCCCGGCGAGCGCCTCCCGCTACCGACGCTCGTCACCTGTGTCAAGCCCGACGCCACCGAGGACGAGGCCACCCACCTACGCGGCGTCGTCGCGCGCCTCGCGGCCGACGGCCTCGCCGCGCTGCATGAGACGGCCGCCGGAGAGCCGGAGGTGTCGCTGCCCGAATAGACCCTATCAAACACTGACCGATGAAGCAGAGGAGGAGTATGTTATGCCCCGTACACGCCTGACACAGCACGGTATGGACGTCGTATTCAAGCTGGAAGCGCAGCAACTCGGCTCGGCGCTAGCGCGTCGCTTCGGCATCGACCTACCGCCGGTCGTGCGCTACTTCCCCACGGATCTGCCCGTGGCCGACGTTCACCTCGAACAACTCGACTCCGTCTTCGAGCTGGCCGACGAGCGTCTATTTCACCTCGAATTTCAGACCGAGCACCGCGGCGTGACGCTGCCGCGCTTCCTGGTCTACGACGCCTACCTCATCGAGCGCTACGGACGGCCCATCGTGACGGTCGTTTTTTATGGCGCGGGCGTGACCGTAGCGGCGTCCGAGATCAAAGGCGGCTCAATCCAGTACAGTGTAACTAACGTCTTGTTGGGTGAGCAGGATGGCGAGGAGACCTATCGACGGCTGCGCGACCTATTGGCGAAAGAGGGCGGCCTACGGCCCGAAGATCGGCTGGACCTGATATTCCTGCCGCTGATGCGGCACACACGTTCGCGGCGCGAGTTCGTGATAGAAGCCGTGGCTCTGGCACGACAACTACCCGAGCGGCAGCAGCGCCAGACAGTGGCGTCGCTCATTGGGCTGGGCAGCCACTTCCTGAATGAGACCGAGTTGGAAACCTTATTGGAGGGATTGATGAGCACGAATCTGGGACAGAGGTTGATCGAGCGGGGCATTGAGCGGGGCCGCCAAGAAGGCCGGCAAGAAGGCCGGCAAGAAGGCCGGCAAGAGGGCATCGAGCAGGGGCTCAGGATGGGCCGGCAAGCCGTGTTGCGGGTATTGAGAAGCCGCTTTAGCCCTTTACCACCGCAGGTAGAGGAACGGCTTGCGCGGGTGGACGATCTACAACGACTGGACGCGCTTGTGGATATCGCGCTATCGGCGCAAAACGTGGAGGAGTTCACGCAGACTTTGGGCTAGCTGACCATAGAAAAGGTCCATGGCTTTCTCTCGACATGTCTTAACGCGAAAGAGGCTGCCGGCGCACTATAACGCGCCGGCAGCCTCTTGTATCAGTAACGCCAGATGTGGGTGCGACGCCCATGTTTGGCGTTTGGACGCCTCTGTATGAGCGAGTAGAGTCTACGACCCCTCGCCGTTCTCGCCGCTCGGACCCACGATCCCGCCCGGGTCGGGACCCGCGTCCCCGCTCCAACTCGACGTGGTCGAGCCGCCCAGGTTAGGGTCATCGATCGGACCCGGACGCCGCAGCGCCTCCTGCACCTCCGGGTCCAGGCCCCCATTGCCGGCGCTGTCCGTCGCGCCGGTCGAGCCTGTGTTGCCGCCAGATTGATCGTTGCTCACTGATCTGCTCCTTTACAAGTATCTACGTGTATCCGCCGACGTGAGTCGTGATCGCTACGCCACTTTTTAACAGAAGCAAGAGTCATGCCCCCGGCTAGCTCCGTACCGACGCCTCACGTAGCCGCGGCGCGCCGGCGGCTGTCTGATCCGGTACGGCGTCATCGGGCTCGGGCGTGAAGATGTCCTCTATCGATTGGCCGAACAGCCGCGCGATCTTGAAGGCCAGGGGCAGGCTTGGGTCGTACTTGCCCGTCTCGAGGGCGTTCACGGTCTGCCGCGAGACATCCAGGCGATCGGCAAGGTCGGCCTGCGACCAATCGCGCATGGCGCGCAGGACTTTCAGCGAGTTCCGCATCACCGATACCGCAGGCTGCTGACGACAAGACTAGCGCCCCATAGCGCGACCATCAGCGGCAGCACCCAAACGAAATTTATGTGGGGAAAGCCGACGTACTCGAGGAAGCCGTAGCTGAAGGTCAACAGTCCCGTGGCCCCAAAAGAAATAGCCAGCGCCTCGAACTGGATGCGGCGCTGCAACTCGTCCATGCGCCGCACCTGGCGCACGAACGCCCATAGTGCGAAAGCCGCGGGTATGATCGGCGCCAGGGCGACCGGCGCGCGCCAGGCCGCGTGGGGGTGCGCGTTGATGAGGGCGATCGATATGGGGAGCACGATCGTATAGGCGAGCATCGCGCCCCCGAACTCTTTGATGTATGTCCACCCCGCGCTCTTCATGAACGTCGTCTCTCCCCTCCCACACTGCTGTTTCACGCTCTTTATGGCCGCCATGTCCTTCCTCCTTTAATGTCAAGCACGTTTGACATCCGCAGTATGACACGCCTACACGCACTTGTCAAGTATGCTTGTCATTTTGCTAAGGAAGCAAGACAACGCGATGTGCGCTTTGACAGAGTCGCGCCAGTCTTGCTATCGTATCGCTATGAACCACGTCACGTCGTCCGTCATCGACGTGCGCGGCCTGACCAAGACCTATCGCTACCACCGCAAGGAGCCGGGCGTGCGCGGCTCCTTGCGCGGCCTCTTCCGGCGAGAATCGCTGGAAACCCGCGCCGTCGAAGATGTCTCGTTCACCATCGAGAGGGGCGAGGTGGTCGGCTTCCTGGGACCCAACGGCGCGGGCAAGACGACCACGCTCAAGATGCTGTGCGGGCTGCTCTACCCCAGCGCCGGCGCCGCGACCGTGCTCGGCCACACGCCCTCGCGGCGCGAGGGCGGCTATCTGCGCCGCATCGCCCTCGTGATGGGCCAGAAGAATATGCTGTGGTGGGACATCCCCGCCATGGAGACCCTGTTGCTGCACAAGGAGATGTACGACATCCCGGCGCAGCGCTTCCGCCGCGCCGTCGACGAACTCGCCGCGCTGCTCGACGTCGAGCGCCTGCTGCGCGTGCAGGTGCGCAAGCTCTCGCTTGGTGAGCGCATGAAGATGGAGTTGCTGGTCGCGCTCGTACATGAGCCGGACGTGCTGTTCCTTGACGAGCCGACGATTGGGCTCGACGTGGTCTCGCAGCAGCGCGTGCGCGTGTTCTTGCGCCAACTGAACCGTGAGCGGGGCACGACGATCCTGCTGACCAGCCACTACATGGCCGACATCGAGGAACTGTGCCCGCGCGTGCTGCTGATCGACCACGGCCGCCTGGGCTACGACGGCACGCTCGCCGCGCTCATCGCGCAGGCGGCGCCGCATAAGAGGCTGCGCGCCGTCTTCACGGAACCCGTCACGGAAGCACGGGCGCGGGCCGCCCTCGCCGGACTGTCCATCCAGCCGGGCGACGACCCGCTGACCGTCAGCCTGTCGGTCCCGCGCGATCAGGTCGCCGACGCGGCCGGACGACTGCTACAGTTGGGGTCGATGGCTGACCTGAGCATCGCGGAGGTCCCGGTCGAGGACATCGTGCGCGACATCTTCGGCGGCGTCGCCGTGGGGAGCGCGGGCGTCCCGCCCGTCCCCGTGGGGCCCGCTCCCCCCAACACGGTTCAGGTTGCAAGGAGCGAGGACCAGTGAATGGATACTTGCGACTAGGGCGGATACTGTGGCGACAGGTCATGATGAACGTGATGATGACTCTGGCCTACCGCGGCGCTTTCTTCATCTACATGCTCAACACCGTCACCGTTCCGCTGATCTCGCTGCTGGTCTGGCTGACCGTGAGCGCACAGGGCGTCGCGCTGCCCTACAGCCGCGGGCAGTTCGTGACGTACTACCTGCTGCTCAGCGTCGTCTCGATGCTGACCGCGACATGGACGGCGCCGTTCGTGGCCGAGAACATTCGGTTGGGCGGCCTCTCACCCTGGCTGCTGCGCCCGGCGCCGTACATCCTGAGCGCTGCCGGCAACAACATCGGCGAGAAGCTGGTCAAGCTGCCGCTGCTGCTCCCGCTGGTCGGCCTGGTGGCCCTGGCTTTTCGCGCCGATCTGCGTCTGCCCGCGAGTCCAAGCGCGTGGCTCCTCTTCGCCCTCTCCGTGCCGTTGGGCGCGGCGATCGCTTTCCTGATCGACTTTGTGATCGGCGCGCTGGCCTTCTGGATGCACGACATCCGCGGCCTCGTACGCGTCAAGGACCTGATCGCCACGCTCCTGGCCGGCCAGTTCGTCCCGCTGGCGCTCTTCCCGCCGGGGCTCAAGGGGTTCGTCGACGCCCAGCCGTTCCGCTATACCATCTCGTTCCCGCTGGAGGTGGTAACGGGCCGGCTCTCGGAGCGGGAGGTCGCCCACGGCTTCGCCTGGCAGATTGGATACTGCGTCGTGCTCTACCTGTGCTACCGCCTGGTCTGGCGCTATGGCGTACGGTCCTACGGCGCGGCGGGGGCGTAGGATGATGCGCTACCTACTACGCTATCCGCGGCTGTGGCGCCGCTTCGCCATCATCGCGTTCGTCCGTGAGACGGAATACCGCGCCAACTTCCTCATCGGGGTAGGCGAGGGCGTCGCGCAGCTCGCCCTGGCCGTGTTCACGTTCCTGCTGCTGTACCGCTTCACGAACACCGTCGCGGGTTGGTCGCAGGCGCAGGCGCTGTTGTTGGTCGGGATCTACCGCATCGCGGACGGCGTCATCGGCTTGCAGATCGCGCCCAACATGTTCGCCATCTCCGGCTACATCCGGCGCGGCGAGATGGATTTCCTGCTGCTGCGCCCGGTCTCCAGCCAGTTCCTGAGCAGCCTGCGCACACTGGAACTCTCCGAGGCGATCAACGCGCTCGGCGGGCTGGCCCTGGCGGTCTACGCCGGGAACAGCGCCGGCGTGCATTGGAGCGTTCTCGGTGTCGCCGCGGCGCTCGCCTTCGGGGTGTGCGGCCTGATCCTGCTCTACGCGCTGTGGTTCTTTACGGTTACGCTGTCCTTCTGGTTGGTGCAGGTGGATACGCTCGACACGCTTTTCTACAGCCTGTTCGAGACGGCGCGCTACCCGGTCTCGTTTTTCAAGGGCGTGGTGCGAGCGCTGCTAACCTTCGCCGTCCCTGTCGCCTTCGCCACGACCTTCCCCGCGCAGGCGCTGCTCGGCACGGCCGATCTACGCCTGCTCCCGGCGGGAATGGCCCTGGCCGCCGCCGCCCTCGTCGCCACGCACTTGTTCTGGACCTACGCCGTGCGGCGCTACAGCAGCGCGAGCAGTTGAGGCGCCGCGAAGACGGCCGGGGCGAGGGTCAGCGCGTCGGCGACGGCCTGCTCCAGCGGCCAGGCCTCCCCCTCCGCCCACGCCGCCGCGAAGGCGTCGGCGCCCAGCGCCTTCCGTGCCATAGATAGCGCCGCCTCGTAGGCGGCGCGGCGGTACGGGGGTAGCGGCGCGCCCACTGCTCCACGCCACGCCGCTGCCGCCGCGTACAGCCGCGCGGCGTGCACGGCGTGCGCGACGTCCCCTTCCGCGACCGCTACCCGCGCCATTTCCTCTAATCCCGTCACCACCAGCCAGTGCGGGCCGGCTGGCCAGCCCCGCGCCAGCCCTTCCGTCAGCGTCGCCCGCGCCGCGTCATAGGCGCCCCGGTCACACGCCACCCGCCCTCGCGTGATCAGCAGCTCGACCACTCCGCCCTGGATGCCTTGCGTCCGGAACAGCGCCAGCGCCTCCTCCATGAGCGCCTCGGCTTGCGTCAGGCCACCCCGCATCGCCGCCGCTAGCGCCAGGTTGTTGAGCGCGAACGCCGTGCCCCAGTGGCACCCCAACTCCTGGCACAGCGCCACGCTCTCCGTGCAGTATGCTTCAACTCGCTCCGCGTCGCCCTGGTCGCGCGCGATATTACCCAGGCCCAGCAGCGCGAAGGCGACCCCGCTGCGGTCACCCAGCGCGCGGTAGGCCGCCAGCGCCTCCCGATAGACCACGGCCGCCCGGTCATAGTCGCCCCGTTCGCGCGTCACCAAGCCCAGCCGGAAGAGGGCGTAGGCGCTGGCCGCGCACTCCCCCGCCGCGCGGGCCAGCGCCAGGCTCTCCTCCACCAGCGCCAGCGCCCGGTCGTACTGGCCTTGGCCGCGCGCCATGACCGCGCGGTGGGCCAGCATCTCGGCCACGCGACCGGTCTGTCCCAGGGACCTGTAGAGGGCCAGGCCCTCTTCGAAGCGCGCATCGGCCGACGCGAAGTCATCCTGGTCGTGAGCCAGCCAGGCTGCCCCGGTCAACGCCGTGGCCCGCACTTCCGGCGCGACGGCCTCCACGCCCGCGGTGAACAGAAATCTCTCCAGCCAGCGGCGGCCTTCACTGAGGTGGCTATGGCGCTGCCAGAACGGCCACAGTGCGCCGGCCAGCCGCAGGCCGAGGGCGAAGTCTCCGCTCTCCCGCGCCCACGCCAGCGCCGCGCGTAGATTGTCGTGCTCGCGCTCCAGCCGCGCCAGCCACGTCGCCTGCTCCGGTCCGGCCAGCGCCGTCGCCGCCGTTTCGGCCAGCGTCAGGTAGTAGGCGGCGTGTCGTCGCCGCACAGCGGTGGCCTCGCCGCTTGCCTCCAGGCGCTCCAGCCCATACGCCCGGATCATCTCCAACTGCCGAAACCAGGGTATGTTTTCGGACGGGACACGCGCCTCCGGCGCGCGTAGGAGGTCCGCCGGCCCGAGTCCTGCCTGGCCCGTTCCCGCGAGGCCGATCCCCCTCAACCCCGTCCTTGTCTGTCCCATCGTCGGAAGCACGGCGTCCGCTGCCACGTCGCGAGGGATCTCGATGTCTTCGACGAGCGCCAGGCTCGCGTCCACCAGCGCGCTCAGCGCGTCCAGGAGCGGCGGGGCAAGGCTCTCAGCGTTCCTGGACGCGTTGGTAGATAGGACGCCGTCCCCCCGCTCTCTCGGCTCCGCGTCCACTACATCTACACTCGCCGCGTCCGTACAGACCGCTTCCGCTGCTTCCAACGTGCAGCCACCCACGAAGACGACCAGCCGCCGCAGCAGGACTTGCTCCGCTGGCGTAAGCAGAGCGTCGCTCCAGGAGATCGTGTCCCAGAGCGTCTGATGCCGTGCGGGCAGGTCGCGCGGCCCACCGGTCAGCAGCTGTAGGGGTGTATGGTCATACGCCTGATCCAACCGCGCCAGCAATGCGGCCGGCGACAGCACGCCCGCGCGCCGCCGCCAGCTCGATGGCCAGCGGCAGTCCATCCAGCCGCGTGCACAGCGCGGCTACGGCCGGCGCGTTCTGAGGCGTCAGGGCGAAGGCAGGCCGCCCTGCCCGCGCCCGCTGCACGAACAGCGCCACCGCCGGAACCTGCCCCAGCGCCTCGGGGGACGGCTCACCCGCCGGGTCGGGCAGCGCCAGGGGCGGGACGGGGTAGACTTGCTCTCCTTGTAGCCGTAGCGCCACGCGGCTGGTCACCAGCAGGCGCAGCGCGGGGCAGGCCGCGTGCAGCGCCGCGACCTCCTCCGCCACCGCCTCCACCACCTGCTCGGCATTGTCGAGCAGCACGAGCGCCCGCCGCGCGCCCAGATGCGCGATCAGCGTCGCGCGCGGCGGCTGGCCACCCCGTTCCTCCACCCCGAGCGCCCGGGCGAGCGCACCCAGAACCAGGCGGCCCTCGCGCAGGGGCGCCAGGTCCACGAAGACAACGCCGTCGCTATACTGGTCGCACACGGCGTGGGCGACCTGCAGCGCCAGACGGGTCTTGCCGACGCCGCCGGGGCCGGTCAAGGTCAGCAGACGCCCCTCGACGCGGCCGAGCAGATGGGCCACCTCCGCCTCGGCGCGCTCGCGCCCGAGCAGGGGCGTCGGCGGCAGCGGCAGCGAGGCGCCGCCGAGGGGCGCGGGCACGTCCACGGGGCCGGAGTTGGGCACGGGCACGTCCACGGGGCCGGGGGTGGGAACCGCTTGGCGCCGCCAGGCGGCCAGCACGGCGCGCCGCTCGGCCTCGTCCAACCCCAGCGCGTCGATCACCCCCTGGAGCGTGCGGCGGCGCGGCCGGGTGCGCCCGCGCTCGATGTTGCTGATCGTCACAACAGTGAGGCCGCCAGCGATCCGCTCCGCCAGCGCCTCCTGCGTCAGCCCCTGGCTCTCACGGCGGCGCCGCAACACGTCGCCCAGGGCCGGCGCCTCCGCGTGCTCGACGTGCTCCATACCCCACTCCTGTCCCCGCGCCGGGGAGAGGAGGCGTCGCCCCGACTCCCAATTCTTACCTGCTTGCCAGGGCTCGTGAATTATCGACCAACGCCGTCTCCACTGGGCAGCGCAGCGAGCCGCCGCGGGGACCGCGGCGGCTCGCTGCGCTGCCCAGTGGAGACGCCCGCGTCGCGCGCTCGACGTCGCTGTGACCAATAATTCACGAGCCCTGGCGCGACCGCCAGGGCAATCGCATCTAAATCATGCGGGCGCGCCCCGTCCGTCGAGGATCTGGAGGAGGTAGCGATGGTCCCAGCCAGCTTTGAGGCGCTTGGCCTTGATGCCACCACGCGTGGTGCGCTCGCGGCG
>JAABUZ0100010326.1_pt1 | contig 10404 bp, 7 predicted proteins | sample 5562091 | NCBI WGS metagenome assembly JAABUZ01 (sample SAMN12813069, study PRJNA571459) | rock metagenome | isolation source: Antarctica rocks | place: Antarctica: Victoria Land, Linnaeus Terrace sud | collected 2015-12-21 | reverse complement strand
ATCACCTGGAGGGACTGGGTCGACTGCCCGGCGTTGACGACAACGAGGGTGCGACCGTCCGGCGACATCGCCGAGTTGAGCGGCTTGTCGCCTAGTGCCGTCTGCCGGCCAGCTGGGGTGACCTCGTAGCCGACCGGAGTGATGGCCGTTCCGGTCGAACGGGGGCCGACGAGCACGTGGTCCGAGGCAATGGCCCCGACCGCACCAAGGCTGGTGAGTCCGGCGGTGGCGAGAGCGAGCGTGCGGACACGGTGCATGGGGGCTCCTTGGCGGGGAGAAGCTGTCCTCGCCATGCAAGCGCGTTCACCGCACGGACAGGGCGGCCGGCGGGTGAACAACAGGTGCCATCCCGGGACCGTCCTTCGCCGCGCTGAGTGGGTGGGGCCGTCAGCGCTCATCGGGCCGGCAGTACGCGGGTGTGCTCGGCGCGCACGGCCTGCAGCGCCTGGGGGTTCAGGCCGAGCAGGGCAAGGATGCTGGGCGCGATCTGGGTCGTGTTCACCGGAGTGTTGCTGACGGTGCGAGGATGCGCGCCGGCGCCGGAGACGACCAGCGGGACGTTGCGGTCCTCGGGGTGGTTCCCGCCGTGTTCGGCGATCTTGGCAACGCCGCCGGTGTAGACCACGCCCTGGCGGGCCAGGCCGATCACGTCCGGAACCCGCGGGTCACCGGGCTTGGCGCCGATGAAGGCGTCCGCTGCAGCGCCGGTGTAGACCGCGCTCAACCCCGATGTTGGCACGGTGGTGCTGAACGTTCCCTTGGGGTCGCCGTCGCTGTTGGCAGGGGCGCTGTGGGAGAACAGGTAGCTCTTCACGCTCGCCAGGGCGGCGGCCGAGCGGTTCGAGAGCCACAGCAACATTCCGTCGTCGTCGGTGCTGAAGCTCACCAGCGGCGCGGCGGCGGGGTGCGCCGCCTTCCAGGCTGCGTTGATGCCGGCGATGATCGGGCCGTCGTCGACCCGGCGCAGCGAGAGCGGGTCCTGCGGTGACTGGCCGTGCTTGGCCGACAGAATGATGGTGGAGGTGGCGTCTAGGCCCTGGCGGTGGATCGCGGCCCTCATCACCCCGACCTGGCCGTCGATGTAGTCCAACGCGCGGGACAGCAGCGGCCCGGGGGTGCCGTCAGGGTTGTATCCGCCTTCCGTGGCGTCCAAGCCCGGCAGCTTCTGCGCTGTGGACACCGTCTGGAAGTTCATGCCGAAGACCGCCGGCGTCCCCAGCCGCCGACTGCCGGAATGGTCCTTGCCGGCGATCTCGTTCAGTACCGCGTCGACCTTGGTGCTGTCGTAGGCCTGGGTGAGCCGGTTGTCCTTGGTGAAGTCGTCGCCGGCGGCGTCCGCGACACTGTTGATCTCCGGGGTGAACAGGTCCTGCACCCCCGCACCCGAGGGTCCGTTGAGGATCTCGTAGGCGGGGTGCTTGTCCGACCAGGCGGTCCGCAGCCCGGCGGCTCGAGCGACCTCGAAGACGGTGTTGACCTTCAGATAGCTGTGCGGGTACACCGGCAGGCAGCTGGCCGGGTCGACCGGCAGTGCGGCCGGGTCGATCAGCGCCTGCGGGGTCGGCGTCATCGCCAGAATCGCTTTCGACAGCGCCCCGGGTACACCGAGCTGCTGGTCGGCTGCGGCCAGGGTCTGCGCGAGGGTGTTGGTCGGCAGGGCGGTCAGCGCCGGCGTTGTCAGCTTCTGCCCGGCGTCGAGGCTGATCGGCTTCTGGGAGCGGTCCGCAGCTTCGGTGTAGCCCACCTCCGCGCCGGCGGGGGTGGTGCGGCAGTTGATGGTCCCTGCGGGCAGCAGCTGGTGGTTGAACGTGTCGTCGTAGAACACGCCGGTGGTCGCGGGACCGCCGCCGGTGAACTGCGCGACCATGCCGGGGAACGAGTCCGACGGGAACGTCGTCCTGGCGCGGGTGTACTGCGTCCCCGCCGCGACCAGAGCCGCCAGCGCCGACCGGGGATGCCGCGCTACGTAGTAGGCCAGGTCGGACTGGTGCAGCCCATCGACCGAGAGCACCAGCACATGCCGGGAGGCCGCCGGAGCTGGCGGTGCAGCAGCAGAAGCACCAGTTGCGGGGGCGATCACCGCCGCCAGCGCTCCAGCGCTGACCATTGCACCAAGCTTGAGCGGCCTACGTGTCACAGTTCCTCCTCCGGGCAGCCGACCCAACGGTCGGCGCAGCCCTCTTCGTAGTCGGTTGCGACCGGTCAACCAGCAAGAGACGGGCGAACAGCACATGAACGCTGCCCGACCAGGCTGGGCTGCATGAGCTGGCGCTGCTCGTCTGCCTGAGCGGCCGCGGGCTGCCGTTCTGGCGCCGACGCCGGTCGGCCCACGCACTACCAGCACAGGCACGGGCGCCGGGAGGACGGTTCGCCTCCCGTTCATCTGCCAGATGCCCGCCACGACTTCCTTGGGGCGTTCAGTGACACAGACAGCAGCGGCGTGACGTACCGAAGGGTGGACATGATGCGGGTTCGACGTCTGGCGGGAAGCACGGCGGCGGCCGGGGCGGTGCTGGCAACCGCGGCTGCGTGTGTCGCACCGCCGACAGCGGCCGGGTTTGCCACCAGCGTGATCGCATCCGGTGGGGCGAACTCCAAACCCGATGACATCACCGAGCTTGCGGGCCAGCTCTACGTCTCCTTCCAGAACGGGGTCGGCGCTGCCGGGCAGCCGGCTCCCAGCGGCCGGCGCACCAGCACCATCGCCCGGTTCACCCTGGCCGGTAAGCGCACCGGCTCGTGGAACCTGCCCGGCAAGTGCGACGGGCTGACCGCCGACCCCGCCCACGGGCGGCTGATCGCCACCGTGAACGAGGACGGCAACTCCAGCCTCTACACCTTGGCCCCCGCCACCGGCAGGGTGCAGCACTACACCTACAAGCGGCTGACCCATGGCGGTGGCACCGACAGCGTCAGCATCGTCGCGGGGCAGGCCTTCGTCGCCGCCTCCGCGCCGACACCGGGCGCCGACGGCAAGACCTTCACAAAGCCGGCGCTATACAAGCTGAACCTTGCCGGTACCACCGCCACCACCACCCCGGTACTTTCCGGCAACGCGGTCGCCACTGACGCTGTCACCGGCAAGGCGAGCAGGCTGAACTTGTCCGACCCCGACTCCACAGAGACCGTCCCCACCGGTGCTGCCCGCTTCGCCGGCGACCTGCTGCTCGACAGCCAGGGCGACTCCCAGCAGGTCTACCTCTCCCGGCCCGGCACCGCGCAGCAGAAAGCGACCGTGCTCAATCTGGGGACACAGGTCAACGACACCGCCTTCGCCACCGCCGCGACCGGCACGCTCTACGTCACTGACAACGCGAACAACACCCTGGTCGCGATCAAAGGCCGGTTCGCGCCTGGGCAGGCGATGGTCGCCGCCCCGGCGGACTCGACGGTCCACGGGTTCGTCGGCCGCCTGGACCTTGCCACCGGACACATCGCACCGTTCGCGGTCGGCTTCGCCAGCCCCGCAGGCCTGCTGTTCGTCCCCGGACGCTAGCCCCAGATCCGCCAGCCGGCAGCGACAAGCCTGCTGCGCCGCTCACCGGCCGGTGAGCGGCGCCGCAGAACGGCGGACTGTCACTCAGCCTCGTTCCTCGTGACGGACAACCCCTGTTCTGCCCGTACCTCGGCTTTCACCGCGCACTCACCGGTCAATGCAAGGTGAGCCGGAGTCAGTCTTGGCAGCTTCTCCGGCTCGGCAGCGGTCACGGGAGCACCAGGTGGGACAGGGGGTCAGCCGGCACGTAGCCGGCGCCGCGGCGGAGCTCGAAATGCAGGTGCGGGCCGGTTGAGTGACCCGTCGACCCCACCCGCCCGATTCGCTGTCCCGCTTGCACCTCCTGTCCGGGTTGGACGAGCACGGCTGACAAGTGCGCATAGCAGGTGCGGATAACCGACGCGGCGTCGATGCAGACGTAGTTGCCGTAGCCGCCGGACTCCTCAACGCCTTCAACGACACTCACCTGGCCGCTGGTGGCCGCCAGTACCCCCGTGCCGGCGACGGCCGCGAGGTCGATGCCCTGATGGTGCGAGCTGAACTTCTGGGTCAGGACGGCGGGACCGCCCAGCGGGTAGATGAGGTCCGGGGAGCCCGCGGTGCAGCCGGCCACAGCCAGGCTGGCGGTGAGGACAAAACCAGCGGCGCCCAGCCGGAGGGCAGGGTAGGACATCAAGAGGTTCTTTCCCGGTACGCCTGCGAGGTGAGCTGACGGGTTCGGGCTCGGGCGGCCCGGCCGGCTCTCAAGCCAGCTTCACCCCAGTCGGCGCTTTGGGCCGCGTCCGACGGTGGTTCCCCCACTGCCACCCGATCCGTGTGTGAAGGTGCTGGCTGCTGACGGGTGGCATTTGGCGTCGAGCAGCGCTTTGTGCGCCTCGGGGCGCATTGGTCGAGTCAACCCTTGTGCCATCCTCCGATGGCAGCGGCACGATGGCCAACGCGTGAACAACGTGACGGGACGCGCGAGGGCCTGCCCGCTGGTTCGGCACTGGTGCGACGGGTTTCACCATCCGTTCACCTGCTGGTCCTCGCCCCGGCGCCCGGGACACGGTTGCCTGCAGGCATGACGGAGGACGACAAGCCTGACAAGGACCGGCTGAGCAGACGAGGCCTGCTGACCGCAGCCGGCGCGGGCGGCGCCGCTCTGGCGGCAGGTCCTCTGCTGGGGGTTGGCACGCCCGCTGCCGCTGCGCTGGCCAGCGGCAAGCAGAGCGGACCCGCCGGTGATCCGGCTGCCACACCGCGGGTCGCGGGCCTGCACCTGCAGTTCGGATCCGACGCCGCCCGAGAGGTCGTGGTGTCCTGGCACACTCTGCAGCCGGTCAGTCGGCCGCGGGTGCTGGTAGGCAGGGCCGGCAGGGACTACGACCGCGGCGCTGCCGCCACGACCGCCAGCTACACCGACGCCAAGTCCAGGCAGGTCGTGTACGCCCACCATGCCCGCATCAGCGGGCTGCGCCCGCGAACCGACTACGCCTACGCCGCTGCCCATGAGGGCGCGGAGCCAGAACTGGGATCCTTTCGCACCGCCCCCCGCGGGCGGGCCCGCTTCACGTTCACCAGCTTCGGCGACCAGGGCACCCCCACGCTCGGCAAGCGCTACACCCCACCGGCTGGGATTGCCCTGCCCAACCCGCCGCTGGTCAACGACAACTTGGGCTCCCCCGCCGCCGGTGACGTGACGGCAGGCGTCGAACGTGTCCAACCGCTGTTCCACCTGTTCAACGGCGACCTGTGCTACGCCAACCTCAGCGACGACCGGGTGCGGACCTGGTCGGACTTCTGGGAGAACAACACCCGCAGCGCGCGCCACCGGCCCTGGATGCCGTCGGCCGGCAACCACGAGAATGAGCTCGGCAACGGGCCCATCGGCTACGCCGCCTACCAGACCTACTTCTCCGTCCCGGCGGCCTCCGGGCAGACGCCAACGACCCGCGGGCTCTGGTACGCCTTCACCGCCGGTTCGGTGCGCGTCATCAGCCTTGCCAACGACGACGTCTGCTACCAGGACGGCGGCAACAGCTACGTCCGCGGCTACTCCCACGGCGCGCAGAAGGCCTGGCTCGAGCAGGAGCTGAAGGCCAGCCGTTCCGATCCTGCCGTGGACTGGGTCGTCGTCTGCATGCACCAGGTGGTCGTCAGCACTGCCGACAAGTTCAACGGCGCCGACCTCGGAATCCGCCAGGAGTGGGTGCCGCTGTTCGACCGCTACGGCGTCGACCTCGTCGTGTGCGGCCACGAGCACCACTACGAGCGCTCGCACCCGGTCCGGGGCCAGCTCCCCACCCCGACGCTGACCCCGCGGCCGGCCTCGACCCGCACCGACGTCGTCGACACCAGCACGGGCACCGTGCACATGGTCCTCGGCGGCGGTGGCACATCGGTGCCGAGCAACCAGCTGTTCTTTAACCCCCCGCGGTGCCGGGTCATCACGGCTGTCGGCGCGCCCGACCCGGCAACCGGCAAGCGTCCACCGGTCTACGTCACCGAGGACGCCGCCTGGTCCGCCGTCCGGGATGCCGCACACTCCTACGGCTTCGCCGCTTTCGACGTCGACCCGGGCACCCAGCGCGGCGGGACCACCACGATGACCGTCACCTACTACGACGTGCTCGGCCCCTACGGGCAGCTCGAAGCCTTCGAGACATTCACGTTGCGACGACCGCGGGCGGACGCGCGGCCCCGCTGACTGCGTCGTGCAGAACGGTCCTGGCGCTTGGACATCGGTGGGGCCTGCGCTCGCGCGAAGGGTCATAGCTTCGCTTGGCGAAGGCGGAGCGGCGACAGACTGCATGACGCGTCAGCGTCCGTGACCGATGTGTGCCGGTTCAGGAGCCCCAACCTCGGAGAAGCGAGGCGAGAGTCATGCAATTTGACGAGGCCAGCCGCTCGAAAAGCACGCTTCCCCCTTCCGCAGCGTCCGCTTACTGCTAGTTTGCCCGGGCCCGCGCGAGGCTACAGCGGGAGGAAGCGTGCAAGTTGAGCGGGAAGCGCCCGATAGATCTCAGCACGGCTGGTCGCCCGAACTGCATAGGTCTTCTGCATTCGCGGCGGGGAGAACGTCTACCCACGCGAGGTCGAGGACGTCCTGTTCGACCACCCGTCGATCGCCGAGGCTGCCGTGTTCGGGGTGCCGGACGCCAGGTGGGGAGAGTCCGTCGCCGCGGCGGTACGCATCGCCCCCGGGGGCAGTGGCGCCGTCGCCGCCGGAGCTGAGCGGGTGGGCCAAGCAGCGCCTGGCGCCACACAAGGTGCCGCAGAGCGGGTACGTCGTGCCCGCGCTACCACTAACCGGCTCCGGCAAGGTGCAGAAGTTCATGCTGCGTGAGGCGGCCGGGAGCGGGTCGCTGGCGCCGCTGCGTACCGGTCGAGCTGGGCGTCGCTCGAAGCGGCCGAACAGGAGGCGCACGCGACAGGGCTCGGTGTCTCCGCAGCCATGACCGAGGCAGCTCGGCAGTGGCTGCTTGTCCGTCATGGGCTGCGCACGGTTGCTGAATGGGAAGACGAGCACGGCACGCTCACGGACGCCGAGCTCGCAGAAGCCGGACCGGCTGCTCGAACGGGGGGCACCGAAGAGAGCGCCCAGGGGATGACCGGGCTTACGTACGACGCGGGTGCTCTGATCGCGGCCGAGCGGAACGTGCGGCGGATGTGGGCGCTGCACAGACGCGTGCTCGAACGAGGTGCCGTGCCCACCATGCCGGCCGCGGTACTCGCTGAGGGGTGGCGTGCCGGAACGCAGACCGCCCGATTGCTCAAGGGCTGGGCCATCGAACCGCTTGGCGCAGCGTCTGCCCGGGCGGCGGGTGAGTTGCTGGCGTCGGGAGCCTCACGCCGGATCGCTGTGACGACATATAGGCGGACCGGAGGTACCGCTGGCCGGCCGTCCGGAGGTTGGCGGTGGCGTCCGCGACACGCCGGTGCCGTGGACGATGTCGTCGACCTACGCGCTGACCGCCCGCGCGCCTCGCGCTTTGCGTCCGCCACCGGCGGCTCGTACGGCGCGTCGCGGACCGGAACCGCGAGGTAAGCGGAGTTGACACCGCACTACGGTCGCATGCCGGGGTGATTAGCGCGTGGGCGCCCACGCCGGCCAGCGCGCCGAGGCCGCGCGTGTGGCGGGGCATGCTGGACCGATGAGGCAGACGCTGGTCCGCGTGCTGTTCGTCGTCCTGACCGCGCTCTACTGCGTGTGGATGTACCGCCTCGTCACCCAGTAGCCGAGGCCAACCCGTAACGGCACCACCGCAGAAGCGCGCCCGTGGCTCACGATTGACTACGAGCGTGGCCGCCGATCTCCTTGCTCTTGTGACGGCTCTCACCTACGGCCTCGCCAACTACCTGGGTCCGTTCCTGTCCCGCCGCAACCCGCTGGCCGGTGTGCTGCTGACGAGCCAGATTGTCGGGCTGATCGGCGGCGGCCTGCTGCTGCTCGTCGGCGGCGGGCCGCGTCCCACGACCCAGCATCTGCTCGAGGGGCTTGCGGCCGGAGCATGCAACAGCCTCGCGCTCGCGCTCGTCTACATCGCGGCCATCGCGGGACCGATCAGCATCGTCGCCCCGATCAGCGCGACCGGCGCCATGGTCCCCGTCGCTGTCGCGCTCGCGACCGGCGAGCAGCCAACGCTGCTCGAGCTCAGCGGCATCCCCTTGGCCGTCATCGGCGTCGTCCTGGCAGCCGCTCGGCAGCCCGAAGGTCAGCACAAGCAGGCGGAGCCTCGCACCATCGCCATCGCGCTGCTGTCGGCGGTGTTCTTCGGCGGCTTCCTGACCTTCTTCGGCAAGGCGTCGGCTGACCACACCTTCTGGGCTGTGTTCTCCAGCCGAATCTCCCTGCTGTTCCTTACAGCAGCGTTCGTCCTGCTGCGGCGACCGCCCGTCCGCTTCCCCATACGCGAACTTCCGGTGATGACCCTGCCGGGTATCCTGCTGCTCGCCGGCACCGTCTCCTACGGCATCGCCACAACCAAAGGGCTGGTCAGCGTGGTCGCCGTCCTCGCGACCCTCGCGCCGGTGGTGACCGTCGGCCTCGCCGTCAGCCTGCTGCACGAGCGGCTGGCGCGGCGCCAGCAGCTCGGTGTCGGCCTGGCGCTGCTCGGCGTCGTGCTGCTCGCGGCGGGCTGAGCGCTACCGGCCGCGAAACACCGGAGGCCGCTGCTCGGTCCGGGCGACGCGCCCCTCCTGAAAGTCCTCGCTGGCCCAGCAGGCGTCGAACGCGCCACGCAGGTCGTCGTTAGCGAAGGTGCCCGGCAGGGGCAGTCCGGCCCGCAGCGCGTGCTTGTTGTAGGCGAGAGTCAGGGGGGCCAGCTCCGCCAGCTGGTGCGCGAGGGCGATGGCTGCCGCGAGCGGACCGGCTGCCTCGCCGTCGCTACCCGTCTCCCCCACCAGGAGGTGCTCGACGAGCCCGTGCCGCGCGGCCTGCTCTGCATCCAGGCGTACAGCCTCGAGCAGCAGTCGCGCCGCCGGGCCGGCACCGGTGAGCTGCGCCAGCCGTGCGACGGTCCACGGGTCGACGGCTAGCCCCAACCGGGCGGTGGGGATCCCGAACACGGCTGACGGCCCGGCCACTCGCAGGTCGCTGGCGAGGGCGAGCTGCGTCCCGGCCCCGATCGCCGGCCCGTTTACCGCCGCCAGCACGGGCAGCGGGCAGGTGACCAGGTCCGCGAGCAGGTCGTACAGCGCGTCGCGGAACGACGCGTCGTAGACCGCGTCGAGGTCGGCTCCTGAGCAGAATGCCGAACCTGCTCCCGTCAGTACGACGCAGCGGGCGCCTTCCGCAGCCGCGGCGTCGAGCTCGCCGGCCAGTGCGACGCAGTGCTCGATGTCGAGGGCGTTGCGCTGGCGCTGACGGTCGATGATGAGGACAGCGACCTGCCCCTGGGTCGATCGGACGATCACGTCAGGCTCCAGAACGCAGGGGGCGAGGTCACTGCAGCCTGACAGACATCCGGCCCAGGCAGCACGACGGCCGCCCGAGTCGCAAAATGGTGCCGTGGACGAGCGAGAGGTCGCGGGTCGCCGGTACAGCGAGCTGCTGACCGACCATGACCTGCTGCTGCTCGCGGGCAGCCGCGCCGACCAGGCCGCCGCCCTGCGCCGGCAGCCGGCGCTGCTGCCCGACGTGCTCGACCGGCCGTCGGTGGCCGACAAAGTGCTCGCGACGCAGCACGACACGCGGGAGCAGTTCCGCTACGTCTCGCCCTTCCTGCTGTTCGCGGCGGCGGTGCACCGCGCGAGCTCCGGGCTCGTCGGCGCCACGCACGTCACCGACCGCACCGGGCTGCGGCAGCGCGTACCCGTGTTCGACGCCCCGCAGCTCGCCGCCTTCGCCTACGCGCCGCTGCACCGGCTCTTCCTCGCCGAGCTGCTGACCTCGTACTCGCGGCCGGCCTCGGGGACGACGCTGCGACGCACCGAGCAGGGCTGGAAGCGGCGGCGATGGGACGAGCTGGACCTGCCGGCACTCGGCGGCCTGCTGCACGACCTGCCGGAGCGGCAGCGCCCGGCGGTCTGGCGCCGCATCGGTGACGGCGCCCTGTTCCTCGCCGGCGTGTTCCCCGACCACGCCGAGCGCTCGCTGGGCCTGCTCGAGGTCGCCCGTCTGCAGCGGACGACCGGGCTGCGGATCTCGGGCACCAACAACGGCGCGATCCAGTTGCTGGAGGAGCTCGCCGGGCGGGCGTACGAGCGCAGCGGCCTCGACATCCCGTCCGGTGTGATGCAGGCGCCGGCATCCGCCCGGCGGGTGCTGGCCCTCGTCGCCGACCGCTACCTGTTCCCCGGCGCGTCTACCGGCCTTGCCGCCCCCGGTGCCTGAGTGCCCGTGTCGCTTGCTTTGGTGGCTGTCACGGCTAGCGGCGGCAGGTGTGTCGGCGCGGCGTCGTTCCCCCGCGAGCGCGTCACCACAA
>JAABUZ0100010325.1_pt1 | contig 10404 bp, 7 predicted proteins | sample 5562091 | NCBI WGS metagenome assembly JAABUZ01 (sample SAMN12813069, study PRJNA571459) | rock metagenome | isolation source: Antarctica rocks | place: Antarctica: Victoria Land, Linnaeus Terrace sud | collected 2015-12-21 | reverse complement strand
CGAGCGATGCCGGGCGGCTCCGGTCGGCCAGTGCGTGTGGTGGCACGGGGTGCGCAGGGGTCGCGAACGCGGCGGGGAGTGCGGGGCGTGCGGACTGTGCCGGGAGTGCGGACTGTGCCGGGAGCGCGGACTGTGCCGGGACGGCCTCGGTGAGCGGCGGCTGCGGGGCGTGCTGCTGATCGCCGGCGGCAACCAGCAGGCAGCTGAGGCCGGCGAGGGCCAGCGCGACCGAGAAGGCCCTGGTGGCCGAGCCGGACCGGCCGCCCCTCACGAACGGCGAGCGGCCCGCGGTCGCCGCGGCGCGAGGCCGGCCGCGGCCAGGAGGAGGGCGCCGCCCAGCCAGAGCAGCCGGACATGGCGGAGGCCGGCCGTGGAGCCGCCGCCTGCCGGGACCCCGCCGGACGGCACCCGGCTGACCTGCGAGTCGGTCCTGGTGCCGGTCGAGGTCGTCTGCGAGCCGGATCCGGCCGAGGCCGTCTGCGAATCAGTGCTGCTCGAGGTGGTGCCCGATCCCGGCACGGGGGTCGGCACCGCTGGTGCGGAAGCATTCTGGCGGGAGTCGGAGGCCCCCGAGCCGGACCGCTCGGCTGGCGCCGAGGTCCTCACCGCCGGGGCGGGTGACCTTGGCAACGGGGTCGGGACGACCGGGGTCGCGCTGCCGGGCAGCGGGCCGGCACCGGAAGCAGCAGCGGTGGCCGCGGCGGTGGGGGTGGCAGCAGCAGTGGTCGACACGGGCTGGCTGGGCGAGGGGGAGACCACCGGCGTCGCCGACGGGCTCGGGATCACCGCGGCGAGGACCCGGGTGGTGATGCTGACTCCGCAGGTCACCTGACTCCCGCCCGGGTTCCCCGTCCCGTTGCACTGGTTCACCGTGATCGGTGCGGCGGCGCTCACCGTGGACTGCGGGTCGACCGTGCAGCTGACCGTCCCGCCGCCGCCGTTGGCCGAGCCGTTGCACTGGGTGACCGTCGCGTTGGTGGTGTTCGCGGGGAAGGGAGCGCAGGTGACGATCCCACCGGCACCGGAGCCGACGCACTGGTTCACCGTCGCCGTGCCGACCGGTTCCGCTCCCGGTACGGTGGGGTCGATCTCGTTGGTGACGGTGACGTCGCAGCGGATCGGGTGGGCCGCATCGTTGTCCGAGCCGTTGCACTGGTTGATCTGCGTCACGATGCTCGTCGAGCTGCTCGTGAAGGTGCCGTTGCCCGGCGGGCACGGCCCCAGCGCGCATTGCCGAGTCAGGGTCGTCGTCGAGCCCTCGTTGGCGCCGCCGATCCTGTTCACGACGACGACCGAGCAGGTCATCTCCGTCGTGGCACCCAGCGCGTCCGGCCCGATGCCGTTGCACTGCGCTACGGCGCTGCCGACGGCGTAGGCAGCCGGCGCCGGTAGGGCCGCCGCCGTGAAGCTGAGCAGCCCGAGCATGAGCATGAGCAGCGCGGCCGCAAGGTGGCGTGACCGGCCGGGGGGCCGGCGGGGGCTCGTGGCCAGGATGTCGACGCTCACACGATCGGGCCCCTTCCGGGGGGAGCGCACCGCTGGGACCGGACGCGCGACGGGTGCGGACGTCACCCAGACGCCATCGGCACCGAGCGGGCAGGTCAGGAGCGTCGGCGCCCCTCGCCTTTCGGTCGACGCCGTGACCGGCGCTGACCGGGCGGCGGGACCGGCCAGCTAGAGCGGCAGCCGCCGCAGCGCGAAGCCCCTGCACACGTGCGGGGAGATGACCGTCTCGCGACCGGCGAGGTCCGGATGGGTGGCCGCGAGGTCGGCGATGGCCGCCAGCACCGTGTCCCGCTCGGCGGCCGGCAGGGTCGCGATCGCGCTCCAGGTCATCGCCAGCTCGGGCAGGTCGCCCGGCCGCAGCGCCTGCTCCCACGCCACGTCGACCTGCTCCACCGGCCCGAAGCCGGCCGCCGCCAGTTCGGCGCTCGCCACCGGAAGCTTCTGCACCGCGGCGCGGCCCCCGCCGTACAGCTCGTTGAGCCGGTCCAGCCAGTCGACGCCGGCGCCGTCGGTGTTCCACACCAGCGCCAGCACCCCGCCCGGCCGCAGCACCCTGGCGGCCTCCCGCAGGCCGTCCGCCGGCCGCACCCAGTGCCACGCCTGGGCATAGGTCACCGCGTCCACCGATGCGTCCCCGAGCGGCAGCGCCTCGCCCGAGCCGGCCAGCACCGGCACCGATGGCAGCCGCCGGGACAGCTCGGCGCGCATCCCCGGGTCGGGCTCGACCGCCGTCACGTCCAGCCCGGCGGCTGCCAGCAGCGCGGTGAACTTCCCGGTGCCGGCGCCGACGTCGGCGACCACCCGCGCGTCCCCGAGCAGCGGGGGCAGGATCGAGGCCGGGTACGACGGTCGCAACCGGTCGTAGAGCGCGGCCCGCTCGCCGAAGCTCGACGCCCGCACGCTGCCCGGCAGGCTGTCCTCAGGCGGCTCGCTCATCCAGCACCTCCGCACTCCTCGTGGGCTGCGCACCCTCGCCGACGCGCGGGGACAGCCGGCCGAGCAGGCCGCGCGCGGCAAGCCCGAGCCGCAGCAGCAGCCGTAGCGGCGCCTGCCAGCCGGCGGGGTACTGCGCGGACAGGTAGCGGTAGGCGCTGGCGTGGTGGGCGGCCAGCATCGCCCGTGCGGTGGCCGGGTCGCGCCGGGTCGCGTGCCCGCCGGTGTGGGCGACCACCGCTGCCGGCACGTGCACCGAGGCCCACCCCGTCGCGGCAAGCCGGCGGCACAGGTCCAGGTCCTCGAAGTACATGAAGTACGCCGGGTCGAAGCCCCCGACCGCCTCGAATGCCGTGCGCCGCAGCAACAGACAGGAGCCCGACAACCACCCGGTCGGACCCTCGACGGGGGCGCCGCGCTCGTGGCGGTAGGACGCCGTCCACGGGTTGCCAGGCCACCACCAGCCGAAGACGGCGTGCCCGATGCCCCGGCCCAGGCTCGGGAAGGCACGGGCGCTGGGATAGAGGTCGCCCTGCGGCGTGCGGATCGCCGGCCCGAGCGCCCCCGCCAGCGGGTGCCGGGCGGTGGCGGCGAGCAGCACGTCGACGGACCCGGGGGTGAACTCGACGTCGGGGTTGGCCACCAGCAGCCACTCCTCGTCCCCGCCGCGGGACCCCGCGTTCGCCGCCCGGCCGTAGCCCAGGTTGCCCCCGGTCGGCAGCAGCCGCACCCGACCCGGGTCGGCGGCCACCGCCGCCTGCACGCTCCCGTCGCCCGACCCGTTGTCGGCGAGCACGACGTCGTACGCCGTGGTGGTGGCCGTGGCCAGGCTGGCGAGGAACGCGGCCAGCGCCTCGCCAGGGCTGTAGGTGACGACGACGACCCGCAGCTGCGGGCGGTCGTTCACTCCTCGGCGGCGCGGGCGTAGGAGGCGAGGTGGGCCTCCGCGCTCGCCGCCCAGGTGAACTCGTGTGCCCGCGCGAGGCCGGCGGCGCCGAGCCGGGCGCGCCGGGGAGCGTCGTCGAGCAGCGCCCGGAGCGAGGCGCCGATGGCCGCGGCGTCGGGCTCGGTGTAGGCGACGGCGTCCCCGCCGACCTCCGGCAGCGAGAGCCGCTGGGTGGTGAGCACCGGTGCGCCACAGGCCATCGCCTCGAGCACCGGCAGGCCGAACCCCTCCCCGTGGCTGGGGTAGGCGACCACGGTGGCCCCGCCGAGCAGGCCTGGGAGGTCCTGGAAGCGGAGGTATCCGGTGCGCACCACGGTCAGCCCGGCCGGGACGGTGGCGATCGCGGCGTCCACGTCGTCGTCCCATCCCGACCCGCCGGCCAACACGAGCGCCGGCTTGTCCTGGCGGTCCTGCACGGCCTCGACCCAGCCGCGGACCAGCGCCGGCACGTTCTTGCGCGGCTCGAGCATGCCGAGGAAGGCGACGTAGTCACCATCGAGCCCGAGGCGCGCGTGCACCCGGCTGCTCTCCTGCTCCGACGGCGGGTGGAAGATCGCGGTGTCCACGCCGTGGTAGGCGACGTCCAGGCGCGTCGGGTCGGCGTCCAGCAGCCGCACCAGCTCGTCCCGGGTGGCCTTGCTCGGCACGATGGCGCGGGCGGCGCGGTTGAGCGAGATCCGGGTCGCGCTGCGGAAGAACGTCCCCTTCATCGGGGTGTGCAGCTCGGGCTCGGTGAAGAAGGTCGCGTCGTGCAGGGTGACCACGACGGGGCGCCCGGCGCGCAGCGGCATCGTGTAGTGCGGGCTGTGCAGCACCTGCGCACCGACCTGGCTGGCGACCAGCGGGAGGCCGGTCTGCTCCCAGGCGAGCCGCTGCGGGCGGTGGGTGATGGCCGCCGGGCCTGGCACGATCCGTGCCCCGGGGGCGATCCGGCCATAGCGCTCCGCGTCGGCCCGCTGACACGTCACCGACAGCGTGTCGGGGGCCATCAGGTGGTCGAGCGCGGCCACCAGGCCGTCGACGTAGCGGCCGACACCACCCCGGTCGGCCGGCACGGCGGTGGCGTCGACGAGGACGCTGGGTGACGCTGGGCCTGCCACGCCGTACCCTTCTGCTGGTCTGTGGGTGCTCGCTCTGTTGCTGTCGACCCTACGCCGGGCACTCCTGCCGGGCGGGCGTCAACGCCCCGTGACGGACCGCAGAACCTCCCAGGTACGCCGGGCGGCGGCCTCCCAGGTGTGCCGGGACGCCTGCTCCCGGCCGGCGGCGGCCCGGAGCGCCCGGGTGGCCGGGTCGCTCGCCGCCGCGACGGCGACGGCGAGGGCGCCGCTGTCCCCCACCGGGGCGATCTCGGCTGCCCCGCCAGCCACCTCGACCAGCGCCGGAGCGTCGCTGATGACCACCGGCGTGCCGAGCGTCATCGCCTCGACCACCGGCAGCCCGAACCCCTCGCTCCGGCTCGGCACCAGCACCGCCGCCGCCCGGACCAGGCAGACGGCGACGTCGGCGTCGTCCAGCCGGCCGAGCACGCGGACGCGGCCGGGGGGCAGTCCGAGCCCGCGGGCCGCCGCCGCCGGGTCGGTGCCCCCCCAGCCGGGCTGGCCGACGACGAGCAGCGGCAGGCCGGCGTCGTGGGGGTCGGCGAGGGATCGGAGCGCGACGTCGAGGCCCTTGCGCGGCTCGAGCGTCGACAGCGTCAGCAGGTAGCGCTCGGGCAGGCCGAGCCGGCGGGCCCGCTCCTGCGCGTCGGGCGGCACCGTGGTGACCGCCACGCTGGCCCCCTCGCCGGTCACGTGCACCCTGGCCGGGTCCACGCCCGCGACGCGTCGGGGCAGGTCGGCGGCGACCGCCCGGGTGGGCACGAGGATCGCCGCTGCCCGGCGTAGCACCAGCGCCGTCATCGCCCGGTGCCAGTCGCGGCTGCGCGCCGACATCGTGTCCGGGTGGGTGTAGGGCACCGTGTCGTGCACGGTCGCGACCAGCGGGACGCGGCGGCCGGGCAGCGCCAGGGCGGTCGGCGCCAGCACGACGTCGGCGCCGCGGGGGCCGGGGGCCAGCCGGTGCGGGGCGAGGCGGTTGAGCACCGGCCGGGGCAGCGGCAGCCGGCGGGGGCCGGCGACGCCCACGATGCGGGCGGCGCCGACGTCACGGTGCGCCGCGACCCAGCCGGTAAGCGCGTCGCCCGCGTCGGCGGTGCCGGCGAGGGCGGTGGCGAGTTCGCGGGAGTACCGGCCGGTCCCGCCCGGGACGCTGCCGAGCAGCTGCTCCAGCAGTACGGCGACGCGCACGGCCGGCAGCCTCGCACGCCCGCCCGCGGGTCGCGACGGCTGCGCCGGTCAGGCCGGTCAGGCGGGTCAGGCGGGTCAGGCGGGGGTGGTCGCCAGCACGACGACGGTCACCGCGACCGGCCCTCCCACGCCGGCCGGCATCACCACGAGGCGCCCGTCGCGCAGCGGCAGCTCCACCAGGGCGGAGACCGGGGCGCCGGCCAGCAGCGCCACCCGGTGCGCGCCGGCCGCCGACGGTGGCAGGGCGTGGGCCGAGATCGTCGCCGTCGGAGCGGTCGCAGCCGCGGTCCCCGGCGCGACCAGGGTCACCAGCGCGAGGACGCTCCCTGCCGCCGGAGCGGCCTCCGCGCGCACCACTCCCCCGCGCGCACCGACGGTGCCGCTGAAGGCCCGGTCGGGGATCGCCGGCAGGACCGCCGCGCCGCCCGGCGCGAGCCAGCCGACGACGTCGACGCGGACATGGGCACGGAGCCCTCCCACCGTCGCCGCCGGCGCGGGGCCACCGAGCGGCACGAGCACCGTCGTGGTCACCGGCGGCGCCCCCGGCTGCACGAGTGCCACCGCGACGCCGCCCAGGGCCACCGCCCCACGACCCCCGGGGCCGGCAGCGGACGTGGTGACCGCCAGCAGGGCCGCGGTGACGCCGGCGGGCGGCGCGGGGAGCGGCACCGCCCGCGAGGCGCCGGCGGGCACCATGCCCGTGAACGCCGTCCGGCCGGCCGCGGGGACGAGCCCGAGAGGCGCACCCGGAGCGGCATAGGCGGTGACGGTGAGGCGCACCCCGACGGCGCCCGACGTCGGGGCAAGCACCAGGGCGCCGGCCACGTCGAGCGGCACCAGCGCCGTGCCAGCCGACGGGAGGCCGCGGGCCACCGTGCTGAGCGCGACCGCCGCCCGTCGGCTGCCCCCGGCTGCCCAGGCATCGAGCCGGGCCGCCCGCGCGGCCGGGGAGGTGACGACCGTGACGAGCGCCGCGAGCGCACCGGCTGGCACACCGGCCCGACCGGCGACCTGCACGGCCCGCGGCGCCGTCGACGTCAGCGGTGACCGGCCGGAGTCGAGCAGCACCCCCGGCCGCACGGCCACCAGGCCGGTGCGCGGGGGAGCCGCGGAGCTCGCCGCGGTCCTGCCCACCGCGCCGAGCACCGGGGCGCCGACGACGTGCCACCAGGGCGAGCGGAGGCCGTCGGCCACGGCGGGCCAGCTGCGCAGGGCAGCCAGGCTCGCGCCGGTGGTCGACACCGAGGTCGGGGTGCCGTCGGCGGCGGCGCCGTGCAGCGCGACGGCCTGCACCCGGCCGCCCCAGTCGCCGTTGCCGTCGCGCGCGGCGACCTCGACGCTGACCAGCCGACCGAGCTGCGGCCAGCGGGCCAGCACGGCGACGGCAGGCAGGGTAGCGGTCCAGGAGTGGTTGACGTTGCCGGGGTCGACGGCGTCGTAGGGGTCCGGCCCCGCCGCGAGGTAGGGCTGCGACCCGGTGGCGGACCAGCCTCCGTCGGAGGAGGAGAACTCGGCGAAGATCGCCGCCCCCTGCCACGTGCGCACGACCCCGGCCGTGGCGGCCACCGCCGCGTCGGTGCTCGGTGCCTCCAGGGGGGCCTCGCCGGACCCGGCGTAAAGGCGAGCGCCGCCGTAGACCTGGCAGGCGTCGCTGTCGCACAGGTCCCCGGCCCGGCCGGCGGGGGCGTGGTCGGCGAGATAGCTGGCGTAGGACCGGGCGGCCACCGCCTGGGCCTGCAGCGCCGCGGGCTGCCAGGACAACGGCGACTCGCGCGGGACCACGCCGCGCAGGTAGTCCTCCAGCGGCAGCGTGTCGACGGTGACCTGCGAGCCGGCGCCGGTGCGCACGGCGGCGACGCTGCCGCGGTAGGCCCGCGACGTCGTGTCCGGCAGTCCGACGCGCACCAGCGCTGCGGAGTCGGTGAACGCGACCGGGCCGGTCAACTGCCCGCCGTAGGACTGCCAACCGCTGCCGTCAAAGGATTCCAGCGTGTACGACGAGGGGCCAACGGTCGCGCGCCAGCGCTGGTGGTCGGCGCCGGTGGGGAGGGTGGTGGGGGCGCCACCGGTGTCGGACACCGCGAGCCCGTCGGCGGCCCAGACCACCGTGTCGCGGCCCTCGTCGGCCGACAGCTCCACCCGCACCATGCGCGCTGGTGCAACCACCTGCTGGGTGCCGGGGTAGCTGCGGTCGAGGATGGCCGTCGCGCCCAGACCCGAGAGCGCGGCGCCCTGGGCGCCCCATTGCGACAGGCCGTGGCCATGGCCCCAGCCGTGGCCCTCGAGGTGGAGCACGCCGTCGGCGGGGACGACGGCGAGCTCCGACCCGGTGACCACGGATCCGGTGACCACGGATCCGGTGACCACGGATCCGGTGACCACTGGTCCGGTGACAACCACGCCGGCGACCGCGTGGGCGGGGGGCGGCACGACGACCAGCACCGAGGCAGCGCCCGCCAGCACGGCGAGCGCCGTCGTCCATCCGCTGCGCCGCACGCTCGTCCTCCTCGTCCCTGGCGCCCGACGCGCCGACCACTGCTGCGTCGGCCGTTTGCACCCCCTCCTGCAGCCTGCCGCTGAGACCAGTGTGACGGATGGGGTCGAGCAGGGGATGCCGACGGCGGTGCCCCCGGTCACCAGCCGGTGGGGCCGTCCGGGCTGCCGACACCGGTGGGACCGTCCCAACCGGGTCCGGAGGTGCAGAGCGCTCGCGCCCGGCAGCTGCCGTTGTGGCCGGTGGTGATGTCGTGGACAGCTGCGGTCCCGGCGTAGAGCTGGCGGACCGTTGACCCGGTGCTGCCGGCCACCGCGTGCACGGCGGCCACCAGCGGCGCCGCCAGCGACGTGCCGCCGACGACGAGCCAGCCGCCGCCACCAGCGAGGCCGTAGCTGTCGTAGACCGCCAGCCCGGTCGCCGGGTCGGCGTCGGCAGCGACGTCGGCGACCGAGCGGCGGGTGCAGGAGCGGTCGCGCTGCCAGCCGGGCTTGGGGACGGAGGCCGAACAGCCGCTGCCGGCCAGCGACCAGGCGGTCTCCCGCACGCGTCGGTGGTCCGGTCCCACTGTGAGCGACGTGCCACCCACGGCGAGCACATCGGCCGAGGACGCGGGGAACTCCACGCCGTAGCCGGAGTCGCCCGAGCTCGCCGTGACCTCCACCGTGGCCGAGCGGAAGGCCGTCTCGGTGGCCGCACCGGCCGGCTCACCACCGCCCCAGCTGTTGCTCACCGCGACGACGCCGGGCGCGGCGAGGGCGGTGCGCTCGGCGGCCAGCAGGTCGGCGATGCTGCTGCTCCTGGCCTCGACGAGCAGCAGCCGGCAGGCCGGGCAGGCCGCCGATACGGCGTCGAGATCGAGGCTCTCCTCCTCGGCCCAGCCGGCGTTGGGGATCGGCAGCCGGCTGGTCCCGTCGCCGCCCACCACCCGCAGGCAGCCGTCACCGGTGCCGCAGGGCGGGAGCCCGGAGGTCGCCCGGTACACGGCCAGGTCGGCAGCGGCGGCGGGGTCGTCGTAGGCGTCGACGATGGCGACCGTCCGGCCGGCGCCGCCGTCGGCCGGCAGCCCGTAGGCCCCCTGCACGTCGGCCGGCGTCAGCCCGGCGGGGGTCGAGCTCACCAGCGGCCGAACCCCGTCGGTGGCGAGGACCGCGTCACAGTGGGCGAAGCCCCGGTGCGGGCGCGTGCAGACGGCGTGGCTGCCGCGGCGGTGGGCCGCGCCGGTCGCCGCCGCGGCTGGCGGCGCGGCGAGCAGGGGCATCAGCAGGGGCAGCAGCAGGGCGCACCGCGTGCGGCGCGCGAGTGGTCGGCGCGGGCCTCGGGGTGTGCGTCGGGCGGAGCGGGTCCGGGACACGGGGCCTCCAGGTCGGGGGGCCGGGTCGGGCTGACCAGGTCCCGGTGACCGTCCCGTCAGATGCGGCCCGCGGCCACCCCGCCGACCGGATCTGTGGACGGCGGCCGGGACGCGCCCGGCCGTGTGGACGGCGGCGCACCGGTCTTGTCGGACCCTCGCCCGAGGATGGCGCTCACGCCACCACCGAGGAGGTCGGCCACTGTGAGCAGCAGCCGCGACACCGCAGCGAAGGCGAGCGCCCCGCCGCTCGGGAGCACGCCGTCGAAGACCAGCACGAGCAGCGGCTCCCGCACGCCGGCACCCGCGGGGGCGATCACCACGACGAAACCGACGGCGAAGGCGAGAGCGAAGCCGCCGACGGAGCGGGCAGCCAGCCCGTCGCCGGCGGCCCCGAGGGCCCGGACGAGCACGAGGGTGTGCACGCCGTACAGCAGCCAGCCGGCGAGCGACCAGGCGACCGAGCGGCCGACACCGCCCCAGGACAGCGAAGCGGCAAGCGGCTCGCGGCGCAGCAGCCGCAGGGCCCAGGCGACCACCGGCGTCAGCACCGGGGGGGCCAGCGCGGCGAGCGCGGCTACCGCGATGAGGGCGAGCCACCAGAAGCGGTGCCGCAGGTCGGTGCTGGCGAGCGGGAGGAAGGCCGCGGCGGCGACAACGGCTGTTGCCAGCGAGACCCCCATGGCCAGCAGGCCGGCGGTGGCGGTCGCCCGCCGGGGCACGCCGTGGCGGCGGCCGAGCTCGGTCTGGGCGACGACGGCCCAGACCGACCCGGGGACGAACTTCCCGAGCTGGCCGAGCAGGAAGACCCGGGTCGCCGGTCGCCACGGGAGGTCGACGCCCGGCTCCACCTCGGCGAGCAGTGCCCGCCAGGAGGGCACGGCGC
>JAABUZ0100010323.1_pt1 | contig 10404 bp, 8 predicted proteins | sample 5562091 | NCBI WGS metagenome assembly JAABUZ01 (sample SAMN12813069, study PRJNA571459) | rock metagenome | isolation source: Antarctica rocks | place: Antarctica: Victoria Land, Linnaeus Terrace sud | collected 2015-12-21 | reverse complement strand
GTCGCGCCGTCCACCGTCGCCGCGTCGTAGATCTCGGAGGGGACGGACTGCAGCGCGGCGTACATGACGACCATAGCGGAGCCGGTGGACAGCCACGTCACGATGTTGCCGATGGACGGAAGTATGCCGGCGTCGGTGAGAAATCCCGGCTGCGGTAGATGAACGGCGGCGGCGACCTGCGCGAAGGGGCCGAACGTAGGCCCGTAGAGGTACCCCCACATAAGGGCCGCGACCACGCTGGGGATGGCGGCGGGCAGATAGTAGCCCAGTCGGAACAGCGCGCGCATCCGGACCGCACCGCTGTCGATCACGAGGGCGAACAGGAGGGCCAGGCCAATCGATATCGGCACCTGGACAACACCGAACAGCGCCGTACGGCGGACACCCTCCCAGAAGTTGCCGTCTTGCAGCACCTGTAGATAGTTCTGCGCGCCGGCGAAGATTGTGCCGCCGATGAGACGGTCGGCGAACAGGCTCAGGCCCAGCGCATAGGCAAGGGGCAGGAGGAAGAAGGCGGCGAAGAGCAGCAGAAAGGGGCTGAGAAAGAGATATGGCAAGCCGATCTCGCGCAGGAGCCGGCGCGGAGTCCGCGCGCGGCGCGTGGATAGGCGAGGCGCCGCGGGCGCATAACCTGGCGTCGCGGCCCGTTCGTGTGACTGCATGCGGACCCTCCTTATGCCTGGGCGATATGCCGACCTTGTGCCAGGGCGATATGCCGACCTTGTGCCAGGGCGATATGCCGACCTTGTGCCAGGGCGATGGGACGACGTGACTGGGCGCGCGTCCATGCGGACGCCGAGCCGGGAGAAACGCCCCTCTCTCGACCCGGCGTCCGCACGACGAGCCATCACACGTCTATCGAACGGCGGCGACACCGACCGGTGGGGGTGAGGCCGTCGTTCATCTTGGGGTGCGACGGCGTCCCAATGTGCCTCACTGGACGGTGAAACCCTGGGCCTTGGCGTACGACACAACGGATGTTTGCACCGTTCGCATCGCCTGCGCGAACGTGGATTTGCCCTTCTCGGCGGTCGCAAGGTCGGTGTTCAGCTGCGCGGTGGCGTAATCATCGAACGGAGAGAACTGCCAACCGGTGTCAACGCCGCGCGCCGCCCGCGCGAAGACGGCGTTCGGCGCCTGGCCGCCGAAGAATGGGTCGGGCTGGTCCATCTGCTTGGGATCGTCCAGGATGCTCCTGAGCGTCGGGAAGACGTTGTTTTTCAGTTCGATCAGTTGCGAGGATGAGTTGCTCCCGAGCCATTCGGCCCAGATGGCCGCCTCCTTGGGGTGCTGGCTGTACACCGTCACGGCATAGCTGGACCCACCGTAGTTGGCGGACACATGAGCCCCCGGCGTCCACTGCGGCAACTCCGCGACGCGCCACTTGCCAGCCGACGCCTTCGCGATGGGCTTCAGGATGAGTGGCCCCCACGCGGCGCAGATCCAGGTGGCGTAGCGGCCGCTATCCAGCCCGGTATACCACGATGGGGTGTACGCGGGGGTGGTGTCGAGCGCCTTCTGTGCGATGAGCCCCCCCCAGTAGTTGGCCACTTTGAGGGAGGCGGCGTCGGTGAAACTGACCGCGATGGTCGAACCGTTGACCTTGAAGGGGCGCGCGCCGGCCTGCCACTGGAAGATGGGGTAGGTGAACTCATCGACGGGCGAGTTGCCCAGGTACGTCGTGGGGGTGGCCTTGTGCAGCGTCACCGCCTCCCGCGCGTACTGCGCCCACGTCGTGGGTACGGCCAGATGATACTTGTCCAGGATGTCCTTGCGGTAGAGCATCGCTACGGGACCCTGGTCCGCGGGGATAGCGTACACCTTGGCCCCGCGCGACACCTGCCCCCACACCCAGGGGATATAGCCCTGCTTGAGGGTGGCGGCCCCATAGGGGGACAGATCGAGGAGCTTATTGGTGATCAGATATGACGGGATCTCGTTGTACTGCATTTGAAGAGCATCGGGGGCGCCCGACCCACCGGCTTTGAGGGCGGTACGCACCTTCGTGTTGTAGTTGGTGACGATCACCTGATTGATCTTAATGCCGGGGTGCGTCCGCTCGAACAGTGGGATGGTTTCCTTGGGCAACGCAAGGTTCTGCGACCAGTAGGTGATCGTGATGGGCGCCTTGGGCGCGGCAGCCTGGGTGCGAGCCGTGCCCAGGGGAGCTATCACTGTGGCGGCCAGGACTAACCCGGCAACGCCGACCGTCGCGGCGTTCTTCCGACACGATGAACAGATAGACATGGTATACCTCCTTGATTAGTGCCGCGCGCGGCTGTCATCGGGCGACGGCCCGGCGCGCTATGTGGCATCTAGCATGCGATGGATGAGCTCAGGTTCACTCCTCAACGCCGATCAGTCTGGTCTATCTTTCTCTTTCTCTCCTTTCGGTCGGTCTTTCGGGGGCGTGAGGGCGGTACGGCCGCCGCACCCTGGGCGGCGGCGCCGTCGAGTGGCGGATAACAAGGTATGGATGCACGACGCGCGACGCGGGGACAGGCGCGTCGTGTCCGGCGCGCGCGATGTCGCGGAGCAGCAACTCGGTAGCCTCCATGGCCAATTGGCGCTTCGGGATCGCGACCGTGGTCAAGGCAGGGCGCACATGCGCGCCGAGCGCGATGTCGTCCAGCCCGACGATCGAAACGTCATGCGGCACGCGCAAGCCTCCGTCCAGGGCGGCCTCCATCGCGCCGAGCGCCATCAGGTCATTGGTGGCGAAGATAGCTGTGGGTCGGCCAACCTGTGCAAGCAGGGCGCCCGCCGCACGATAGCCGCTTTCTACGGTGGAATCGCCCTCGCGTACGGCGGCGGCGGGCAGATCGAGGCCCGCCGTCACGAGGGCGTCGTGGTATCCGTCGAGGCGAGGTTGATGCGCGGGCAATTGGGCGATCACGGCGACGCGACGATGGCCCAGATCCATGAGGTGACACGCGGCCAACTTTCCGGCGCAACACACGTCGACCTCAACACACGGGAGAGTCGGGGTAGGAGCGCCTCCGTCGGTCTGAACCAGCACGGTCGGCGCGACGCGTGGGATGACGGTGAGGAGATCGGATACGTCCAGGCTTCCAGACATTACCAAAAGGCCATCGACCATGCGGCCCGCCAATTCGTCCAGATACGCGCGGCCGATCGCGGCGTCGTGATACGTATTGCACAACACGAGATGATAGCCGTGCTCCCGGGCGATGCGCTCGACCTCCGCCGCGACCTCCGGGTAAAAAGGGTTGGTGATCGTCACCAATAGCAGCGCCAGCGTATACGTGCGCCGCCGCACCAAGCCGCGCGCCACGAGGTTGGGACGGTAGCCCAACTCCTCGATCGCCGCCTGCACGCGCGTGCGCGTTTCATCGCCAACGCCATCTTTGCCCGTGACGACGTAAGAAACTGTCGCTGCGGTGACTCCAGCGCGCCGCGCCACATCGTTGATTGTCGCCATCGTCCCTTACCCTGTATTTTAAACGTTTAAGTGGCGTCGTGAAGGTAGAGTAACAGCACGGGCATGTTCTTGTCAAGACGCTGTTTTCCAAGTTCATCAGCCCATCGGCCCATCAACACTAACAGTCCATCAAGGGTGCACCACAGAAAAGTTCCCAGCACGCGCACAGCGGCCATGCCAGTTGGCTGCCGCACCGCACAAGGGAACTTTGCTGTGGCGCACCTGCGGCGCGGCAAGCGCTTGACAATGGGGGGATACGGGGCGTATAGTAGATTCATTCCATCGTACGCATGATCAGTTCATGACATGTGTGTGGCGATGGAAGGAGCGTCGCCAAGGCGCGCGCCCGGATATATGCGCGACACCGTAGTCGAGGTGAGGGCACATGACGACCGTATCGGACCATACCTACCTCCGTAGCGACCGGGCGCGCGCCCGCCTGGCGCGCCTCGATACCGGGGCTATCCTCAAGCGCTTCTTCTTTTGCGAGGACGCGCTCATCCGCGGCCAGGCCGGCTGGCTCCCAGCCGTCGCCCACTATGAGACCAAGATGACCGTACCCCGTTTCGTCTGGGAGGACGCGCAAGCGGCGAGTGAGCTGCGCCAACGTGTCTTCGAGCTTCGCTACCCTAGCCGGCTGATGGAGATCGGCGACGACGCGCCCCTCATTGCCCTCTACGAGGATGCCCGTCACGCTCCGCACGCCGCCGCATACCTGCACGCTCTCGCGCACGTTCTCATCCCCGCGCTTGGTCAAGCCTATCGCGCGTACCTGTCCGCGGCCGATGACCTCGGCGATGGCCCAACCAAGCGCTTCCTGGACCTGGCCGCGCGGGAGAAGGAGCGGCAGGCGGAGGAGTTGATCGCGTTGGTCGAGGCGATGCTCGCGGCGGAGCCGCGTGAGCGCGCCGCGGCGGAGCAATGGACGACCGCGATCCTGGGGCACTTACAGGCCGTGGGCGGGGTGAGCCTCGACGCCCCTCGCGTCGTCGGGGATCCCGCGCGCCTACCAGGCGCCAGGCCCTTTGCCCTGGTCCAAACGCCGGCGCGCGACCCTCGCTTCCATTTGGGACGCTTCTACTGGCCCGACAACGTCGACCCGAGCTACCCGTACGGCGACGGCATTAGCCTGCAACTGCGCAGCGCCGTCAGTCACCTTAACGAGGTCTGGGCGGTCGAGACCGCCGGCGCGATCCTTGAGGTATTCGCCGCGCCGCTGGGCTGGGAGTTCGTCGCCGACGCCGCGCGCTGGTTGTACGACGAGAGCCGGCACGCCCTGATGGGCTGGACACGCCTGCGCGACTGGGGCTTCGCCCCGGCCGAGTTGCCGCTCGGTTCATACATCTACGACAGCGCCCGTGATCAGGACCCCATCTACCGCCTGGGCATGCTGCACTTCTTCGAGACCAAGAATATCGGCAAGAAGACCAAGCGCGCCGAGGCTTTCGGTGCCTATGGAGATACCGCGAGCCAGCACGACATGGAGTTCGACTGGGCGGATGAGGGTATGCACGCGGCGTACGGTAAGCACTGGCTGGCGGAGTTGATCAAGGCTCGCGGCTTGCCGGCGGCGGAGACACTGGAGCACATCCACGACCGTTGTAGCGCACTCGTCGACGGGTCCATCGCCAGCGCGACCGCGGTGGAGGTCGCCGACCTACGAGACGTCACCGCGCGATTGCTCACGCATGCGCGGCATCTGGCTACCGAGGGCGCGGCTTCCTAACGGGTAGATTCGTACACGCCAACAAGGAGGGCTATACGATGACAACACACGCCGAGCGTACCTACAGCACTCCATTCGGAGAACTCACGCGCGCCCAACTGGCCAAGCGCGTCCAGTATACGCTCGTCGCGCCCGACGCGACCCGCGACGACATCGTGCGCCACCTGGAGCGGTGCGCCGCCTACGGCGTCGACGCGGCCATGATCGCGCCCTGCTGGGTACGGCTCGGCAAGGAGACGCTGCGTGGGACCGGGGTTAAGGTCGCCACGGCGATCAGCTTCCCCATGGGCAACGACAGTATCTGGAGCAAGGTCATGCAAATCCGCGAGGCGCTGGCCCTAGGAGCCGACGAGGTGGATTTTCAGCCCAACATCGGTTTCTTGCTCAGCGGCATGACCGAGGAGTTCCGCGACGAGATGGTACAGATCGTCCATGCCGCCGATGGGCGCGTCGTCAAGGCCATGCTCGAGTTCGGCCTGCTGCCCACGACCGAGTTGCGGCGCCGGGCCGCGCTCCTGGCTGACGAAGCGGGCGTCCACTGGGTCAAGCAATCCAGCGGCTGGGGCAAGGGCGGCATCCCGGCGACGGCGGAGGATGTCCGGTTGCTGCGTGACACGGTGCGCCACGCGCGCGTCAAAGCGTCCGGCCAGGTCAATTCACCCGAGCGCACGCTCGAGATGTTCGAGGCCGGCGCCGAGATGATTGGGACCAGTACGGCTCACCATATCCTGGGTGATCTGTAAGCATCTTGGGTGATCTGTCAACGATACCGCTCTCTCGGTCGATGCCGGCCGGGTGGGACCCCCGAGGAGGTAGTGGCTATATGAATATGGACGGCACGAGACGAGACCCGGCGCGCGTCGTCGTCATCGGGAGCTACGCCATCGCGCTAGTGATGGACGTCGACCGCCTCCCCCATGAAGGGGAGACGCTGCTGGCGCGCGACTTCCGGCACACGTATGGGGGTAAAGGATCGGATATGGCCGTCCAGGCCGCGCGGCTGGACGCCGAGGTGCACTTCGTGGGCTGCGTCGGCGCCGACGACTATGGGCGCGACTTCGCCGCCCTCCTGGCGTGCGAAGGCATCCGCGCCGGGCGCCTACGGCGCTCCGACGACCGCCCGACCGGGGCTGGGTTCATCATCAAGACGCCCGCCGGGGCCAACATCATCACGGTCGACATGGGCGCTAACGAGTTGCTGGGAGCGGCCGACCTCGCGGCGGCCGAGGAGGATATCGCCCGCTGCGCGGTGCTGCTGGCGCAGCTCGAAATCCCGTTGCGGACGGCGTTGGACGCGGCGCGGGCGGGTCGCCGCCTCGGCCTCCAGGTCGTCCTGAACCCGGCCCCCGCGCAAGACCTGCGCGCGGTGGACCTCTCGGACGTCGACATCCTCACGCCCAACGAGACCGAGGCGCGCGTCTGCCTGGGCCTCCAGCCGGCCGATCCCACGCCCGACGAGGAGATCGGACGCCGGTTGCTGGACCTGGGGCCACGTCTGGTCGTCATGACGATGGGTGAGCGCGGCGCCCTCATCGTTGGACCCGGCGCGGCCATGCGCGTGCCCGCGCCGGCCGTCGACGCGATCGACACCAGCGGCGCGGGCGACGCTTTCAACGCGGGGCTGGCGACCGCGCTGGGCGAGGGACGCTCCCTGGAGATGGCCGTCCGCTACGCCAACGCCACGGCCGCCCTCAGTTGTACTGTGCGCGAGACCGTGCCGTCCTATCATCGGCGTCCCGAGGTGGATCGTTTCTTCGCGGCCAGTCACGATGCGTCGCGGCCCATACGGGCACAGCGGTAAGGAGGAGGTATGAGGGGGCAGCGTATTCTGCATCCGGAATTGGCCAAAGCGGTCGCGACGATGGGGCACCAGGATATCTTGCTGGTCACTGATGCGGGCTTTCCCATCCCACGCGACGCCTGGCGCATCGACCTGGGCTTTTACGAAGGGCTGCCCGACGTGCTGGACATCGTACGCGTGCTGCGCCAGGAGATCTTCGTCGAGGAGGTTCACGTCGCCGCCGAGGTCGAGACCCACAATCGCCGGCTCTACCACGCGCTACAAGACATCTTTACGGGCAGCGGGGCGACCTTTCACGCCACGACCCACGAGCGCCTGATCGCGGAGACCGCGCCGCGGGCCAAGGCCATCGTGCGCAGCGGCTCGTTCAATCCCTGGGCTAACATCGCGCTGGTGTGCAGCACCGACCCCTTCGCCTGGTTTAGCGATGAGAGCGGCGCGACGATCCTGCCCGCCTATGTCGAACGGCGCCGCCGCATCACGGACGGAGAGCGACCCGCCCTATAAGACCTAACGCGCACACCCATCTCACCTAGCAGGCTGCATGTGCAAAGGAGCATGACATGAAACTCGGCTTGATCAACTCGGCGTGGTTCGGCTCTCCGTTGGAGGGCAAGGCGGGACTGGAGAAGACCAAGGAGATCGGCTTCGACACGCTCGACGTGTTCGCCGACCCGCTCGATCTCTCCAAGGAGCAGTACCGTCAACTCGTGCAAGACGTCAAGGACACCGGTCTCCCGTCGCCCTCAGTCGTCTGCGTGGCCCTTGGCATCGCCGACTTCAATCCCTCCGTGGCGCGCTTCCACGTCGACCGCGCCAAGCGGCACCTCGATCTAGCCGCCGACCTCGACGCCAAGAACCTGCTGCTGGTCTTGGGGGAGTACACCTGGCAAAAGGAGGTCATCACACCCGAGGACCAGTGGACGATCGCCGTCGACAACACGCGTCAGATCGGTGAGTACGCCGCTTCCAAGGGATTGGAGGTCGCGCTTGAGCTTGAGCCGTTCGACCTGTCGCTTGTCAACACGATTGATAAGATGGCGCGGTTCCTCGACGACGTCGCTAACCCGGCGGTCAAGGCCAACATCGACTGTTCGCACCTGTGGCTCAAGCGCATCGACGCGTCGGAGATCGCGAAGCTCCGAGGGCGCATCGCCCACGTCCATATCTCCGACTGCAACGGCGAGACGCATGGCGACCTGCCGCCCGGCCGCGGCAATACACCGCTCAAGAGTTATCTACAGGGCCTGAAGGAGGCGGGCTACGATGGCGTCGTGTCGATCGAGCTCGAATATTCCCCCGAACCGGATCAGATCGTCGCCTGGGTGACCGAAGCCTATGCGCATACCGCGGATCTGATGCGGGACGTTGGCGTCCGCGACGCGGTTGGAGCCTAAGGAGGAGGCTATGGCAACGCAGACCCTGAACCTCGATCTCGATCTCGCGTACGGGCCGTCGCTCGGCCGCAAGACTGACTACGGCATCGGCGCGATCGGCAGCGGCTTCATCATGCGGGACGTGCACCTGGCGGCGTACCGTGAAGCGGGCTTCAACGTCGTCGCCCTCGCCTCACGCACGCCCGCCAATGCGCGCGCCGCCGCCGCGCAACATGGTATCGAACGTGTGTACGAGGATTGGCGCGACCTGCTCGCGGACCCCGCCGTCGAGATCGTCGACATCGCGTACCCACCGGACCAGCAGCTGGCCATCGTCCGCGAGGCCGTCACACACGCCGACCACCTCAGGGGTATCCTGGCGCAGAAGCCGGTAGCGACAACCCTTGCCGATGCGCGCGAGATCGTGCGGCTCTGCGATGCGGCCGGCGTGACCCTCGCGGTCAACCAGAACATGCGCTACGACCAGTCGATGCGCGCGCTCAAGACCTTGATCACGCGCGGCTACCTGGGCGACCCGGTCGTAGCGCAGATCACCATGCACGCGCGGCCACACTGGCAGGAGTTCCTCAAAACCTACGACCGCCTAGCCATCCTGAATATGAGCATCCACCACCTCGACGCGTACCGTTTCCTGTTTGGCGACCCGGAGCGCATCCTGGCCAGCGTACGCACGGACCCGCGCACGGACTTCCCGCACACCGACGGAATGGCGTTCTACACCCTCGAGTATGCCGATGGCTTACGGGCTATCGGGATCGACAACTGCTTCACCTGGATCGACGCCGGCATCGAGTGGCGGGTCGAGGGGACCGAGGGCATGGCCAAGGGCATGATCGGGTGGCCGGACTATCCGGCTGCCAGCCCGAGCACGCTCGATTTCACGACCACGCGTCAGCCCGGCTACTGGTTCCAGCCGCGTTGGGAGGAATGCTGGTTCCCGCAGGCCTTTATCGGCACGATGGGCCAACTCATGCGCGCGATCGAGGAGGGGACGGAGCCGGAGATCTCGGGCCACGACAACTTGAAGACGATGGCTCTCGTCGAGGCGGCCTATCAGTCGGCGGAGGAGGGGCGCGCCGTGGCGCCCACCGACATAAGGGGGTGATTCCAATGACATGAGGGGGTGATGTCAGACATCGTACGGCGAGAAAGGAAGGGGAGCACGCACGTCATTTCACGCATCTGGCGCCAAGCACACAAATCGCGGCGTCTATATGGCCGCATCGTTGTTCGTTCGTCGAATGGAAGGCCGAAAATGAATAATTGTACAACCAAAGCACAGTCCACGCATCGATCACCGGTCCGCGCAGTACTGGTCAGCGCGCTCGCGCTGACGGCCATACTACTCTCTCCACTGGCGGGTCATCCCGCTGGCGCCAGCACACATGCGGCGTCGCGCGTGAGCGCGCCGGCCGCCGTCACCGTTTGGGACATCCAGACCGGGACTGAGCAGAACCATTTGCTCGCGATGGCCGCCGCCTTTAATAAGGCGCATCCATCCACACCCGTCCAGTATGTGTGGTATCAGGCCGATCCCTACAAGACGAAGCTGGCTATCTCCGTCGGCGCGCACCACGCGCCCGATATCTTTATGGGTTGGGGTGGTGGCGTCCTCCAGTCCTACGTCAAGTCCGGCGCGGTAGTCGACCTGACCAGCGCCATCAAGGGCGATCCGTCCTGGTATAACCGTTACCAACCCTCCGTTCTGGCCGCGGCCACCTTCAACGGCCATGTCTACGGTGTGCCCTACAACGAGTCGCAGCCTGAGGTGGTGATCTACAACAAAGCCATCTTCGCGCAGTATCACCTATCGGTACCCACGACGTGGCCGCAACTCCTGCAGGTGACCAAGACGCTGCAAAGCCACAACGTCATCCCCTTCGCTATGGCGGGCAAGGTCATTTGGCCGGAGATGATCATCGTGCAATACCTGGCGAATCGTATCGCCGGCCCCACCGCACTCAGCGCTATCGCGCAGCAGAAGCCGGGCGCGTCGTTCAACACGCCGGCCTGGATCAAGGCGGCGCAAATGGCCCAG
>JAABUZ0100010322.1_pt1 | contig 10405 bp, 7 predicted proteins | sample 5562091 | NCBI WGS metagenome assembly JAABUZ01 (sample SAMN12813069, study PRJNA571459) | rock metagenome | isolation source: Antarctica rocks | place: Antarctica: Victoria Land, Linnaeus Terrace sud | collected 2015-12-21 | reverse complement strand
AGTGCCTCGCCCGTTGCCCAGAGAAGTAACGGCTCTACCCCAACCTTTTGGAACATAGAAATTTGACGCTGCTCATCCTCTCGGAAACGATTTGAACTGAATCCTTCACGCAGACCTTGCACTAGAGAAGGTGGCGTGAGTACGAGATCATAAATCTCTCGGCAATGCAGTGGGATATAGTCTATGACTTTCCAGTCCTCTCTGTCGATTACAATAACGCTCGCTCTTGTCGAGGAATCGTGATCTTTTCGTGTGGAACTACTACCGACAAAGAAATACTCGTTGCTCACTGCAAGCCCTCTCAGATATCCGGTGAGTTTGATTTGGCGTCGGATTCGCCCGGTTTCATCGATCTGCCACATTTCTCCGATGGGTGAATTCAGGACGGTCCAGGTACCGTCAATAAAGCGCGGGTTATGGGGGCCAATCAATCCTGTTACGGCATCGCGACCGGCAACAGGATCGTAAATGAGCCCGGCGGGGGTAAGTCCAGCATTAGCCCACCCACGATATTTCTGAAACTTCCCAAACGCTGACACATACACAATGCCGTCTCTAATGCATAGACAGTTTACGTGCCATGAATCGTCTTCCCCAGGCGCTCGCCAAGTGCGAACAATTTCGCCGGAAGGAGCCATCCAAAGAATCGAATTGCTGCCCGTTGATACAACCACATAATTCTCGCCGTCCCATGCAACGTCATGTGCATCGCAGAGGATATCGATCCGATAATATCGCTTTACCCCTCGCTGATCGTAGACAAGCATTTCTCCCATGGAGTTAATGTCATCTCCTGCCCGTAGAAGACGTAGGAAGTGGCTGTTGCACAGACTAATTCCCAAGGTGCTCAACTGGTCAATGGTCTCAACTTCGCCGCCATCCCATGCAAACAGTCCCCCTCCGCCTTGGTCGCCGCCAAGGCTCGAAATGATGAGGACTTCACTTTCCTTCTCAGGCATTGTGGAAACGTTCTCCATAACCCTACCGCTTCTTTCGCATGGATGTTAGGTGACAGCCCCCGAGGGCATTGTCATAACACGGTCACTCGGTCTCTTTGTAAGGAAGAAAGTATATTCCAGATGTCTTCTGTGTTGGTGGCGTAACCATGGGAACGGATGATCTGCTCCTCATCGATCACATAGACATACGGCACTGCGTTCACGTTATATAATCTAGAGATCGCATTTCCCTCTTGTATTAGGAGGGGAATTGCCAAGTCATAATCCATCGCTAAGCGGACATTTTCATCTACTCCTTCGGAGCTGATCACTAATACGCTGTATCTGATAGGTTCTTTCAGATCCGCTATTGCATTGAGGTAGACTAAAAACTGTTTGCACGTCTCACTTCGTGGGTGAACGAAAGTCAGGAGCACATGCTGGCCTTGATAGTCGCGCAGTGCGCACATGCCTCCCCCGACTTGTGGTAGCGTGAATGCCGGTGCCTGTGTACCAATATCTATTCCCTTTGCTACTACAGGTGGAGCAGCGCCCAGCATAGTTCCATCGGGCTGACGTGTTAGGGTTGTTAGCAAACGGAAGGCACTCAAGACGACTATTAATATCGTAAAGGATGATAGCAATATTAGTGACAGCATGATCATCTGCACCACTATCATGTCGAGCCCTTTCATGAAGAAGAGTGCCGAAGCATTGGCAAAGGAACTAGTGTTGCCAGTAATACAGGCTCGCAACATCAGCGCGAGGATACCTGTACTAATTGTGTGCTAACACGATGGCGAAACGCCACGGGCAGGCAGGCCACGTTTGCGGCATCTTTAGGCCAAACAGGTGGGGATACACATACCGCTCACAGTTTTGACGGTTTTTTCGGCTGATTCTCGTCGCCTGATTGCCATTCTCACAGGGAAACCCAGTCAGTCAGACTGACCTGCCCCCGAAAAGGTGTCCACGGATTATGAGAGACTCCCGATGAATGGATCGATCTCGGGAGGTCAGTCATGCGCAAGAGTCAGTTCACCGAAGGGCAGATCATCGGTATCCTCAAACTCGTGGCGGCTGGTCAGTAGGTCGGCGAGGTGTGCCGCCAACACAGCATCAGCGAGGGGACGTACTATCGCTGGAAGGCGCAGTATGGTGGCCTTGAGGTCAGCCAGCTTCGAAAAACTTCGACAACTCGAAGAGTGGATGACGCTCGACAATGTCGCCCGCAAGGAGATCGCCACAAAAAACTGGGCTCTTCGACAGCCTTGGTGACGCTCGCCCACGCGCCGCTATGCGACAATGATCTCCTCCGATTATCAGCCTCGGCGGAGAGAGAGTCGCCATGCGCGCCAAGACCCTCGTCCCCGATCCCAGCGTCATCACCATCGAGCGGATCGTCCCCGATGACTCCGACATCGTGCTCGTCGCCCGCACGCGGCGCTGCACCGTCCCCTGTCCGGTCTGTGGGCAATCCGCTACGCGCGTCCATAGCTGGTACATCCGCTCCCTGCGCGATCTGCCATGGCAAGGACTGGCGGTGCGGATGGACCTGCATACCCGCCGCTGGTTCTGCGACAATTCCTCCTGCCCACGGCGCATCTTCACCGAGCGACTACCGACCGTCGCTGCCCCGTCCAGCCAGCGCACCACCCGCCTCTCCACAATCGTGCTGATCTTCGGCGTGACCGTCGGCGGTGCGCCGGGCGCGCGGTTGCTCGCCGAACTTGGAATCCCAATCAACGGCGTCACGCTGTTGCGCGCGGTGATGGCGACGACCCTGCCGGACTCCGGCGCGCCGCACGTCCTCGGCGTGGACGATTGGTGCCGCCGCAAAGGGCGGACCTACGGGACGATCCTCGTGGACATGGAGCAGCATCGCCCCCTCGACCTGTTGTTGGGGCGCGAGGCCGCGCCGCTGGCCCGGTGGCTCGGCGATCATCCCGCTGTGGAGATCATCTGCCGAGACCGCGCCGGTGCGTACGCGGACGGCGCGCGCCAGGGGGCTCCCGAGGCGTTGCAGGTCGCCGATCGCTGGCATCTGCTGAAGAATCTCGGGGAAGCCTTGGAACGGCTCCTCCAGCGGCACCACCCGGCGCTCACCGAGGCGGCGCACACGTTGACCGAGCGTGCGCGGGCCGCTGCACTGCAGGCAATCGTGGCCGATTGTGCGGATACGCCGCCGCTGTCATTGCCCACAGACAGTTCTCCATGCTACCTGACCCGGACGCAGCAGGATCAACGACAGCGGCGGGACCGTCGGCTCGCGCGCTACGAGGCGGTGATGGAGAGCCTGATTATCACCTCGAACAAGAGCTACGGGGAGTGGGGGGAGATCTTGGCGGATCAGGTGCTCGCCTCGGCGATCCTCGACCGCGTGTTGCATCACTCGACGACGATCAACATTCGGGGGCAGAGCTATCGGTTACGCGAAAAGCGGCAGGCGAGCATCTTCCACGATCTGACGCTGCCGGGAAAGGGGGAGTGATCGAACCGTCGAACCGTCGAAAAATCGAAGCGTCGAACATCTGTCTGAGGAATCCGATCCGCGACTTTCGGGGAATTCCTGCCCGCTATTGACACGACCACCTCTCGTGAAATTAAGAAAGGCATTCCGCAGTTGACGAGCACCCGTAGTGAATGGACATGTCACTTCGGTATCGCTTCGTACTTGGTGTAGATCGTGCGTGTGATCGGGGCGGCGTTCGCACCCCCTTCACCCCCGGCCTCGATCATCACCACCCCGGCAATCAGGGGGCTTTGCGCCGGAAAGTACGACGCGAACCACGAGTGTGGATCTCCCGCCTGCTCGGCCGTACCCGTTTTCCCCGCAGCAGGCGGGTTGAAACCGGTAAACACGCTGGTTGCCGTGCCCGTTGACGTTGTCGTCACCTGCAGGAGCGCCTGCTGCATCACCGCGATATTCGCCGCAGAGGTGGGGATTTTCCCTTTCTCGACCGGCGGATAATCCTTATTGATTGTGCCATCCACATTGAGGATGCGCGAGACGAGGCGCGGCTGCCAGATCGTGCCGCCATTGGCGATGCTGTTGTAGATGTTCGCCATCTGCAATGGCGTCACGAGCAGATACCCCTGGCCGATCGAGAGGTTGATCGCGTCACCCGTTGACCAGCCATTGTGCTGGGTATCGCGCTTCCACTGCGGATCCGGCACGAGGCCGGGTTGTTCCGCCACCCCCTGAATGCCGGTCAACTGACCGAGGCCGAACTGGCGGGCATACGTCGGGAGAATGTTGGGGTCGGTATCGTCGAGTTTCTTACCGACGGTATAGAAGACGACGTCGCATGATTGGACGAGTCCTTCTTTATAGGTGACGGTATGGCGCGCCGGATTCCAGTCCTTGTACACATTCCCGCCAAGATCGAACGATCCGCCACACGGCAGCGTTTGATCGGCGGTGAAGCCGCCCTTTTCAAAACCGGCGGTCATCGTGACGACCTTGAAAATCGAGCCGGACGGATAGGTGGCCTGCGTCGCGCGGAAGAGTTGCGGGCGCTGCTGCTCGTTTGTCAGGTAGGCAAGTTCGTCTTTTGTTGGCCCAAGGATGAAGACATTGGGGTCGAATGTCGGATGGCTCGCCATCGCCAGCACATTGCCCGTCCCCGGTTCGAGCATGACGACGCTACCGACTTTGTCGCCGAGGGAATCTTCGGCCGCTTTCTGAATATCCACGTCAATCGTCGTCGCCACATCGAGCGATTCCGTCTTCGCGCGGGAGGCGATCGTCGAGCGGATCGCGCCCGTATCGGGGTCACGGACCGCGAGTTTGCCGCCTCGTTTCCCCGCCAGCAGTTCCTCAGCCCAGCCCTCGACCCCGGACTGACCGATCATGTCTCCAGAAACATAGCCTTTCGGCCCAAGGGTCTTCAATTGATCGGGTGAAATTTCGCCAAGATAGCCGATCGCGTGCGCGGCCAGTGTGCCGTAGGGATAGGTACGCGCTTCCTGCGTATGCACTTCAACGCCGGGAATGGCATTCAGTTGCGTCACGGTATCATCGGGCGTGCTGTTCGGAATGTTCTTCACCACCTCGAACCACGTTGGCTGCCCGTTCTGATACGCCTTCTTGATCGTCGCTTGATCAATTTTTAGGAGGGCGCTCAGTCGGCTGAGGAGGTTGGCCTCGTTCGCGATTTTCCCCGGCACGACACCGACCTGCTTGATGAGACCTTCGACGGCGAGCGGCCGGCCCTTGCGGTCGAGGATGCGGCCGCGTATTGGGTCATCGGGATAGAAATGGACCTGCCCATTGCCGTCCAATTCGCGGAAGATCAGTGACGGTGTCCACTCGACCCGCCAGTACGGGCCTTCATGGGTGAGCGGAATCACATTCTCTTGCGTGAAGTTGCCGACCAGCGATGAGGTGAAGGCCACTTTGATCCGATACTGGGACGTGCCGGGTTCCTGCCCGACCAGTTGCACCTGTACGGCGGAGATGCCCGATTCCGCGAGAATATTTTCGTACCGCTGCTGGAAGGCATCCTGCGTGATGGCCGCCTCGGCGCGTGTCGAGATAATTCGGTACATCGTCTGGTAATCGGCGGCATTCCATGCCTGCACGTAGGTATCGGCGGTGGTCTGGGGGTCGCTCAGGGTGTTCGGCCCCGTTGGCACCGTCCCATTCGCCGCAACCGGAATCGTGCTGCTCGCCACGGGCGTAGTCGGGACAATTGACCCTCCCGTCGCCGCTCCGACCGGGCTGACCGTCGCCTTGATGTTCTGCACGGGGCCGCCAGAGTTCCGCCCATGGATCGTCCACGCAAGCCAGCCGCTACTACCAAGCACGGCGACGGCGAGGAGAACGATCAGGAACTTCGGCCACAGCGGTGGACGTGTTCGGGAGGAGTAGGGTGAGTAGTACCGCACATGAATCTCCTCACGAAAACGCGAAAGAGGAGAGGTCATACGGAACCCGCCCACGCCGTACGATATCATCAAGTGTACTGACATATGACGCGAGGTCAATAGGCAGTCACTGCATCCATGGGAAGGGAGATACTATACTTCATCGATACGACGCGGCCTGCATGTCGAACAACTCGGCGTACCGCCCGCCCTTGAGCAGCAGTGCGTCGTGGCTGCCATTCTCGATCACCCGGCCATCCTCAATGACGACGATCCGCGTCGCCATGCGCACGGTGCTGAAGCGGTGGGAGATCAGCACCGCCATCTTCCCCTCGGTTAATTCGCCGAAGGCTTGGAAGACCCCGTACTCGCTGCGCACGTCGAGCGACGCGGTCGGCTCGTCGAGGATCAGGAGGTCCGCGTCGCGCATGAAGGCGCGGGCAATTGCCACCTTCTGCCACTGGCCGATGCTCAGTTCCTGCCCATCCTGGAACCAGCGACCGAGCGGCGTGTCGTATCCCTGCGGCAGCGCGCCGATCACGGCGTCCGCGCCCGCCTCCGCCGCTGCCCGCACGATGCGCGCCGTGTCGTCGATCGCCTCGATCCGCCCGAAGCCGATGTTCTCGCCCGCCGTCAACTGGTACTTGACGTAGTCCTGGAAGATGACGCCGACGCGGGAACGGAGCGCCGCCGGATCGAAGTCGCGCAGATCAATACCGTCAATCGTGATGCGTCCCTCGGTCGGGTCGTAGAGGCGGGTGAGCAGTTTGACGAGCGTCGTCTTGCCCGCGCCGTTCGCCCCGACGAGCGCGACCGTCTCGCCCGGCGTGATCGCGAAGGAGATGTCCTCCAGCACCCACTTCTCCGTGCCGGGGTAGCGGAAGGAGACGTGATCGAGCACGATCCCCTCACGGATCGGCGTCGGCACCGGCACGGGGTCCGGGCACACCGGCAGTTCCGGCGCGTAGGCGAGGAAGGCGAAGAGATTGCTGAGGAAGAGCGAGTTCTCGTACGTGCTGCCGATCCCGGAGAGGATGTTGGCGACCTGCGACTGGCTCTGCTGGAACGCCTGGTAGTAGAGCGTCAGCCCGCCGACCGTGATCCGCCCCGCGATCACCGCCAGCACGACGTAGACGTAGGTGAGGCCGGAGACGATCGTGCCGAGCGCACCGAGGGCGAACTGCGAGGCAGTGCGACGCACAGTCAGGTCGCGGTTCTCCTTGTAGAACGTGGCGAAGATCTGCCGGTACCGCTCCAGCAGCGTGCCGTGCAGCCCGAAGATGCGCAGCTCCTTCACCGGCGTGTCCGTCGTGAGCAGCCAGCTGAGGTACGACAGGCGGCGCTGCTCCGGCGCGCGGCCCGTCAGCAGCGTGAAGAACTGCCCGCTGTACTTCGCCTGGTAGATGAACGCGGGGATCGAGACCGCGACCACGAGCAGCACGAGCCACCACGAGAGCGCGGCGAGCACGCCGATCACGGAGACGAGCGTCACGGTGCTCCGCAGGAGGCCGAAGAGTTGGCTGACCATCTGGCCAGGGCGGTAGCCCGCCTCGCGCCGCGCGTTCTCCAACTTGTCGTAGAACTGCGCGTTCTCGAAGTAACTCAAATCGAGCGCGTTCGCCTTTTCCATCAGCCGCACGCTGATGTAATTGGAGAGGAGATCGCTTTGCAGGCTCGTGACCAGTTGGCTCACCGTCTGCAACAGTGACGCGAGCAACTGCACGCCGAACCAGAGCGCGACGAGGGTGAGGACGTGCTGTGTCTCGGCACGCGTCTGTACCTGGATGGCTTTGATGACGCCATCCACAATCGCCTTCGAAAAGTAGAGCGCGATCGCCGGCAGGACGCCCTGCGCGACAGTGAGCACGGCGTTCGTGGTGGCGAAGCGGGGCGTCGCCTCCCAGACAAGTCCGAGCGCCTTCGGCATCGTCCGTAGCACGAGTTGAGCGCGCCCGAATAAACGGCGGTTGAGATTCACATCGATCTCCCTACCGATGGCTCTGTATTGACGAGGTTCGGTCCGCGTCATCAGTTTGAATAGGGAATGACGTCGATTTACGAGGCAGTTTGATAACGACGATGGCCAGAATACTTCGGAAGGGGACAGGACCCCAACAGCGGGAATCAAACCCACCATATGCGTAATCACCACGAACGAAGACATGCCCAGCGGGAACGCCCCAAACGAGACCCGTCTGCGGCTTCTCATCTGCTATATCGTTCACAAAACCGGTATCATCTCCAAAGGCAAACGATGCCCTGATGGTGTCGCCAGGCATACCAACAATTCGCTTTATGAAGAGTGTGTTTGCTCTACGCAGTGTTGGATCGATGGGCCTGTCGACATTGGGCTGGACAATTACGATGTTCCCTTTACGCAACAAGCGAGAAGGCCAGTGCCGAAGGGTTAAGACTCGATCCCCATGCTCAAGGGTGGGCGACATGCTGTGGCTCCGTACGGTGACAACACCAAGCAACGTACGAATAAGTATGAGAAAGATGAATGAGCCTGATAGTAAACCAATGAAGAATATAAAGAAGATAACAGGCAACACGGCTCTCCTTTGAAGGCAAGATGCACCAAGCATCTGCTCTTGTGCTGCGCGCGAGTCCACGCGCGCAGCACAACCGATTCCATATCCTTTCTGCCGCTTTGGGGAAAAGGTCAATCGCGCTGAACGAGATCGCTAAGCGCAGTTGACGCAATCACTGCAAGTATCTTGGAACGACGTGCCACACCACTGCCAATATTTCGCATAGGTGTAAATATCGCGGTAACCTTGCGGGCAGCTCGAGTCAGCTTGGCAGTATGTCGCCTGACATAGATACCAGATGTAGCATGCCGCTTGGGCCGTAGATTTTGGGGCAAGGCGATCCATCACGACGTCGACTAGTAGCGTGATAGGACCGAGCTTGTTCGCGACGTGATCGACTGTGGAAATCAGAGAATCCGCTCGTGTTGTCATCTTGTACTCCTCTTACGGCATCGAACTGGACGCATTTCTCTATGTGATATGCTCGCTATCACCTCCTTTCCGCCAGCATGACACTGGATTTCGGCATTTCACTCACTGCCTCCCAAGAATCCGCGAGGCTCTTCCATTCACCCCAGTCTGGGTTCGGATATCCGGCGGATTCCACTTTGCCGCTATCGCCAATCAGGCAATATGAGGGCGTACCGGTGATGTTGTAGTCTCTCATGAAAGGGTTGCTCTCTCGAGGTGCGACGAGGACCGGCAAGCGCACATGCAATTCATCGATGAAGACCTGAGTCCGTTCCATAGTGTCGACACTCACCAACACAAGCTCAACGCCAGATCGTGCAGCCTTCGGACCTAAGGTCTCATAGTTTGGCAATGCATCGCGGCAAGGGGCACAATTTGTTGCAAAGAACACAAAGGCCACCTTGCGCCCCGCGTATGTTGCGAGATCGACGGTGCGACCGTCGGCTGTGTCAGCAGAGAAGGCTGGAGCTTGTTGCCCTACTTTAAGGCCATCCGTGTGACCCGGTTTGAAGCGGCGAACAAGCGTTAACGTTATCAAGAGGTTGAACAAGACAATCAACCAGAGCAAGATCGAGCTCACTGCAAGGATTTCGCTCATTATCCGTGATCCTCCGCAATACATATGACCCAAACAATCCACGTTAAGTCTGCCAAAGAACCCGTACTACCTTTCCAAGTTGGACCCATATGGTTACGAAGATAGCGGACAAGAGACCGATCAACAGCCAGCTACGAGTGCTGAGATTACCATGTACATTGACGGACGTTGTGAGTATCCATCCACCCAAGCAACAGAAGAGAAGCCCTGCGTTCCGCCCTATGTCATATAGCGATACAGGCTCATCTGTCTTCCCAAAACAATTGCAATGAGTTTGAATATTTCTCCCTAAAACGGATACGAGGGCGATGCTGAAGGTCGACAGAAGAATTGCAGCTAAAACGAACCCCAAGGGAAGGGATGCATGACCCAGGAATAGTAAGACGACGACTGCGACTTCGCCACTCAAGAAGAGCAAAGAGAGGCCTTTGCTCCATCGCAAGGGGAATATGCTGAAACGTGCGACTGTTTCCTCAAACTCATGAACATTCGCCGCTTTCCCGATGGATGACACTGCGAAAGCGATTCCAATCACCAAGCGACAGAAGGCGAGGGTATATGCAAGCATCATGGCTGTAAGGAGCCTCCTGTCATAGCGAAAGCCACATTTGCATGACCATTTTGTCCCAACTAGGAACAGACAACTACGGAAAGTCGTGCCAACTTTACGGCCCCTCTGTACAACAATGGCGGCGCGATCAGGCCACGACTGTAGATTCTGACTGAGAGGTGGTCCTCCTTTCTTCGTGATACTACAGCGGTTTTCGCTGACATTGGCGGGGTTTCTGATAGTGGTGGCGGCAGGTTTGCAACCTGCCCCGGACAGATTGCAAATCGGTCCCACCGCCCCCGCCAACCTGTGTGAAAACCGCTCTAGTGTCTACGCAGACGAGGTAATCGAGCATGTGGTATACTCTCATCCATGCAAGCACCCCTTTTCGTCCGTCCGTTGACGGACAGCGAACGCGCTACCGTGACGGCGGGGTTGCGCTCCC
>JAABUZ0100010321.1_pt1 | contig 10406 bp, 8 predicted proteins | sample 5562091 | NCBI WGS metagenome assembly JAABUZ01 (sample SAMN12813069, study PRJNA571459) | rock metagenome | isolation source: Antarctica rocks | place: Antarctica: Victoria Land, Linnaeus Terrace sud | collected 2015-12-21 | reverse complement strand
TGACGGGATGCTGCGGTGACGCGGTGGGGGTCGAGGTCGTCATGAGGCCCCAATATGCACCTGTCGTCCGAGGCGCACCATCACCAACACTGCCCGGCATACAAAACACGGACGGCCGCTTGGCGGCGGGCAGAGCGGTGCAAGGCGTTTGCCGTCCGAACTCAGCCGCTCGCTGAGGGTGCCGGCGTGGGGGCGGCCCCAGGACTGCCTGGGGTCACGGTCGGGGTGCCGCCCGGGGTCAGCGTCACCGAGCCACCGTTGGGCGACGCGGCAATCGCCGCCGCGATGGCGGCCTTGAGCCGGGCCTGGGCCTCGCCGTACTTCGTGAAGTCGCCCGCCTTGAGGGCGGCGTCGCCGTCGGTGAGCGCCTTCTGGGCGTCCGTGAGGGCCTGGGCCAGTGCCGGGTTGTTGGCCGTCCCGGCCGGCGGCGCCGGGGTCGTGGGTGTCCCGGGCGTCGTGGGGTTCGTCGGGGTGTTGTCCCCCGAGGTCGCCCCGGCGTTCCCGCCGAAGAGCGCGTCGAGCGCACCATCGAGGGTCGTCGACCAGGCCAGCTTGTCCCCGAAGGCGGCGATCACCGCCCGGTTGAGCGGGTAGGCCGACGTGGTCTTGGCCTGCACGTAGATCGGCTCGACGTAGAGCAGCCCACCCCCCACGGGCAGGGTCAGGAGGTTGCCGAGGACAACGGTGGACCCGACCTGCCGCTGGAGGTTGAGGAACTGCGAGAGGGTCAGGCCACCTTCGGCCTGGACGACGCTGGACGACGAGATGTCGTTCTGCACCTGGCCGGGACCGCGCACGTTGCTGTCGCGGGGCAGCTCGAGCAGCCGCAGCTGCCCGTAGCCGGCGCGCCGCTCGCCCTTGACCGATCCCGCGTTGGAGTCCACCGCGAGGAAGCCGGAGAGCACCTCACGGGTGCCGGTGGGCATGAACGACGTCGTCAGCGAGAAGGAGGGGTCCTTCTGGCCCGGCATCGCGATACTCAGGTAGTAGGGCGGCTGGTCGGTCGTCCGCACGTCCTTGGTCGGGTCGACCGGCACCTTCCAGAAGTCGTTGCCGCCGTAGAACGAGTCGGGGGTCGTCACGTGGTAGCGGGCGAGGATCTCGCGCTGGACCTTGAACAGGTCCTCCGGATAGCGCAGGTGGGACATCAGCGAGGCGCTGATGCTGGTGAGCGGCTCCACCGTGCCGGGGAAGGCGCCCGACCACGCCTTGAGCATCGGGTCGGTCTCGTCCCACGCGTAGAGGTGCACCGACCCGTCGAAGGCGTCCACGGTGGCCTTGACGGAGTTGCGCATGTAGTTGACCTGGCCGGCGTTGATCGCCTTCACCGAGGAACGCGTCTGCGTGACCGAGTCGGACGTCGCCGACTCCACCGAGGTCAGGCTCGAGTTCGGGTAGTCGGCAGTGGTCGTGTAGCCGTCGAGGATCCACTGCACCTTGCCGTCGACCACCGCGGGGTAGGCGTTGCCGTCGAGGGTCAGCCACGGCGCGACCCGCGCCACGCGTTCGCGCGGCGTGCGGTGGTCAAGCAGCCGCGAGTCGGCGTTCACCGCGTCCGAGAGCAGGAAGTTCGCCTCGCGGTACTTCACGGCGTAGGCCATCTTGCGGGCGAGTGAGCCGATCTCGACCCCACCCTGGCCGGCATATGTGTTGTTGGCCTGTCCGGCCGCAGAGCTGTTGGGATAGTCGAACTCTCGCGCCCCGGAGCCGCTCGCTGCTCCGACGATCGAGTACTCCGGCGACTCCTCGCCGAAGTAGATCCGCGGCTCGAACGTGCCCAGCTTTCCGGTCGAGGGGATGTTCTCCTCGAAGAAGACCGGCTTGCCGTCGACGTCCTTGCGGTTGCCGTAGGCAGCGACGAGACCGTAGCCGTGGGTGTAGACGGTGTGGTCGTTCAGCCAGTTGCGCTGACCTTCGGGCACTCCGTCGAGGTACAGCTCCCGGACGGCGATGACCGTGTCGCTGAGCTTGCCGTCGACGACGTAGCGGTCGACGTCGAGGGAGTCCGCGAAGCGGTAGTAGTTCTTGCCGGCCTGGAGCTGCTGGTAGGTCGGTGCGACGACGTTGGGGTCGATGATGCGGATGCCGGGGACGGTCGTCGTGTCGTTGCGCAGCTGGCCCTGGGACGCCGTGGTGGCCGCGTTGTAGTTCGTGGTCTGGATGTTCGAGAGCCCGAACGCGTCGCGCGTGGCGGCGATGTTGTTGGCGAGGTAGGGCGCCTCGATCGACTTCTCGCTCGGCTTGACCTTGAGGGACTGGATGAGGGCCGGGAAGATGCCACCCACGATGATCGAGACGAGGACGAGGCCCACGACGCCGACGATCGGCAGTCGCCAGGACTTGGTCCAGATCACCGACAGGAACATCAGGGCGCACATCACCGAGGCGAGCGCCAGGATCGCCTTGGTGGGCAGCACTGCGTTGGCGTCGGTGTACTGGATGCCGGTCATGAGGTCGGTGCTCTTCGTCGTCAGCGAGTAGCGGTCGACCCAGTAGCTCGCGGCGCGGACGAGGACGATCGCCGCCAGGAGTGCCGAGAGGTGGAGCCGGGCCGCGGAGGTCGTGCGCCGGTTGCGGCCCTGGAACTGCAGGCCGCCGAAGACGTAGTGGGTGAATGCCGCGACAAGGGTGCCGATGATCAGCGCCATGCTGAGGTAGGCGATGACGAAGGTGAGCCACGGCAGCGTGAAGACAAAGAAACCGATGTCCATGTTGAACTGAGGATCCGTCTTGCCGAAGGGAACACCGTTGCGCCACAACAGCAACGTCTCCCACTGGGAGGACGCACCGAGGCCGGACAGGAACCCGACGACGAGCGGGACACCGATGGTGCCGACCCGGCGAAGCGGCTCGATGGCCTCGCGGTATCGCTCGAGGGCGTCCTGGTCGGGAGTGGTGGGCGCGTAGATCGGCCTCGTCCGGTAGGCGATGACGAGGCTCGACCCGACGATCGCTGCGGTGAGCAGTCCACCGACGATGCCGAGAAGGAGCTTGGCCCCGAGCTCGGTCATGAAGACCGAGCGGAACCCGACCGAGTCGAACCACAGGACCTCGGTCCAGAACTGGGCCACGATGGACAGGACGATGCCGATGCCGACGAGCACGAGGAGCGTGGGCACCAGTGGACCCCGCCGACGGGGCAGCCGGGTGCCTGCCCCCGCTCGTCCTGCGCCAGCGCCCCCAGGGGAGCCGGCTTCCTCGGCACCGAACCAGTCACGTTCACTCACTGTGTCGCCCGATCTGTCATCCGCACGCGTCGCGCAGTGTTGCAAATATACGTACAGGTGAACGCCTCATCCGTCGGTCCGGTGCCGGCCCCCCAGGTGCGGGTCGCCAATCGTTGCGGGAACGATGCACAGGAGACCGGTTGCTCAGGCACGTTGGTCAGGGAGGAGCCGCCCTGACCGACGCTGTACGGCATGACGGGAGGCTGCACGGCATACGGGAGGCTGCACGGCGTACGGGAGGATGGCGGGGTGAGCTCCCCCGTGCGCCCGGTCTTCGACCCGCTGTCCGTCGCCGCCCTCGAAACCGAGCGGCACGTCGCCGCCGGTGGCTGGGACCAGCCGCCGCGCCTCTTTGCCCTCGTGAGTACGGCGGACCTGCTCCGGCGGGAGCCTCAGCTGCGGGCCGGCATGAGCGGGTCGGATCTCGCGCCGGGCGCCCTCAGCGCCATCGAGCAGGAGGGCCTGCACACCTCGGTAGACCTCGAGGCCGTCCTGGGTCGCGTCGCCTGGCCGGACGACGTCGACGGTTGCGCGTTCGCCGTGGAACGGATGGTCGTCCCTCCGGATGCCGAGCGTGGACTGCCGGATGACCCGGACGCAGCGGTGAGCACCCTCGCGAACCACCCCGGCCGCAAGGACGTGCGGCTCCTCGTGGCGGTCCTGCGTGGCGGGGGCGCCATCTGCCTGCTGCGTCAGCGCGAGCACGACTGCGACGACGCCGTGGCCACCGGCCCGGACCTGGCGCCCGGGCTGGTCGCGGCACTTCAGGCGACCTTCGAGCCGTGAGCCGCAGTGGCGGTCCGGGCAGTTCCGGGTGCCCGGCCTCTCAGCATCCGGGCAGTCCCACGGCGCCACCCTTGCCGATGCTCGTCACGGCCTTCTCGGCGTCGTCGAAGGTGGCGATCTTGATTACCTGCAGGCCGTCCGGCTCGTGGCCGCGGACCTCGTCGCAGTTGTCGGCCGGCGCCAGGAAGAACGTCGCCCCTCCTTGTTTGGCCCCGACCATCTTCTGGCGGATCCCGCCGATCGGGCCGACGTTGCCGGCGCTGTCGATGGTGCCGGTGCCGGCGATGTTCTTGCCGCCCGTCAGGGCGCCCTCGGTGAGCTTGTCGTAGATCCCCAGCGAGAACATCGTCCCCGCCGAGGGTCCGCCGACGGCGCCGGCGTCGATCTTGACGGAGAACGGGAAGACGAAGTCGACCCCAAGCACGATCCCGAGGACCGTGCGGCCGTCCGGGGACCTCCCGGTGTTCGGGTGGAGAGTCAGCGGGGCGCCGTCGCGCAGGACGACGACGTCGACGGGTTGGCCGGGGGTGGCCTTCTGGATGGCGGCGCGGACGGAGTCCGCGCTGGTCACGGCCACACCGCCGACCGACGTGAGGACGTCGCCCACCTTGAGCACGTCTCCTGAGGCAGCGTCCTTGGCGACCTGCCCGACCCGGATCCGTTCCGGCACGGTGAACCCCACCTTGCGCAGCGCCACAGCGGCAGCCTCCTGCTGCGAGTCGACCATCTCCGCCTGGTTCTCGGCCTGGACCTCCTGCGCCGTCTGTTGGGGCGGGAACAGGGCGTCGACGGGATAGACGTCCTCGGTCGGGTCGACCAGGGCGCCGAGGACGTCCCACACGTTGACGGGAAAGCCGGGCCCGCCGTTGACGCGGACCGTCGTGAAGTCCAGGGCCCCGGTCGTCGGATAGGTCTGCTGGCCGTTGATGACGATGAGGTCGCCGGGCTGCCCGTCCTTGTGCTTCTCCTGGCCGAGGACGTTGGAGACCGGGCCCGGCATCATGATGGCGTAAGGCAGGTGGACGAGGTTGCCGACTGCGCCGAGGAGCAGGCCGCAGAACACCGCGACGACCCCGGCGACCGCCCGGCGCGAGGGCCGTCGGCCGCCCGGCGGGCCCGCTGGCTCGGGCGGCCCGTCGGTGAGCGTGTCGCTGGTCTGCGCCGGGGCGGACGGTGCACCCGGGGGCACCGGGCCGGAGTCCTGCGAGTGCGACGTCGCCCGACGGCCGGGCCAGTTCACGGCAGACCCACCCACTCGTCGGAGCCGTCGGTGAAGACCTGGTGCTTCCAGATCGGCACCGTGGCCTTGAACCCGTCGATGAGCGCCCGGCACGCCTCGAACGCCTCGGCCCGGTGCTCCGCGCTGACGGCGGCGACGACGGCGACGTCGCCGACGGCCAGGTGTCCGACCCGGTGGACGACGGCCAGCCGCACCGCACGACCTTCACCCGCCAAGGTGGCCGCCAGGTCGGTCGCGACCTGCGCAGCACTCGGGTGGCAGGTGTAGTCGAGCACCTCGACACCAGTGCCGTGGTCGTGGTCGCGCACGTAGCCGATGAACGTCACCACGGCGCCTGCCCGAGAGTCCCGCACGGCCTCGACGAGCTCGTCCACGGACAGCGTCGAGTCACGGATCTCGGCGAGGACGACCTCGGTGGGGCTGCTCATCGGCACCTTCTCATCTTCGCGGTCATGGGCGTCGGGGGCGCCAACGCACGCCGGACATCTCTGCACGCTCCGGCGCCACGGCGATCACCTCTCGGATCGGTGAGCCGCTGCGTGCCGTCGAGGTAGGAAGCACTCCGGTGACCCGGGAGCCGCACGTGCTGCCGGCCTCGGCGACGGCCACGGTCAGGCACCCGCGGCGTGGCCGGGACCTCGGTTCCGGGGAACTCACCGGGACCTCCTTCGGTTGTCTAGGAAGAACATCCTCTCAGGAGGCAAGGAGCCACACATGTCCGACCGCCCCAGCGCCCCAGACGACCGTCCGGACGAGCCGTCCCAGCCGTCGGAGCCGTCCCAGCCGCACGACCCCCGCAAAGGGCTGGACGACGGCAGGCCCGGCGAGCAGGGGTCGGGCGGGTCGGGTGACGGGCCGTCCGGGGAGCAGGAGCAGGAGCAAGTCGAGAACATGCCCACCGCCGACGGGTGGTCCGGCGCCGTCGACACTCCGTCCGCGAACACTCCTTCCGGCGAGACACCGTCCGCGGAGACACCTTCGGGCGACACTCCGTCCACGGAGACCCCGTCCGGCGCCCCCCGGATGGGGTTCGGCTCCACCCTCGGGCAGGGTCCCCAGGACCGACCCACCGGCGAGGAGGCTGATGATCGGGGGATCCCCGACATCGGCGCCATGCTGCAGCAGCTGCTCGGCGGAGGCCCGGGGGGTTCCACCCCCGACCTCGGCGAGCTGGTCCGGCAGCTCGGAGGCGGGGGCCGGGGCCAGCTGCCCGACCTCGAGGAGATCATCCGCCAGCTCGGGGGGTCCGGGGGCAGGCTGCCGGACCTAGGTGAGCTGATGCGCCGCTTCGGCGATGCCGGCGGTATCGGCGGTGCCGGCGGCGACCCCCTGGCGCAGATCCTCAAGGGCATGGGTGTCGACCCCAAGGACTCCGGACTGCTGGCGATGCTCCAGGGTCAGATCGCCCAGATGTTCGCCCCGCAGACCACCGAGTCGCGCCAGCAGATGGCGACCGAGGTCGCCCGCAAGACCGTGGCCGGGACCAACGCCGATCCGACAGTGACCGCCGCACAACAGCGCGAGGTGACCGAGGCGGTGCAGGTCGCCCAGCTGTGGGTCGAACCGGTGACCACGCTCGACGCCCCGACCGGATCCGGGCTGGCGTGGAGCCGGGCCGAGTGGGTGGAGGCGACGATGCCCACGTGGCACAACCTCGTCGAACCGGTCTCGACCGGGGTCACGAACGCCGTCACCGAGGCACTGAAGGGGCAGATGGGCAAGCTGGGGGTCGAGGGGCTGGCCGAGTCGGTGCCCGGGGCGGCCGGCCTCGACCTCGGCGCCCTCCTCGACCAGATGAGGCCGGCGCTCGAGCAGCTGGCCGGCTCGATGTTCTCGGCGCAGCTCGGCCACGGGGTCGGTGCGCTCGCCGGCGACCTGCTCAGCGGCACCGAGGTGGGCCTGCCCCTGCTCGGCACGGAGGACATCGCCCTGCTTCCCACGAACATCACCGCGTTCACCGAGGGCCTGGGGCTCGAGGAGTCTGAGGTGCGCCTCTACCTGGCGGTGCGTGAGGCGGCCCGTGCCCGGCTCTTCGCCCGGGTGTCGTGGCTCGGCCCGCAGCTCGAGGCCGCCGTGCGGGACTACGCCCGCAACATCACCATCGACACGGAAGCCATCGAGGAGCAGGTCCGCTCCATCGACGTCCAGAACCCGGCGGCGATCCAGGAGGCCCTCCAGAACAAGCTCTTCTCGCCCACGCCGACAGCGGCCCAACAGGCCGCACTGGGGCGTCTCGAGACGTCCCTCGCGCTCGTCGAGGGATGGGTCGACCTGGTCACCGAGCAGGCCACGGCCGACCACCTGCCGCACGCCGAAGCGCTCGGCGAGGCGGTCCGTCGACGTCGGGCCGGGGGCCCCGCGAGCAAGACCTTCAGCGGTCTGGTCGGCCTCGAGCTGCGACCGCGCCGGCTCAAGGACGCGAAGAACCTCTGGGCGGCCCTCGAGAACGCCGGCGGAAAGGAGTTCCGGGACGCCCCCTGGGCCCACCCCGACATCGCCCCCACCGGCGCCGACCTCGACGACCCGCTCGGTTATGTCGAGCAGCGCAAGGGCGCCGGCTCGACCGACGACGTCGACTCCGCCCTTGACGCCCTTCTCGGCGGCGGAGACGCACCCCGGGACGACGAACCGCGGGACGACGAACCGCGGGACCAAGGACCCCAGGACGAGGGACCGGACGGAGCCGCGGGCACGGCGCCACGTGACTGAGGCCGGTGCGCCGAGCAGCAGGTCAAGGCACCCGGCATACGGGTTGCTGCACGCGGACGCCGTCCAGCTGCTGCGCGGTCTGAGCGCTCAGGGCCCGCAGCAGGAGCTCCTGCGCCAGGAGATGCTCCACCACCTTGCCGCGCGCCCGGACGCCATGGCCAGGACCGGGCCGCCGGCGCACTTCACCGCCAGCTGCTTCGTCCTCGACCCCTCCCTGGAGCGGGTCCTGCTGACGCACCATCGCAGGGCGCAGAAGTGGTGGCAGCTCGGCGGCCACCTCGAGGCGGATGACCGCCGCGTGCGGGCCGGCGCCGCTCGCGAGGCGCAGGAGGAGTCGGGGATGAGCGGCTTGAAACTGTCGCAGCGAGCGGTTCACCTTGACCGGCACCGGCTCGTCGGGTCGTTCGGCCGGTGCGAGGAGCACCTCGACATCCGGTATGCCGCCCTCGCGCCGGACGGCGCCCTGCCACGGGTCAGCGAGGAGTCGCTCGAGGTGCGGTGGTGGCCGGTCGACGCCCTCCCGGAGGGCACCCGTGACGAGCTCGTGGGGCCGGTCGAGCTGGCTCGCCGGGCCCTGTCAGCGCCGGCCGGCACCGGCTGACCCGCTTTGGGCCGCGCGGCTCAGAAGAGCCGGGCACCCCCAGGGTCGTCCCCCGCCATGACCACCGGTACCTGCCCCTCATCGGCGGGCAGCGACTCGACTTTCGAGGCGGCGACTCCGACACCCTGGCCCACCTCCTCCGCAGCGTCGAGCCCGCCGCCGGAGATGTCGTCGTTCTCGGCGATGTCCAGCCCGGCGACGGCGGCGACCCCCTCGAGGTAGCCGCGAGCGCGCTCGACCCGAGGATAGCCCCGGAGCAGCCGCCAGAACTCGTGGTCGTGGGCCGGTTGGAACAGGTGGGCCAGCTCGTGGAGGACGACGTAGTCGAGGACGTATCCGGGCATCCCCTTGAGCCGGTCGGAGATTCGGATTGTGCCGTCCGCCGGCGTGCACGAGCCCCAGCGCGTGTGCTGGTTCGAGACCCAGCGCACCGAGGCGGGTCTGGCGAGCCCGCCGAGATAGCGCGACGAGAGGTCCGCCGCCCGGGCGGAGAGCTCCCCGTCGCTGGGCCGGCGGCGTCGGTCGCCCTCGGCGAGCCTGCCGAGCATCGTATCGACCCAGTGCCGCTCTTCCGCCTTGGTGAAGCGTGCCGGGATGAGGACGATGGTGCGCGCGCCCTCGCGGTAGGCGCTCACGGTGCGCCGGCGACGCCGACTGCGCCGCACCTCCACCTCGCCCTTGCCGCGATCGGCCATGATGGGAGGTTACGACGATCTGCGGCGGGCTGCGCGAGCCGCGCTCACCGCCCGCCAGGACGGGGGCGGAGCACGCCGGTCGGCAGGGCTGCGCGGGTCGTTGCGAGCACCTTCGGCGCCGGCGTCCGCACGCTCACGAATGCGGGTGATGGTGCTCAGCCTGGTCTAGGGTGACAGGAGTTCTGCGCCGTACACCGTGGGCGCGACAGACAAGGAGAGACTTCGATGGCTGAGAAGAAGGCTGCCGTGGAAACCGGCGAGACCTACCAGGGCGAGTTCTACTGCGTGAAGTGCAAGGCGAAGCGCGAGGCCGAGGGCAAGGTCGTCGTCAGCGAGAACGGCCGCCGCATGGCCAAGGGCAAGTGCCCGGTCTGCGACACGAACCTCAACCGCATTCTCGGCAAGGCCTGAGACCAGGCTTGCGGTAGGGGCGGGGCTGCCAACGCGGTCCCGCCCTTTCGCCATGGCTGCCCAGTGCCGCCCGAGCCGCCCGAGCCGCCCGAGCGGCCCGAGCCGCTGACGCAGGTACGCGGGCCACGCCACTGCGGCGGCCCTGTGGATTGCCCAGACCTGCCGCGGTTTGTGTGACACATTCGGTCGGTCAGCCCAGGAGGTCCCGACGATGGCATCCCGCCCGCGGCTCAAGCCGTACTTCCGTCCACTGCGGCGCGGGCCCGACAGCGTCCAGCTCGGCGTCAGCGGTGAGTCCGGTGGTGTGGTCATCACCGGCCTGACACCGGCTGACATCGCCCTCCTCGACCGGCTCGACGGGTCGTCCACCGAACGGGACCTGTATGCCGTGGCAGCCGGCTGCGGGGTCGCCCGCCGGCGTGCCGACGAGCTCCTCACGCTGCTCCTCGAGCACCATCTCCTCGCGACCGAGCGACTCGACCGGGCGGACCTCGGGCAGCTCGGACCGAGCGTGATCGACGTACTCCGCGACGACGCGGAGACGCTCGGCATTCTTCGCGACGTCCCGCGCGACCCGTTCGCCCACATTCTTGAGCGGGCTCGGCGGCACGTCCTCGTCTCCGGTTCCGGGCACCTGCCGTGGTCCATCGCGGCCCTGCTGCGCACGGGCGGCGTGGGCCGCGTCGACCTCGGCAGCTGGGCGGTCGACGCAGTGGACCACGAGCTGCGGGACGAGG
>JAABUZ0100010318.1_pt1 | contig 10412 bp, 9 predicted proteins | sample 5562091 | NCBI WGS metagenome assembly JAABUZ01 (sample SAMN12813069, study PRJNA571459) | rock metagenome | isolation source: Antarctica rocks | place: Antarctica: Victoria Land, Linnaeus Terrace sud | collected 2015-12-21 | reverse complement strand
TCCCGATATGCTGGTGCTCCAAGAGCATCTGTGGCCGCCATCATTGTCCCTTCGATAACGCCTATCAGGGTATGTTGCAGTCCTACAAGGTGCTCGAGCGAGGTAGCCCGCAAATCTCCACTAGGCTTCTCGCGCGCGCCAGGAGGTCCGCCGAGAAAATAGAGGTTCCCGTAATAGGTTCCATGGATGATCTCCGACGAGTGGCGGTATATGAGGAAAAAGGCGCCGTGCAGACGAAGGTAAATGGGAAGACCAAACTTAGCCTTGATGACCAACAGCCTGTCATCGAGGCTAACGTCCGTCCAAGTGGTAATCTCTTTACCTTTCTTGCCAGTGAACTCGTTCAGGGCCGCCTCGATCTCCGGATGCTTCGAAATGTCCGGTCTTGACGGCGCGGCATACCCGATACAGAACCCCTCGACTTCTTTGACCCTATAGAGATCACGATATGTTTTCTGCATAGCGTGACGCTCCATGCGCGCCGCCGCTTCCTCGCCTACCGCGAGAATGTATGTGACGTTAATCAATGTTTCGACCACGCTGCGACCAAGGGGAAGGCAGTCCCGAACGCCGGATGGTCGACCGCTATCGCCTAGCGTCAGAATCGAACTGCACGACCCCTCTGCGCCACGGAGCATGAGAGACAACACGTTTCGCATAGTCTCGCTCGGGTAATTCTGAATACGCCACGGACCGCGTTTTACTTGCTTATCTTTGAATAGAGCCTTCACTAAGTAATCAATCAGCCCTACCTGCTTTCTGAAGACAGGCTCTATTGCTCTTGCTGTTTCAAGAACTTCTTCGAAGACCAGCACATCGTCAGCCGCAATGCTGATTCCCCTCTTTCTCATGTTCTCTTTTTGATCGCTCATGCGCCTTTGATGCAAGGCCTTTAAGCGGACTATAGGAGCTTTCAACTGCAGGGAAGATACTCTTACAGGTGAGCCTTTCCGCGGGCGTTTGTTGTTGCGGGAGAGAGTTGGGTTGGGCGTATGGCGCGTGATGAGAAGAAGCGGTTGGGGAAGAAGCATCGGCAGGCGAGTACGCGGCCGAAGAAGGGCAAGGCTCCGCGGGCGGCTGGGGGGCGGGGGGCGGTGACGGGGGCCGTGGCTCCGAAGGCTCGGAAGAAGATTGCGACGAAGAAGGCAGAGGCGGAGCGGAAGGCGAAGACGCCGCGGCGGAGTCCGGAGTTTGAGGCGAAGCGGACGATTGCGCCGGATGGGATTGGGGCGGCGGGGCTGGCGGAGCGCAAGGAACAGCAGGTTCCTCCGCTGCGCTACGGAATGACAACCAAAAAAACTGGCGGGCGGATCTCGAAGGGGCCGCAGAAGCCTGCGGATATGGATGAGGCGCAGTGGAGGGAGGCGGAGCGGATTGGGGAGGAGCTGTCGGTCCAGATGGGGCGGCAGGATCGGGGCAGGGCGGGGCGCGACGGGGCTGGCGGAGTGATCCCCGAGCGGGGCGGGGCGGGGCGCGATGGGATCGGGGAGGCGGTAAGGCGTGGAGATCTGAAGCGCGAGGGGGGGCCGCTGGGGGTGGATCCGGAGCTGGCGGAGGACGGGACGCTGCCGCTGGTGGCGATCTGCGGGCGACCGAATGTGGGGAAATCGACGCTGTTCAACCGGCTGACGGGGTCGCGGCGATCGATTGTGGGCGATGAGCCGGGGATTACGCGGGACCGGATCTACGGGGAGGTGGAGTGGAGCGGGCGGGATGTGCGGATTGTAGATACGGGCGGTGTGGTGCCGGATGACGAAGCGCTGATTCCGAGCGAGATCTTTCGGCAGGCGCAGGTGGCGCTCGACGAGGCGGACGCGATCGTGATGGTGGTGGACGGGCGGACGGAGTTGGCGAGCCCGGATTTGGAACTGGCGCGGTTACTTTTGCGCGGGGGCAAGCCGTGCTTTCTGGCGGTGAACAAGATGGATACGCCGGAGATGGGGGGGCAGGCGGAGAACTTCCGGCGGCTGGGGTTCCGGAATGTGATGGCGATCTCGGCGGAGCATGGGTCGGGGATTGGGGATCTGCTGGACGAGGTGTTTGCGGTGCTGCCGGCGGCGGTGGAGGTCCTTCCGGAGCGGATGGAGGGGATCGAAGAGGAGATGGAGGAGGACGAGGGTCCGGTGGATCTGCCGGTGCGGGAGGGAGACGTACAGGGGTCTGTCCGCTCCGGCCTGCGGCCTACCGCCGAGAGGACGAACGCGAACGATAAGCCGGAGGTGGCGAGGCCGCGGAAGCTGCGGACGCATGGGGAGTTCGATCAGAAGGAGACGAAGATCGCGATTATTGGGCGGCCGAATGTGGGCAAGTCGACGCTGCTGAATGCGCTGACGGGGACGGACCGGGCGATCGTTTCGCCGATTGCCGGGACGACGCGGGATGCGGTGGACGAGGTGGTGGAGCGGGGCGGGCACTCCTTCCGGTTTGTGGATACGGCCGGGATTCGGAGGAAGGGCAAGACGAAGCTGATGGCGGAGAAGCTGAGCGTGATTATGGCGCGGAAGCATCTGGAGGCGGCGGATGTGAGTCTGCTGATTATCGATGCGGTGGAGGGGGTGACGGCGAACGACGCGAATATTGGCGGGTATGCGCATGAGAGCGGGCGGTCGGTGATTATTGTGGTGAACAAGTGGGACCTGATGACGACGGCGGGGCCGGATGGGCTGCGGATATTTGACGGCAAGCCGGTGGTGGACGCAAAGGTGTACGAGGAGCAGGTGCGGCATGCGCTGAAGTACCTGGACTATGCGCCGCTGCTGTTTATTTCCGCTTCGGAGGGGATCAATGTGGAGCAGGTATTCAAGAAGGTGGAGCTGGTGTCGCGGGAGCGGCGGAAGCGGGTGTCGACGGGGCAGATGAACCGGTTTCTGGAGCGGGTGGATTTTCAGAGGGCGTCGGTGCCGATGAACAAGCGGGTGAAGATCTATTACATGACGCAGGCGGCGGTGGCTCCGCCGACGTTTGTGCTGTTTACGGATAAGGATGTGAAGCTCCACTTTTCGTTTGAGCGGTTTTTGGGCAATCAGATTCGGGAGGCGTTTGGGTTTATCGGGTCGCCGATCTGGTTCAAGATAAAGGCTCGGAATAAGAAGAAGACGGCGTAGGTGGGGGGCTTCCCCCTGCTTGAGGGGGCGGAGCGGTGTCGCGGTTTGCCCTCGTGTGGGGGGTGGACGTATGGTGGACGGTCTATGACAACGCTTTTCCTGAATCGCCGCCAAGTCCTTAAGGGTGCCGCGCTTGCGGCTTCTTCGCTGGCTGTCTCCCGTTTTGCCGGTGCGCAGGGGGCCTCGGCGGGGGTGGATGCGCGGATTGACGTGATGCCGGGCGAGGCGATTGGGACCATTGCGCCGGAGATTTACTCGCACTTTATCGAGCAGCTGGGCGGTGTGGTGTATGACGGGGTTTGGGTGGGGGAGCGGTCGAAGATCGCGAATAAGAACGGGGTTCGGCTGGACTTTATCAAAACGATGCGGGCGGTGGAGGCTCCGGTGCTGCGGTGGCCGGGCGGGTGCTTCGCGGACAGCTATGACTGGAGGGACGGGATTGGGCCGGTGAGCAAACGGCCGAACCGGGCGGCGTTCTGGGATCAGCAGGAGCCGAACCGGTATGGTCTGCATGAGTTTATGGCGACGTGCCGGGAGATCGGTTGCCGGCCGTACCTGGCGGGGGATCTGCGGTCGATGCCGGCGCGGGAGTTTTACCAGTTTGTGGAGTACTGCAATGCACCGGCGGGGATGCTGCCGTCGAACTCGGCTGCACCGGCGGCGGTGGATACGCTGGCGGCGGAGAGGGCGGCGAATGGGAGCCCGGAGCCGTTCCACGTGGAGTTCTGGGGTGTGGGGAATGAGAGCTGGGGGTGTGGCGGGAACCAGACGCCGGAGGAGTATGCGGGGGAGTTTCGGAGGTACTCGGCGTGGCTGCCGCGGTATGGGAAGGAGCCGCTGAAGCTGGTTGCGGTGGGTCCGAATGGGGACGACGTGGACTGGACGCGGCGGCTGTTCCGGGCGCTAGCGGCGAACCCGGAGAAGCGGCATTTGTGGGGCTTGTCCGTGCATTACTACACGTCGGGGAGCCCGTCGCAGTTTGCGGCGGGGGATGCGCTCCAGTATGACGAGGGGGCTTACTACGACCTGCTGACGCGGGGGTCGATTATGGAGCGGGTGGTGACGGACCATTGGGGGGCGATCGAGGAGAACGGCGGGCAGAACAAGGTGAAGCTGGTGGTGGATGAATGGGGGGCGTGGTACGGCAAGGGGACGGAGCTGGGGCCGAACTACAACTTGTCGCAGCAGTCGACGATGCGGGATGCGCTGCTGTCGGGGATCACGCTCGACATCTTCCAGAGGCATGCGGACAAGGTGGCGATGGCGAATGTGGCGCAGTCGATCAATTGCATACATTCGCTGATGCTGGCGCGGGAGGACCAGTTTACGGTGACGCCGACGTTCCATGTATTTCGGATGTATCTGCCGCACAAGGGAGCGACGGCGGTGCGGGCGGAGTTTACGGCGCAAGGGATCGACAACCCGATGGCGGGGGCGCCGATTCCGGTGGGCGGGAACAGCTACCTGGGGTCGCTGAACGCGGTGAAGACGCTGGCAGGGCTGAGCGGGTCGGCTTCGATGCGGGGGAAGACACTGACGTTGAGCGTGGTGAATCCGCACCTGGAGCGGGCGATGACGACGGAGATTGCGGTGCGGGCGGGGGCGATTGCTTCCGTGAAGGGGACCGTGCTAATGAGCCATGATGTACATGACCATAATGATTTTGCGCATCGGGATGCGGTGCGGCCGGTGGCGGCGGTGGTGGGGGCGGCGAGTGGGGGGCGGTTGGTGCATGTGTTTCCGCCAGCTAGTGTGACGGTATTGGAGGTTGGGTTGGGGTGAGTCGACATGAGCTTTGGCGATTTGATGAAGTGGGTGACAGGACGAAAGGGAGCAGACTAGAATCTCGCGCTATGAAACGAATTTTTGCTCTAGCCGTGTTTGCCTATTGCACCCTACCTCTTTCGGCTCAGCTTGCGGTGCCAAACAAAGGAGCAACCCCCTTCAAAGACACCTCCATGCTCAAGCCCCCAGCTGGTGAGAAGGTAGCCATTGTGGAGTTTGAAGATCTTGAGTGCTTCGCCTGTGCACAGGCTTCACCGATTGTGCGGGCCGCAATGACTCGCTACAACATTCCTCGAGTTCATCATGACTTCATCATCCCGGGCCACGTCTGGTCGCGCACAGCGGCAGTTTATGCGCGATATCTTGAGGACAAGGTGTCTCCGAAGGTCGCGGAAGACTTTCGGCGTGATGTGTTTGCAAAGCAGTCTAGAATTGCGGGCCCGGATGACCTGCAACGCTTTACGCTCGCCTGGTTTCAGGCTCACGGCCGACCATTGCCTTTTGTTATCGATCCGTCCGGTCGTTGCGCGGATGAGGTCCAGGCTGACTGCATGCTTGGTATTCGCCTCGGTCTGCTCCATACTCCTACCATCATCGTGGTGACTGCTCACCGGTGGATTGAGGTGACGGATCCTCGACAGCTCTATACCGCGATTGATATCGCGGAAGCGTCTGTAAACGATCACGCGCCCGTCTCTGCCGCGCGAAAGCCTTGAACTCGTCTCAGCCTGTTCGTTCTCGAAGCCAGATATTAGAAGGCGATGACGTCGAGACCGGGGATGAGGCGGAAGTGCCGTTTGTTGGTGGTGAGGATTGAGGCCCCGTTGGAGAGTGCGGTGGCACCGATGAGAAGATCCGTGAACGGAATGATGTTCCCGCGCATCGTCTGTTCTCCATCAATGCGACCCGCAAGCCTCGCCACCTCCAAGGTGTAGTCGAAGACAGGAAGATCTTCTATGAGTGCTTCGAGGAAGTCTCGACGACGCTGAGCTCTGGATGGTGAGTCCGCGCGGTAGATTCCGTGGATGAGCTCTGTGATGCCAATAGCGGTGAGTCCAACGTCATCGGAATTGGCGAGTGACTGGATCGTGATGAGCAGATCTTCAACGAGGATACCTTCGCGCTCCGCCCTGATGGCCACACTGGAATCGAGGATTACTCCTCCCACAGATTTCGAATCCCTTCATGCTCATGGTTGGAGATTACTGTCTCGAGATCGCGGCTGAACTGATCATCGAGAGTCACGTTTACTTGGCGCTCCTTTGCGCGACGAATTGCTTCGGAGAGCGTCTTCTTTCGAGGAGACGCATCCGGAGACCGCAAAACCGCTACTGTTGCAGCGTCCTTCTCAATGCGGATCTCTTCGCCGGCGCGGACTTTGGCAAGGAGGCTAGGGAGGTCGCGGGCGGCTTCGGCTTCGGAGATGTGGATGACGGCCATTTTGCTTACCTCGCCGCAAGTTTATCTCATGGGGAGATAACGTCCACCGGTCACTCTCCTAGCCACTCTGACCAGGCTTCTAGGGCTCTTTCGCATTGGAGGCGGTGGCGTTCTTTTTTGTCGCGGATTTTTTGGTGGAGGTCGACTTCGAGTGGTGGGAGTAGGTCGAAGGTGATGTTGGCGGGTTGGAATTTTTTGTGGTCGGCGTGGGTGATGTAGTGGGTGAGGGAGCCGTTGGCGGAGGCTCGGGGGGCGGGTTGTGGGCCGGGATAAAAGCCGCAGGCGCTGCCGCGAGCGAGGGCGGCGGCGTAGCGACCGGCCAGGAGGCCGGAGGCGATGGACTCGGTGTAGCCTTCGACGCCGGAGAGCTGGCCGGCGATGAGGATCGAGGGGTGAGCGCGGAGCTGGAGGGTTTCGGTGAGGAGCGAGGGGGCGTGGATGTAGGTGTTGCGGTGGATCTGGCCGAAGCGGAGGAAGGTGGCGTGTTCGAGGCCGGGGATGAGGCGGAGGACGCGAGCCTGCTCGCCGAACTTGAGGTGGTTCTGGAAGCCGACGAGGTTGTAGGAGTCGGCGCGGAGGTTTTCCTGGCGGAGCTGGACGCAGGCGTAGGGCCAGCGGCCGGTGCGCGGGTCGGTGAGGCCGGCGGGCTTCATGGGGCCGAAGCGGAGGGTGTCTCGACCGCGGCGGGCGGTCTCTTCGATGGGGAGGCAGCCTTCGAAGTATTGCAATTTCTGAGGGGCGGCTGTGGCCACGAACGTCTGGCCGCTGGACCCCACCCGTTCCGACGATGGAGCTGTCGGAGAGGATGGGGCACTCGCTTCGTGGGGGTGTCCTGAAGGGGCAATGGAGGAACTCACCGATGACGGTGACGCTGTCATGGGTGGGGCGCCCGCTTCGTGTGGGTGTCCTGAGTCAGCACTGGAGGCACTCGCTTCGCCCTCGGGGCTGGCTGCGGAGGCGCTTCCCTGCCCCGCGGTTTGGGCGAGGTGGGTGGGGTTGGCGTCGGCGGGGAGTTGTTCCCAGGGTTTTTGTTCGATCTTTTCGGCGGTGGTGAGGGCGTCGAGGAAGGTGTTGTACTCCTCTTTGGTGAAGGGGCAGTTGATGTAGTCGGCGGTGCCCCGGTCCCAGCGGGCGGCGAGGTAGACCTTGCTCATGTCGATGGTGGAGGCGTCGACGATGGGGGAGATGGAGTCGTAGAAGGCGAGGTGGCCGGAGCCGGTGAGGCGGGTGAGCTCGGCGGTGAGGGCGGGGGAGGTGAGGGGGCCGGTGGCGAGGATCGTGATGGTGTCGTCGCTGTGCTCGTCGAGGGTGAGGACCTCTTCGCGATGGATGGTGATGTTGGAGTGCTGCTCGAGGCGTTGGCGGACGCGGGCGGAGAAGAGTTCGCGGTCGACGGCTAGGGCGTGGCCGGCCGGGACGGCGGTGGCGTCGGCGTCGAGGAGGAGGAAGGAGTTGGCGCGGCGCATCTCCTGCTTGAGGAGCCAGGGGGCGGAGAATTCGGATTCGGATTTGAGGGAGTTGGAGCAGACGAGCTCGGCGAAGTCGGAGGTTTGGTGGGCCTCGGTGGAGCGGTGCGGGCGCATTTCGTAGAGGTGTACTTCGCAACCGGCCGCGGCGGCTTGCAGTGCGGCTTCGGGGCCGGCGAGGCCACCGCCGATGACTTTGATTTTCTTCATGCTGGGATTTTCTTCATGCTGCTTTGAGGATACGGCGAAGAGCGAGGGCTTCCCTGCGGAGGGCACGAGGCGACGCGTACGGTGCGCGGAGGTGGGACAGAGAACCGGTCAGATGCAGCGTTCGGAGACGTGGCAGAGCTGGTCGCCGGTGAGGCGCATGATGCGCCAGTCGGTGGACATCTGGGCTCCCATCTCGTAGTAGAAGTCGATGGCATCCTTGTTCCAGTCGAGGACGTTCCACTCGAGGCGGGGGCAGCCTTCGACGACGGCGATGCCGGCGACTTTGGCGAAGAGGGCTTTGCCGATGCCTTTGCCGCGGTGGGCGGGCTCGACGAAGAGGTCTTCGAGGTGGATGCCGTGGTGTCCCTGCCAGGTGGAGTAGTTGTAGAAGTAGAGGGCGAAGCCGGCGGGTTGGCCGTCCCAGTCGGCGAGGAAGACGTGGAAGCGGGGGACGGGGCCGAAGCCATCGCGATGGAGGCCGGTAGCGGTGGCGAGGACGGCGTCGGGCTCGCGCTCGTAGACGGCGAGCTGGCGGATGAAGCCGAGGATGGTGGGGACGTCCTTGGCGGTGGCGAGTCGGATCTGGAGCGAGGGCGGCGTCATCGTGGGGCTAGTGTAGCAATGGCGCGGGCGGACCTTGGGAATGTGACTGAGAACGATCGTTATTTGAGTCAGTGCGGGGCGGGGACGGTGTCGGGGGCGTTGGCGGAGGTGGTGGATTTCTGGGGGACTTTGGGGGCGTCTTTGGGCTGGGCATCGAGCCATTTGTCGAAGGGGATAGTGAAGGCGAAGAGCTGCTGTTTGGCGTCGACGGAGTGGATCATTTTGACGTAGAGCTCGGCGTGGCGGAGGGCGGGGTCGTCGAGCTCGCGGATGTCGTAGAAGAGGTATCCGGCGAGGGTGGCGTGGGGGTTGACGGTGGTGGTGGAGAAGCCGAAGTCGGTATCGTCTTCGGTGACCTTTTTGTCGACGGGGGTGTGGTGGATGGTGATGGGGACGATGGGAATTTTAGTGCCCATGGCGGAACGGGTGGAGAAGAGGCGGCGGTTGATGTCCTCGAGGTTGGCGGCGGGGATGATGTCCTTGTTGGCGGAGATGAACTGGATGCGGACGTCGTCGAGGGTGAGGGGGTGGTCGGAGTCGTTGGTGACGATGACGCGGACGGGGACGAAGCCGTGCTGGAGGTAGGGGAGGCGGAAGAAGGGGCAGGCTTTGGGGTCGGTGCAGGGGTCGGCGGCGACGGTGACTTTCTCGTTGGGGTGGGTGTCGAAGCTGATGTACTGGGCGGCGGGTTTGACGGGGGGCGCGGGCCTGGGCTTGTCGGCGGCGTGGGCGGCGAGCGGGGTGAGGAGAGCGGCCAGGGCGAGGGCTTGGAGGGGCGGGTTCAGGCGGAGAGGCATGGCTGTGTGAGAGACGCGGCTGGGCGGAATGCGTGAGGCGCTCGGGTGCGAGTTTGGCGTTCGGGTTTGATTATGATCGTCGGTGGCGGGAGCGGTAAAGCGCGGAAGTGGAGGAAACGTGTTGGAGCGGGTTTTGATGGGGGTGTACGGCTCGCTGCTGGGGGCGGTGCTGGTGGTGGGAGCGCCGTTCTGGCTGGTGCGGATGGCGACGAGCGGGCGGTACCGGGCGGGTCTGCGGGGGCGGCTGGGTGTGGCGCCGGCGGGGTTGCGGGAGGCGGTGCGGGGGCGGGAGGTGGTTTGGCTGCATGCGGTGAGTGTGGGCGAGGTGATGGCGGCGGTGGCGTTGGTGCGGGGGTTGGTGGAGGCTCGGCCGGGGCTGGTGGTGGCGGTGTCGACGACGACGGCGACGGGGCAGGAGTTGGCGAAGGCGCGGCTGCCGGGGGCGCCGGTGTTTTACCTGCCGCTGGACTTTGGGTGGGCGGTGCGGCGGTACCTCGGGGTGCTGAAGCCGCGGATGCTGGTGCTGATGGAGAGCGAGTTGTGGCCGAATCTGCTGCGGGAGTGTGGGCGGGCGTGGGGGGGCCGATGGGGGGGGGGGGGGGGGGGGGGGGGGGGGGGGGGGGGGCGGTGGTGAATGCGCGGGTGTCGGACCGGTCGTATCCGCGGTACATGCGGCTGCGGCGGCTGTGGCGACCGCTGCTGAGGCGGGTGGGGGTGTTTCTGGCGCAGGGAGGGGAGACGGCGGAGCGGCTGCGGGCGATGGGGGTGGACGCGGGGCGGGTGCGGGTGACGGGGAATCTAAAGTACGACGTGCGGGCGGTGGCGGAGGGGGCGATGGTGGGGCGGATGCGGGCGGTACTGCCTCCTGGAGCGAGGGTGGTGATTTGCGGGAGCACGCTGGAGGGCGAGGAGGCGATGCTGCTGAGGGCGTGGCCGGGGGTTGTGATGAGGCGGCCGGGGGCGGTGATGGTGCTGGCGCCGCGGCATCCGGAGCGGTTTGGGCGGGT
>JAABUZ0100010317.1_pt1 | contig 10413 bp, 8 predicted proteins | sample 5562091 | NCBI WGS metagenome assembly JAABUZ01 (sample SAMN12813069, study PRJNA571459) | rock metagenome | isolation source: Antarctica rocks | place: Antarctica: Victoria Land, Linnaeus Terrace sud | collected 2015-12-21 | reverse complement strand
CGATACGGTCTTCATGGCGGTTCCTCTCGTCTCGATGGACTTGTTCGCACTCGCCACGCTCCCAACAGGAGCGGACGAGGCGGGAGGACCGCCACCTACAAAGATCTACGAGCTACGGGACAACCTCGGCAAACGGCCGCTAACCGGCTGAACCCCGGCGGCGATCGCCAAGCCACCCGCGCGCTGCACATGATCGTCGTCTGCCGCCTGCGCTACTGCCCCAAGAACCCGTGCCTACGCCGCCCGCCGCACCACCTAGGGCAAGACCAAGAAGGAGATCATGCGCTGCCTCAAGCCCTACGTCGCCTGCGCGGTCTACACCACCCTGCGCGCCGACCTCAGAGATCTTCCCTCTCCCTCTTGACATCTACAGCAACGCCCGGGGGAAGACCAGTTGCGGTTATGTGTTCTCGTCTGTCATTGATTTGTTGTTGTTAGTCATGACCCTTTCGTACTCATTCGGAGAGAGCATGCGGAGTGTGGGGTGTCGCCTCGTGGTCGTAGAAGATCTCGATGCCATGTGCGATCCGATGAAGCCGGCGCCGCCGGTGATCAGTGCTGATCTCATCCGGCTAGTCCCTCCGGAACACGAACTGATTGCACCCCAGCCCCCCGCCCGTAGTGGTGAGTCGCTCGAGCGTGAAGCCGCGCTCGCGGCAGAAGTCGAACACCTCGTCGGGGCGCGCGACCTCGAACGGGAGGCCCCCCGTCCAGTCGACGAGGTCGTGCCAGCGACTCATCCCTCGGTTCTCCGCATAGTTCTTCCAGACGCGATAGTAGCTTAGGGGGCGCCCCCTAAGCTTGAGGACGAAGAACGCAAGCTCCCGGGGGGCCATCGCGAGAGCGACGTAGAGGAGCCGCAGGCGCTCGGGTGTGCGGTTGTACCGACGCTTCACGCCGAGCCACATCCGGCTCTTGTAACCCTGGTCATTGTAGATCGAGATAAACAGGCGTCCGGACGGGCGAACCGCGGCGCAAGCGAGCCCCATCGCGTCCCACAGCCGGCCGGTGTGGTGCAGTACGCCCCACGAGTAGACCAGGTCGAACTGCCCGAGCGCCGCCATCTCGTCCGCGTCGGTCGCGTCGGCTCGGGCGATTGTCCAGTCCGCGCCGGCCGGACCGAAGCGCCGACGCAACTCGGTCGTGCACGCCACGCTCTGCGGGTCGAAGTCCACCGACACCAGGCGCCGCGCGCCGAGGCGGCAGGCGGCCAGGGAGAACAGTCCGCTCCCCGAGCCGAGGTCGAGGACGTCCTGCTCGCGCGTGCCCTGCTCTCCGAGGTAGCCGACCAGCGAGCGCTCGGCCTCGGTGATGCGGCGGTCGTCGACGGTCCCCAGGAACCGGGCCCAGTTCGCGCCGAAGGCGAAGCGCGCCTCGTCCGCGGGGGCCCGAATCGCCGCGTTCAGGTCTCTAGTCATGTGCTGCATATAACACGATCGCGGAGGCACCGGGTGCGGAGTCGCCGCCGAGGCTCGACTATTCTTGCGGGCGATGAAACTCGGACGCAAACGTCTGCGACGACGTCACGCGCGTCCCTTGAGCCCGGTCGCTGACCCGCGGTGACGGCCTCCGCCGCCGACCCGACGGATCGGGGGGTCGTCGGCAGCTCGATTCTCGCGGGGTGGAGGCTGCTGCGGCTGCGCGGCCTCCAGTACGCCCTCGGCTTCGTCACCGGCCTGATGATCGCGCGCGCCCTCGGTCCGGCGGGCCGGGCGTCCTACGCCCTGCCGCTGAACCTGGCCGCCGTTACGTTCGTCGCCTTTCACGCTTCGATCGAGCTGGCAGCGGCGCGCCTGATCGCCCGCAGGGAGGTCAGCGCGGTGGACCTAGGGCGCGTCGCCGTCACGGCAGGGCTCGTCCTCGGGACGCTCGGGTCGGGCGTCGCGATCGCCGTCGGACTGGCCTTCCGCGACCGCCTCCTGGCCGGGGCGTCGGGGACGGCCGTCGTGCTCGCGGCGCTGACCATCCCGCCCGCGATCGCCTCTCAGATCGGTACGGCGCTGGTGATCCGCCGTGGCGGCATTGGCCCCTACGGCCGCCTTCAAGCCGCCCAGGCGATCCTTCAGATCACGCTCGTCCTCGCGCTTCTACTCGACAACCGACTCACGCCGGAGTCGACGCTGGCGGTCAATTTGTGCGTCGCGGTCGTCTCGGCGCTGGCCACCGCAGCGCTGCTTCACCGCTCCGTCGGCCCCGCCGCGCTGCGCCCAACGCGCGATGCGCGCCTGCTAAAGCGTGTGCTGCGGACCGGGCTGAGCCTGCACCCGTCGTCGCTGGCTCTGTTTCTCAACCTGCGCCTAGACCTCCTGCTCGTCGGCGTGATGCTCGATGTCCGGCGCGTCGGCCTCTACTCCCTCGCCGTCACCCTCGCTGAGCTCGTCCTGGTGGCGACGTCCACGATGAGCCTCGCGGCCGTCGAGAACCAGGCCGAGCTCAGCGCGGAGGCGGCCCGCCGCTTCACGATCGAGTTCACCCGCCGGACGACGAAGTACGCGACGGGGTTCGTCCTGCTCGTCGGTGCCCTCAGCTACCCGGGCATCCCTCTTGTCTACGGCGAGCAGTGGCGCGGCGCGGTGCTGCCCTTCGTTTTGTTGTGCCTGGGGACCGTGGCGCTGGCGATCGAGCAGCCCGCGCGCGGGCTGCTGCTCCGCGTCGGGCGCCCAGCGGCGGTATCGCTGGCGGCCACGATCGCGCTCGCGGTCAACGTTGGCGCCAACCTGGCGCTGATCCCAGTCTGGCACCTGGCCGGGGCGGCGGTCGCGTCGATCGCCTCCTACTGGACGGCGGCGGGCCTCATGGTCCTGCTCGTCCGGCGCACGTCCACCGGCGGAATCGCCCTGGGAGCGGCCTGACATGTGCGGCATCGCTGGCCACGCGGGGGCGGTCGACATCGCCCCTGGCAGCCTCGAGCGCATGTGCGACGCGATCCGTCACCGGGGACCCGACGACAGCGGCACCTACGTCGAGCCCGGCGCCGTCGGTCTCGGTTTCCGGCGGCTGTCAATCATCGACCTCGCCGGCGGCCACCAGCCGGTCGCTAGCGAGGACGGCCGGGTCGTAGTCACCTGCAACGGCGAGATCTACAACTACGGGGCGCTCCGGAGACGACTACTCGGCGACGGTCACCGCTTCTCGACCCTTTCCGACACCGAGGTCATCGCTCACCTCTACGAGGAGCGTGGGCCGGCGATGCTCGAGCAGCTCAACGGCATGTTCGCCATCGCGCTGTGGGACCAGGCGGCCGGCACGCTTATGCTCGCCCGCGACCGAATGGGGGTCAAGCCTCTGTACTGGGCGCCGGTCCCCGGGGGCTTGGTCTACGCTAGCGAGCCGTCGGCCATCCTGGCCAGCGGCCTGGTCACGCCGCGGGCCGACCCGGAGGCCATCGCCGAGAGCCTCGTCCTTCAGTACGTCCACCCCCCGCGGACGGGCTTCGCGGGCATTCACAAGCTCGCTCCAGGGGAGCGCCTGCTGCTGCGCGACGGGCGCATCGACATCGAGCGCTGGTGGCGTCTCGGGCACGCGCCGCGCCCCGGGGTGCTCGAGCCTGCGGGCCTGCTCGACGAGCTTGATGCGCTGATGCGCCAAGCCACACACGATCGGCTCGTGGCCGACGTCCCGCTCGGGGCGTTCCTCTCTGGGGGAGTCGACTCGAGTCTAGTCGTCGCCTATATGGCCGCCGCCCGCGGCACCGTCAAGACGTTCTCGATCGACTTCGCTGAGAGCGCGTTCAGCGAGGGCGAGCACGCGCGGGCGGTCAGCCAGCTCTACGGGACCGAGCACCACGAGTTCATCGTCGAGCCGCGCATGGTTCCGACGATCGCCGAGGCGGTCCGGCACGTCGGCGAGCCGTACGCTGACTCGTCGGCGATCCCGACCTACTTGTTGTCCCGAGAGACCGTTAGCCACGTGACCGTGGCGCTCTCAGGGGACGGAGGGGACGAGGCGTTGGGCGGGTACACCCGCTACGACCTGGCCACGCGGGTGGACAGGCTCGGCGGCGCCGCACCCCCGCTCGGGCGGGCGCTGCAGCGCCTCATCACGCCGCGCGTCGCCGCCCACTGGCCGAAGGCGCGGCGTGCCGCTGACGCCCTGGCCCTGGCGCCCGAACACCGGTACGCATCGGTGATGAGCCACTTCACCCCGGCCGATCTGCGGGCGCTGCTCGAGCCGTCGTTCGCCGCCGCCGCCGGCGACCTTGCGCGGCCCTGGCGGCTGCTCGAGCCTTCAGCCCTGGACTCCCCGAACCGCTACCTGGCCCTCGACGTCGAGACCTACCTCCCCGGCGACCTGCTCACGAAGGTCGATCGCATGTCGATGACCCACGGCCTGGAGGTCCGCTCGCCGATGCTAGACTACCGGCTGCACGAGTGGGCGGCAGGGCTTCCAGGCCATTTCAAGATCAAGGGCGGCAGAGCGAAGTGGATGCTCAAGGACCTCGCGGCGCGCCGCGGGCTGCCCCCCGAGCTGGTCGACCGTCGCAAGCAGGGGTTCGGCGTTCCGATCGGGGACTGGTTCCGCGCCGACCTGCGCCCCTGGCTTGAGGACGTGCTCCTCGATCCCGGGACGACGGCCCGGGGGATCACTCGCCCCCGGGAGGTGCGGCGGCTGCTCGCTGAGCACGTCGAGGGGCGCACGGATCACGCACCGCGCCTGTGGAACCTGATGACGCTTGAGCTCTGGCACCGTGAATACATCGACCGGTGAGCGATCGCCTCCCCGCGTCCTGCTCGTGATCGGCGGCCTCGAAGCCGGGGGGAGCGAGACCCAGCTGACCGAGTTCGTCTTGCGCGCCCACCCCCACCGCCTCCACGCGACGGTCGTCACGTTCGGCGGCGCGCACACCGACCGGCGGGCGCGTCTGGAGGCCCACAACGTCCGCGTCATCGCCCTGGGGACCAACGACTCGCGCGGGCTCCGTTACGCGGCGCTGACCGCCGCGCGCCTCCTGCGCCGGATCCACACCGTCCGGCCCGACGTCGTCTACGCCTGGCTTGAGGAGAGCGCCCTGTTCGCCGCGCCCGCGGCACGCCTGACCGGAGTGCCGCTCGTCGTCGCCCGCCGCAACGTCATCGGCGCGTCGTTCGAGCGCCGGGTGCGGCGGCTGGCCTCGGTGGTCACCGCGGCGGAACGGTCCGCAGCGCAGGTGACGGTCAACTCCGAGGCTGGCCGCGTTTTCGCGGAATCCCGCGGGATCACGGCGGACCGGATCACGGTGATCCACAACGGCCATCCCGGCGGGCCCGCAGAGCCGCTCCCACCCCCCGCCCCGTTCGTCTTCGGTTACCTCTCCCGCTTTCGGCCCGAGAAGGGCCATCACCGCCTGCTTAACGTGCTCGAGCGCGTAGCCACGCCCGGCGGGGCGCCCCCGTGGCGGGTCCGGCTCGGCGGCGATGGCGAGCTGCTGGAGACGATCATCGCTGCCGCGGCCGCCCGGGGGCTCTCCGACCGACTCGACCTTGTCGGCCACGTCACCGACGTCCCCGGCTTCTGGCGGAAATGTCACGTCGCCGTCTTGCTGTCCGATCACGAGGGGCAGCCCAACGCTCTCATCGAGGCGGCCATGGCCGGGCGGGCGGCCATCGCCACGCGCGTCGGCGGGACGCCAGAGGTGGTCGCCCCGCGGGGCGGTGTGCTCGTGGATCCCGACAACCTCGACGCAGCGGCGGCGGCGTTCAGGCGGTACCTCGCGTCGCCGGCGCTCGCGGCTGCCGACGGGCAGGCCGCCCGCACGCAGGCGCAGGCGCGGTTTGCCATGGCTGCGTCGGTCGAAGCGCAACTGGACGTCCTGAACGCGGTGCGCCGATGACGCTCCGCGCGCGCGCAGGAGTGCTTCCCGCGCTCGTCCTGGCCGGGCTCGCGGCTACCTCGCCGCTGTGGAACACCATCATCCTGTCGCGGCTGGCGGCTCTCACCGTGGGGCGCGTGTGGCTGCTCGCCCTCGCCGCGTCGGGCCTGGTCGGGCTCTGGTCCGCGAGGAGGTCGGTCGCGCGGACGATGAGCCGCCCGGCGCGGATAGCGATGGGCGCCGCGCTGGCCTGCGCCCTGGTCGCGACGATCTCCGCGATGACCAATGGCTGCACGTGCGACGGCGCCATCTACGGCCTGCTTGAATTCACGGCCGTAGTCCTCGGCGCCGCGCTGGCCCTCAGGCTCGCGCCCGGCGCCGCCCCCCTGGTCCTCGGCGGCGTGGTGGTCGGCGCGCTCGTGCTCGCCGGCCTCTCGATGCTGGGGGTCGGCGACCTGCACACGTCGCTCGTCGCCCCGCAGACGACCGACGGGAACCGCCTCGGAGGGCCGCTCGGCAATCCCAATCTGCTGGCGCTCCACCTCGCCTTCGCCTTGGTGGTGATCGTCGCGGGAGTGGCGGCGTGTCGCGGGGCGGCACGTCGCATGGCACTACTGCTGCTCCTTTCGGCGCTAGCCGTGACGCTCGTGCTCTCGTTCTCGCGGGGCGGAGCGATCGCCGCGCTCGCCGGTGCCGGCGCGGCGGCGCTAACGGCGGTGCGCGTCCGGTCGACCAGGCGGACGGTCGCAGCGATCGCCGCCCTCGGGGCGCTGGGCCTCCTCGGCGTGCTAGTCGGCCCGTTCGCCAGCGGCCGCGTCGCCGCCGATTCCGGGGCAATCACCGCCCAGAGCGCCGCGATCGACCGCAGCGGCTGGGACGCGCGGGCCGAGGGGCCAATTCCGCGCGGTGTGGCGACGCTCGACAACCCGCTTCCGGGCGTGCTGCGCTTCTCGGCTGCAAGCGCCGAGCAGGGGATGAGCCTCCCCCTGCCGCCCACGGCCGACGCCGGTGGTTCGTTCACTGTCCGGTTCACGGCGCGCTCGGCGGGTGCGAGGCTGGCAATCGCCTACGCGCTGCAGGACAATTTGATCGTTGGGCCGAGCAGCATCGTGCGCGGCGTCGTGTCCGCGCGTACGCGGAGGTTCGGCGTGACCTGGCACCCGGAGACGCCGAGCCGGAACCCGCGCTTCTATGTCTGGGCCACCGCCGCGGCCGGGGCCGTCGACCTCGTCGGCCTCCGGATCCGCACCCCCGGCAGTGACGTGCTGCGAGATGGCCCGCTGCGGCTCCAGGGAAACCTCGGGGAGGCCTTAGCACGCGCGGAGCAGAGGAGGTACATCGACTCGCGGGTGCAAGTCGCCCGGACCGCGGTGCACGTGTTCTCCGAGCACCCGCTGCTCGGTGTCGGCTGGCAGCGGTTCCCGGCGCTGGCGCGCCGCCAGCTGGGCGACCTCGGCGCGTACGCTACCCACGACGAGCCGCTGCGCTTCGCGGCCGAGCTCGGCCTGCTCGGCCTGCTCCCGCTGCTGGTCGCCGGCGCGGGGCTTACCGTTGCCGCCTGGCGCCTCCCGCCGGGGTACCTCCGCGGCGCGGCGGTCGGCGGGCTGGTGGCCGGCGGTGTAGGTCTGCTGTTCGTCAACGGGCTTGCGCAGCCGACAGTGACCGTGCACCTGGCGGTGATCTGCGGGCTGGTCCTGGGGCTCAGCCCGCGGTCGGAGCCGCACGCCGCCAGCCGTCCGGACGCGCCGGCGGCCTGACAGACCCGGCCCCGGAGCCGGTCGCCGGGCGTCCCGTCAGCAGGGCACGGTAGGCGCGGTCGAGGTCGTCGACTAGCCGGCTTATCTGATGTCGCCTGCGCACCCGGCGGCGGCCCTCCACGCCTAGGCCCCGGCGAAGCCCGGCATCGCCAGCTAGCTGATCGATGCACGCCGCAAAGCCGGCCTCATCGTCGGGCTCGACCAGGAACCCGGTGGCTCCCGACCCGACGACCGACGGGGTCCCGCCAACCCTTGTTGCGATCACGGGCCGGGCGCAGGCCATCGCCTCGATCAGGCTCACCGGGGTCCCCTCGTTGTCGGAAGTCAGAACCACCGCGTCGCTGGCATGGCATACAGCCGCAATGTCGTCGCGGAAGCCTAGCCAGCGCAGCCGCGGCGAGAGCCCAGGCGGCACCTGCGCGAGCAGGTCCTCGCGCAGCAGGCCGTCGCCGACTACGACGAAGCGCACGCGCGGGTCGCGCACTCGGGCGGCGATCCGCAGGAAACGATCGACGCGCTTGATCGGCACGAGCCGTGCGATCAGCGTAACGATGACGGCGTCGTCGGCCTCCCCGACCAGCGTGCGGCGCAGGCCGGCCGCCGCGGCCGCCTGGCGCTCGTCGGCGACAAATGGTGAGAGGTCGAACCCGAGCGGGACGACCTGGAACTTCGACGCCGGCGCGACCCCGAGCGCGACCAGCTCGTCGCGCACCTCGTCGGAGACGGCGACCAGGAGGTCGGAGGTCCCCGCCAGGGCACGCTCGACCTCCAGGAACGCGCGCTGGCGGCCCGGCCCGAAATACCCACGCAGCGAGTGGCCGTGGAAGGTGTGCACGACGACCGGGCGGGGGCGTAGCACGGTTGCCGCCATCCGCCCCAGCGCCCCGCCCTTGGCAGCGTGGGTATGAACGATCGCCGGGCGGAAGCCGCGCAGGACGCGCACCAGGCGGGCGAGTGCGACGAGGTCGCCGGCCGCTAGCTCGCGGCCACTCGCTCCGAACCGCGCCGCCCGCACCCCAAGGCTCGCAGCGAGCTGGTCCATCGATCCTTCGTGCGCGGACTCCGTACCGCTGAGCAGGAGCGTCTCGAAGCCCCTGGGCGCCAGCTCGCGGGTGAGCGTGAGCGCCTGGATTGCCGGGCCACCGACGTTCAGGCGCCCGATGACGCGAGCCAGGCGGACGGGGTCGGCGACCGGGTCCGGGCCGTCAGCTGCGGCGGGCACGGGGTTAGCGTCCGCCGGCCGGCTCGCGGTAGAATGCGATCGTCTTCCTGATCCCCTCAGCGATCGACACTGAAGGCTTGTAGCCGAAGGCCTCCCGGGCCGCGGTGATGTCCGCCTGTGAGTGCTTGACGTCCCCCGGGCGCGGCTCGACGTACTCCGGCTGCACGTCGGCGCCGATCACGTCGATCATCTCGTGCACGAGCGTGTTGAGCGTCACGCGGTCGCCGAGGGCGCAGTTGAATCGTTTGCCGGCCACCGCCGCGGCGTCGGCGCCGGCGACCAGCACGTTCGCGTCGAGCACGTTATCGATGAAGGTGAAGTCGCGGGACTGCTCACCGTCGCCGTGAATCACGGGCGACCGGCCCTCGAAGAGCGCGGTGATGAACTTGGGGATGACCGCCGAGTACTGTGAGTTGGGGTCCTGACGGGAACCGAACACGTTGAAGTACCGCAGCGCGACGGTCTCCAGCCCGTAGACCTCCCAGAAGCTCCGGCAGAACCCCTCCCCGGCGAGCTTGGTGACCGCGTAGGGCGAGATCGGAGCCGTCACCATTTCCTCCTGCTTTGGCAGCGTCGGGTTGGCGCCGTAGACCGACGAGGACGAGGCGAAAACGACCCGCCGGACGCCCGCGTCGCGCGCGGCCAGAAGCAAGTTCAGCGTCCCGACGCTGTTGACCCCGTGGCTCGTGAGGGGGTCCTGTACTGACCGCGGGACCGAGGGAAGTGCGGCTTGGTGGAAGACGACCTCGCAGCCGCGAGCCGCGTTCGCGGCGCGCTCATAGCTCTGAATGTCCCCTTCGACGATATCCACGGCTCCCGCCACGGCTGCAAGGTTCGCCCGGTTGCCGGTCGAGAAGTTGTCGAGCACCCGGACATCGTGGCCCTCCCTGAGCAATCGCTCGGTGAGGTGTCCCCCGATGAACCCGCCACCGCCAGTGACCAATGTCTGCATAAAGTGCGGCATCGTAGTGCACGGCGAGCAATTGTCAAATGTTGTGGATGAGAGAGTGAAGGATCATCAGGCGGCGACCCTCTCGTCCGTCGTGGTTGCGTCGTCGGTGACGTTGATGCCGTCCTTGAACGTCGCTCCGTCGAGCATCTGCGCGACCAGCTCGGCACCGTTGATCATCCGCCAGCGGTCCTGCGCGGCGTCGAGCAGCTTGTAGGCCATCGCCAGCGCTGCGTCCTTGGACCCGGCGCCCTTGGTCACGCGGGTGCGGAGCTTCACCGTGGCGAACGAGCTCTCGATCGGGTTCGTGGACCGCAGGTGGCGCCAGTGCTCGGCCGGGAAGTCATAGAACGCCAGCAACTGCTCGCGGTCCTTGGTCAGCTTGCCGGCAGCTTTGGGCCACTTCGGCTCGAACTCGGCCACGAACTCGTCGATCGCTCGGCTGGCGTCCTTGCACGTCGGGGCCTCGACGATCTCGTGCAGCATCCGCTTGGCCTGTGGCTGCACGCGCTTGGGCAACGCATCGAGCACGTTCGCTGTTTTGTGGACGTTATGCCGACGTCGGCATAACGTGCACTATGCCGACCTCCTGGTTATGCCGACTCAAGCTGGAAGGCCTTTGATCGGGCGGGTCGCGGGCGGTTGAGGTCGGCATAATCAGAGCGTCTCGAGGAACGCGAGGAGCGTGTCGGGGGGC
>JAABUZ0100010314.1_pt1 | contig 10417 bp, 12 predicted proteins | sample 5562091 | NCBI WGS metagenome assembly JAABUZ01 (sample SAMN12813069, study PRJNA571459) | rock metagenome | isolation source: Antarctica rocks | place: Antarctica: Victoria Land, Linnaeus Terrace sud | collected 2015-12-21 | reverse complement strand
CCGAGGGCTGGAAGAGGCGTGGGCCGCTGCTGCCGGCGCTGGTCTTCACCATCGTCGTCACCCAGATCCCGTTCCTGCTGACGTTGTACTACTCGGTGCAATCGTGGAACCTGGTCCGCCCGGGCTCGCAACGTTTCGTGTTCCTGGCGAACTACGGCAAGGTGTTCTCCGACTCCCAGTTCCGCGGCGTCGCGTTGAACACCGTGCTGATGACCGTCGGCTCGGTGCTCGTCTCGGTAGTCCTGGGACTAAAGAACATCCCGTGAGCAGAAGAAACGGGGACGGAACCACGTCCACCATCACCCTGCGTCAACCCCGCGCCGGGACGCGATGCCAGCGCCCGGCGGGCGGTCGAGGAAGGTCCTCGCCGAGATCACTCGCAAGATCAACCGGCCGCGGCGTCACCGCACCTGTCGACGGGGTCGCCGTAGCAGAGGAACGAATCTGGTCCTTTAAGAGCGACGGGCGCGAGCATCAGCGGTCGTGGTTGAGGACGGCGCGGACGAAGTTGGTCTTGGCGGCGGTGTAGGCCTCGCGGTCTTGGCGGTTGGCCAGGGCGAGGCCCGCGATCGACAGGGCGGCCGGAGCGGCGGTGGACAAGGTCGACGACCTCTCTGAGCGGCTCGAGGAGGTACAACCGGCGTCGAGTCGGCGGGTGGCGGAGGGAAGCACGCCGCGGCCTGCCACCGCCCGACCACTCTCTCCACGAGCTGCCCCACCAGGGCACCACCGCTATCTGGGGGCATCCCACATGTTGCAGTCACTTCAGTCCGGCCTGTCCACGTTCTTCTCCTATCTTCCGCAGCTGCTCGGCGCGATCGTGGTGCTGGTCGTCGGGTTCATCATCGCGTTCATCCTGCGCAAGGTGATCACGAAACTGCTCAATAGGTTCAAGACCCGCAGCGGACCAGTGGAGGCCATTCGGGTGCTGCGGGTGGCTCGTCGAGGCGCGGTCAAGGCTCGGACGGCGGCATTCAACCAGCTCCATGGCCTGCTGGTCGCCGCTCCGGAGAGCCTGCGCGAGGCACTCTCGGGGCTTACTCAACGAGTCCCGGCCCCCCTCGGGGCCCGGCCGCTGAGGCCCGCCCGGCCCAGGTCACGGTGGAGGCGGCGCCGGGGCGGGCATCGGCGGGCTCAGGCTGCGTGCGTGTCATCGGCGGGCTCTCCAGGATCGGATCGGTCGGGGTGGGAGTCGGCGGGGTGGGAGTCGGCGGGGTCGCGTTCGGTGCCTTGCTGGTCGTCGCCGAGCAGGGGGGAACTTGAGAGCAGGACTGCGCCGGCGGTGACCGCGGCGGCGCCGAGCCCGGCCCCGGCCAGCCACCACCCGGTGTGGATGTCCTCGTGGAAGAGCCCGACGCCCCATACGAGGGCGATCACCGGGTTGGCCAGGCTGATTCCGGGCTGGGACGCGGCGAGGCGTCCCGCCTGGATGGCGTTCTGGATCAGGAGGAACCCGGCGACGGCGACGGCGATCAACGCCCAGCTCTGCCACGTGCCCAACACGTGCAGCACTCCGCCGTCGAAGGCGGCGCCGACGTCTTTGGCCAGCACCGCGATCAGCCCGGACGTGGCGCCGGCGGCGACCCCGAACAGGGCGGTCCGCGACGCCGGGGAGCTGCGCCGGCCCACCCCGAGCAGTGCGCCCACCACCGCGGCGGTGACCGTCAGGCCGAGCAGCCAGGTCACCAGGTTCGCCGAGTTCGGGTCGCCGCCGGTCGGGGACAGAGTGAACAGCAGCACCACCAGCCCGCCGGTCATGGCCGCGATCGCCGACCACTCCCGGGCCTGCAACCGCCCGCCGAGCACCCGCCAGGCCAGGATCAGGGTGAAGGGCAGCTCCATCAGGATCACCAGCTGCACCACCGACAGCGGCCCGTGGGCCAGGGCGGCGACCTGCAGGACGAACCCGGCGACGACGGTGGTGATCCCCGACGCCCACACCGGGCGCCGTGACACGAGCACCCACAGCACCCGCAGCGAGAACGCCGGGCGGTCGTCCTCGGCCTCGGTGGCCTTGCGCAGCAGCACCATGCCGCCCGCGTTCGCGGCGGCCGCGAGCAGCACCAGCACGATGGCCAGCATCAGCGAGCTCCCGACCGGGCCGGCCGCGCAGCCGGGCGTTCCCCTACCGACGGCCTGCTACCCACGTCTGTTCTCGAGATTCGCCGTGTCATCGCCGCGCGAGGCGCCGCCCGGCGCTGGTGTCGGCGGGCAGCCCGTAGTGGGCGAACACCCCGGCCTCGTCCTCGGCGGCCAGTTCCCCGTCGGTGTCGATCGACGGGGCGTCGCCGACGGTCTTCTTGTCGTAGCGCACCCGGACCGCGTCCGGGGACACGGTGGCGCCGTCGGCGGGGACGGACACCAGCCGGTGCCGCCCGATCATGCCGACCGTGACGGTCAGGAAGGCGGGGGCGTCGGTGCTGGTGTCGACGTACACCGCTTCCATCTCCCCGATCTTCGCGCCGTCCGGGTCGATGACGTTCTTCCCGCGCCCGGTCGCGCAGGTTCTCCACCGCGAACACGGTCATCTCGGGCACCTCTCTCGTCGTTCGGTGGCACGTGCATGCGGAGGTCGGCGAGACCGGTCCGGGTCCAGGCAAGCGCACGTGATGGGTCAGGTGAGGCGGGCGCTGCGGGCGTCGTCGAGACGGATCAGCACATCCGCGGGAAGCGAGGTGAGGTCGAGGGCCTGGCGCAGGCGGGCGAGAGCCTCGGTGTTGATGCGGGCGCGCAGTTCGTTGATGTCGGCGTTGTCGTCGGTCCCGATCACCAGGTGCAGCGCCGGTTTGGTCTTGGTGCCCGACAACCGGGCCGACGCGCGGTGCACACCGGGGTAGGACTCGATCTCGGTGACGAACGGATCGACCGCGGTTTGCGCGTCGAGACGGGTGGTGCCGGCGGACCGGTCGGCCTCGAGGTTCCAGGTGGCGGTCTTGGGCTGGCGCAGGGTCTGGGCGAGCAGCCACCGCAGGCACAGCAGCCCGATGATCACCGCGGCGGCCACGGCGAGGTAGGAGGCCCAGGTGGGCAGCGACAGTGTTGCCGGGGTCAGGTTGTGGTCGCGGCCCAGCAGCCGCAGCACCCCGAACGCGGTCAGCAGCGCGAACGCCGCCCCTGCGAGCAGCGCGATCGCCACCACCAGCAGCAGGGTGCGGTTGAGCCGGGCGGGACGGTTGGGGCCGGCCATCAGGTGTTCCTGTCTCGCCGGGCCCGGACCCGCACCTTCGGGGTGCGGGCCGGGGCGATCTCGACGAGCCGGTCGGTGAGCCGGTCGCGGACCTGGTCGGGTACCGCGTCGCGGTCGGGCGCGGCGGTCGTGATCTGCGCGGTGACGGTGCCCCGGCGTGCGGTGACCGTCGCCTTGGTGACCCCGGGGACGGTGGCGGCGGCGACGGTGAGGTCTTTGTTCAGGGTCTTGCGTCTGACCCCGGCGTCGGCGACCGGGGCGCCGTCGTGGTCGGTGATGCGGGCCAGGGGCAGAACGATGGGTTTGCCGGGGCGCACCGCGGTGAGCAGCAGGATCAGTCCGGTCACGGCGACCACGATCGCGGCCACGATGATCACGGTGCTGTTCCAGCGCTGGCGGGAGGTGAACGACAGCAGCTGCGGGAGCTGCACGAATGGGGTCTGCCCGAGCAGGCTCTGGGTGACCGCGACGGCGACGGCGACGCACACCGCGAGCAGCACGAGCGCGACGACGGTGGCGGGTGCGGTCCGGCGGGGACGGCGGATCACTTGATCACCCGCCCTGCCGGCGCGGTGGAGGCCGCGGTCAACGCGCTGATCGTGATGTCGACCCGTGACACCGTCAGTTCGGTCAGCGCCTGCACCCGCTCGCGCACATGTGAGCGGACGGCCTCGGTGGTGGCGCGCACCGACGCCGGGTAGGTGACCGAGAGCCGCACGTCGAGGGCGGCGATCTGCCCGGACACCGTGGCTGACACCTGCGGGCGCTGCTGGGCGGCGTCGCGGCCGGTCGGGACCCCGAGGACCCGGCGGGCGGACCCGCCGACGTGGGCGATCTCGCCTGCGGCGGCGGTGGCCACCTTCTCCACCACCACGTCGGCGATGGCGAGGCGTCCCCGGTCGTCGCCGGAGTCGTCGGCCGCGGCGTGCCGGCCGACCTGCACATCGGGGGTGTTCGCGGTGCTGGTGACACTGGTCGTCACGATCGGCATCGACGCGGTCGGGGTGTCGTCGTCGGCCGGAGGGCTCGCCGCACCGGAGCCGGACTCGGAGCTCAGGGCCATCGCTTAGACCTGCGGGCCGGAGCCGCGGTTGCGGCCGGTGAAGTCGTTGATGTCGAGCTTGCCGTCGAGCCAGCGCCCGACCCCGACACCGATCACCCCGAGCACGAGCACGATCAGGAACGCACCCAGACCGCCGAACGCGGCCGCGATCCCGAGAAGCAGGCCGACCAACAGGCCGAGCACGGTGTTGGACACCATCGAAGAACCCCCAGCAGACGAGGCCACCCCGACACCGGGGCCGCCCGAGACAGAAAATTAAGGACACACGCGGACAAGACGCAAGACCACGCACCGCGGGAACACCCGAGGAACGCGGAGGGGCTTAGGGGCTGGGGTCGGTGATGATGTCGTCGATCCCCAGGTGCACCGGTAGGCCCGGCACGACTGCGGCGACCGCGGCGCGGACTTCGGCCTCGACGACCCGCCGCGGCGCGAGGCGCACAACAACGCGCACCGTCACCTGGGTGTCGGTGATCTGCACCCCCGGCACCCGCCGCCCCGGCAGGTAGGTGCCGACCGTGCCCCACGGCCCCCCCGACAGCGCAGCCACCGACGGGCACGCGAGCACCGCTGCCGCGACCGGCTCGGCCAGTGCGTCACCGTCGCGAGCCACCGGGGCGCGCTGCGGCGCCGGGGCTGGGGATAAAGCCGAGGGCGCAGAACCACCCGACAACGCAGAACCACCCGACAACGCGGAACCCGACAGCCCGGGGTGTGATCGCACCGAGGACGTGGGGCGGTCGGGCATCGGGCCGGGGCCGGTGGACGCCGGTCCCGCCCCGCGGGCATCGGTCACTGGACGCGGTGGGGGGTCGGCGCGGAGCCCTGGTCATCGTCGGAGTCGTCGCTGGGCAGATGCAGGTCGACGACGTTGATGTTGACTTCGACGACCTCGAGGCTGGTCATCTGCTCGATCGCGCCGATCACGTTGCGCCGGATCGAGCGGGCGAGGTCGGCGATCGCGACGCCGTACTCGACGACGATGGTCAGATCGACCGCGGCCTGACGCTCCCCGACCTCGACGGACACTCCCTGGGTGGTCGAGGCGCGCCCGCCCGGGATGCGCTCGGTGATGGCGCTGAACGCCCGCGACGCGCCGCCGCCGAACCCGTGGACCCCGGGAATCTCCCGGGCGGCCAGCCCGGCGACCTTCGAGACCACCGCGTCGGCGATCGTGGTCTTGCCCTGGCTCGTCTCCAGCGCACCGCCCCCCGACGACGAGGACGACGGGGTCCCGCCCGTGCTCGAGGTGCTCGGGGACGACGTGGTGGGGGTGCTCACGACAGGCTCCTTCAGCGCAAAAAGATGGTGTGCGCGCCCAGAACGGCCCGAGCGCGCCCGTTCCCCCCGCCAACCCGCCGGAGAGCAACAACTACTTGGACCCGCTGCCGCACCGAAGATCACAGTGATCTGGGTCTCGTCGAGGCGAGACAGTGGCGGACGCCTCGAGTGCTGGGGTCCGGGGCGAGACGAGCCCGGGTGCTCGCCGTGTCGGCGCGCTGGCTGCACCACCGCGTCGCCGCGCTGAACCTGCGGCGGCTGCTGGTGCTCGGCCTGCACCTCGAGCACGACCCTGACCCCCACCACCGCAGACCCTCCTCGCCGACAGCGGTGCGGGTCGAGCGATCACCTGTCCTGCGGCCCTTTCGTCTCCGGCCGTGACCGCCGGGCGCGCCCCAGCCGCCGGGCCGCGGCGGGTGAAACTTGAAACCCGGACGGCCCGGGTGGGGCGCGTGGAGCGGCGTCCGGCCCGCGCGGCCCAGCCCGGAACCGCGAGGAACACCACCCACCCGCAGGTGTGGCGTAGGCCACACTAGTTTGGGTGTGAGTGGTGCTCGGTCCCGGTGTCGAACGGTCGCCCGCTCGTCACCACCGGCCGCTACGAGTCATCGCCGGCGGGGACCACCCCGACACCGACTGACCCCAATTGGCCGACCTCCGCGGTGTCGGACCTGTTTCTGTGACCGAGGAGGTTTGATGTCCTCGCGGCCCACCATCACTTCGAACCCCAAGCGCCCCACGACCGCGACCAGCGGGCCCTCCGCGACCGTGGCGAGCGCCCCCTCGACCGTGCCCGCTGCGCACCCGCATCGGCCGGGCGCTGGCCGCGGGTCGAAGGCGCTGCTCGCGATGGGCCTCGACGTCGAGGTCCATCATCGCCGTGGCGCGCTCCTGCCCCGCGATCTGCGCGATCTCGACCGTGACCGGCCCGTGTGCGCTCCCGTCGGGCCCGGACCAGCTCGGCTGAGTGACCCATCCACCTGCACCGCTCGGTCCCCCGGGCATCAACCTCGAGGACACGCCGTCGATGAGTAGCCCACAGCGCGGTCTCTACGGCAGCGACGTCGGTGCGAACATGCTGCGCGCCGCGACCGCGGAGATGTTCGGGACGTTCCTGCTCGTGTTCACCGGCACCACGGTCGCGGTGTCCGGTGCGCTGTCGCGGTCGATCGCCGGGGCGCCCGCGAACTCCCTCGCGGTGGGGCTGGCGTTCGGGCTGGTGCTCGTCGCGCTGGTCACCGCCCTCGGGCACGTGTCCGGGGCGCACGTCAACCCCGCGGTGACCCTCGCCCTCGCGGTGACCGGGAAGTTCCCGTGGCGCTACACCCCCGCCTACCTCCTCGCCCAGCTGCTCGGGGCCGTGCTGGCGTCGCTCGCGGTGTGGGCCACCTACGGCGCCCCGGCCCGCGCCACCGCCGCCCTGGGCGCCACCATCCCCGCCACCACCGCCACCACCGGGCAGGTGCTGCTGGTCGAATCGCTGATCACGTTCCTGCTGGTGCTGGTCATCGTCTCGGTGGCCACCGACGACCGCGTCCCCGCGGCCGCGGTCGGCCCCGCGGTCGGGTTCGCCCTCGCCGCGGCGGTGCTGATCGGCGGCCCGGTGTCGGGCGGGGCGGTCAACCCGGCCCGCGCGCTCGGCCCGATGATCGTGTCCGGCACGTTCACCGACTGGTGGGCCTACCTGCTCGGACCCGTCGTCGGCGCGGTCATCGCCGCCGTGGTGTACGACCGGTTCCTGACCCACGCCAGCACCCCGGACCCATCCCCGAGCCCCGACACCCGGGCCGGAGCCACCGCCGCCCACGACACCGACAAACACGACACCGACACCGCCGGGTCCGTCGACGACGAGGCCTCGTGGGGTGGACCCGAGCGGGTCGACCCTGATCACAACGGCCCCGGCGAACGCACCGGGACGTCCCGCCTGTGACCCGCATGCACCCGGCCCGGCGCCACCAGCACCCGGCGCGGCTCCGGCTCCCCCAGGGCGCTGGTGTGGGCGCGGCGGCCCGTCCCCCGCGCCATGGCGTGGTCCGCGCGGTCGTTGCCGGGCTGCTTGCCGGTGTGGCCGGCACCGCCGCGCAGCGCGCCGTGCAGCGCCTCGAGCAGGTGCTGACCGGGCGCGCTCTGCGGCCCCTGAGCGCCCAGAGGCTGAGCAACCTGGGGGGACCCGGGCCGGACCGCACCGATCCGGTGCGCGATGCGGTGCTCGCCGCGGTCGGCGACGACACCCTGGCGGCGGCCCGCGGGGTCGGCGAGCTGGGCGCCGAGGTGCGCCCCCTCGACACCGCCCTGCACTACGTCTACGGGGCGGGGTGGGGATTGGCCCGCGTTGGGATCGGCCGCGTCACCTCCTCCGAGGTGCTCGCTATGGAGGCCCACTTCGTGGCGGTGCTCAGCGCCGAACACGTCCTCGTCCCGCTGACCGGGCGCGGCCCAACCGCCTGGCCGCGCCGCGCCGACGCCGCCTGCGTGCTCGGGCAGCACGCGGCCTACGCGGGCATGTGCGCCCTGGTCCACCGCCACCCGGCTGGCCGGGTACGACCCCAGAACGATCCCGGGCCTCAACGTCGTCGACCCATTCACGACGCCGCCCGTACACGCGCGCCACCATCGGGGTGGGTCACCCAACTGGGGTCCGGTGAATATGGTGAATGTGGCGCAGTCTCGCTATTCAGCGACGACGCGGCCTCCGGCGACGCCACGTCGAGGTTCCGCACCTCGCTCGCTTCCGGTTCGGCCATTTGCCTGGCATATCTCTTTGCTGTATTGCGGCCCCCCCTTGACCGTGGTTACAGTTGTAAACAGTGGGGGAGCTGCCAACGGTCTCCGCTCGTTCTCCCCAGAGGTCGGCGGGCGTCTCCACCTCTCCACCACACAACTCGCCCGAGGACGGTCACCGGAAACCCAGTCACGCGTCGACCCCGATCAAACGGTGAACGGCCGGCTGCTGCCGTAGCGATACCGCTTGGGCCGATTGGCGGTGGAGAACGACCGGCGCGGTCAGCGTGCCCGGGACCACCTCGTGGCAGTAGTAGCGCCACGCTCATTCTGCGTGTGCACCACCTCAACCCGGCCCGTGCGGGCGTTACCGCACCAACCCTGGGGGCATCCCAATGCTGCAATCTCTGCAGTCCGGCCTGTCGACGTTCTTCTCCTACCTTCCGCAGCTGCTCGGCGCGATCGTCGTGCTGGTCGTCGGGTTCATCATCGCGTTCATCCTGCGCAAGGTGATCACGAAACTGCTCAACAAGTTCCGCCTCGACGACCGGCTCACCGCCGGTTCCGGCGGGCAGTACGTGGAGCGGTTCAGCCCGCAGGGCAGCCCCGCCAAACTGGTCGGGCTGGTCCTGTTCTACGTGATCATGGTGTTCGTGATCTCCTCGGCGATCGGGACGCTGGGTATTCCGGCGCTGACCGGGTTCATGAACCTGGTGCTGTCCTACCTCCCCAACGTGATCGCCGCGCTGCTGATCTTCCTGGTCGCCGCCGCGGTGGCCGGCGCGATCGGCGGGATCGTGCACAAGACGATGGGCGACACCCCCACCGGGCGCATCGTGCGCACCGCCGCCCCCGCCCTGGTGATGGCCATCGCGGTGTTCATGGTCCTGACCCAGCTGGGCATCGCCCCGGTGATCGTGACCGCCACCTACGTCGCGCTGATCGGCGCCGCGGCGCTGGCCTCCGCGCTGGCGTTCGGACTCGGTGGCCGTGACGCGGCCGCCGAGCTGATCAACTCCGGGTACCGCAAGGCCCAGGAGCAGTCCGAGCAGGTCAAGGCCGACATGGCCACCGGCCGCGACCGCGGCCAGGGCTACGCCCAGCAGGCCCAGCAGAACCAGACCACTGAGAACTTCGCCGGGCAGCACCAAGCCCCTACCCAGGCCCCCACCCAGGCCATCGGCCAGGGCGACGGCATCGGTGCCCGCCGTAGCTGATCAGCCGACCGGGGCTGCGTCGGCCTGTCGAGACCGGCGCTGGTGCCCGGTGGTCTGGCGTCCCTCCGATACCACTCACGTCCCACGAATCGATCTCCCGTGCTTGGTCGTCCCGGCCGGGCGCGGGTGAAGGAGAACTTCTGATGGCAGTGAATGTCAGCGACCCCACCGAGCTCAACGGTGCGACCGTGACCGGTGACCAGGGCGCGAAGCTGGGCAAGGTCGAGAACGTCTACCTGGACAACCAGAGCGGTCGGGCCGAGTGGGCCGCCGTGAAGACCGGCATGTTCGGCGGGCACATCTCGCTGGTCCCGCTGGCCGCCGCGGACTATGCCGACGGCACGCTGCACCTGCCCTACACCAAGGACCAGGTCCAGAACGCGCCGCACCACGACCCCGGACACGAGCTCTCGATCGACGACGAGAAGGAGCTGTTCACCCACTACGGCGTGGCCTACGGGGGAGACACCGCGACCGCCGAGCCCGGCCAGGACCAGCAGGCCCGCCAGCAGCAGGGCCAGCACACCGAGGGCCAGCACACCGAGGGCCAGCACACCGAGGGCCAGCACACCGAGGGCCAGCGCCGGGACCGCAGCGGCGAGACTGGCGTCGTCGGCCAGGACGCCTCCGGGCCGACCACCGACAACGCCATGACCCGCTCGGAGGAGGAGCTGCGGGTCGGCACCCAGACCGTGGCGACCGGCAAGGCGCGGTTGCGCAAGCACGTCGTCACCGAGCAGCAGACGGTCACCGTCCCGGTCTCGCACGAAGAGGTCACCCTCGAGCGCGAGGAGATCACCGACGCCAACCGCGGCGCCGCCACCTCCGGTGCGGACATCTCCGAGGAGGAGCACGAGGTCACGCTGCACGCCGAGCAGCCCGTGGTGACCACCGAGACGGTGGCCAAGGAGCGCGTGACGATGGGCACCGAGACCGTCCGCGAGG
>JAABUZ0100010313.1_pt1 | contig 10417 bp, 10 predicted proteins | sample 5562091 | NCBI WGS metagenome assembly JAABUZ01 (sample SAMN12813069, study PRJNA571459) | rock metagenome | isolation source: Antarctica rocks | place: Antarctica: Victoria Land, Linnaeus Terrace sud | collected 2015-12-21 | reverse complement strand
TGGGCAACCACGAGTCTGCCCTTCGTGAGTACCGGGACCGACCTGGAAAGCGCAGTGCGGTGAAAGTCGCATGCTGCGTTTGGAACGGGGGAAAGGCTGCAAAGCCTGACCTATCGTTACCGAAGTCGGCGAGATGCTAGTGGAGGCGGGTGAGCAATAGTCTTGAAAGACGCCTCCAAAATATGTTACGCTAGTTTTACGTAAAACTAGCGTAACATATTTTGGAGGCGATTATGGCCATCAAAGAGCGTCGCATCAAATGCGCGGCGTGCGGTGAGCGCGAAACCGTCATTCGCGGGGAACGGGGGCCGATCTCCGCATACTGTGACCTCTGCCGCGAGGAACGTAAGCGCGAGCAGGCGCGCCTGCGTATGGCCGCCCTGCGCGACCGTCAACGCACGTCGGGATGATAGGCGTCGGGCGTCCGACGCCCGACGTCCGACGTCGCCATCACTTGGAAGGCGTTCGCGCCTAACAAGGACAAGAAAGAGGTGGGGGGCGGGGCCTCACCGGAGACAGGCGTGGGGATGTGATACGCTAGCGGGCGTCACACCAGGCTACGATGTCGCACCGTAAGGAGGATTGTCATGCTCCGTCCACAGCCCATCGGCCCCGTTCCCGACGAGACCGCGCGCGTCGCCCGCGCCGCTTTCCGCACAGGGCATCCCTACCTGCGCCTGGCCGATGAGTTCGGCGCCCTGTTCAATGACGACGCGTTCGCCCCGCTCTTCCCGACCCACGGCCAGCCCGCCCTGGCCCCCTGGCGCCTGGCCCTCGTGACCATCCTACAGTTCGCCGAGGGACTCTCCGATCTGCAAGCGGCCCACGCGCTGCGCAGCCGCATCGACTGGACGTACGTCGCGCGGCTCGAACTGACCGATCCCGGCTTCGACGGCTCGGTCTTGAGCGAATTCCGTGGTCGCTTGATCGAGGGAGCGGCCGAAACGCTTCTCTTAGACACGCTCCTCTCCTGGTGCCGCGATCACAAGCTGATCGTTACGCGTGGCCGCCAGCGCACCGATTCCACCCATATCCTAGCCGCCGTCCGCGCCCTCAACCGCATCGAGCTCGTCGGCGAGACGATGCGCCATGTCCTCAACGATCTGGCCGTCGTCGCGCCAGACTGGCTCCGCGCGGTCAGTCAGCCGCCCTGGGTCGAGCGCTACACCCGGCGCGCTGAGGACGATCGTCTGCCGACGGGCAAGGAGGCCCGCGAGGCGCGGGCGCTGTCCATCGGTGCCGACGGCGACGCATTACTCGCCGCTATCTACGCGGCCGCCGCGCCGGCGTGGTTGCGCCAGGTCCCCGCCGTGGAGACGCTCCGGCGTGTCTGGGTCCAGAACTATTATCGTGCGGGTGGGCCTGACGCGGGTCGCCTGCGATGGCGGACGGACGACCAGGGCATCCCGCCGGCGTCCCTCTTCATCAGTTCGCCCTACGATCGGGATGCCCACGACGCCAAGAAAAACACGACGCAGTGGGTGGGCTACAAAGCCCACATTACCGAGACATGCGACGATGATCTCCCGCCCTTGATCACCAACGTCGAGACGACGCCAGGGCCGGCCGCCGACGGGACGGTCACGCCTACTATCCACGCCCGCCTCAAAGACAAGGACCTCCTGCCCCGCCTCCATATCGTCGACACCAGCTTCCTCGACGCCTCCCTCCTGGCCGAGAGTCGCCGGGACTATGACGTCGATCTATGCGGCCCGACGCGCGCCGACTATCATTGGCAAGCGCGCGCTGGCGAGGGCTTCGACGCACAGAGCTTCCGCATCGACTGGGAGCGCGAGCAGGCGACATGCCCGGAGGGGCGCACGAGCAGCGGCTGGACCACGGCCGTGGACAAGTACGGCAACGAGGTGATCAAGGTCAAGTTCTCCGCCAAAGATTGTGGCCCCTGCGCCAGTCGTCTCCGTTGCATCCGCTCCGTCAAGCGCTGTCAGCGACGCATGCTCTCCATTCGGACGAAGGAGCCGTACCTGGCGTTGCAGGAGGCTCGGCAGCGTGAGCGCACGGAGGACTTCGTCGCGAAGTATGCCCGCCGCGCTGGCATCGAGGGCACCCTCTCGCGCGGTATCCGCACTTGCGAGATGCGGCGGACCCGCTATATTGGCCTTGCCCGCGTGCATCTGGGCCATATCTTGACCGCGGTCGCACTCAACTTCCTGCGCCTGGGTGAGTGGTTCGCCGACGTACCCCGCGCCAAGACGCGGACATCTCCCTTTACTTTATTGATGGCAGATGTCGTCGCCGCATAAGGTCAATGACTTCGCCAGCGGTATCACACACACATGTGATACCGCTGGCGAAGTCCGGCAACCCTCCGCTTATTCGGTCCGTGACCTGTCTCAGCCGATAAGCGACGAGGGAAGCGGGCCATCAGATCGCGCTAGTTCGGGCACTTTGGCTGTCCCTCTGACTTCGCCAGCGGTATCACATGTGTGTGTGATACCGCTGGCGAAGTCCAACAGTCCTCCGCTTATTCGGGCGATGACTCTCGTAAGGCCATAAGCGACGAGCGAAACAGGTCGCGAAACTCTGCCAATTCGGCTACCGTAGCCGTTCCGGCGACTTCACCATCGGTATCGAGAGTGCCTATAAGGGACGTTAAAAAAATTACGTATCCTGCTGAGGGGAGGGCCGATAGGGAATGTCGACAAACCACTTGTCCAGGGAGGGCAGCCGCGTGACCTGTGCTTCCACGGCAACCATCGCGTTTTTGGTGAGCTTGACGCCGGTGGCATAGGTCGTGGTCACCAGCTCAACCACAGGATGGAGACCCTTCCAGGTCATGGAGGCCGTAAAGCCGCAGATGGCGTCAAGCGAGTCGAGTAGTGCGCCATTCCAGTGGGCTTCGAGGATGCCCCAGCAGCGCTCGACCGGGTTGTATGTGCTGTGGTAGGGCGGATAGTAGGCGAGGCGCGCGCTGACCCGATGACGCCGCACGAAGGCCACGAGACGGGCGAGGAACTGGGTGCGATGACTGTGGCTTTCGGGCCCATTGTCCAGGTTGAGGACCAATGTGGTGATGGGGGCGAAGCGATCACGCACCCTCATCCACCAGTGCTCGAGCTGATCGACCAGGCAGTCACTCGTCACTTTAGACGTGACCTGGTAGACAAAGAACTCATCCAACGCCGGCAGGAACAGGCCCACCGGCGTCACCGTCGCCTCCGCCTGAAAGTCGTGGTCCGCAGCCTTGACCGCGAGGCGACTCGTGCCGCCACGGGCGAAGGGACCGATCTTGACCGTCGCTTTCGCGTCCAGCGACACCCGCAGGACCGTGGGGTCCGCGTCGGCCTGGGCGTTCACCCGCGTCAGCTCGTCGAAGATGGCGTCGGTCTGGGGGACTTTTTTTGGGGTTGGCTCTTCGCCACCTTGGTCAGGGTGTATCCTAACGTGTTTAGCTTGGTCGCGATCGTCTGCACACACGGCAGCTCCGCGTCGGTGTACCCTTTCTGCACGATCAACTGGTGCCGGACCTCTTTGGCACTCAGCCGCGTATACAGGCGGGTCGTGCGGAACTGCGGATCGGTTTGACTCTGTCCATTCACGATGGCCGTGATATCCGTGAGCAGCTGGGGCAGGTGCTCCTCGGCCCGCTTGCGCCCACGCAGCGTAAAGGCGTCCTGGCAGACGATCCCGCTCTGCATCTCGTGGGTGCCTTTGCGGATCGTCACGCGACTCCAGCCTAGCTCACGCTCGGCCTGTCCTTGTCCCCCCGGCCCGAGTTCGCGCACCGTCCGCGCCATAAACAGGCGCCGCGTGCTCCCCGTGAGACTCCCCACCGTGTCCTGTAGAAATGTCTTGACCGACTCCGTCAACTCCATCGCTCTCCCTCTCCCTCGCACCATCAAGGATAGCACCTTACGGATAAATTAATATTTTAACGTCCCTAACTCCATGTAGCGATCAAAGTGACAGCCGATCCTGGACGCGCAGTGCGTCGTTCCAGTCCTTGTTCCCGTCCTTCGCCCCGGCCAGAGGGCGCTCGCGCACGATGGCCTCGGCGCGCGGGTACGCCTCCGTCACCTGCTGCCAGAGCAGCGCGCCACTCGCGTTATTATGTAAATTTACCGACATCATACCCCTATGCTACACTGGGATTACCTCGATGATGCGGCGGCGCGTCCGGCCCATCGAGGAGTGGGCTTATCCTAATTGAAAGGGAAATAAGCATGAAACGTATCGTAATAGCATCATGTCTGACAGTTGCTCTCGTTGGCGTTGGGGGCGGTAGCCGCGCGAGCCAGGGCGTGGCTTTGGCCGATAACGGAGGCACGACAGGTCAGGCTAACGCCTGTGCCCACCACGCTGCTAACGGTGGGAAAAGCCACGCCTACGGCCTACAGTGCGCAGCGATCACCACGACCGTTGTCTACAACTATGGCATCCCGTTCATCACAGTGACCGGCTCGGATTTCGCTCCAAACAGCCAGGTCACGGTGACCCTAACCTCGCTGAACGCTGGGTATGCGTGCAAGCTGAGCCTCACCTATCCGACGGATAACGCTGGCTCGTTCACCGCCAACCAGATCCAGTTCGGCTTGATTCGGCAGCCGAGTTGCTTGCCCGCCACGGTCACCGTGACCGACGCGGCCGGCAACAGCGCCGACTCCCAGATCGGGGGACTCGCGACCGGCAGCGCAACGGTTACCCCAAGTGTCACTCCTTCCAGTGGTGCCTACTACGGGGAGGAGGATCTCACGGTCAACGCGACGACGCCCCTCACGGCATTCCATGCCACGGTCACTGTACAGAAGACGACCGGCCTCTCATTCGCAGGCCAGTTCACCAGTTTCCCGGCTGGGGCCGTTACGGTCGACCATACAGAGACCGGCAGCACGATCGCCTACACCTACGACCTCGCGCCCGGTCGAACAATCCCGGCCGGCTCCTACAGTATCGGCACTCAGTTCAACGGAAACGGCAGCTTCCATGACTTCATCGCCGACACCTTCACGGTGACAGCGAACGCCGGTTCCGGCAGCACCACGTCGTCCGGCCACTTCACACCCCCCGCTGGCGTCACACCACCGCCCGCCGCGCAGGTGACAACAAGCGCCAGCGTCACCCCAGGCAGTGGTGCCTACTACACGGAAGAGGATGTCGCGCTCAAGACGGCGGCGGCGCTGACTGCTTTCCACCTCGTGGTCACCATCCAGAAGGCGACCGGCGCCTCGTTCGCCGGCCAGTACACGACCTTCCCCGCTGCGGCCGTCACGGCCGGCCACACGGAGACCGCGAGCTCGATCCAGTACACCTATGACCTCGCCCCCGGGCAGACGATCCCTGCCGGCTCGTATATCATCGGCAATGCGATCAGCGGCGATGGTCATAGCCATTCGTTCGACCTCGATGCCTATAGTGGAACAGCTACCAGCAGCGGCTCATCCGTCACTTTCTCCGGCCACATCCATCTGTAGCGGGTGCAGCGGCCCTGCCGGGCTAGGAGGGGCGGTTCCATTGCGGAGCCGCCCCTCCTCCTTACTCTGTAGCCCATTTATCTCGCTTGCGTCCTGAACGTTGTCAGCATCCTGTGGACCTGTCCTCGTGACAGGATACTTGCAAGGCGTCACGCTCGGTGCGCCGAACGTCACGTTCGCTGCGCCCTTGGCGTCGAGAGTGCGTACGTGACGTTGGTGGGGTGCCTGAGCATGCGATCGCAGGTGGCCGAGGGCCCTCGCTTGTGGCAGAGACGCACCCAACCGACCCTCTACAACACATCCAGCGTCCCTTCGTGCCTGGCGGTGGGCGCGTTGCCACACGGCTACCAACGTCAAGGACGCACTCTCATTGTGACGTTTTCCGCGCACCAATCGTGACGTTTTTCGTCTCGTCGCGTTCACGGCCGGCGCAACGAGCGTGACGCCTTACACCAGCCGTCGTGACCAGCCGTCGCATCGCCCGCGCTTCCCTGTCCCTCCCGCCGCACCCGGACGACATCCGCCCTCACCTGCTATAGTCCCCCCAGCAGCCTCCATCGTTTACGATCCCTGTCGTCCCCGTGGCACCGCACGCCGCACCGGCGGACGCTTGGGTCGACGCGCACAGGCTGCCGCCATGCTTCACCCGTGCCCGCGCCCCCCCTGCCCCGACTGCGGCGCCGACGACGCCCTCGCCCTCCGCGCCACGTACCACTCTCACCCACCCCTGCCCCTCCGCTGGCTCGCCCCCTTCTTCCCTCTCCACCTCACCCGCGCCTACGCCTGCGCCACCTGCCACCATCTCGTCCTCATCAACACCATCCGTCCCCACGCGCCCGCCCTCGCTCCTCCCCCGCGTCCGCCCCGCCTGCCCGCGCGCACCGATCGAAACGGGCGCGTACAATACGGCGCGCGCCCTCCGCGCGGTTGATGGCCACCCCCGTGACCGCCTGACGGCCGCGACGTCGCCGTGGTAGCGCGCGTGCCAGAGTCCCCCTGCGCGTGACCAGTGACAGCGGGTGTAAGGCGTCAAAGTTCCTGCGCCGAACGTCAGAGTTGCTGCGCCAAAAACGTGAGACTGCATCATTGACGTGGGGGTACGTGTATAACGATGCAGACGGTTCGTGTAAGCGGCCCTATTTGAGATTCTGTAACCCGTTGGACGGGCTCCAGGAGCCTTCCAGACGTGGCAGCGCGTGCATGTGTATGCAGATCCCCACGTCAACGACGCAGTCTCACGTCGAGCGCATCAAGATCACCCGCGACCCCGCCACCGCCCAGATCTCCAGCGTCGTCCTCCACGTCCCCCACCGCGCGCCGCTCCGCGTCTACGACAAGGCGGCCACCCAGGCCATCGCCGCCTACATCGATGCCCACGCCCTTCCCCTGCCCGTGCCCGATGCGCTCTCCCCCGACGGCATCGACTAACACGACACCCTGCCGGCACCTATCACGCCCGCACGTGTACGGCGTCAGAGTTCCTGTTAGGGGGGGTGACGTCAGCGTGCACCTGTGACCACGCCCCCTGCCCCCTATCCGCCCAGGGCAACGCGTGCGCACGCCCCCCTCCAACAACGCACACACCGTGCGCGCAGATCGGCGCACCCACTCCAACGTTGTGCGTCGCCGTCAGCGTGAGTCCGACGCACCGCCTTTGACGCCTTATAGCCTATTCGGGGGTCCCCATCCTTCATCCGAGGCATCGATGTGCCGATTCAATTAGTAGTTAGTAGTAAATGTAAGGTGACTGTATGGTCACCAAGTCGAGGTCGCATTGCCGATGATGACAACCCTATCCCCCCTCTTCGACGTCGAGAAGCTGGGTGTGCTGATGGCGCCCGAGAACGCTAATCCCCTTGAGGTCGAGGGCGTGCTCAATCCTGCAGGCGTCCGGGGACCGGACGGGCACTATTATCTGTTCCCGCGGCTCGTCGCGAAGGGCAACTATTCCCGCGTCGGTCTCGCGCGCGTCCGGCACGATGCGGAGGGCCGCCCCGTCGGGGTCGAACGGCTAGGGCTCGCGCTCGAACCAGAGGCGCCCTACGAGATCGTGCGCCCAGGCGTCGGTGGCTGCGAAGACCCGCGCGTGACCTACCTGGCGTGCCTCGACCGGTACGTCATGGCGTATACCGCGCTGGGGCCGCGCGGCCCCCACGTGGCCCTGGCCTCGTCGCGCGACCTGCGTGCCTGGACACGCCACGGGCTCGTCGCGTTCGCCCCCGAGGCCGACGTCGACTTTGGCCTGTACGCCAACAAGGATGCCATGCTCCTGCCCGAGCCCGTCCGCGCCCCCGACGGCGCGTTGGCCTTGGCCCTGGTGCACCGCCCCCTGTACGAGACCTGGGCGGGCTTCGACGGCGTGGGCAGCGTCCCGGCCGCGCTACCCGCCGGGGTGAGTGACGACCGTCCCAGCATGTGGATCTCGTATATCCCCCTGAAGGACATGGGCTGGCTTGACAGCGACGAGCCCGCCCGCGTCGCGCAGCACACCCTGCTCGCCACCCCGCAGGGCGGCTGGGAGGCCTACCGCATCGGCGGCGGCACCGTGCCGGTCCGCGCGTACGGCGGCTGGCTCACCTTCTACCACGGGGTCGAGCTCGACCCCGACGGCGGCCGCTGCTATCGCGCGGGCGCGCTGCTGCTCGACCACGACGATCCGCGCATCATCCTGGCGCGCACACCCGCTCCCGTCTTCGGCCCCGAGACACCCGAGGAGCGCGTCGGCGTCGTGTCAAACGTGGTGTTCCCCACCGCGGTCGACCAGCGCGACGATCACGTCGACGTGTACTACGGTATGGCCGACAGCCGCATCGGAGTGGCGCGCCTTGTTAAACGTTGCCCGCTAGTTTAAAGGCCGCCGCCCAGCAGTACATCCAGGACGCCCAGCAGGCCGGCGATCAGCAACTCTCCAGTTCGTCCAGTAGCCCCAGTAGAGCGCCGGTCAGTACGACGAACAGGCCACGAGCGCCCGCCAGCAGCAGCTCGCCACGGGCGCCGGCTACGCACCCCGTTGGCCTCGCGCACACCGCACTGGCGACATGCGACGATGCGCCACAATGCGCGACGTCGTACTGTGATCGCTAGGCGAAATCCGGGTCATGCCCACATTTGATACCGATGGCGAAGTCGATGCGGCGGTCAGGCAGCCATGGTGTCGGCCATCAACCGCGCGTAGGGAGAGCGACGTGTCTTCGCACGGGGCACGTCAGTGAACCACTCTCCCAGACGCAGAAAGTTGATCGCGACGGCCGTTAAGACGTGTGCCAGATGGGTGCGGGCCAGCCCAATGTAGCGCGTCCGACGCAGACGACACCGCCGGATGCCCCGCGAGAGTGTGCCTTCGATGCCGGCGCGTTTGGCGTACGTCGCCACGAACTCCGCTGTGCTCTCCCGCGCCCGGCCCGCTTGCACGGCCTCGTACGCCTCCTGCGGGCGCACGGTGATGGTGCGGCGCTGGTACTTCTTGCCTGACTGAATGCAGCGCGTTCGGCAGGGACACGCTCCGCAGTCTTTGGTCGAGAACTTGATCTTGATGACCTTGTTCGTGCGGTTGTCGATGGCGGGGGTCCAACTGATGCTCGTCCGCCCCTCGGGGCACGTGGCCTGTTCGCGCTCCCAATCGATCCGGAAGTGGGCGGCGTCGAAGCCCTCGCCCGCCTTGGCTTGCCATGTGAGGTCGGGCCGCGTCGGGCCGTACACATCAACCCCATAGTCGCGCTGGCTCTCGGCCAGTAAGGGGCCGTCGAGGTAGCCCGTATCGACGAGATGGATGCTGGGCAGGAGATCCTTGCTCCGGAGGCGCGCGTGGACAGTCGGGGTCGCGGCGCCGTCGGCAACGGGGCCGGGGGTGCTCTCGACATCCGTGATCAGATTGGGCAGGTCCTCCTCGCATGTTTCCGTGACGTGGATCTTGTACCCGACCCACTGAGTGCTGCGCTTCTTGGCGTCGTGCGCATCCGGGTCGTACGGCGAACTGACGAACTCCGCCGACGGTGGAATGCCGTGCGCGTCTGTCCGCGAGTGCAGGCGCTCCCCTTCTTTATAGAAGTTCTGCACCCAGACCCGCCGCAGCATCTCGACAGCCGGCACCTGGCGCAGCCATGCCGGCGCGTCCGGCGCATAGGCAACGGTGAGTAGGGCATAGCCGTCCGCGCCGCTGGCCAGGGCGAGGGCCTCGCGCGCCTCCTGGCCCGCAGGCAAGCGCGTCTCCTCGGCGCGCCGTGCGTAGCGCTCGATCCACTCCGGCTGGCTGACCTCGTGCACCCAGGCCGGGGCGACGACGGCCAGACTATTGAGCGCGTGGCGCATCGTTTCCCCGACCAGTTCGACGCGGTTGAGCGCCCGTACGGCCGCAAGGACAGGCGTGGAGTCGGTGCGCTGGCGGCCACGGACACGCAAGAGCTTGCGCTCGCGACACCACAGCAGGAGACGATCGAGCAGCAGCGTCTCGGCCGCCCCATCGAGCAGGCGACCGCGGAACTCACTCAAGACAGACCCATCGAAGCCGCGGTCGGTCAACTCCAGTCGCGCCACGTACGTCCAGTCGATGCGCGTGCGCAAGGCATGGGCGGCCTGGAGGTCCGAGAGGCCTTCGGCGAACTGCAGGATCGTCACGAGCGCCAACCGCCAGGGGGCAAGGGCGGGTTGCCCGTGCGTGGGGAAAAGCGGGGCGAAGAGCTCGTCGCTGAATAGATCGCCCACTTCATCGGCGAGGCGGAGATAGGGGTGCCCTTTGGGGAACAGGGCCTGGGCGACGCGGGCGGTATCCTGCGGAACGGGTCCCATCGGCTGCGGACGGAGCATGGTTATCCTCCTTAGCGCTGCAACACCACAACAGCCCGACACGGGCGTAGCACAGCCCGCAGGGCACAACACGAGCGGGAAGCGATACGAAGAGGATGGGCCTCACTCCTGCGTGCGTCGGCGGTCACGTAAGGCGGCCATGCGCACGCGGGCTTGCGCACGCTTGCGGTCCGCGCGGCAGA
>JAABUZ0100010312.1_pt1 | contig 10418 bp, 7 predicted proteins | sample 5562091 | NCBI WGS metagenome assembly JAABUZ01 (sample SAMN12813069, study PRJNA571459) | rock metagenome | isolation source: Antarctica rocks | place: Antarctica: Victoria Land, Linnaeus Terrace sud | collected 2015-12-21 | reverse complement strand
CAGCGTCCCACACCCGCCTTCGTGACCGGTGTTGAGCGCGGCCAGCAGCTCGCGCACCTCCGCCCCACGCACCTCTCCGACGATCAGCCGGTCCGGGGGAAGGTAGATAGGGGGTCGTGAAACTTCTGCAGCCGTTCGGGCCGTCGCTCCAGGAGGCTGCGGCGGCGCCCGGGCATAAAAAGATCGTTCCAGGGACTCTATAGATGAGCGCCTCGGTTCGCCGGCCACCGTTGGGAGGTGTAGCCGGCGATCTCATTATCGGGGAGAGCCCTCGTGGAGTTGTTGAGGCGGACATAGAAGACCCGGTTGGCCCTACTTGTCTTGGCCCAGACGGGTCCGGGGGTTGGGGCGACGTCTACGCGGCAAATGTTCTTACCTTGGTGCGTGGTGATGCGGGCGCGGGTGCGGGTGACTGGGGTGTGCCCGAGCGCGCCGATGAGGTGGGTGGTCAGCCAGTTCACGAAGCCGTCGCCATTGTGCGGTTGGACCCGGCGGTAGTCGTGGTCGAGGCCGAGCACGGTTCCGGTGTTGTCGACTCCGATGAGTAGGGTGCCTCCGTCGGTGTTTAGGAAGCCGGCGACGGTCTTCACGATGGCGTCTTCGAGTGCTTTGTTGGGCTGGTTCTCGCGTAGATCCCAGCGGGCGGAGGATTTGAACTCGACAGTTTCGTCTTCGTCGTTCGCGATCAGTTGTTCTACGGTGCGCAGTGCTGTTCCGCCCGGTAGGCGGAGCTGGGCAGCGACGAGGGAGGCGAACTCGGCGTCGGTGCGGATCCGTTGGACGATTCCCTCGGCGACGGAGGCGATATCGGGGGCGGTGAGCGTGGTGACCCCAGCGCCGGTGGTGGCCGCCGCCACAGGATCTGTGCAATAGACGCTCGACCCGTCGTCGCCGTAGGCAGTGATGACGTGGTCAAAGACGGCCTGGACCTTGATGTCGAAGAGCTCCGGCGGGTAGGGGTCCGCTGGCAGGTCAGCGTCGAGGACGTCGCGAATCGTCACGCGGACGTCGGCGGTCGTAGCCGCGCGGCGGCGCCAATCCAGCACGAGCTTGTCGTGCAAGTCCGCGAGCAGCCGCTTGGCGCTGGCCTTCACCACGTCACGTTCGGCGTCGGTCAGGGTCGGCTCAGGCTTGGTGAGTAGGTCGAAGACGGCCAGCTCTTCCTCGGTGAGCCCTTCGGTAACGACGCGCTGTTCCTCGTCGGTCAGCGTCTCCGACAGTCCGATGAGCCGGCGCAGGTACTCGTCGATGTTGACGCTGCCGGCGTTGTACTCGGCGATCAGCTCCTCGATGCGAGCAACCAGGTCGTAGCGCGTCGGGTTCCGGGTTGCCGCCGCGACGGCGCGTTCCTTCAGCACCGCCGCGAGACGGTCAGTCTCGGCTCGCTTGCGCCCGGCGAACTTGGCAGCCAGCCCGTCGAAGTCGATCTGGGACAGGTCGATGAGCGGGTCCGGCTCGCTGCCTTCGGCCGCGGCCCGGATGACGTACTCCTCGGCGCCGACGGACCGGTCGAGCAGTGCGTCCACCGCGTCAGAGATCGACTCCAGGTCAGCCTTGGGTGGCCGGGAGACGTCCGCGACGCGCTCAGCCAACACCCGGATCGCGGCCACCGTGTGCTGCTGTGCCGCGGCCTGCGGGTCCGGCAGCAGAGCCTTAAACAGTCTGCGCACGCGGCCCGCCGAAGCCAGGAACCTGGTGCGAGTGTCGTCATCCATCAGCAGGCTGTTCACCGCGTCGTCACGAAGCGCGATGTGGGCGAAACCCTTCGCGTCCCGCACCGCCGGCAGGTCGACGCCCTTGGACGCGCAGAACCCGACCACGGTGTCGACCGCGTCGTCCAACGCATCAACAAGCGAGTCGAGGTCCTGGATCGGCGCGTCGACGTCCGCATTCGCGGCGCCGTAGATCGCCAGCGCCTTCTCCAGGTTCCGGAACACGCCGATGTAGTCGACGATCAGCCCATTGTCCTTGTCGGGGAAGACCCGGTTCGCGCGCGCGATCGTCTGCATCAGGGTGTGGTTCCGCATCGGACGGTCGAGGTAGATCGTCGACACGCTCGGGGCGTCGAAGCCGGTCATCCACATCGCGCAGACAAACACTAGCCGCAGCGGATCGTCGGCAGCCTTGAACTTCTCGGCCAGGTCCTCGGTGTTCATGCGCTCTCGGTGCGGGCGAATGTTGAGCCCCTGCCGGTCCAGCGTCGCAATCTCGTTCTGCCCTTGGGAGACCACCACCGCCATGTCGGTGGTCTCCATCAGCGCGATGCGGCTGGCCAACCACGGCCGCTCCAGCTCTGGCAGCGCGTCGTGCTGCCTCCGCAGCTCGGCGAGGTGGTCGGCCCATGCCTCGCGGACGTAGTCGTACATGCGTACCGCGGCGGCCTTATCGAGACCTACCTGCATGGCCTTGCCGGTGAACCCGCGGCCGACGAAATGCGCCACGAGGTCTTTCGCGACCCGCCGCAGCCGCTCCGGCCGGGTCAGCAGCGTGTACTGCTGACCGAACCGTCGCGCCAGTTGACCTTCGGCATCCTCATCGAGCTCGGCCGCCTCCAGCAGCTCGGCTAGGTCGTCGGCGAACTCCTCGTTGACCAGCTGCAGCTCGGGAATGCGGTTCTCGTAATACAACGGGACGGTGGCGCCGTCCTCGATGGCGTCGCGGAAGTTGTAGGTGCTGACGTAGTCACCGAACTGCTGACGGGTCAGCTCTTCCCCGGCGATCAGCGGCGTCCCGGTGAACCCCATGAACGACGCGTTCGGCAGGGCCCGGCGCATGTTCAGCGCCAGGGTGTCGTACTGGCTGCGGTGCGCCTCGTCGGTGATCACGATGACGTCCGCCCGGTCCGAGAGCACCGGCATGGTCGTCTCACCGGCGGCGGCGTCGAGCCGGAACTTGTGGATCAAGGTGAAGACGTAGCGGTGGTCCGCAGCCAGCAGTTCCCGCAGGTTCGCCGCGGACGAGGCATGCACCGTAGCCTCGCGGGAGATCGCGCCGGCGTCGGCGAACTCGCCATGCAGTTGCATGTCCAGCTCGGTGCGGTCGGTGACCATCACGAAGGTCCACGCGCCGGGGATGCGGCGCAGCACCTTCTGGGTGAACCACAGCATCGCCAGCGACTTCCCGGAGCCCTGGGTGTGCCAGAACACCCCGAGCCGCTTATCGCCCGCCGCGCGAACCCGGTACAGGTTCTCGATCGCCGCGTTCACGCCCAGCAGCTGATGGTTCCGAGCGACGACCTTGGTCAGCCCACCCGGACGTTCCATGAAGGCGACGAAGTTCTCGATCAGATCGAGCAACCGGTCCCGCGCGCAGGTGCCGCGGATCGCTGTCTCCAACGCCACCACCCCGCGGGTGCCGTCGGCGTCGATCACCTTCCAGTCGCCGAAGAACTCCCACGGCGCGTAGGTCGAGCCGACCTTCGCCTCCGACCCGTTCGACAGCAACACGAACCCGTTCGGGACGAACAACTGCGGGATCGTGTCGCGGTAGTCCGTGAGGTTCTCGTCATAGGCGGCCTTCACCGGTCGGTTCGGGTCCTTGAACTCCATCAGCACCAGCGGGATGCCGTTGACGAACAGCACCGTGTCCGCCCGGCGTCGGTGCAGCTCGCCGGCTACCCACACCTGGGAGGCGGCGAGCCAGTCATTGTTCGCCGAGTCACGGAAGTCGACGTACTGAACGCTCGCGTACTGACGTTCCCCGTCCTCGCTCTGCCACTCGGCGCGGTAGCCGTCACGGAGCAGCTCGTACACCTCCCGGTTTGCCCGGACCCGGTCCATCACCGACCGGTCCCTCGCCACCGCGGCCAGCGCCTCCTCGCGGATCGTCTCGGGCACCTGCCCGTTCAACTGCCGCACCGCGGCCCGCAGCCGGTGCGTCAGCACCACCTCGCGTATCGAATCCCGACCGAGCGTCCCCGCCGGACCGAACGTCTCACCAAACGCGTTAACAACCGTCCACCCCAGCTCCGCCAACACCTGCAGCGCAGGCTGCTCCACCAGCCCACCCTCGGTGTACGGCGACCGCACCTACACCACCGAACCCTCGACCAGCGCGTCAAGGTCCAGCGACGACACATCAATCTGCCCAGCCACAAGCTTCGGCAGCAGCAGATCGCGCACTTGAACAACGGACTCGTTCCACGTGAGAAGCAAATCGGCCTCGTCCAGCAACGGCCACGCGGCTTGGGCAAAGCGCATCAAAATATCGAGAGGCGGAAGGACGGCAGTGACCGAACCAACGTCCCGGCGACTGAGTTCTGTCTGACCTGTGCTTCCTGTGGCAAGTCGCTCAAACTCAATTTCCTCGACACCAGGGTGAGGCCGTACCAAGGGTTCAGCAAGGCGTTGGCGGGGCGGGCGATGGTGACGTGGGAGTCCACGGTCACGTGGTCTGACTCGCCGCGATACAGCGCGACTCGTCCTAGCGTCCCAACGCCGGTGGAGTTGATGAGTACGTCACCACGCCGCGCCTGCTTCGCCTCGGGAACCTGGCGTTCCTGCCATCTAGCGGGGCCCAGCGACACCCGCTCGTTTCGGACGCACTTTTGGTTGAGGACCACCCACGCACCATCGGTTGCGTACTTGGGTGCAATGCCGCGAGTGACCGCGGCCGACAGCTCGGCGATACGCTTGACCGCCCAACCCTCGGGGACCTGCCCATCTGCTGAGCCGACGAAGGTGGAGTTCTCGTGGCCGGGGTAACGGAAGTGGACGAACCACTCCCGGTAGATCGCCCGCGCCATCTCCTCCAGCACCTCAACCCGCCGCCGATTGTTCGCGATCAGGTCATCAAGCGACCCGAGGATCCCGGCGATGCACCCTTGCGCGTCGAGGGGTGGCAGGCCGATCTTCAGCGCCTTGAAAGTGGCAAGGTTTATATGCGGTACGCCAGCTGAGATTGTCGAACCATGTATGGCGTGCTGAGCTTCAGGCGAGCACAACCAGTAGTAGACGAACCGACGTTCGGCTCGCGAAGGATCGACGGTCAGCTTCATTTGGCTTTGAGACAGCAAGTACCGCTCAAACGGCGCATCATCGGGGATTAGTCCGACCTGCCCAACCGTGCCGCGCTGGGTGACAAGTACGTCGCCCGGATACGCGAGATTGCCGACATGTCCGCTGGCCTTCGCCTCGCTCACATAAACGAGGTCGTCGTGCGAGAACCGGCCTGTTCCGTTAAGTTGCGCCCCCCGGATTACCGGGACGCCTTCCGCCACATAATCCTTCCGCCCGAGCGCGCTGCCAAAAGGGCCGCCTACCACGGAGTAGCGGCCTGGAGATGCGATCTCCTCCAGAGTGGACTCGCACCACTCACTCATGCGTCAAGAATATGTTGGATACCGGCGTCAACCTTGGCTCGCAGTACCTCCGCCTCGTCGCTGAGGCGAGCGAACTCGTCGTACAGCCCGGCGAGCTTCTCGGTGAAGTGCTCGGCGTCGTCGTCGACGGCGGCGGTGCCGGTGTAGCGGCCTGGGTTAAGGCTCCACCCCTGCGCCTCGATCTCGGCGCGCGTGACGACCTTGCACAGGCCGGGCACGTCGACGTAGACGCCGTCCGGGAACCGCTCTTTAAGTAGGGTGTCGCTGCCGTCGGTCGTCTCGACGTTCTCGCCGCGGTAGAGCCGGACGATGTTGGCGAGGAGCTCGATCTGTTCGGGCAAGAAGTCGCGGTGCGCGCGGTCTATCTGCCGGTAGAGGTGGCGGGCGTCGAGGAAGAGCACGGTGTCCTCGCGCTCGGTTGTCCGCTTGGAGTTGTCGAGGAACCAGAGCGTGACGGGAAGCGCGACGGTGTAGAAGAAGTTGGTGCCGATGGCGACCATCACGTCGACTGCGCCGGACTCAATGAGCCGTCGGCGGATGTCACGTTCGGAGTGGCCGGCGTCCCCGGCGGAGTTGGCCATAACGAAGCCGGCCCGGCCCGTGTCGTTGATCGCGGAGTAGAACTGCTGGATCCACAGGTAGTTGGCGTTGTCCGGCTTCGGTATCCCGAAGCCGAACCGGGGGTCCCCGGCCAGCTTGTTCTTGTCCACCTTGTCGACGTTGAACGGCGGGTTGGCCATGACGAAGTCGAATGCATTGACGGAGTGGTGCGGGTCTTCGTAGTAGCTGTTGGCCAGGCGGATGTCCCCGGACAGGCCGTGCAGGGCCAGGTTCATCTTGGCGAGCGGGACGGTGCCTTCCTTCTGTTCCACCCCGTAGACGGCCAGTTCGCGGGTCGCGGACTGGTGGTGCCGCTCGACGAACTTGGCGCACTGGACGAACATGCCGCCGGACCCGCATGCCGGGTCGTACACCCTGCCGTGGAACGGCTCGATGATCTCGACGATCAATCGGACGATGGAGTACGGGGTGAAGAACTCGCCACCGAGGCGGCCTTCGCTGGCGGCGAAGTTGGACAGGAAGTCCTCGTAGATCAGGCCGAACGCGTCGCCGGATAGCTGACGCGGCAGCGGCGCGAACAGCCGCAGCAGTTCGCTGAGGGTCGACTTCTCCAACCGCTGGTACCCGCGGGGCAGGACGTCGCGCAGTTCTGGGTTGGCGGCCTCGATGGCCTTCATAGCCTGGTCGATGGCCTTGCCCAGGTTCTCGCCCTCGGGTAGCTCGACCAGGTCGGACAACCGCGCTTGGTCCGGCACGTAGAGCACCGAGCGCGCCCGGTAGTCGTCCGCGGTGACCGGACGCCGCGCGGTGGCCTTGGTCTCCAACTCGGGCCGGACTTGTTCGAAGCGGTGCTCGGCGTAGGCGAGGAAGATTAGCCCCAGCACCGGACCGCGGTACTCTGCAGGCGACAGCGTTGAGTTGGCTCGGAGTTCGTCGGCGGCCGCCCATAGGGTCCGGCGCACGTTGGCGAGGTCGTCGGTTCTCACGTGCTGGTGTCCATCTCCGCTTCGGGTAAGGCCGTCTGGAGCGATGCTGGCCTTGATCATGATGGCATCCCGTGTGATCGGACGCTGAGATGGGCAGATCGGCCGCCGTGTCTCGCGGTGCCCCGTTGTCCGTCAAACAGCGCGTGCCGGTCGCCGTTCCGACGTAGCAGTACGGGGATGCCCTGACAGGTCAGGTGGTCGAGGGGCCATCGGGCTCGCTCGCGGTTTGCCGCGAGAGGGCCGCCAGCGCAGCCCAGTGGCGGGGGTGGGGGATTTGGTGTCCTGCTCGAAGGCGTGAGCAGCTGCCATTGGTGAGTCCGGTCGCTTGCTCGATCTCTGGCAGCGGCATCTGTGTTAGGGCTGGCAGGATCTGTGTGCGGTACTGCTCTAGGGTGATGCCGCCGCTGAATTGGTCGGCGGCGGCCGGCTCGCCTGCGCTGGGTAAGGCGGGTGAGTGGCTGAGTTGGCGGATGTAGGCGTCGCGGCGGACGGGCCAGCAGGTGGGGCAAAGTTTGCGGGCGGCGCCGTACAGCTCGGCGCCGCACTGTTCACACGTGCGCCGCGGCGCCGCTCCGGCCGTGGTTGGTTGACGGTTTGCGCTGCGCGCGCCGCGAGTTTGCGCGGCGGTGGTGTTGGCGCGGCTGAGGGGGGTGGTGAGGGTGATTTTGCCCGGGGTGGTGCGGGCGATCGCGTGGGCGACGTGTTCGGCGATCGGGGCGATGAGTCGGGCGTAGTCGGCGATGGTTTCGGCGAGCTGGTGGGCGAGCGGCGGCAGCAGCCGGCAGACACCGGTGCGGGTTTCGTGGAAGTCGGCGGCGCGGAAGTGGCGCCTCTCGAGTAGCTGCAGCACGCGGCGGTCGACTTCTGGGCGGAGCGGTTCGAGCAGGTCCAGGGCGAGGCTGTCCCGGGCTTTGGCGTCGGTGTGCACGATGCCCAGGCCGGGGTCGAGGGCAACCGCGGTGGCGGCGAGGCGGCACTCGGCTTCGGCCAGGGCGTAGCCGTAGTTGAGCAGGGCGTTGATCGGGTCGGCGGCGCCGCGCGGCGTCCGGGATCGCGGCGAGAGTGGGGTGCTGCGGGTGGCGTAGAAGGTCCAGTGGTCCGGGATCTTCGCCGCGTCGGTGCGGGCGAACTGGCAGCGGACCCGGCCGGCCCAGCCCCCGAAGTACAGGTTGGACGCGGCGGCCTCCAGGCTGCGGCATGCCGGCAGGTCGGGGGCGGCGCGGATCCGGTCGGCGAGCTCGGTGAGGTGGGCGGCCAGCGGATGGCCGTCGGGGAGGGTGGCGGCGACCGCAGCCTGCCCGTCGACTTTCGCGGACAGCAACGCCCGGGCGACCTGCACGCCGACGGGGGCGTTGGCGGCGGCGGCTTGGGCGCGGCGCAGCCGTGGGTCGGCCCGGCCGGGGGCGCCGGCGGTGAGTAGCAGCCGCCCGTCGGTGTCGACCTGCAGGAGGGCGATGCCGGTGTCGGTGCACCAGCGGATCGCGTCGAGGCTGACGCTGCCGGTGTGGCCGAGCAGGACGAGTCGGGTGATGGTGCGTTGCGCGCGGGGAAGTTGGCGTTCGCGGCGGTGCTGTCCGATGCCGTCACGGATCACGAGCTGGCCGCGGTGGACGTGCAGGCTGAGTCCGTAGCCGTCGGCGACGAGGATGGAGGGGTCGAGGCTGTCACGGGCGAACGTGTCCGCGACCGGCGAGTTAGCGTGAGGGGGCATGCGGAAGGTACCTCTTCCGGGTGTAGCTCTGGGCGGTGTTCCAGCACCGTCCAGAGCATCAATGTTGCTACCCGAAGTTTACTGGCGGCCGGGTCCTCGTGGGGCGTCGTCGAGGACGTAGTTGGCAGTCTCGAGTTCGAAGAGCTGTTTCCCGAGGCGGTGCATGTTCCGCTCGTACTCTCGGGGTTCGGGCGGTTGGCCGGTGCGGCAGCGGGGGCAGCGAAAGTAGATTCGTGTTTGCCGCGCAGACTTGGCGATCATGCCGTCGAGCCGGTGTGGTGGGTTGGGGCGCGGCCCGCGCACCAGCGGGTCGGCGTGACCACCGGCCGGCCCCGGGTCTGCTGACCGGTACTGCCGGGCGGTGTCTTCAACGACACCATAATCGGCGCCGGCTTGGTAGCCTCGGTAGGTCCCGACCGGGCGGTGACAACGTCCGCACTCCACGCTGACCGGCGCGGTCCAGTAGATGACGCGGCCTTGTCCCGGTGCGACGCCGTCCCACGACGTGGGGTAGCGCTGTCGGCTGACCCGGTTCCACAGTTCCTGCATCGTGGTCGCTGTGGGGGCTTGTCGGCTACTGGTGAGCAGGGTGTAGAGCCTGCCGTCGGGGGCGTGGCTAAGCGAACCTCCCCGCACCAGGGGCTGTCCGTTCGGCCGGTCCGGCGGGGGTGACGTCGGCATCATGTCAGGGTAGGGTGTTCAGATAACTCCAGGTCTCCCGCCACCTTCGAGGTGGTTCGGGGACGGCGCCTGTAGGAGGGCTCCGCCGGCTAACCCCTCCGCCTGGCTTCGCGTTCAGTCCGCAATTCGCGGTGGATGTGAGGCCAGGATTTCGGGTGCCTCATGGCGAACTTGGATTCGTCTTTTCAGATCGTTCGGCTGCCGTTGGCGGCGATTGTCCGTGATGTCGCGGGGTGGCCGCGGGCGCAGTTGGATCCGGAGCGCCTGCGGGAGTTCCGTGAGCTGTACGCCGACCAGGGCTCGCAGGCTCTACCACCGCTGGAGGTAGTGCCGTCCGGTCCGGGCCGTTACCTGCTGGCGGAAGGCCACCACCGCTTCACCGCGCTGACGGAGCTCGGGGTCGCTGACGTCGTTGCGGTTGTGCTTCCTACGCCGCCCGGGGGCGAGCCGGTGGCGGTGGCGTCCGAACGCGGGTTGACGTCGGCGGCAACGAGTTCGCTGCGGCTGACGCGCGCGGAGAAGCACGCTGCGATCGAGCACCTACACGCGACCCGTCCGGAGCTTTCCGACCGGGGCATCGCCCGGCTCGTTGCGGTGAGCCGTCAGAGGGTCGGGCGGGTGCTGCGGGCTCGGTCCAGTGGATTAGCAGCCCCGGACGATAAGCCGGCGCCCCCGGGGCTGGCTGAGCTGCCGCCGTCCGCCGAGCCGGCGCCTGCCCTGCCGGTCGCGTCGCCGCTGGACGTCGCCCGCCGGTTGTTCCGCGGCCTGGAGCAGGTCAGGCAGGCTCGGGAGCTCGGGGTGCGGGACGCGCTGACCAGCGACCACACCGGAGACCACCTCGCCGCGGTCCTCGCCGACGCGCGCGGCCAGGACGCGGTGGAACGCGCCGAACAGTTCCACACCTGGACCGGCCAGTCGCTGGACGTACTGCGCGGGAGCGCGACGTGAGCGCCGCTCGGGATCACAAGGCCGCCTACCAGCGGCGGCTGCAACTGGCCCGTGAACGTGGATTCCGGTCGCTGCGGCAACAGCGCGCCGCCCCGACCGCCGTGCGAAGCCTGACCCACCTGCAGGCCCTTCCCGAGGAGGCCCGCACGCGGCGCACGGATGCTCTGCGGGCGGTGCGTCGCGCTCGTCGTGACGGGACCACGGTCGAGCA
>JAABUZ0100010311.1_pt1 | contig 10418 bp, 10 predicted proteins | sample 5562091 | NCBI WGS metagenome assembly JAABUZ01 (sample SAMN12813069, study PRJNA571459) | rock metagenome | isolation source: Antarctica rocks | place: Antarctica: Victoria Land, Linnaeus Terrace sud | collected 2015-12-21 | reverse complement strand
TTGCGGGAGTTGTTCAACGGGGTGCGGTACATCGTGCGGACCGGCAACCAGTGGCGCTACATGCCGAACGATCTGCCGCCGTGGCCTGCGGTGTACCAGCAGATGCGGCGTTGGATGGAGGCCGGCGTGTTCGAGGTTCTGGTGGCCGACGTGCAGTTGCTGCTGCGCGAATTTGGCGGCCGCAAGGGCCAGCCGACGGCGGTCTGCCTGGACAGTCGCACGTTGCAGTCCACGCCCGAGAGTGGTGCGCGGGCAGGCTATGACGGGGCCAAGCGCCGCAAGGGATCCAAGGTCCACATCGCGGTCGACACGCTGGGTCACCTGATCGCGCTGAAGGTTACACCAGCCGATCAGGCAGACCGTGCCCAGGTTGCCGCGTTGGCCGAAGAGGTGCAGCAGGTGACCGGCCATACGGTCGATCTGGCCTATGTCGATCAAGGCTACACCGGCGACAACGCCGCAGCCGCCGCAGAACAGCACGGCATACGTCTCGAAGTCGTCAAACACCCCATGGCCAAACGAGGTTTCGTCCTGCTGCCCCGCCGCTGGGTCGTGGAACGCAGCTTCGCCTGGGCCGCACGCTTCCGACGCCTAGCACGAGACTACGAACGGCTCGACACCAGCCTCAAAAACTTCCACTACATCGCCTTCGCCTCCATCATGGTCACACGCATGTGCAAAGCCCTCGCATGAAAGCCATAACAGCCTCTAGGGGCCTACGTGGTACGAGGTATCCGTTCTTCCATATGGAATCGATTCGACGGCTCGCCGTGATATCGACTGTCGGATTTCCATCAATGAGCACCAAATCGGCTCGTAATCCAGGAGCGATTCTCCCTCGATCCCAAAGGCTGAACACAGCCGCCGGTTTTGCCGTAGCAGCGTTGAGAGCTTGGGTTGGCGTAAGCCCTGCCTTTACCAATAGAGCGAGTTCTTCATGAATTGTGACCCCATGAGCTTCGCTCGGGATCGGGGCATCAGTACCCGCAAGGATGGGAACGCCAGCGTTAAACAAGGCGATAGTATTTGCTTCCGCTGTCGCTAAGCGTTCAGGATGGATCGAAGGCCACTTAACCCCTAAAATGCCTTTCTGTTTGTCAGAGAGGAATGGAGCTACAGCGGGATCTTCAACCACCGAGCTTACGGCGTCAGTTCCCGACGATCCTGCCTGAACTGAAAGGGTTGCGATGATGAAGATGTGATGGTCCTTCGCAAGTTGTACAAATTCTGGTCTGCCAGCTGTCGAAAAAGACGTGTGCAAGTCCACGAACGCCGGAGCTGATCGCTAGCCGCGCGTCTTCTTCACGGGCGATATGTGCAATTGTCATCTTGCCCAGTCTGGCCGCCTCGTCGATGGAGGCCCTGACCTCTTCCGGAGAAAGCGTGTTGAAGTGGATTTTAGGTCCATATTCAGATCCATTCTCAAGGATCAGTTTTATGTAGTCGGAACCCTCCGCAACTCGCGCATCCACGAAGGCGGCTGCATCAGCTGCTGTCGTCAGAGTAGGAATTTGGGGGCCTCCCATTTCGGTTGGGTGCCCTCCAGGAACAGTTATCCCTGTTCCCGCTGACCAAGAATCCGCCTCATCTGTCTGCCCAAGCGAATCCCTTTGCGTGCGCCATTTTGCGAAATCATGGCTGCTGTTGAACATATCCATTTCGGTTGTTACACCGAACCGGAGAGCATCATGCTGTGCGCCAGGAGAGAAGTGAACATGGCAGTCTATTAGGCCAGGAATCAACGTCTTTCCGCGTCCATCAACGATTGTTACCCCACTTGGGACGTCGCTACCCTGCTCCACTGTTGTAATTAGGCCATTTTTTACAACAACGGTTGCAAGTTCCGAAACGCGTTCTCCATCGAAAAGGCGGACGTTCCGGACAGCGAACGTATTGCTTGTGACATCCGCCTTTCGTAAAGGTACTGTGATTCGACCTTCGCTCCCCTGAGCGAAGCCGTTGTGGAGCGAAAAGAATGTGCAGAGGCAAATAAAAAAGCATCGGAGCATAATACGTTTCTACATGCCTGCTTGCGCCTGCGTCTTGAATCCATTTGCAGCCGTGCGCCACTTCATCGGCCCCATGCCTGTGAGTTGCTTCACACTTCGGGTCATGTGCGGTTGATCGGCGAACCCGAGATGCGCCGCAATTTTTGCTAGCGGCTCTTGTGTGTATCGGATAGCCGTCCACGCATGGCGCGCGCGGGTACGTGCGCGGAAGGCTTCCGGGGGAACTCCAAACACCTGAGAAAACCCACGTGATATCGTCCAGGGCGCAAGTCCCTTCTTCTCTCCCCATTGAAGCAAGCGGAGAGACGGATTCTGTCCCAGTGCTGCCGCCAGCTCATCGGGCCAGTCCGCACATTTCGACCCTTGCACCTGAACTGTTGAGAGAAGAAGGTCTGCGGCTTCGGCTTGGCTTATCTCCGCTGCGCGGACAATGAAATCGGGATCTGCAACCCTTGCGATGCCTGGCCTAAATGAATGTCCTATAGTCAAGCGAAGATTCAGCAGCACCGCGCCCAGCGCGGAAAATCGGTCCAGGTGAGCTTCAAAGCGGTCGTGCAATACCACATCGCCAGCTCTAACCAGAAACCGTCCATGATCTCCAGCCTCTTCGTAGCCACCGGAGAGAACAAGAGCTGCATATGCGTCCTCGTGGCTATGGCGACCGATAGCCGGAGTCCGAATTGTTTGCCACATGCGCATTCACTTCAAGTATGCGCTGCCCTGCCTGGATTGGGTTCGTAAACCAAACAGCGGACGTGGTTTGTTTCTCCTACCTACAGGCCGAGTCCCATCCGTAGCTGTGTTCGTGCTTCGGCGCGATCTCCTGCTGCGGTGGCTGAATGGACTGCTCGGGCTTGTGCTGCGGCGTGTGGGCGCTCGCGCGGGAGACCTCATGGCCCAGCGCGGCGGGCAGCTTCTCGCGGTCATGGGTAAAGAGCTGCGCATCGTGCGCTCCGTGCGAGATAGCAACATAGGCCATGCGGTTGTTGAGCAGATCTTTCGCGCCAGCTCCGTATCCACATGCACCAGCACACGCTCGGCGGTCTGCCCCTGGCTGGAATGGCTGGTCAAGTCATAGCCATGATCGAGATGTGGATGTCTGGCTGGATCGACTTGCACGGAGCGACCACTGTCCATGCGCAGGGACATGCGACCTTCGGTGATCCTCTCGATGGTCCCCAGCTCGCGGTTAGCGACCTTCAGGTCATTCGCAGGAGCGGTGAACTGGACGCGGTCGCCCTGGGAAAAGCTGCGCGGCTCCTCGCGATAGACCGAAACTCCCTGCTGACGGTGCGGGTCGTACGTCCGCTCGGTGCCGCCCTTCAGCGTCACCGTGATCCGGTTATGAGGAGCGTCGATGCCCACCACTCGGGCATATTCGCCTTTGCCGATGCCGGTTTCCTTCGACCCTCGGCTGTAGCGCAGCACCTCACCCACCTCGTACCGCTCGGCCCAGGTGCGGGCCGCTCCCGTGAGGTCCTGGCGCGGCACAAGGGTTTCGATGCGATGATCTTCCCTGTCCACAACACCATACCGCTGCAACTCCGCATGGATGCGCTGATTGATCTCCGCGCGGGAGCGGTTGTCGGGCGAGACGACCAGCGTGTTCTCCGGCGATTTTGCGTACTCCTTCGCGATGGCATCGATCCGCTCCTCGCGGCCCCGGAACTCATGCACCCGGGCCTGGCTGTCGAGGTTCTTCACCGCAGCTCCCACCTCGCCACGCGCCAGCTGCTCGACTACCTGCCGCAGCTCCGGCTCCTTCTGGCGCACGATCTGATCGAGCGAGACGGTCTTCATCCCGGCTTCCTGCAACTGCGCGAAAGGCTTTCCGGCCTCGACCGCCTCATGCTGCCGCCGGTCTCCTACCAGCAACACGCGGTCGTTCGGGTGCAGACGCGTCACAAACTCGTGCATCTGCCGGGTGGACGCGAGCGAGGATTCATCGAGCACATAGAGCCGCTTCTCTTCTGTGTCCGGCCCCTGCCGTCGCGCCAGGTGCATCTGCAAGGTTGAAGTCTCAATGCCTGCCACACCGAGCTTCTGCGCCGCGCGGGATGTGGGCGCGAAACCCTCCACCTTGTAGCCTTCGGCCTGCGCTCCCTCACGGATGACGGCCAGCGTCGTCTTCCCGGCTCCGGCTATGCCGTCGATGCCGACGATCTTCTCGCGCGAAGCGAATACCTCACGGGCGGCTTCCTGCTGGGAACGATTGAGCTCCGGGTGCCGGTCCAGCGTGTCGAAACGCTCCCGGCCTTGCAACAGCATCGGGTCGCCATAGCCACGTTGGTTGCCCTGCTGCATCTGGGCAACAATCTCCCGCTCCATGCGCACCATTGCAGCGGTCGTGATCTGCGGTCCACGCACGGACGCCTGCGCCTCGCGAAACTCGCCTGCCTGCATCCGGTGCTCGAACTCTTGTCGAACCTGCGAGTAGGTGATCTCCCCTATGCCGCGATTGAGCGCTGTTTCGTAAAGCGCTCTCCGGTCCTGCACGGCGTCTTTCTCGAACATATGATCGCGGGCATACATGACAGCTTGGCGTGCCGTCTGCTCCGGCGTCCGGGTCTGGTCGGGAGATTGGGCTGGGAACTTCTCCTGGGTGAGCGTCTGCGTACGCTCCCGCATCTCGGCTACGACCCGGTCGGCCTGATGGCCGTACTGCCCCGCCAATTCGCGATGCTGCCGCTGCACCTCTGCCGGCGTCTGCAGCTCCTTCTTGTCCCGTGTGCGGTGCGCTGCAATCTGTCCCGCCGCCGCACCGTCGATCCCCTGCTCGCGCTTGTAATCCTGCACCTGCTGCCGTCGCGGACTCGATGCTTCCAGGTACTCCCGCGTGTACCCCTTGATCTCGGGCTGGCCGTCCTTGCCGCGCTCCAGCTCGTAGCCGAGCTTCTGCAAGCGCGTTGCCAACTCCGCGCGATAGATCGCCGTGCCGTAATGCTGCGAAGCGTAAAGCTCGTGCGACTGTACGGAGCGAGTCTGCCCGTTCTCGCGCTCGGTGACGTTGAAGATCACGGCATGAGTGTGGAGCTGCGGCGCGGCGTAGCCATCGACGGGCCGCGCCGTGTCGTGCTCGAAGGTCGCGGCGGCCAACTTTCCTGTCGTCTCCGGGGCATGTATGTTGCCGATCCGTGCCTGGGTGTAGTGCTCAATTTCACCCAAAGCCACGCGAACGCTCTCCCGGTGCGCCTCCCGCACCCGCTCATCCCCGCCGTCAGGGAAACCGATTTCGGCGCGGAGAACGTCGCATCCCATCCGGCGCGGTGCTCCACGCTGGTCACTTCCTTGCCGTTTTTGCCGTCGTAGGTCCGGGAAACCTGATGCCGTACAAGCTGCTCTTCGGTGGTCGGGTGCTGGCCTTCGCTCAGCCGCGAGAAATGCTCATTGCTAACGGAACCGGAGAGGCCCCACTGCTCCGCAAGCCTGCCCTGCCATTCGCTGAAGCCCTGCTGGTCGCGGCTCCAGTAATTCTGCCGCTCCGACGCGAACTCCCGCGCGTGGTAGGTCCGCGCCTGGCCTGCCGAAAGCGCTTTGGAGGAAAGCGTTAGCATAGAAGGATCAATCTTATGCCCCCAAGTAGATATAAGCCGACTTGAACGAAGCCGCTTCGCGGCGGACGCATGCGCGTGCGTGGGGCTGGCGGTAGAGGTTTTGATCTGGATTTGTCGCAGAGAAGGAGGATCCTCTGTGACCCCTTTACCTCAGATCATGCTTGAGGAGTTGGAGCGCCGCAACTACGCTCCGTTGACCATCCGCGCTTACCTTCGTACAGTCGAACACTTCGCTCGCTACTTTCGCTGTCCACCCGATCGGCTCGGAACCGAGCACATCCGGCAGTATCAAGCCGCGATGTTTCCGCGTCTGGAAGCTGTCGCCGAACATGGTAACGACCAGGTTAAGAGCGACTTGGGTGATGTTGGGTCAGGAGCTATCGAAGCGTGGCTTATGCAGTGAGAGGGTCGCCCGCGCAGACAGAAGCTGATAGCTTGTGATCCGTTCGACGACAAGCATGGGCTTTGAGCAGAGCGGGCAGCGGAGCTGGGCACCCGGAGCCTTGGGGCTGTTCTTTCCCTTGTAGCGGCAAGATTAGGCGACTTGCATGCAGAGCGCTTTGCTGTGCCATGAAGTCGGTGAGGCCAGACGGGCTGAGGGGCCGCGCGATCAAGTAGCCCTGGATCTCGTCGCAGCCATTCTTTCTTAAGAAATCGAGCACTTCCTGGGTTTCGACGCCCTCGCCAACGACGCGATAGCCAATGTCCTGAGCCATGGCGATCATGGACCGGACCATCGACTGGTCTCGTACGCTGTGGGCGAGGGGTCGCATGAAGGACTGATCGAGCTTGACGGTGGTGGCGGGAAGCTGGCGAAGGTAAGAGAACGAACTGTAGCCTGTACCGAAGTCGTCGATAGCGAGGTCTACTCCCATGTCGCGAATGATATGGAGCTGAGCGAGGACCCGCGTATGGAAGCGAATAAGGGCGCTCTCGGTGAACTCGAGTTCAATCTGCGACGGATGAATGCCGTGCTGGCAGAGCGTCTTTGCGAGCAGCGTCGCGAAGTCCTCTTCATCGAGATTGCGGGAGGAGATGTTGATCGAGAGGCGCAGGTCGAGGCCGGTGCGCTGCCAGGCGGTGATCTGCTCGAAGGCCGTGGCGAGAACCCATTGCGTCATGGGGCGGGCGAGGGCAGTCTGTTCGACAAGCGGGATAAATTCGCCCGGCGAGACATTGCCGAGCGCGGGGTGCGTCCAGCGAAGGAGAGCCTCGGCGCTGGTGCAGAGGCCAGTGCCCAGGTCGAGTCGGGGTTGGTAGACGAGCGAGAAGTGCTGCTGCTGGTCGAGCGACTCGCGCACCTGGGTGAGGAGATGGAAACGCCGCCGGTGAGCATCGTCGCTTTCTACCGAAAAGACGGAGTAGTCGACCTCCGCCTGGCGGGCCTGGCGGGCGGCACTGATGGCAGTGCGCAGGGCGTTTTGCGGAGAGATTTTATCGAGCCGGAAGGGCGAGGCACCCAGGGCGGCAGTGATGACGACGGGTATCCCATGTGCGACGGCAGGAACTTTCAAGTGGCTGGCGAGGAGCTCGGCCACCGATTCCGAAGAGAGATCTTCCTCCTCGTCCTCCTCATCAAGGAGCAGGGCGATGGAGGCGAAACCTACCTGATAAAGAACGGTGTTGCGTCCGAGAGCCGACCGGATCGTAGCAGCGGAGGCCTGAACGAGCGCATCGAGGTAAGAGGCGCCGAGCACGCTGACGGCGTCGTTGACGTGACGCAGGTCGGCGAGTTCGACGACGAGAAGCACGCGGGTCGCGTCCGGGGTCTTGCGCTTCTGATCCTCAATATGGTCATAGAGTTGATGGCGGTTGGGGAGGCCGCTCGTAGCGTCGATGCGGCCTCGTCCGTGCTGCAGCTCGATCTGCGCCATGACCATGGAGGCGAAATCTTTGAGTGAGGCGACCTGTTCCAGAGTAAAGGTCCGGGGTTCGGGGTCGAGCACGCACATCGAGCCGAGAGTGTGTCCGCTGCAGGTGGTAAGAGGAGCGCCCGCATAGAACCGTATGCCGGCTTTGGCGAGAGGCGACTCGGCGAAGCGTATGTCCTCGAGCAGATCGGGAACGTTGAGGAAATCCTGGCTGCGGGTCACCTCGGCGCAGGGTGCGGCACAGCGCGGGATCTCCCGGCCCCCGGTGCCGATATGCGACTTGAACCACTGGCGGGAGCGGTCGGTGAGCGAGACGACGGCAAGGGAGGTGCCGAAAAGTCGGCTGGCCATCCGAGTGATGCGATCGTAGCCTTCACTTTCGGGTGTATCGATCAGACCGAGTTCTTCGAGGGCGTGCTGGCGAAGCTGTTCACGATCATCATCAAGTGCAATGCCGGTCGATGCGGTTGGCTGAAGGGTATTGATGGGATCTCCTCGAAGAGTACCTGCTCTTCACAATTCAGAAAAGAACGGGTTTAGAAGCAGTGTGGACGCTCAAGAGGTTCCCAACAATGACTCGGATGGGGCATGCCTATGTGAATCCCAGACGTGAGATAGGCGTATCGAACCCAGCACTGCCTAGCGTAGACGCTTTGGGTGAGCAGCACGCCTAACCAAGTACGCGCCCTATAGCAGCGGTACAAACGCGCTTCTTGTCACTCAATTTCCCTGCTTGCATCCCAGACAAACCCTTCCCGCTTGACGGCGGGCGGGTGGAGGAGCGGCAACACAGCCTGGAGTGGCTTCTTCGGAGGGGCTGGCGATGGCAGCTCCGCGGCCTTCCTGGGCACTGGCTGCTCCCTCTTACGTTCGATGAACTCGGACTGCTTCTTCCGTTTCTTCGCCAGCCGGAAGCGCACCGGCACGACCCGGTTCTCCTGCTTGATGTACGCACGGTGGCTATCGAGGCCAGCTATTTCGGACGCCATGACGAGCGGCTTGGTTGGCGATCTCCATCGCGTAGGACTTCTTTGATCTCAACAGCCCCATGTTGCGCGACTCCTTCAGCCGCTCGACCTCGATCTCGCCGATGGCTTCCGAAATCCATTTCGCCGCGCGGGGCTCGGAGGTCTTGAAGAATACCTTGGTCGCGGGCTGCGAGAGCATGGCTTCGGCATCCTGGCCGTATCGCTTTTCCAGCTGACTGCGGCCCTGAAAGCCCAACACGACCGGGTTCCCATACTTGCGGTTTCGGTCACGGCGGTATGGAGCTGAGGAAGTTTGTTGAGGCTTGCCAACTCGTCCAGAACGAACCAGACCGGCTGCGCGTCCGGGCAGTAACCCATCATGCGCAGGATGAACAGGTCCAGCCACACGGAATGCAGCGGCAAGAGCTTTTCACGGTAGCCGGAGCTGGAGGTCAGGAACACCCATCGCTTCCGGGTCGATATCCATGACGAGGTAGCGAACTTGGGGTCCTTGTGCTCGGCATACTGGGGCAGCAGCTCCAGACTGTCGGCCACCATATTCATGCTCGACAGAATTCCGGCCCGCTGCGCCGGAGCGCCAGGATCGAGGTAGGCTGCCAGAGGCGTTCCCTTGACCATGGCAGCGACCGCTTCCGGGTCGCTCATCCACCGCAACAGGTCGCGGACCTGCGGTTTTTGCGCAGCAGGTGGGCCAGAAACCGGCGGGGAGCGTCGGTGAAGAATGCCTTTTCGTACTCTTTCTCCGGTACCAACGCGGCGGCGATAGACGTTGCGATCTCGTCGTTTACGATCTCGTCGGGCAAGGACCAGTACGGAAACCGGGCGTCCAGCGGATTCAGAATCAGGTCGCCACGCTCGGGCGAGTAGAACTCACCCACGAAATCCATCGCCGGATCGTAGACGATGGCACTGTCGCCGCGCTCCCTTACCTGCCGCAGAATCTGCCGGATCGCCGACGATTTGCCGCTTCCGGTATCGCCCATGAGCAGGATGTGACTCGACTCTAGACGCTTGGAATCGCGTAGCTCCGGCCCCACGGAAGCAGCTTCGACCCTATGCTCTCGCCCTGTAACTTGAGGCGGATACCGGCGTCCCCTCGCCATCTCAGCCATTCCGGGCGGCTCAGCTCAGGCCCTTGGTCCTTCGTCCGTGCCGCTCTTCCTGCCGTCGCTGCGCCCACGAACTCAGTCCATAGCCCGTATGTGAGACGCTGCCCAGTCAACGGCTAACTATCGGTGGTTTGAAGTTCTCAAGCAAGGGAGGGGTGCAGGGGAAGGAGCGAGGTCGTTACGAAACTACTGTTCATAAGCATCCATGGATGAGACGATGTCCTCGCGGACGCGAGGACATCGGGTTTATGGGATTCATCCAAGGTGAAGGTCGCAATCAAGGAATGCTTTTTCCTGTGGTGCTGGACGATCTGGTCTCAGCAGATCATGTGTGCCGAGTCATCGATGCTTTCGTTGATCGTCTCAGTATGGACAAGCTTGGCTTTGACGAGCGGAGGCAGCTGACACCGGGCGTCCCGGTTACGACCCACGCGACTTGCTCAAGCTATACCTGTACGGCTATCTGAATCAGATACGTTCTTCGCGCCGGCTGGAGACGGAGTGCCGCCGCAACGTGGAACTGATGTGGTTGCTGGGACGGCTCTATCCGGATCACAAGTCGATCGCTGAGTTCCGGCGCGTGCATCGCGACGCGGTTACGGCGGCGGGAGCGGAGCTGGTCCAATTTACAAAGAGTTGCGGGCTTATCCGGGGCGAGTGGGTTGCCATAGACGGCAGCAAGTTCCGGGCCGTGTCGAGCATCGACACCGCACGGGAACGCTTCCAGTTGCAGCGTTATCTGGACGGCATGGAGAAAGCGGATCAAGAGCAGCAGATCGCTCTTGGTCCGGCTGCAGTAGAAGCGGCCTTGCAGAAGCTCAAGCGACACCCGGAGCCGGAGGTCGGCTTCATGCTGATGGGGCGGAATACACTTCCGGCCTACAAC
>JAABUZ0100010310.1_pt1 | contig 10418 bp, 6 predicted proteins | sample 5562091 | NCBI WGS metagenome assembly JAABUZ01 (sample SAMN12813069, study PRJNA571459) | rock metagenome | isolation source: Antarctica rocks | place: Antarctica: Victoria Land, Linnaeus Terrace sud | collected 2015-12-21 | reverse complement strand
CCTAACCCTAACCCTAACCCTAACCCTAACCCTAACCCTAACCCTAACCCTAACCCTAACCCTAACCCTAACCCTAACCCTAACCCTAACCCTAACCCTAAGATGATCAACAAAATAGTTGATTGCAAGCATCTGATTCAATTAGATATCATTTCAACTTTCAACAAACTGTGAATGCATTCTGATAGTGAAAACTACACTATCTTTATCATCGCTTTAGAAGCGTACAAATCAAAGATGCTATCTTTCAAACTTATCAATGATTCTGTCTCGTTTCAACAGTATATGAATGACGTTCTTTGAGACTTTCTAAATGACTTTTGTCAAGTCTATCTAGACGACATTCTGATCTACAGCAAAACTCAACGAGAATATCGACAACATATCAAGATGATATTAGATCGTCTACGAGAAGCTGATCTACAAGTAGATATTCGAAAGTGCGAATTCGACGTAGAAGAAACTGTCTTCTTAAAAGTCATAGTTTCAGAACAAGATCTTCGTATGAATTCTATCAAAGTGAAAGTCATAGTCAACTGAACTACGTCGATCAATCTAAAGGAAGTTCAGAGCTTCGTGAGATTTGTTAACTTCTATCGTCGTTTCATTAAGAACTTCTCGAAGCTAGTCAAATCATTCACTCAGCTGACTAGAAAAAACACGTCTTTTGTTTGAAATGAAGTCTGTGTTCAAGCTTTTGACGATCTAAAGAAACAGATCAGCTCGATCTCAGTTCTACGACACTTCGATTCAAAATGACAGACTATTCTGAAAATCGATGTCTTTGACTACGTCAAAGATAAAATACTATCTCAGTATGATGATGAGAATGTTCTTCACTCAGTAGCATTCTACAGCAAGAGCATGATTCTCGCTGAATGCAATTATCACATCTATGACAAGAAATTGCTAGTCATTATTCAATGTTTTGAACACTGAAGACTCGAGCTAGAATGCACAAAGCTGCTTATTCAGATGTTCATCGATCATCAGACTTTGAAGATCTTCATGAAAAACAAACAGTTAACTCGACGTCAAGTCAATTATCTAGACATTCTATTCGAGTTTAACTTTCAAATCATTTTTCGATCAGGCAAAATGAACACTAAAGTCGATGCTCTAATCAGAATGTTTCTGATCGACGTCTCTGAATCAACTCAGCGTATTGAAGATCGCTATCAGACTCTTCTGACATTCGATAGAATAGATATTCTAGCTATCGAATCTGAAGTTGATCTCTATCAGCGAGTAAAAAATGTCAACAAGACGAATGAGCTTTGCAATAAGTATAGACAAGCTATAAACGAAAACAAGCTCAAGCTACATAGCACTGAATTGAAGCACTGCAAGATCGTTGACGACGTTCTGTTCAGAAAAAGTCTACTGTGAGTTTCTGAGAATATGCATACGAAATTGCTAAAGAAAATTCATGATCAGTCTTTCATCTCTCATTCTGACAATCGAAGAACTACTGATCTAGTTCAACGTTTCTACTATTGATCAGATCATCAAGCAACGATTAGACGTTATATTTGAAACTGTCATGCCTGTCAACGAAGCAAGACATCTAGAAATAGCATCAATAAACTTCTTCATTCTCTATCGATTTCACAGAAACGCTGAAAAGATATAGCTATGAACTTCATCACTGAGCTACTTCTATCGAAAGATTATAACGTCATTTGCACAATCATATGTCGTCTCATCAAGAAACATCACTATGTTCTCTGTCATTAAAGAGACGAGAGCATCTCAGTCGAAGAAACGATTTGAATCATGCTATGAAACGTTTATCGACTTCATAATCTACTCAGTTTCATTGTTTTGAACAGAGATTCTCAGTTCATATCAACAATGTGACAAAGTCTTTGCAAGCGACTAAGAATCATGACTAGTCTATCAACAGTTTATCATTCTGAGATCAATGATCAATCAGAGCGAGTCAATCAAGACGTTGAACGCGAACTTAGAATCTACTGTAATTACTGTTATGAGTTTGCATAGAGCGAATCATATGAATGTATTCTAACTAGAAGTTCAAAGCTGAAGTAGAAAGAAGATGCAACACGACGTGAGTTTTACTCACGAAGACACGCTAGATCGCTAGCGTGTCAACAACAGCTCTACTCACAGCTCTATACTAGTCTATGTTAGACTAATCAGGCTAATCAGAGATAACAGAGATGCATGCTCGTAACAATTACATGCAGAACGACTGAGTGAAATGACTTTTCATGATGAAATTCAGCGAGAATTTCAATATCTTCTCAGTCATCTCAATGACTTCGTTCTACTTCAATAAGAGTTTTAATTCACGAATGAGTTTCGATTCAGATGCGACTGACTATGAAACAATTCGTGAACGTCTTGAAGCTAGAAAAGCAGATGATATTGTCATTTGAATGAAAGAGCTTCTTATCTTCGATCATCAGCAATTGAAAAAGACGAAGCAGATCATTGAAGCTCAGATCAATAAACATAGATGAGACGTCATCTATGAAGTAGATGATTGAGTTTGATTATTCTTCAGAAACATCAAAACAACAAGATCGTGCAAAGATTTGAAAGATAAACAGCTAAAACTCTATCAAATCACTGTCAAAGTTGAAATCTTCTATCATCTTCGTCTATCGAGAAGCATGAAGCAGCTGCATTCGATGTTCAGCTCAAAGCTATTACGTTCTTATTCTCAAGATTCATTATCAGAACAGCATTTGAAATCTTCTAGATCATTGACAATCGAGAATGATGATCATTGAGAGATAGATGATATTTTGAACTTTAGATGCTATCGAGATTGAATACAATACAAGATCAAATGAACGAGACTAGATTGAAACAATGAATGATACTATGTCGATAAAGAAGAATTCGAGAGCTCGAAAGAAGTTCTAGTCGAATTTCATAAGCTCTATTTAGACAAGTCACACTAAATTGAAAAACAGTGAAAATTTTTGCGTTTCATTTGTTCTATTCATGCGAACATGAATTTTCGAAGAGAAGAGTAATGTTACGAATGTGTCAAAGATCAAACTCTAATCAATTCACAGTGAACGCTAGCGAGTTCACTGCATATTGATTAGAACTAGTCAACGATTTAGTCGAGAGCTGATTTAGATCTGACTCAGGTTTGACTCAGATATGACTCAGCATCTTTTTTCTTTTCTAGCATCTTCTAATCAGCTTCTATTGTCTTCTAGACAAACACACTTCTTTGTGTTACGAGTAGTTAACAGATGTCTATGACAAACACATTTCTTTGTGTCGCAAACATCTTTTGAATAAACATCTTTCTTGTGTTTCAACACGTTTTCTTTGAGACTAGCGTCGAACCTAAGTAACTACTATATAAAGCGTGTTCTTCTTGTCTTTTGTACCTTCTTTCTTCTGTATTCTTAAAGTCTTAGTTATAGTTATCTTTATAGATCAAACATTCTAGTCACGCACGCACTCTGATTAGTTTCTAGACACGATCTCAACAATGATTTAAGTGAAATAATTAACATTACGCTTTAAACAATCAATCAACAAGAAATTTTTCATCAAAGAATATTCTTTCTTTTAATAGAAAGAATTGTAATAGTCAACAAAGTTATTCATTTCTTGCTTTAAAGTTTTATGAAAATATAAATAAGCATTTTCTGTCTTGAAAGAATTATCATAGTAATGATGCAACTTATATCATCAATCTGTAAAGATGAAAATGATACAGAAATCATTGACTCAATATTGATTCATTAAATTGTGAGTCTTTTTATTTATGATGAATCATGACTCAATATAGATGATCTTGATTCAATGAAAGAAATAACAATCATCATTCATGTTCATGCGTTGTATCAGACTCTGCTTTCATGCATTCAATCAATCTTTGTTCTTCTTATACTTAAATATGTCAAGAAGTTTCTTGAATCTAAAAGTAATGAAGACAACGACAAAATTTGCAGAAGAATGAATGATGAAAAAAGATTGATTGTTCAAGATTTATGCAATAATTTGAGTTATCATCACAAGAGACTGAGAATTCAACTTTATATAAATTGAAGAATTGAAAATGATGAACAAGAATGAAATGATAACATCATGTTGTCAAACTTGATTTTAAAGCTCTTGCATTATGCAAAAGATTTCAACTGAATTTTTGATTATACTTTAAGTAAACTGTTCAACAGCATGCTCATCATCAATCAAGAAATTATGAAGCAACTTCATTTAAGTGAAAGAATAATTAAATGAGATTTCAATGTATGAAAATGTTGCAAAAAGTGTAAATCTTTTGTAATGTCAAAGACTGAGTTAAATTAAAGATACTATCAATATAAAAGAATGATATTATTATTATTACTTAAGCTGATCATGATTAACTTAAGTGACTTAATAGAATCTAGATACAAGATAATACATCAGATAATATACAAGATGAAAGACAAAGAGTAAAAGAAAAGAACGAGAACTTAACTTTTATATACATGAATTGAGCAGAATCAAGACTAAACAATAGTTTTATTGACTTAAGATTGCAGAAGTTCATGCATATGACTGAGATGATTGAAACAGAATTCCTAAAACTAAATTAAAATGATGATGACTAGATTAATGACTTGATTCATTGAACTGCAAAACAGATTCAATGAATCAAGATTATTTAAAATATCGACGATTTATGTTTTAAACTGAGTTGATGATCTGACATCATGATATTTACTGAGCAGCTTTATGCAAATGAAGCAATTAAAACTGTGAGATGATGAGATTTCTTTGCGTAAAACTGCGTAGTGAAAGATAATAAGATAGCACTCTATTAATAATAGAATTAATTGCTAAGAAATGAATGTAAGAGCTGACAGAGTTTTCATCTTCTGTCAAGTCATTATCTTTATTCACTCATTAGCTTCTTTCGATCTAATCTTGCGAGCTAGTCTTGCAGACACGCATCGTTCATAGTCGATGAGATGCATTCTCACACAGAAATGACGTGAAAATGAGATCATTCTGAATGAATCAGATTAAGTCGTGAATCTATGTCTTTGAAGCGAGAATAGCGATGAATTCAAATGAAAATTGTGAGATAGTCTCGAGCGAGGGCAAACGGTATAAAAAAGCATAGTCAATCGTGAAATAGTCTCGAACGAGAGCAAACGATATATAAAAGAATAGTCAATCGTGAATAGCCTCGGGCGGGGACCAAACGATATAGAAAAACATAGCCATCAGACCGTGAATAGCTTCGGGCGGGGACCAAACGGTATAGAAAAACATAGTCATCAGACCGTGGATAGCCTCGGGCGGGGACCAAACGGTATAGAAAAACATAGCCATCAGACCGTGAATAGCCTCGGGCGGGGACCAAACGGTATAGAAAAACATAGCCATCAGACCGTGAATAGCCTCGAGCGAGAACCAAACGGTATATAAAAGTACAGCCACCTGAAATTCGTGAACAGGCCTCTGAAAGTCTGATCAGCTTCATATGGTACTGCTCCGTGTAGAAGCCAGGGGAGCTTCGAAGCTTCAGCCGAGGGAGATTGAAAGCTTCAGCCGGGGGAGCTCGAAAGCTTCAAAAAGGGGAGTTTGGAGGCTCCGATTCCCAAAGGGGAGTGTTGGAAATAGGGGAGTTGGTAACCTCCGCCTCATAGGGCTGGTAGGGCTGGGGCCCGCTAGTAGAGTTTTCACCTTCCACCTCCTAGATAGCCTCCTAACAGCAACAACAAAAATACCAATATGCCCCATATGACCTCGTATCTCAACAAATATCCCCATGAACCCTGAAGGTGCGGCCGGATCAATACTGTTCCGTGAGTCTCTGAGGTGCAAGCCTTCGCCCCACGACAGCGCATGTAAAGATTTTCGACGTTTTCAATCGAAAGATCAATCAGGAAACTATCTCAGAACACTGAATAAACACTTTTCGCTTTCTCTATGATACACTCAATCGACTAGCCTCTCACCTATATCACAAGCAGCTCTTGAATCTCAACCTCCGACTTCTTCACCAGCTCGCCGTCCATGACGCCCTGAACATACGCCTCGCCTATAAGCGTATACAACCGTGTCGCTCCAAGTCCCTCCACATCAATGTCGCCCATCGAGCGCAACAGGTACGGCGTTCTGCTCCCTAGAAGCACAAAAACCTCATCGCCCGCTTGCGCCGAAGATCCCATACCCATATATCCCGTATCGGTGTTGAAATACCGCCGCTGCAAGCCCACAGACCTGATAGTACGATCCGCCTCCGTAGCCATTGCGTGTTCCTCTGGCGAGGAGAAATCATTTATAGCCGGAGCGCGGTGACTACCTCTCATCGTCTTCTGCCGCCCGAGCCATCGCCGCCATGCTTGCACTGCGGTTTTGTCATGAAGCGTTGTGCGTCTGAACATTGTGTGCCCGTCAAGTCCCGCAGAGCTGTGGCTGCCTACGAAGAACGCGTCGCCGCACACGGTGCGCCAAACAGCGTCATACTCGGTTCCACCTGCGACATATGGCTGGTCAAGATCATCAGGGTTCGAGGGAAGTGGGAAGTGATCTATTTTGATCGCTGAGGCGCGGTTGACGAGGAATGGCATGAAGTACTTGAAATTATCATGATCAACGGTGCCGATACGCAATGCTGATAGTGTGAGAACACGCGTCCTAGTGAGGATGGAGGAGGAGGTGTAGCGGGTGGGAGAGGGAGGGGAGGGGCGGCTGGCGCAGGCGTCGAAGATGAAGGCGCGGTTGATGCGCTCGGAGGTCCCGACCTCATAACCCCTTTTGTTTATAGTCTCCCAATCGGGGGTCCAGCTGGGCATGTCGAGCTCAACTGCATCGGGGATCGATTTGTGCTTCTTCCGCAGGGCGTCCTGCATATATTTCTCGCTAGCAGACGCTGTCAGTGGAAGGACTTTGTAGTATGTGGCACCCTCCTTGATTTTCTGGAGATCTCCCATCATTTTTTGATAGTTTCTCTCAGTGCGGAAGGTAAGGATGGCGAGCGAGCCCGAAACCTCCATGGATCTTAACGCTACCTCCTGGTAGAGCTCAGATGTACGCATTTTGTAATTAGGGGCTATTGCTCTACTGTTACCCCAGTCTGTGACAAGACCTAAAAGGCCATAGACTTTGTCCCGAGCATCTGTGGCATCTTTCGAGTAATAAAGACGAAGAAGGGTCAGTAAAGTGATACTCTCCTTTCTCCGCCAGAGATTCCCGCTCTCGACAATTGCTAGCATCTTGCGGCAGAAGTCCTCCATAGGCAAAGAATTACGATCTCCTGGAGGCAAAACACCTACACAGCATGATGACTTGTGACGCTCCAGATTGGAGGATGCGAGGGCGTACATACGGAGGGGTGCTGTGAACCGGCCGAATACGACAGTGACTTTTGAAGGGAGGGTAACCTCTTGAATCACCCAGATTCGATTCCACTATTAAAAGCGATATATCAGGTTCTTTCTCTTCATGGAAAAAAGCGCAATTATGAATTCAGTATTTACCTACCCATGGCTGGGCGACCAAGCTACTGAACGCTTTCATGCATTGCTCACGCAATTTCATACTCCTCAATAGCGGTATGTCCGCTAAATGCACATCACCCGCCAGCAAGCGCATCAGGCAGAATCCCAGCATTAGCGGGTTTGCAGAGCGTGCGTCCGGCTTTTCTGGATACGTATCGCCATAGGCCGCTGCAAAAGCTAGAACTGAGTTGATGCTTGATATGTCGGCTTCATCGCCACCCCAATCGAAACAGCTAGCATCCCAATGTTCGTCTCCGGGGATGGGCTGCGTATCATCCCCTAGCCAGACAATTACCTCCTTCGGATTTTCAAAGATGACGCGCATCATTTCAACTTGATGCGTGCGCTCGGCGGGGTCGAATTGGTTGATGGAGAGAGCGTCAATCCAGACTGGAGTCTTGGTATTGATAGTACGAAGGCGTTGAAGGGCCTTTTTTAGATTTCGCGTGATAGCAAGGCGCTGCCCGTTGAGAGTGATCGGAACAGTGTCGTTCTGGTTTCCCCATGTGTATGACAATGCTTGGTACACTGGGCGAGTATTGAGCGAAACAGCCGACATTTCACAGCACACATCGTACTCTGGATCAATATCGGGAGATAATTTTACTAGTCGAATCTCCCGTTTAGCTTTGTCTAGCGAGCTGTAGATCTTCTCAAGTTCCTTCCCCTGTTCCGCAGTCTGAGTCTCTAGAACCAGCTTCGAAGATCCTCCACCAGGCTGGGAAATCGCCGTCACGTTGAACGGCGTCGCTTTTGACGTCTCGCCACGCCCGGCTCGTACTTGTCCTCTTGTTGCTAGGACGGCGGCTGCTTCTTTGCGTTTGCCCTCAATGATCCTCTCTACTGTTTGTGGGGGCAAGGTCTTCAAGCGTTCCAACGTCTCTGGGGGGAAGGGAGGCAGGCCTGGAATATCTTCCTCTCGTGCCACGACGGGATCTGGCGCTGTTTGGGCCGGTGTTGCCGCTGGCACTGGCGCTGGAGAAGCAATACTGCTCCGAATGGGCTCTTTGCTTGACTGCACATTGGTCAAAATCATCTTTGTGCAATTATCGATGCGCTCAATGGCCTCTGCGAGGTCTTTCAAGTTGGGCTGCTCAATGACCTTATCTAGCAAGAGGAGAACACTATTGGAGAAGTCCTTGAATACGTGATAAGGAACAGCCTTAGCGGTGGCAGCATCTCCCTCCTCACCAGACCTTTCGCTGTACTTCTGGAGCTCTTGAATTTCTTTCTTGAGATTGTTGGCGTGGGCTGCAACCGCCACTGAAGACTGGCCCACTGAGGGCCAAGCAGCTGTACTGTTCTCGGCCATTTTTGTACCTCTTTTTTGGCTCGGAAGTAAATGAATCAGAAGGATAAATCACGCTTATGAACATTTTTCGAAGAAACTAGGAAAGCATATGCACTGGCTTGACAGGTCCCACTAATTTGCCAGTTCGTATCGAGAAGTTTGAACATTATGTATACGGCGTTTATAAGCTTCAAGAAATTCGAGGCCATGGATACGAACGGGAGGTAGAAAAGACAACCTCTAAAACCGCCCCCATTCTTCAAGTAACATTGTAAATCAAACCGGAATTTGCCGAGCTCGCGGCATTTTGAACCCATGTTCCTAACCCATTCGGGCTATCCGACCAGCAGTTCGCGTGCTCCCTATATAGGAACATTGTAAATTAGGGCAAATGTAAATCGAACACCCAGGTTCGCAGATAGAGATTCGTAATGATTTATTATCTCATGTAGAAAGAATCTGTGACGTTGGAACAAACCCCTGCACTCGACTGTTGAGTCACTCACCGAGAGCTAATACAGTAGCTAGCTACGAGCGCTTGTAGCTTTTGGTGACAGCCAATTGCTCAAAAGGTATGATTTGCTCAAAAGGTATAATGCGCAATACATGTTAACTTGACAGTTTCAAATATATATTTTATTTCTTCATTAAATGCATGCAATCTATGGCTATGAAAACGCTGTGTATATACTAAATTACAGGTTGGCAAGCAGGTAGAAAGCCATGTAGGAAGCCATGTAGAAAACCATGTAGAAAAGCACTGTTTGACGCGTATTATGCGCTCGACCAACGTGTATTTTGAAGCATGTAGGGAGTTTGGTAGGGAGCCATGGAGAATGTTTTGTAGAGAGTCATGAAGGATGTTTGAAGGGAGTCATGAAGGAGAGAACCATGGAGAGTGTTTGATAGAAAGTCATGAAGGGTATTTGAAGAAAACCATGAAGGGAGCCATGGGGGGAGCCATAGAGGGAGCCATGGAGAGTGTTTGGTAGAAAGCTTTGATAGAGAGTTTGGTAGAGAGTTTGGTAGAGAGTTTGGTATCGAGCCATGAAGAATGCTTTCTATTGAGCTAATTAGCATGTGCTAGGGAGCATATATGAAGCATACTATGAAGTAGATCATGAAGCGAATGATGCGTATTCAAACGCGTCACATGAAGCATGTTTTGAAGCATGTTTTGAAGCGAGTAGGCTGGTGAGTAGACGAACGAGTAGGTAGCTGAGTTGGTAGCTGAACATGTAGGTAGGCGAGTAGGATGGTGAGCACGTAGAGTTGTGAGTAGGGTGGTGAGCACGTAGAATGGTGAGTAGGGTGGTGAGCATGTAGAGTGGTGAAAATTTCGTCGAAGCTTAGACAAGATTTCAAGATTTAGGCAAATTTTCAAGCAGAATTCGCTCTAAGGTTCTAATGTGACTTCTTACCAGCCCGAAGCCAGCCCGAAGCCAGCTCGAAGCCAGCTCGAAGCCACATTAGCAGACCTAGCAAGTCAATATTGACGGGCCGAATCCTGTTACGAGCGTACCAAGGCTGTACAAGGCTGAAGCCCTAATCAATTCGCAGTGAACGCTAGCGAGTTCCCTGCGTAATGATTAGGGCTAACCAGCGAGCTAGCCAGGTTTGGCCCAGATATGGCC
>JAABUZ0100010309.1_pt1 | contig 10420 bp, 7 predicted proteins | sample 5562091 | NCBI WGS metagenome assembly JAABUZ01 (sample SAMN12813069, study PRJNA571459) | rock metagenome | isolation source: Antarctica rocks | place: Antarctica: Victoria Land, Linnaeus Terrace sud | collected 2015-12-21 | reverse complement strand
TACACTCGGGGCAGGGGTGGCGGACATCTGCGGTCTCCTTCGGCTTGATGGGTTGCTTAACACTCTCATCTTGCCGTGTGCGGCCCTTGCCCGCCACCCCCTCCAACCTAGATGAAACACACCCGTATCAATCAAAGGCGACGAGGATAGGACAGATAACCCCCTTCAGCCCGGGCAATGCCGCCTATAAGCTTGGTCGCGGGCGGAGTGGGGTGGCCCCGGAGAAGGTCCGGGCAGCGCGTAGAGTCGGAGTGTAGCAGAGAAGAGAGGACCTATTTCATGGCACGTACATCGGACAGTCAAGGCCGCGTCGGACGCGGCGAACGGGTCGTGGTCGACGACATGACGAGAGCTCCCGCCGAGGTCGTCAGTCCCGACGCACGAGGCTTCGCACCCACAACGTCCAGCGTCTCACAGGTGATGAATATCCCGACCGACCGGGTGCGCTGGGGCCCAATCTGGGCCGGCCTGCTCGCCGCGTTCTTCTCGTTGTTGGTGCTGAGCTTCCTTGGGCTTGCCATCGGAGCGTCGACAGTCAACGCGGGGCAGGCGGTCCAGGGAGGCGGGACCCAGAACGCCGGGCAGTATTCCGCTATCTGGGCCGGGATCACCGTGATCCTGTCGTTCCTCGTCGGCGGCTACTTCGCCGGGCGGACAGCGGCGGTCCACGAGCGTGGCTGGGCCGGCATCAATGGCGGGCTCGTTTTCCTGTTGGCGCTGCCCATCCTGCTCTGGCTGGCCAGCCAGGGGCTCGGGGCCATCATCGGCAATGCGAGCAACATCGCCGGCGGTTTGGGCATCAACCTGGGCCAGGTCACCAACTCGGCGAGCGGTGCGGCCCGGAACATCACGCCGCAGCAGGCGCAGCAGGCCGCCGATACGGCCAAGACGACGGCGTGGGGCACGGTGATCGGGCTACTCCTAGGTTATGGCGCGGCCGTGCTAGGCGGCATCCTGGGGGCGCGCACCAACCCATCGCGCGACGAGATGCGCGGGTCGGTGCGCTAAAGGCCACGGACAGGTGGTTTGGACATGATTCAAGTGGCGCCGCCGCTGGCCTTGACCACGCTCAGCGTGTGATTGCTCGTCGTCGATGAGTCGCTCGTCTGACCCGTCCCTATAGTGGTGGCCACGATAGCCGCCTCGCCGTCTCCCTACACGCGTAGGGAGACGGCGAGGCGGCTATCGTCAATCGCCGATCAACAGGCCAGGGCCGCTCAATCGACCTTTGAGAGGCTACGCAGGAGCTATGAGTTATGAGTGCGCCGGTGCGACTCTACGGCCCGGCACGATGCAGACCGCGGGGAGAGAGACGCCGTCCGACCGCGACATCGTTTGCCGTGGCCGGCGCGAGCGTGTGGCTCTGGCGCGCGGCGTAGACCGTGTCGCGGCAGGCCGTGCTCGATGCAGCGCCGCCGCGCTCACACACAGATCGCCGTCTCGCTGCTCGTCGATCTTCGCGACCTCCCGGCCGCCGTTATCTTGACCGCGCGTCTCGATCTCCCATGTGAGACAGCCAGCGTGGGACAATTCGGACAAGGGCACTGTCCTCATCGATGCCAAGGTGAGGATCCCTACCGGCCGACGGCCGCGCGGCGGTTTCACGCGCGTGCGCCACGTCGACCAGGCTCGTCAGCACGAACGCGCGTCCCCCTGTATCGCCCAATCCCTCGTAGAGCGTTAGGCTCTTCCTACGCGGCGTCCAGCACTGCTATCGCTCCCTGTTATCGCTATCCGTTCGCATCGTCCCCCGGACCTGCCGCGACCTGAGCGACAAGGTGCTCCATGGGCAGCTCCTGACTGGCGGCCCAGGCCTCGTCGAAGGGCACGTCGCCCAGGGCGGCGCGCGCCGCCGCCAGCGCGCCCTCGACCTCGCGCCGGTCCGCCGGCCGCATCGGCGTGCCCATCTCCCCGCGCATGCACGCCGCCACGCCCAGCAGGCGGGTGCCCTCCCGCGCCTTGCCCTGCCTCACCGCCAGCGCGCCGAGCGCATCCAGGGCTGCGGCCACGACCAGGCGCGGACCCGCGGGCGCGGCCAGGGCGAGCGCCTCGGTCAGGTCCGCCCGCGCGGCCTCCCCCTCGCCGCGCGCCCCGCGGACGCGGCCCCGCGTGACCAGCGCCTCGGCCAGACTCGGGCCGGCCTGCATGTCTTGGAAGAGGGCCGCGGCCTCCTCCGCCTGACTTGCCGCCAGCGCCAGATCGCCGTCCAGGTAGGCCGCCAGCGCCAGGTTATTGAGCGCGAAGCCGATGGCCCGCGGATGGCCCAACCCCCGGAACAAGGTGAGGCTCTCCCCGGCGTACGCCCGCACCCGCCCCGCATCGCCCTGGTCGCGGGCCACATCGGCCAGGCTCAGCAGGGCGACCCCGACCCCTTCCACGTCCCCCGCCTCCCGGGCCAGTCGCAGGCACTCCTCGCACAGCGCGGTCGCCCGCGCGTAGGCGCCCTGCTCCGTTAGCGCCAGCGCCAGGCAGGTATAGCGGTAGGCGAAGGAGATCAAGGGGCCGAGGTTATCGCGCATGCCGTGCTCGCGCCCCCCCCGGCCGGCGATACTGGGCCAGGCCTTCTTCGAGGAGGGCGGTAGCCCGCACGTAGTCCCCGCGGGCGCGGGTCTCCATGCCGGCGTTGATCAGCCCCGCGGCCAGGTGCTCGTCCTGCCCCAGGGTGCGACGGAGCGCCTCGCTTTGGGCAAACAAGGCCGTTGCCTCGGTGAAATCGTGCGCATCCTCGGCGAGCCCCGCCGCCGCTTCGAGGGCGGTCGCCCGCGCCTCCGGGGCCGCGGCGTCGTCCGGGATGGGCGCCAGCGCCAGGAAGGCGGCTAGCCACCGCCGGCCCTCCCGCTGATGGCCAGCCCGCAGCCAGAACTTCCCGAGCCCCCCAGCTACCCGCAGGCCGAGCGTGCTCAGGCCGCGATCCAGCGCCCACCGCAGGGCCGCGCGCAGGTTGTCCCCTTCGTGCCCCAGCCGCGCCAGCCAGACCGCCTGCTCCGGCCCCTGCAGCGCTGGCGCCGCCCGCTCGGCCAGCGTCGCGCACCAGGCCAGATGCCGTCCCCGTACCCCCTCCGTCTCGCCCGCGCGCTCCAGTTGCTGCGCGCCGTACTGCCGCACCGTCTCCAGCAGCCCGTAACGCGGCTCCCCCCCCGCGTCGTAGACGTAGACCAAAGAGCGATCCAGCAGCTCGTCGAGCAGTTCCAGCACCGCCTCCCCCGTCACCTCGCCACCGGCGCAGATCGCCTCGGCCGCCGCCAGCTCCCAGCCGCCGGCGAACACCGCCAACCGCCGCAGCAGCGTCCGCTCGGCCCCTTCAAGCAGGCTGTAGCTCCAGTCCAGCGTCGCCTGCAAGGCCTGGCGCCGGTCGGCGGCGCGCCCGCCCCGGCGCAACAGCCGGAATCGGTCGTCGAGGCGGGCGCGCACCTCGTCCACCGAGAGCACGTGGAGGCGCGCGGCGGCTAGCTCGATGGCCAGCGGCAGCCCGTCCAGCCGGCGGCAAATCTCCACCACTGAGGCCGCGTTGCCCGCGTCCAGGGCGAAGCCGGGGCGCACGGCGCGCGCCCGCTCCACGAACAGCCGCACGGCGTCGGCTTGCTCCAGCCGGCGCAGGTCCGCCGGCGTCGGCGCGCCGTCCACGGGCGGCGGCGACGCGAGCGTGGCCACCGGCCAGACCGTCTCCTCGGCGAGTCCCAGCGGGCGTTGGCTGGTGGCGAGGATGCGCAGGTGGGGGCACGCCCCTAGCAGCCGCGCCACCAGGGCGGCGCAGGCCGCCGTCAGGTGCTCACAGTTGTCCAGCGCCAGCAGCGGGCGCCGGGCCTGCAGGTGCGCGACCAGCGTGTCCGACGCCTCCTGGCCTGGCTGCTCGCGCAGGCCCAGGGAGGCCAACATCGCCGCCGCTACCGCCGTCGGGTCGGGAGACGGGTCGGCCGGCAAGGGAGCCAGTTCGACCAGCCAGACCCCGTCGTCATACCTGTCGCGCACGGTCTCCGCGACCGTCAGAGCCAGGCGCGTCTTGCCGCTGCCGGCCACGCCGCTCAGTGTGACCAGGCGGGCGCCGGCGGGCGCTGCCGGGTCCAGCGCCCGCGCGAGGGCCGCCAGGTCCGCCTCGCGGCCGACGAAGCTGCTGCGGTCCGGGGGTAGATTGGTCGGCGGACGCGTCGATTGGCGCGCAGCGGCGGGCTCCGGCGTCGGCGCCGGGTCCGGCACGGCCAGCAGGACCGCGGCCGGGGGCTCCGCTGGCGGGATCGCCGCGGATAGGGCAGGCGATGCCGGTGCTCGCTCGACGGCGCCCAGGGCGGTGAGCGCCGCGCGCTGGGCCTCCGTCACCCCGCTCAGGCCGGTGATGTCCATGCGCTCGTAGGGGCGGTCGGGGCGCAGCGCGCGCAGGAGGACGCCGCTCGTCGTATCCCACAGCTTGACCGTCCCGTCGAGGCCGCCGCTGGCCGCCAGCCGCCCATCCTCGCTCAGCGCGACGGCCTGGACAAGGGCTGTATGCCCTTGCAGGGTAGCCAGCGACTGGCCGTTCCTCGCGTCCCACAGCCGGATCGTCCCGTCATAGCCGCCGCTGACCCCGAGCGCGCCGTTTTCGCTCAGCGCCACGCTTGCCACTCCACCCTCGTGCCCGCGCACGGTCCCCAGCGCCCGGCCGTCGGGGACGCCCCACAGCCGGACCATCCCGTCGATGCCGCCGCTCGCGACGAATCGCCCATCCCCCGAGATCGCCACGCCCATCACCGGGCCGGCGTGCCCCTCCAGCGCGGCCAGCAAGCGCCGGCTTCCCGTGTCCCACAGCCGGACCGTCCCATCCTGCCCGGCGCTGGCCGCCAGCGCCCCATCCTCACTCAGCGCCACGCGGTAGACCATGCCGGCGTGCCCCCGCAACGTCGCCAGCGGCCGGCTGCGCGCGGCGTCCCACAGCGTGACCGCGCCATCCTCGCTGCCGCTGACCACCAGCGCGCCATCTCCGCTCGTCGCCACGCCATAGACACCGCTGCCGTGCCCCCGCAGCGTCGTCGACGCTCGACCGCCTGTGGCATCCCACAACCGCACCGTCCCGTCGTGGCCCCCGCTGATCAGCAGGCGCCCGCCCGCCGAGAGCGCCACGCCGTAGATCATGCCGACATGCCCGCGCATGGTCGCCAGGGGCCGTCCGCTGGCGGCGTCCCACAGCCGCACTGTCCCGTCGTGGCCTCCGCTGGCGAGCAAGCGCCCGTCCGCCGAGAGCGCCACGCCGTAGACCCCGCCCGTATGCCCGCGCAGCGTGGCCGGGGCTCCATCGCCTGCCACGTCCCAGAGTGCGACCGCTCCGTCCTCCCCGCCGCTGGCCAGCGCCCGCCCGTCGCCGCTCAACGCCACGCTCATCACCGAGCCGGCGTGCGCCTGCGTCGCCAGCAGCAGCACGCGGTCCGCCGCCCGCCAGAGGTAGACCGCGCCCGTCGCCGTCCCGGCCGCCAGGGACCCGCCCTCCGCGTCGAGCGCGACCGCCGTGGGGAAACTGAACGCGTCGGGCAGCGCCGCCTCGGCGAGGTGGGCGCCGGTCAGGCTGGCGCCCTGCGCCTCCGCCCCTTGCAGGTAGGCTTGTCGGAGGGCCAGGCGGGAGAGGTCCAGCCCGCGCAGGTCGCCGCGCAGCAGCCGCAGCAGGTTGACCGCGTTGCCCGGCCCGTAGCCCTGCTCCCCCGCTGGGCGCCCGCGCCACCCCGCCAGCAGGTCCAGCAGCCGCTGCTCCACCGCCTCCGCGCGGCCGCACCGCGCGGCCAGCAACTCCAGCAGCGGCCGCGCGATGAGGCGCTCCTGGCTGCGCCGCGCGTAATCGCGGGCCGTCGCCTTGAGCACGGGCTGGCGGAGGAGCAGTGCCGGCGCGCCGGCCGCGACCTCGTCCGCGAGGGCCTCGACGAGGCGGGCGGTGGCGTACTCGAGTACCACCGGCTGCAGGCTGAACACGCCGCCCGCGCCCCACTCCAGCAGTGAGCGTCGCCGCAGCGCCTCCACCGCCTCCACCGCCGCGGCCCGCGACACCCCCGGCCCCAGGTTGTCCACCAGCGCGGCGAACCCCACCGGTTCGCGCTCCACCGCCAGCCAGCCCAGGATCGCCTGCTCCGGCGCCGAGAGGCGTCCCACCTGCTCGTCGAGCAACTGCCGGACGCCCCCATAGACGGCCGTCTCCTGCGCAAGGAAGGCCGCGATGTCGCCGCCGAAGACCGCGCCGATGGTTTCCCCCACCACGCGCAGCGCCAGCGGGTTGCCCCCGTAGCGCGCCACAAGCGCGCGCCACGCCGCCTCGTCGCCCGCCAAACCCCGGCCGCCCAGCAGCGCCCGCGCGGCGTCCACGTCCAGACCCCCCAGGCGCAGCGCGCGCACCGCCCCCTCGCCCGCCGCGTCGCCCGGACCCGCCGGCAGCGGCTGCTCACGGCTGGTCAGCAGCAGGCAGCCCCCGTGCGCCCCCTCGGCCAGCCGCTTCAGGATCGCTCCATAGCCCTCGTAGCCTGCCCGGTAGCGCACCTCCGGCGCGCCCGGTTCCAGGATGGCCTCCAGGTTGTCCAGCACCAGCAACGCCGGCCGCTCGCGCAACAACTCTAGCAGCCCTCGCACGCGGGCCTCAAGCGCGTCGGGGACGGTGGCCTAGCCGGCGGAGAGGGCGGCGATGGCTCCGGCCAGCCACTCCTCGGGCGGCGTCGCGTCGCGCAGGCTGCGCCAGTAGACGACGGCGAACGCGGGCGCCAGGTCACGGGCCAGGCGGGCCGCCAGGGTGGTCTTGCCGATGCCGCCCGGACCAAGCACCTGCGCCACGCGGCAGTCCTCCTCCCGCACCCAGCGGGCCAGCGTGGCCAGCTCCGCGGCGCGCCCCCGCACTAACGGAGCCGCCGGCGCCTCCCCCCAGTCGTACCACCCCCACGTGGGTGGGGGGGTGAGCGCGGCAGACACGGGCGTGGGCGCGGCAGACACGGGCTCCGCGAGGATAGTGGGGGTGGTAGTGAGGCGCGTCAGCGCGGCAAACCAGGCCGCGCCGCGTGCCGCGGCCTCCTCCTCCTCGCGCCCCGTCGCGAGCGCGCCGCGCTCCAGGTAGAGGGCCACAAGCGGCTCCAGGCGCTCGGCGGCGGGGTAGGAGAGGCCAGCCTCCCACGCTCCAATGGTCTTCTCGCTCACACCCAGCAGGGCGCCCAGCTCGCGCTGCGTCAGGCCGGCGCGCTTGCGCAGGGCCAGCGCCCGGTCGGCGAAGCCGTAGTCTCGTCCCTGGTCGACAGTGCTGGCGGGCATACCTACCGCTTCCCCCTCGGTGCTCACATGTGGCCCGTTGCCCCAAGGACGGGCGGGACGCCCGCGCCCCCAGAAATGCCTCCACCATCGTCGTGCAAGCGAGAATCCGGTAGCGCGCGGAAGGTCTGGGACGACTGGGAGCGCGGGCGGCTCGCCCGCCCAGACCCAGCGGCAGCCTCGTGAGCGTGCCAGCGACCGTCGTGGACGCGATCGGTGCGGGCGGGCCGTTCGCGCTCCCACTGCCCTGTCCCGCTCTGGCATGAGAAGGGGAGGCGACCGGAAGCTCAAATCGGAGGCGACCGGAAGCGCGAAAGGGAGGCGAACCCTACTGACGCGGCGCCGGCCGTCCCCTAGAGTGAAAGGAGGGCGGGGCGTCACGGGCGCGGCGCTCACCCGCTGCCGCGGGCCTATGCGCGCCGGGACCCGTGGTCAGCGGGCGGCCGAGACGCGACGTCAAGAGGAGAGGAGTGATTGCAGGATGACGCGGATGACACCGATCATGTGCGATGCGACGACGACGGGGAGGGCCGCGCGGTTGCCCCGCGCGGTGGCCTTCTGGGCGCTCGGCGCGACCTTGCTGGCCTTCATGTGCGCCTCGAGCGCGCCCTCTCCGCTTTACGTCGTCTACCAGGCGCGCTGGGGCTTCTCGGCGGCCACGCTGACCGCCGTGTTCGCCGTCTACGCCCTCGCGTCGCTGATCGCCCTCGTGACCGTGGGCGGCCTGTCCGACTACGTCGGCCGCCGGCCCGTGCTGGCCGCGGCTATCGCCGCCGAGGCGCTGAGCATGGGCTTGTTCATCGGGGCCAGCAGTGTCGGCTGGCTGCTGGCCGCACGCGTCGTGCAGGGCCTCGCGACCGGCACCGCGACCGGGGCGCTCAGCGCCAGCTTGCTCGACCTGCGGCCAGCGGGACGCCCCCTCCTGGGCATGCTGGTCGACAGCGCCGCGCCGAACGCCGGCCTGGCCGTGGGGGCGCTCGGGTCCGGCCTGCTTGCGCAAGATGCCCCCACGCCGACGACCTTGGTCTTCGCCCCGCTGCTCGCGACCTTCATCGCCGCGCTGCTCGGCGTCGCGCTCGTGCCCGAGACGGCCGCGCGCCGCCCGGGGGCGCTCGCGTCGTTGCGGCCCCGCGTGGGCGTGCCGCGCCACCTCCGCCGCGCGTTCCTCGCCGTCGTCCCCTGTCTCGTCGCGACGTCGGCGCTGAGCGGGTTGTATCTCTCGCTCGGGCCGTCGCTCGCCGCCACGGCCCTGCGCGTCCAGAGCCACCTCGCGGGCGGGCTGCTCATCTCCGCGCTGGCGGGGATGGGGGTAGCCGGGTCGGTGGCGCTGCGGGACGCGTCGCCGCGCCGCGCAATGGTCGTCGGGTCAGCGGCCCTCGCCGCGGGCGTCGCGGCGACGCTGCTCGCCCTGGCTGCGGCCTCCGTGCCGCTGTTCTTCCTCGGCGCCGCGATCGCGGGCTTCGGCTACGGCGCGGCGTTCCTGGGCGCGTTCCAAGCGGTGAGCCTGCTGGCGGAGCCCGGCGAGCGGGTCCGCCTGCTCACGGCTGTGTATGTGGTCAGCTACCTGGCGTTCAGCCTGCCGGCCATTGCCGCCGGGGTGGTCACCTCCTCGCTCGGGCTGCGCCAGACGGCCACCGGCTACGGCGTCGCGGTAATCCTGCTCGCCGTGGCGGCGGCGCTCGGGCTCGCCGCGCAGCGGCGTCGCGAGACGAGGCGCTAGGCCGTCGGGCTCCCCCGAGCAGGCTCCCACCACTGGAGCGCGCCTGGGCGGAGCGGCAGAAACGCGGAGACGCGACGCCTGTCCCGATCGCGACGGCAATAAGAAGCGACCGGAAGCGCACAGGAAGCGCGCCGCTGGAAATTAGGAAGCGGCCGGAAGTGCAAAGAGGAAGCGATCCCCACTGACGCGGCGCCCGCCGTCCCCTAGAGTGAAAGGAGGGAGGCGCCATGAGCGCGGTGGCGGCTCCCTCACGGCAGAACGAGCGTTCTGTCTCGACAACCGGCGTTCTGTCTCGACGATGAACTCCTCAAGCGTAACCTCGAGTTTGTACGGACGGGCGCGGACGTCAGGCGGAACGTTCCGCCCATTCCGTTCATACCGCGCCAGCACGCGTTCGTCATCACCTGCATCGACCCGCGCACCGACCCGGCCGCCTTTCTCGGCCTTGAACTCGGCGATGCGATCGTCCTGCGTACCGTCGGCGGCAGGATGACCCCTGGCGTCATCCAGGATGTGGCGTACATCAGCTATCTCGTCGACCACAAGGCCCCGGACGGCCCCTACTTCGAGGTGGCCATCATTCACCACACTGATTGCGGATCAGGTTTCCTGGCCGACGATGCGTTGCGGCACGGGTTCGCCGAACGCGCCGGCTACGACGACGAAGCCTTGGCGGCTCTTCCCGTGCTCGGACCCGCGCGGACAGTGCGAGCGGATGTCGAGCGGCTGCTCTCGGACCCGCGCGATGTTTCATGACGCCTTGCCCGATGTGTCCTTCCGGGTCGAGGAACTGATCGCGGAAGGCTAGACCGTAGCCGCCCGTGTCACCTGGACCAGGACGCACCGCGGGAGCTTCCTGGGGATAGCCCCAACCGGTCGGGCCGTTCGCCAGAAGCAGATGCACTTCATGCACTTCAGGGACGGCCAGATGGTCGAACACCTGGCGGTGCGCGATGACCTGGGCCTGAGGCAACAGCTCGGCGCTCTAGCAGCGCCAGCAGGCAAGCCATAGGGGCAGATGCGCTCTATGCGCTAATCCAGATCTATGCACGCGCGCGACGACCTGGGCTCCGCGATTCCTGCCCAGGAAGACCGTCGCAAGGCTGGCGGCTAGCGCCACCAGGCGGATGGGCTACGACAGGCAACCGTGACAAGGCAGGATCAGCCCCGCGCAACATAGCGACGAAGGAAAGGGAGGAGGATGTATGACAGACCTGGATCAGTTGGCCGAGCAGGCGCTGTCGGGGACCCCATCGACGGCGGCCAAGAAGGCGTACGAGTTGCGCGCGGGGGCGGACGGGGATGTCCTCGCCACCGTGGCCTGGCAGCGCGGTACGCTGGCTGTCGCTGATCACGAAAACTTTCCAGGCAACGCACTGTTTTGATCACATCGCCTTTCCACAACGTCTATGACGATTTAGACGTTAAAGCCCTCCTACGCATTGCAAGAGATAAGCATGG
>JAABUZ0100010307.1_pt1 | contig 10421 bp, 9 predicted proteins | sample 5562091 | NCBI WGS metagenome assembly JAABUZ01 (sample SAMN12813069, study PRJNA571459) | rock metagenome | isolation source: Antarctica rocks | place: Antarctica: Victoria Land, Linnaeus Terrace sud | collected 2015-12-21 | reverse complement strand
CGACATGGCCGACGCCGTGTCGGAGGGGATCAAGGACAGCATCGACGCCCACATCGCGAAGCACGGGATCGACGCCCCCGTCGAGGAGCGCTACACCCCCGTATGGGAGCCCGAGCACGAGCCTGCCTCGCTGGACCTGGAGGCGGCCGGCGTCACCAGCATCGTGTGGGCGATCGGCTTCCGGCCCGACTACGGCTGGGTCGGCGCCTCGGTCTTCGACGGCCGCGGCCGGCCGGTGCACCGGCGGGGCGTCACGGCCGACCCCGGTGTCTACTTCGTCGGCCTGCCCTGGCGCTGGACCTGGGGCTCCGCGCGCTTCTCCGGCGTGGCCCGTTACGCCGAGCACCTCGTCGACGTCATCAAGAGCCGCTGCCAGGCGTCGCACGCGCGCACCGAGCGCGAGCTGAACGCGCTGGCCTACGGCGCCTGAGCGTCAGGCCTGGGCGCCAGGCATGGGCGTCAGGCCTGGGCGTCAGGCCTGGGCGGGTGTCGCCGCCTCACCCGTGGCGCCACGGCCGCGACCGCGGCCACCGCGGCTGCGCGAGCGGGACCGGCTGCTGCCCTCCGGCTCCGCGGAGGCACCCGGGGTGGCGGCGCGGGCGTCGTCCTGGCCGGAGCCGACGTCCCCCTCGCCCCCGACCGCCGCCAGCGCCGCGCCGGAGCCCCGCGTGCGGGTGCGGGTGCGCGGCCGGCCCGCCGGCCGGTCGGCTGCCGCGGGCGCCCCGCCCTGATCCGCCCGGTCACCGCGGCGCCCGCCGTCCCGACCACCCTCGCGACCAGCGTCCCGCGACGGGGCCGCGCCGCGGGCCCTGCGACCGGTCTCCCCGAGGTCCTCGACCGTCTCGGCGCCGAGCCCGGCCCGGGTGCGCTGACCGCGCGGCAGGGTGCCCTTGGTGCCGGCCGGGATGTGCAGCTCCTCGAACAGGTGCTGCGAGGTGGAATAGGTCTCCGGCAGCTCGGGGAACGGCAGGTCGAGCGCGCGGTTGATCATCGCCCAGCGGGCCTGCTCGTCCCAGTCCACGAAGGTCACGGCGACGCCCTTGGCCCCCGCGCGGCCGGTGCGCCCGATGCGGTGCAGATAGACCTTCTCGTCCTCGGGGCACTGGTAGTTGATCACGTGCGTGACGTCCTGCACGTCGATGCCTCGCGCGGCGACGTCGGTGGCGACCAGCACGTCGACCTTGCCGGCGCGGAAGGCGCGCAGGGCCTGCTCGCGGGCGCCCTGGCCGAGGTCGCCGTGCACGGCCGCCGCGGCGAACCCCCGCTCGACCAGGTTGTCGGCGACCTTCTGCGCGGTCCGCTTGGTGCGGCAGAAAACGATGGTCAGGCCGCGACCCTCCGCCTGCAGGATGCGGGCGAGCATCTCGGCCTTGTCCATCGCGTGGGCACGGAAGACGTGCTGCTCGGTGTCGGGGACGACCCGGTTCTCATCCGGCAGCTCCGCGCGGATGTGCACCGGGCGCCGCATGAACCGGCGGGCCATCGTCACGATCGGCCCCGGCATGGTGGCGGAGAACAGCATCGTCTGGCGGGCAGCCGGGATGTTGGCGATGATCCGCTCGACGTCGGGCAGGAACCCCAGGTCGAGCATCTCGTCGGCCTCGTCGAGCACCAGCACCCCGGCAGCGCCGAGCTTGAGCAGGCCCTGGTTGGCCAGGTCGAGCAGCCGGCCCGGGGTGCCGACGACGATCTCGACCCCCTTCTTCAGCGCCTCGACCTGCGGCTCGTAGGCCCGGCCGCCATAGACGGCGAGCACCCGGATGCCGCGGGTGGCGCCGGCGTCGCGGAGGTCACCGGTGACCTGCACGCACAGCTCGCGGGTGGGAACGATGACCAGGGCCTGCGGCCGGCCGTCGGCGCCCTCAGCGAGCGAGCTGACGCGCTGCAGCATCGGCACGCCGAAGCCGAGCGTCTTGCCCGTGCCGGTGCGGGCCTGGCCGATGAGGTCGTCGCCGGCCAGCGCGATCGGGAGCGTCAGCTCCTGGATGGCGAATGCGTGGGTGATCCCCACCTTCGCGAGGGCCTCGACGGTCTCGGGCCGAACCCCCAGGTCGGCGAACGCCGGGCCACGGGCGGCCAATGCCTTGGCGGCGCGCTCGGCGGCAAGTTCCTCAGGCGTGGGGACGTGGGTGGTCTCTTCGAGCGTGGTGATCGTGGGGCTCCATCTGCGTGGGCGCCACGTCGACGGGCGCTCCTGATCGGCACCCACCGCCGGCGGTTGCCACGGTGGTGCTGCCTATGGTACTGGCATGCCCGCTCAGCCAGCACGCGACCTGCAGCGGGAGGCGGTGGTGGACCTGGTGGGCGCGCTGGCCTATGGCGAGCTGTCGGCGTTCACCCGCCTCGCCGCCGATGCGCGGCTGGCACCGACGCTGGCCGACGAGGTGGCCCTGGCCGGGTACGCCGCCCGGCGCTTCGGCGACTTCCGCCGGCTGGTCGACCACCTCGAGGGGCTCGGCGTGGACTCCGACGCGGCGATGGCGCCCTTCGTCGACCCGCTGGATGCCTTCCACGACATGACCGCGCCGGCTGACTTCCTCGAGGGCCTGGTCAAGGCCTATGTCGGTGACGGCATCGCCCGCGACTTCTACCGTGAGATGGCCGACCTGCTCGACGCCGACGGGACGGCCGCGGCGAGCCGGGCGCTGCTGCTGGAGCTGCTGGTCGAGCCGGCGGGTGCCGGCGATTACGCCGTCGGGGCGGTCACCCGCGCGGTGGCGGCGGACCCGCCGGTGGGCGGCCGGCTGGCGCTGTGGGCCCGGCGCATCGTCGGGGAGGCGCTCACCCAGACCCAGCGGGCCGCGGCCGAGCGCGACGCGCTCCTCGAGCTCGTCGGCGAGCGGCGCGACCTGGCCGAGATGCTCGCCCTGCTTGGCCGGGTCACCGACGGTCAGGCCGCACGGATGACCGCGCTGGGGCTGTCCGGCTGACCCCCCGCCCTGGCTACCGGGGTGCGGAACCGAACCCCACCCGACGCTGCTCGGCCGCACCGATGTCGAGGTAGCTGATCTTGTCCGCCGGCACCATGACCTGTCGGCCCTTCTCGTCGGTCAGGGTCAGCAACCCGCCGTCGCCGAGGGCCTTGGTCACCGCAGCCATGACCTCCTCTGGCGACTGGGCGCTCTCCAGCACCAGCTCCCGGGGGCTGTGCTGCACGCCGACCTTGACCTCCACGCTGACCTCCACGATGCGAGCCGGTCGTCCCGGCCTCACCGCCACCCTAGGCAGCCGCTGGCCGCCCCCGCCGCGCGCTCAGCTGCGGGCGGACGCGGGGCCGGGGTATCCGGCGATCCCCCGCCAGGCCAGCCCCACCAGCAGGTCGACGGCGCGCTCGCGGCCCACCGGGCCGGACGTGCCGCCGTCGAGCAGCCACCAGCGCGCCCCGACCTCGGCCAGCCCGGCGAGGCCGACGGACAGCAGCCTGGCCTCGTCGGTGGGCAGCTGGGTGTCGGCGGCGATGGTGGTGGCGATCGCCTCGACGCACTTGGCCGTGATCGCGTCGACCCGCTCTCGCACGGCCGCTTCGTTGCGCAGATCGGTCTCGAAGACCAGCCGGTGGCCTTCGCCTTCGCCGTCGACGAAGTCGAGATACGCCGTGACGGCACCGCGCACCCTGGCCTTGTTGTCCGTCGTGCGCGCCATCGCGGCGCGGACGGCCTCCACCAGCACCTCGGCCTGCTGGTCCAACAGCGCGAGGTAGAGCTCCAGCTTGCTGGGGAAGTGCTGATAGAGAACGGGTTTGCTCACCCCGGCACGGTCGGCGATCTCGTCCATGCCGGCGGAGTGGTATCCGGCGACGACGAAGACCTCCTGCGCCGCCGCGAGCAGCTGCGCGCGGCGCGCGCTGCGGGGCAGCCGGGTGCGGGATTTGAGCGCGGGCGGGTCCGCGGCTGCTGCGGCGGTCATCGGGATCCTGTCGCTCGTGGTCTGGAGGGACGATAGTCGACCTCCTCAACCCGGGCCGAGGTGCGGACGGGCGCCGCGGTGACGAATGATGGTGACGGGACGTTGACCTCCCGGCAACGACCCCCGACCATCAGGAGCCCCGCGTGCAGCCCCCTCCCGCTGCCGGACCCACCCCGGGTCCGGCGCCCGGTCAGGCGCCGCTGCCGGACGACGTCGTGCAGGCCGCGCATGCCGGCGGCTGGCTGCTGTCCCCCGCCGTGGCGGTGGTGCTCGGCCTGATGACGCTGCTGCTGCTCGCGGCGCTGGTCACCAGGTCGGTGCAGCGCCGGCGGGCGGGTGGCACCGTCTCGCACGCCTGGACCCGGCGTGGGCTGTCGGCGTCCGCGGTGCTGGCGCTGCTCGCGCTCACCGTCGGCGCCGGGGTCAATACCTACGCCGGCTATTTCCCCACGCTCACCGCCGCCGAGCGATTCCTGCGCGGGGACGAGACCGGCACCGGGAGCCAGGACCGGATCGTGCCACCCGAGGCCGGGGCGAAGCAGGGAGAGGTGCTCGTCGATCCCAGCACGCTGGCCGCCGCGCAGGCGGCGCACCCATCCGGTGCGGCGACGCTCCCCGGTCCCACCGCGTCGCAGACCGGGTGGCAGGTGCAGTCGCTGCACTTCGACGACCCGGGACTGCGCATTCAGCAGCGCACCGTGGTGCTGGCCGTCCCGCCTGGCTACGCCGCGGCGGCAGCCGCCGGGCACCGCTACCCGGTCGTCTACCTCCTCGGCGGCTTCCCCGGCCGCCCGAGCGACTGGCTGGTCGCCGGGCACGCCCGCGAGGTCGTCGACGCGCTGGTCGCCCACCGGCTGCTGCCGCAGGTCCTGCTCGTCGCACCCGACATCAACGGCGGCTTCTCCAACGACAGCGAGACGGTGGACCAGGTCGGCGGCCCGCAGGTGCAGACATGGCTGACCCGCGACGTCGTCGGCTGGGTCGACACCCACCTCGCGACGCTTCCTCGGCGCGACGAGCGGGTGCTGGTGGGGATGTCGAGCGGCGGGTACGCCGCCCTGAACGTCGGGCTGCGGCACAGCGAGGAGTTCGGTCTGATCGGCGCCATGGAGCCCTACGGCGACCCCGGCAACGTCACCAACCGGCTGCTGGGCGGCAGCGTCGCCCTGCTGCACGCCGACTCACCGAGCTGGTATCTGCCGACCGAGCCGTTCACCCGCCGCCTCGTCGCCTTCATGGACGTCGGTGACGGGGCCCGCCGGGAGGACCGGCTGCGGGTGCAGGGGCTCGCCGACCTGCTCGCCCGGCGCGGCCAGAGCGTGGAGCTGCGCGTCGAGCACGGGGAGGGGCACACCTGGACGGAGGCGCTGCAGGGGCTGCCCTACGCCCTGGCGTTCGCCGGCCGCCACCTGGGGGACCCCTCCCTGCTCGCGACGTACCGGTCCTCGGACTTCCCGACGACGCACGGATCGGCCGCGTTGCGCAAGCTCAGCGGCGACGCGGGCGCCGCCCGGCAGCGGCTGCTGCGTCGGCACCGCGGCGTGCGGGGGCCGATCGGACCGCTCGGACCCCCGGTGCCGGGGGTCGCGGTGGGGGCCGGGTTCGGGCCGCGGTCACGGGTTCAGCCGGCTGCGAGTGCCAGCCCCAGCGGGAGCGCCGTCTCCAGCGCGGCCAGGTCGTGACCACCGGCCACCCGGCGGCTGGTCACCGTCGCACCGTGTGCGCGCAGCAGCGGGGCGAAGCGCGCGGCCTCGCCGGCCACCAGGGGCAGCGGCTCCTGCGCGCCCTCGGCGAGCACGACCTTGAGCCCCCTGGCCCTGGCGCTCAGGGCGCGCGGGTCGTGCTGGGCGACCGCCGCCGGCGTGGTCCCGAGCTGGTGGTCCGGGTCGTCGATCCGGTAGTAGCCGGCGATGCCGAAGGCCGCGCCGTAGACGTCGCGGTGCCGCAGCGCCAGCGTGAGGGCGGCGTAGCCCCCCATGGAGAAGCCCCCGATGGTCCGCAGCGAGGCCGGCCGGCGGGCGGACCCCTCCACCGCTCCGATCAGCGGACCGGTGACGAAGCTCTCCAGATCGTCGCTGCCGTCGGGCGCGTCGGCCCACTCGGTGTCGCGGCCGTCGTTGGTGGTGCCGTCCGGCGCCGCGACGACCAGTCCGTCGCGCGTGCTGCAGAGCAGGTCGTCGAGCTCGCCGACCAGCCCGGCCTGCGCGAAGTCCCGGTCGGTGCCCGGCAGGCCGTGCAGCAGATAGGTGACCGGCGTGCGGGCCGTGCGACCCGGGGGGCTGTAGACCCAGACCTCGCGCCGGCCACCCGCTGGATCGTGGATCTCGCGGACCGTGACGGTGCCGTGCTCCCCGCACCGGGGGTGCGAGGAGGTCGCCGGGGAGGTGCTCGCGTCCGCGACCGGCACGAGCAGCGCCAGGCTGCCCGCCGCCAGCAGCGCTGCACTCCCGCGACGTCGCATCCGACCATGGTGCCCGCCGGACCTGAGAACGCCCCCGCGCACGCGGGTGAAGCGTGACCCGGCTGGACCGCGCGGCCCCGCTGATCGCGCGGCTGGCGGCGTTGCTCGTCTCGCTCGTCGGCCTCGTCGACCTGTGGAGCGCGCTCACCCGGCCGGACCGCGGCCGGGTGCTGCAGCTGGAGCAGGTGCTGTCCGGGGCGGTCACCACGACCGCGGCGGCGTTGACCGCGACCGTCGGGGTGCTGCTGCTGCTGCTCGCCCGTGGCCTGGGGCGGCGCAAGCGGCGCGCCTGGCAGGGGGCCGTCGCGCTGCTTGCCATCTCGGTCGTGCTGCACCTCGGCAAGGGCCTCGACGTGGAGGAGGCGGCGCTGTCGGCGCTGCTGCTCGCGGGGTTGGTGGTCGCGCGCGGCGAGTTCGCCGCGGAGGGCGATCCCCGCACCCGGTGGGCCGCGCTGCGGGTCGGCCTGCCACTACTGACCTTCGATGTGGCACTGGGCTCGCTGCTCATCTCCGTGTCGCGCCCGCGACACGTCGGGGTGGCTGGACACGCCGTCGGCACGGTCGTGGGGCACCGCGAGGCGGGCAGCGTGATGCTGACAGCGCTGCGGGGGCTCATCGCTGTGGGTGGGCCGCTCGGCCTGGAGGGCCGGCGCGGAGACCTGCTCGGCGACACGCTGTCCGCCCTCGGGGCGCTGACCGTGGTCGTCGTCGTCTACCTGCTGCTGCGCCCGTCGGAGCCCGCGCCGTCGCTCAGCGCCGAGGACGAGGAGTGCATCCGCGGCCTGCTGGCCCGGCACGGACGACAGGACTCGCTGGGCTATTTCGCGCTGCGCCCGGACAAGAGCGTCATCTGGTCGCCGTCCCGCAAGGCCTGCGTCGCCTACCGGGTGGTGACCGGCGTGATGCTGGCCAGCGGCGACCCGCTCGGCGACCCGGAAGCGTGGCCCGGTGCGCTCACGGCGTTCCTGGCCGAGGCCAGGCGGCACGGCTGGGCGCCAGCGGTGATGGGCTGCAGCGAGCGCGCCGGCCAGGCCTGGACACGCGCCGGCCTGGACGCGCTGGAGCTGGGTGACGAGGCGGTCATCGAGGTCGCGGACTTCACCCTCGAGGGGCGGCCGATGCGAGGGGTGCGCCAGGCGGTGACCAGGGTCCAACGAGCCGGCTACGTCGCCTCCGCCTCGCGGCTGCGCGACCTCGACCCGGCGCTCGGCGATACCTACCGCCTGCAGGCCGACGCCTGGCGCGGGGCCGAGACCGAGCGCGGCTTCTCGATGGCGCTGGGCCGGATCGGCGACCCCCGCGACCCCGACTGCGTGGTGGTGACGGCCACCCGGGAGGGGCGGCTCGCGGCGTTCCTGCACTTCGTGCCGTGGGGGGCGGACGGGCTGTCGCTGGACCTCATGCGGCGCGACAGGGAGGGCGACAACGGGCTGAACGAGTTCCTCATCGCCACCGCCCTCGCGTCGGCCCCGGCGCTGGGGGTGACCCGGCTGTCGCTCAACTTCGCGGTCTTCCGCTCGGCGCTGGCACGCGGCGAGCAGCTCGGCGCCGGCCCGGTGCTGCGGATCTGGCGGCGGCTGCTCCTGCTGGCCTCGCGGTGGTTCCAGATCGAGAGCCTCTACCGCTTCAACGCCAAGTTCCGGCCGCTGTGGGAGCCGCGGTTCGTGTGCTACCGCACCGCGCGCGACCTGCCCCGCATCGCGGTGGCGGCGCTGGAGGCGGAGGCGTTCCTCGTGCTGCCGCGACCGCGACTGCCACGGTGGCGCGGCCGGGGCCGGCTGCCGGCCGGCGACCTGCCGCCGGCGGAGCCGGGCGGAGAGCTCGCGGCGACCCGGCTGCCGGCCCACGCAGCGGGTAGGCGGCCCAGGTGACCGCCGGCGCCGTGCTCCTCGACATCGACGGGACCCTCGTCGACAGCAACTACCTGCACATCGCGGCCTGGTTCCGCGGCTTCCGCGCCGTGGGGGAGGACGTCGCCAGCTCGGCGGTCCACCAGGCGATCGGGATGGGTGCGCCGCAGCTGCTCGCGACGCTGCTCGGGGAGGCCAAGGCAGCGGCGCTGGGGGACCGGGTGGCCGAGGTGCACAAACGGGAGTACGCCGAGGCGCGGGAGACCCTGCTGCGCACGCTGCCCGGGGCCCGCGAGCTGGTGCGCGAGGTGGGCCGGCGGGGGGCGCAGGCGGTGCTGTCGACGTCGGCCTCGCCCGAGGAGCTCCAGGACCTGCTGCGGGTGCTCGACCTCGGCGACGCGGTCGCGGCGGTGACGAGCGCGCAGGACGTCGAGACCGCCAAGCCCGACCCCGGCGTCGTGGTGTCAGCCCTCGACAAGGCGGGGGTGCAGGCGGCCCGCGCGGTCTACGTCGGGGACACGGTGTGGGACGTGCGGGCGGCCGGCGCCGCCGGGGTGGCCTGCGTCGGCGTGCTCACCGGCGGGATCTGCGCGGCGGAGCTGCGCGACGCCGGCGCCGTCGCGACCTACGACGACGCGGCGCACCTGCTGCGCGAGCTCGACGACAGTCCCCTCGCGGCGGTCCTGCACTGAGCCTGCCCCGAGCTGCCGGCGCTGCACCCGCCCGTCAGGTGCCGAGGTGGGCGAACGGGTCCGGGGCCGCCGCCACCCGTGCCAGCACCTCGACGCTCGTGAACGAGAGCGGCGCACCGGCTGCCATCTCCGCCACCTCGTCCCATGACACCGGGGCGGAGACCGTGGGGTGGTCGCGGGCCCGCAGCGAGTAGACGGACACGGTGGTCTTGGACCTGGCGTTCTGCGACCAGTCGACGAGCACCTTGCCTGGCCGCAGCACCTTCAGCATCCGTGACACCACGAGGTCGGGCAGCGCGGCCTCGAGGCCCTCCGCGAGCAGCTTGGCGAACGTCGAGGGGTCGCCGTCCGCCGTACCGTCCCACGGCGCCACCACCTGCAGACCCTTGCTGCCGGAGGTCTTCACGCGGGCCGTCGCCGGCAGGAACTCCCGCAGCCGCAACGCCACCACCGCGCATTCACGGAGGGCGGCCGGCGGCCCCGGGTCGAGGTCGAGCACGAGCTGGTCGCTGGGCAGCGGCCCGCCGTCGTCGCCCACCCGGTACTGCGGCGTGTGCAGCTCCAGGCTCGCCAGGTTGGCGCACCAGACGAGGGTGGCGAGGTCGTCGCAGACGACGTAGTCGATGGTCTCCCGACTCTTGGTGCTGCCGGGCGCCGGCAGGTTGACCGTGCGCACCCAGTCGGGGCGGCCGCGCGGCGCGTTCTTCTCGTAGAAGAAGCTGCCGTCGCTGCCGTGCGGGTAGCGCTTCATCGTCAGCGGCCGGCCGCGCAGGTGGAGCAGCAGCACCGGCGCGACCCGGGTGTAGTAGTCGATCACCTGGCCCTTGGTGGTGCCGTCGGGGTAGAGCGGCTTGGCGAGGTTGGACAGCGTCAGCTGGCGACCCTCGACCTCGACGGCGATCCGGGCGGCTGCCTCAGGCACCGGGCTCCCGTCGTACGACGGCCGGGTCTATGTCCGCGCGCAGGCCCTTCCAGGAGGGGTGGCGCAGCCGGTCCTCGCGCGTCCACGCCGTGAACGTCACCTCGCCGACCAGCTCCGGGCGCGCCCAGTGGGCCCCGCGCGCCTGAACGGCGGGGACGCCGGCCAGCGGGCAGTCGTCGGTCGCGAGACCCGCCAGGCGGGCCTGCAGGTCGGCCAGCGCGCGGTCGGTGAAGCCGGTGCCGACCTGCCCGGCGTAGGTCAGGCCTTCCGACGTCTGTACGCCGACGAGCAGCGCCCCCAGCCGCCCCGCGCGCCCCCCGCTGCCCTCCTCCCAGCCGCCGATGACGACGTCCTGCGTCCGGACGTTCTTGACCTTTACCCAGTCCGGCGACCGAATGCCGGGGAGGTAGGGCGAGTCGCGCCGCTTGGCCATGACCCCCTCCAGTCCTTGGGCTTTCGATGCGGCGAGCAGCTGTGCGCCCGGCAGGTCGATCGCCACCGGGCTCTGCCAGCTCGGCCCCTGCAGCGCGAGACCGTCGAGCAGCCCGCGCCGCTCGTCGTACGGCAGCCGGGTGGTGTCGTGGTCGGCC
>JAABUZ0100010306.1_pt1 | contig 10422 bp, 6 predicted proteins | sample 5562091 | NCBI WGS metagenome assembly JAABUZ01 (sample SAMN12813069, study PRJNA571459) | rock metagenome | isolation source: Antarctica rocks | place: Antarctica: Victoria Land, Linnaeus Terrace sud | collected 2015-12-21 | reverse complement strand
GCCGACGGCCCAGTCCTCGCGCACGCGCGAACGATAGCGCACGCGCGCGCACAGGCGGCGCAGCAGCCGCAGCCGGTCCTCCGGCAGCACCAGGTCCGCCCAGGTGGCGCGCGGCTCGATCAGGGTGAGGTCGGTGACCCGTGCCCGCACGGGCGCGCGGGCGGCGCGCTGCAGGTCGGCCCCGCGCGCCAGCCCCCGGCGCGCCGTCGCCTCCGCCGCCGTGGCCAGCGCCACCTCCGTGACGGCGGGGCCGGAGAGCCCCGAGGTCTCGGCCAGGGCGCGCACCGTGTCGTCGTCGGCGGCGATGCCATAAACATCGGCCGCGCGCCGCCACTGGGCGATACGGTCCGCCATGCGCGGCGGCGGCGCCTCCACGCGCGCGATGCCCTCCCCGGTTGCGACATCGGCGCCGCCCAGCAGCAGCACGGGGCGCCGGAAGATGCGCAACAGTCCCCGCACGGCCTCGGCGTAGGGGGCGCCGGCGGCCAGCAGCGGGGCCACATCCCGCACGCAGGGCACCCAGTCGCGCAGCGCCGCCGTCATCAGCAGGCGGCGCAACGCGCCCGCGCCGTCGTCCAGCGCGGCCAGACGCGCGCCGTCGATCAGCAGGAGCGGCCGGCCCAACCGGGCGGCCGTGGCCTCCGCGGCGCTCAGGCAGGCGTGCGCGTCCGCGCCGACCACCAGCAGCGCCAGCGGGGCGTCGGCCAGGGGCCGCGCGGCGGGAGCATACAGATCGGCCAGGGCGGCCAGGGCCGGGGGCAGCGCGGACCGCTCGGGCGGGTCGCCGGCGTCGACCAGGCGGGCCAGCGCGGCCAGCGATGGGTGGGGCGGGAGCGCGCCGAGGAGGTCCCGCAACGGCGCTGCCTCCAGTGTTAGCGGCTGCCGCAGCGGGACGGCCGGCCCACCGCGCGTCCGCGCGGCGTCGGCGTCCCACGCCGCCCGCCCGTCCCCGGCGCCGTCCGGGCGCAGCAGCCCCCAGGTGTACAGCGGCGACCCGGCGACGAGCCGGCCCAGGGACATCAGGTCGCGCGGGTCGCCCGGCGCGAGCAGGGCCAGCGCCAGTTCGACCGTGGGACGGCGCTGCTCCAGGGTGTCGTCGTCGTGCAGCAAGGTCACCAGGTGGCCGCAGCGATCGTCGACCTCGGCGGCCAGCGCCAGCGCCAGCGCGCCGACTTCGAACGGGGTCAGGCCCAGGCCGTCGCGGGCGCGGGCCAGCGGCGAGTCGGGCGCCTGCGGAGGCAGGACGACGGGGACAGCGGCGGGCCACGCCGCCCGCGTCCGCTCGCCCAGCGTCAGCAGGGAGAGCCCGTCCAGTAGCTCGTCGAGGGCGTCGGGGTCGTCCCGGTTGTCGGGGTCGTCCCGGTCGTCGGGGGCTATGTCCACGTGGCGCAGGGTATGCGGAGGCGGCAGGGAGGCTGCGCGGCGCGTGCGCAGCAGGGCCCGCAGCCCCATCCGGATCGCCGCAATGGCGGCGAGGACATCCGGGTGCGCAGCAGTGTCCGGCCACGCCCAGGAATGAGCCCCGTGATCCGCCCGGTCCGGCCCCCCCACCAACCTGTCTCCCTCCCGCTCTCCGACACTGGCACCAGTATACTATGAGCAGGCGCCTTGCGGCATCACTTGGACCCGAATAGGAGTAGGAGTGCGCGCCACGCTGGCGACGCGCGCCACGCTGGGTGCAACTGGGGCGAGGGCCGCGTAGCGGGGTCGTGCCGGCGGGCGATGCCGCCACCGGGGGTGGTAGCTTGCGCCTGAAGGGCTTGTCCTTGTCGCTGCAGGGCAGCGGTGACGCGATGCGCGGTCGCCTCGGCCTCGACTTCGTGCCGGTCGTCCGCCGCGCCCACCGTCATCGTCCCCCCGCTGGCCCCGCCGCGCGCGCCCAGGGAGCCGGTGCGCTGCTGCACCACGTGGGTCAGTTCGTGCGCCAGCAGGTGTTGCCCGGCCGTGCTGTGGGGTTGGTAGGCGCCCGCGCGGAAGAAGATGTCGGAGCCCACGGTGAAGGCGATGGCCGCCACGCCACGGTTGAGCGCGTCGGCCTCCGCGTCGGCGTGGATGCGTACGGGGGAGAAGTCGACCCCGAACACACCCTCCAGGCCCCGCTGCACGGTGGCCTCCAGCGGCTGCCCGCCCCCCCGTTTGGATTGGATGCGCCCGGACAGTTCGCGGCTGAGCGCGCCGCCCTCCCGGCCCACCTCCGCCTGTGCCTGCACCACGCCCGCCGCCCTCGTCGGCTCTGAGACTCCGCCCGCCGCGGCGGCCTCGGCCGCTCGGCGCGCCAGGCGCACCTCCCGCTTGCGCGCCAGGTACGCCGTGCCCGCCGCCCGATCCGCCGCCGCGCGTTGCACCGCCCGCGCCCACTCCTCCGCACCGAACCCGCGCTCCGGCCGTGCCAGCGCCCGTGTCAGTGCGTCCTCCCCGCCGTCCTGGCCCCGGGCTGCCCGCCGCCGCACCACGTAGTCCGCGCCCAGCAACGCGTCCATCGCCGCCCGCTCCAACGCCTGCGATCGACTCAGGGAGGCCCGCCCGCCGCTCTCGTAGGCCAACGCGGACCGGCTCGCGGTTCGGCGTGGCCCCACCACCTCCGGGGTCAGGTCGAAGATTTTGCCGCTCATGACCTTGCTCTCCGCTCCACGGCCCGCGGCCCGCGCCCCGCATCCGTGGCGCTCGGCCTCTTCCAGCGGGGCAAAGAGAGCACATTCGGCGTCTGGACCCGGTTGGACCGGCCAGCCTTCACCACAAGGCGCGACGGGGCTGATGGCGGTAGGGAGACTGCTCCATATGTGCGCAACGAGACCTGCAGTCCTGCCCAGAGCGCCGTGATGGCGGCGAGGACATCCGGGGGCGCGGCAGCGTTCGGCCACGCCCAGGAGCGGGCCTCGTGGTCCACCCGGTCTGGTCCCCTCACCACCGACTCGCCTCCCTCCCGTTCTCCAACATTGGCACCAGTATACTATGCTTCGGGCCTCCCGCGTCATCCCTCAGACCCGCTCAGGAGTGCGCTCCACGATGGCGACGGTGGGCGCCGCTGGCCCGACCTTTCAAGGTCCGTCCCTGCCCTGACCCTTCAGGGTCAGCCCAGCGGGCTTACGTCTTGCTGAGCCCGACCACGGTCACGCCGTCGCCGCCCTCCTGCGGCGGCGCGGTGTGGAAGCCCGAGACGAAGGGATTGGTGGCCAACTCGTCGCGCACGACCTGGCGCAGCGCCCCCGTGCCCTTGCCATGGATGATGCGCACGAACGGCATGTTGGCCATGTAGGCGTCGTGCAGGTAGCGCTCCAGCTCCGGCGGCACCTCGTCGGCGCGCCAGCCCCGCATGTCCACCTCGATGCCCGGCGTGGGCGCCGCGGCGCGCGCCGCCAGCACGGCCGCACCTCCCGAGCGCACCAGTTCGCGCTCGCGTTCCTCGCGCGCCGCCTCGGCCGGCTGCACCAGCGTGAGGTCCGCGCGCCGCGCCCGCATGCGCAGCGCGCCCACCTGCACCTCGACGTCGTCCTTGCCCACCGTGACCGCGCTGATGGCGCCGCGCTGGCCCAGACGCGTCACCTCCACCACGTCGCCCACGCCGAGCTCACGCGGCGCGGCCTTCCCGGCTGCCTTCGGCGCGCGCTCCCGCTCGCGCTTGGGCGGCGCCTTGAGCGTCGCCGGGGCCGCCTCGACCACCCGGTCGACCTGCTCACGCAGCGTGGCCAGCGCCACCTGCGGCGTGACCGTGCTGGTGCGCAACTCGGTCTCGATGCGGTCCAGCTGGCTCTGCAACTGCCGCACGCTCTCCTGGGCCTCGGCCTGCGCGGAGGCGATGATGCCCGCGCGTTCACTGAGGATGCGGTCCAGCTCGTCCCGCAGCCGGCCGCGGGTCTCCTCGGCGCGTCGATGCGCCTCGTTGGCCCGCGCGTACAGCTCGGCCGTGGCCTCGCGCTCCTGCTGGATCTCCGCCAGCATCGTCTCCACGCGCCGCTCCTCTCCGGTCAGGTAGCCCGCGGCGCGGCCCAGGATGTCCTCTTGCAGGCCCAGCCGCCGCGCGATGGCCAGGGCGTTGGAGCGGCCGGGCAATCCGATGGAGAGGCGATAGGTCGGCGAAAGCGTCTCCACGTCGAACTCGACGCTGGCGTTCTCCACCCCCGGCTCGTTGTAGGCGAAGGCCTTGAGCTCGCTGTAGTGCGTGGTGGCGATGACGCGCACGTCGCGCTCCAGCAGGTGGCTCAGGATGGCCCGCGCCAGGGCCGAGCCTTCCGTGGGATCGGTCCCCGCGCCCAGCTCGTCGAGCAGCAGCAGCGTATTGTCGCGCAGGTCCTTGAGCATGGAGATGATGTTCGTCAGGTGGCTGGAGAAGGTGGAGAGGCTCTGCTCGATGCTCTGCTCGTCGCCGATGTCGGCGCAGACCGCCTCGAACACGGCCATCTCGGAGCCGGCGTCGGCCGGTACCTGCAGCCCGCACTGCGCCATCAGGCTGAGCAGGCCCACCGTCTTGAGCGCCACCGTCTTGCCGCCGGTGTTGGGGCCTGTGATCAGCAGCACCTGGAACTCGTCGCCCAGCAGCACGCCCACCGGCACCACGCGCCCCGTCAGCAGCGGGTGGCGCGCCCCGATCAGGTTGACGCGGCCCTCGTCGTTGAGCGCGGGGGTCGAGGCGTGCAGCAGCGCGCCGTAGCGCGCCTTGGCCAGCATCAGGTCGACCGTGCCCAGCGCCTCGACCGTGCTCAGGATGCCGCCGGCCTCGCGCCCGATGGTGGCCGAGAGGTCGCGCAGGATGCGCTCGACCTCGTCGCGCTCGTCCAGCTGCAACTGATGCCAGGCGTTGTTGAGCTCGGTCACGCCCAGGGGCTCGATGAAGAGCGTGGCCCCGCTGGACGACTGGTCGTGGACGATGCCCTTGACCTGACCCTTGAATTCGGCCTTGATGGGGATGACGTAGCGCCCGTTGCGCGTGGTCACCAGCGCCTCCTGCACGGCGTTGCGGTACTGCGTCGAGGTCAGCATGCCGTTGAGACGGTCCACCAGGCGGCCGTGCGCGATGCGCAGGTCGGAGCGGATGCGCTGCAGGTCGGAACTGGCCGTGTCCACGACCTCGCCGCGGTCGTTGATGGCCCCGGCGATGGCGTTGATGATGGCGCGATAGTGGCCCATGCGGTGGCGCTGCGCCTGCAGCCAGGGATAGCCCTCGTCGAGCTTACCCAGGGTGCGCGCGATGCGCTCGGCGCACTCCAGGGTCGAGCGCACGTCGAGCAGCTGCCCCGGGTCGAGCGCGCCGCCCAAGTCGGTCCGCGTCACGGCGGGCCGGATGTCGTGCGCCCCGCCCATGCCCACGTCGGCGCCGCTGTCCAGCAGGCGCGCGCACTCCTCGGTCTGCTGTTGCAGCTCTTGCACCGCGGCCAGGTTTGTCAGGGGACGCAGCTCCAGGGCCGCGTCCTTGGAGAGGGAGAAGCTGGCGTTGGCCGCCAGCCGCTCCAGCACCTTGGGGAACTCCAGTGTACGAAGTGTTTTATCTGAAATCATGCCTTGTCCAAATAGTGGCTAGTGACTAGTGGTTAGTGGCTAGTTCTAGCCACTAACCACTAGTCACTAGCCACTCGTAAGCGCGCCAGGCGGTTCTTGCCGCGGCGCAGCTTCATGCCCGTGTAGGGGGTCACGACCACCGCGAAGTCGGTCACCTTTTCTCCGTCGATCTCCAGACCGCCGCTCTCGATGGTGCGCCTGGCGTCGCTGGTGCTCACGACCAGCCCCGCGTCCTTGAACAGGTGGCCGACCTGGCGCGGCTCCGCGTCGGACAGTTCGACCTCCGGCCAATCCGCGTCGGCCAGCGCGCCCTTGTGCTGATGCAGGTCCTCGAAGTAGCGCTGGCCCTCCAGCGCCCCCGCGTCGCCGTGGTAGAGCCGCGTGATCTCGTAGGCCAGTTTCTTTTTAGCCACCATGGGGTTGAGGCCGGCGGCCAACTCCCGCGCGATCTCGCGCACCTCGCGCAGCGGTACGTCGGTGCAGGTCTCGAAGTAGTCCACCAGGTAGTCGTCGCTCATCGACATAACCTTGCCGTACATATCGACCGGCGGCTCGTCGATCAGGATGGTGTTGCCCTCGCTGGTGCTCATCTTGCGCCCGTCGAGGCCCCAGATCATCTTATTGGTCATGATGTCCTGCGGCCGTTTGGCGAAGCCGCGCTGCTGCACGATGCGCCCGGCCATCAGGTTGAAGAGCTGGTCGGTGCCGCCAAGCTCCAGGTCCGCGTTGAGGGCGTACGAGTCGAAGCCCTGCATCAGCGGATACATGAACTCGTGCAGGCCAATGGGCTTGCCCTCGGCGTAGCGCAGGCTGAAGTTCTCGCGCTCCAGCATCTGGGCTACGGTGAAGAGCTGCGCCAATTGCACCACGTCCTTGAAGCGCAACTGCCCCAGCCAGTCGCTGTTGTAGCTCCACTCGACCCTGGACTCGTCGAGGATGCGGCCCATCTGCTCCTTGTAGGTGACCATATTCTGGTACACCTCCCGCTCCGAGAGCGCGCGCCGCGCCGCGTCCTTGTCCGAGGCGTCGCCGATCTGGGCCGTGAAGTCGCCGATCACCAGGCAGATGGTGTGGCCAAGCTCCTGAAAGCGGCGCAGGATGCGCAGTGACACCGCCCGCCCGATGTGCAGGCGCGGGCCCGTCGGGTCGATGCCCAGCTTCACGCGCAACCGGTCGCCCGCCCGCAGCCGGCGCTCCAGGTCTTGGCGCACGATCACATCGACCACGCCGCGCGTCAGCACCTCGTCGATCCGGTCCGGTTCGCGCTCGGCCATATGCATGGCCGGCCCCCCACCGCTACCCCCCATCCCCGCATCGGCGAGGCTCCCCTTACTCCCCTCTCCCGACCGCGGGAGAGGGGTTGGGGGTGAGGGCTCCTCGAACACCGTGACCTCCGGATGCTCGCGGTCAGCGAACGACAACTCCGTCCGCGCGCCCAGATGCTCTTGCAAGAGGCGGGCTAGCTCGCGCGCCGCCTCTTGCGTATCGGTCTCATTCAGACCGAGCCAGCCGTCGATAGGGAAGAAAATCGTCCTGCTCTCCGCCGTCACCCTGGCCCCGTCGCCCTGCCGCCAGACCCAGCGGCGCGTGCGCACCTCGGCCTCGTCGGCGTAGACGACCTCGCCCGGCTCAACCGTCTCGGCCTCTCCGCCGCCGATGGGATGGAACGTCTCGCCGCCCATGGCTTGCCGCACCCACAGATCGCCCGACAGGCGATCCGCGTCGTGCGCTCCCACGGGCAGCATGTAGCGCAGCGAGACCGCGTTGACGAGGTCGACCGCGGGCGAGAGGGTCGGCAGTTCGTCGCCCTTGAGCACGCGCGCCAGCAGCGCCTCGACCGAGCTGCGGTACTTGTTGGGATTGAGGTCCAGCGCGCGGAAGGCCTCGCGCCAGCGCGCGATGAAGGGGTGCGCCTTGAGGTCGTCGGCGCCCAGGCGTTCGCGCGCCTCCCGCTGGGCCGCGTGCAGCACGTCCCGCACGGCCTCGACCGGCGCGCCATTGTCCACGTCGGTGGCGGCGACGACGGCGACGCAGGCGTCGGGGAAACGCTCGAAAATCTCGGGAGCGACACGGAAGCGCATGAACCCTCTTGCTTGTACTATCTGGAATACGGTTGATCCGTAGGCGGCGCGGAAAGGCCGCCAAAAAGGCGCAATAGCCCTCTCTCTATAGTATATAGCCCTCTCTCTATAGTATAGAGGTTACAAGCGGCCGACCACATAGCTCATGGATCGCAGAACCTGCCCACGAATCTTCTCGTTCACGAGGGGGTTAAGGTAATACTCCGCGATCCACGAGAGGGCCGGCGCGCACACGGCGTCGCCGAAGCCCAAAAGGGCCTGATTCAGTGTGGCGCCCTCCATCGCGTCGTCATCCAGGATGTCTTCGAGCGTCTTACCATGGCTGGGCTGGGCTGGCAGGCCACGAATGGCCCAATCAATGTCTGGATGGGCAAGGATAAAGTCGGCCAGCGCCCTGGGCCGCACGTCACTCGCATCGCAATAGAACGGCTGTTGCGTCTGACGTTCTTGCGCCGCGTCCCGGCTGTCTTGCAAGACGCCGACGATGAAAAGGCGCAACCTGCTTTGAGGCACAAAGCGAGCGGCGTCGAGGATGAAGGTGTCCACGCGATAACCGATGTGGTTGAGGGCAAGCAGGGCTTGCCTGAAGTCCGCTCCATCATGAGACGTGAGGAAGCCGGTAACATTCTCGATCAAGACAAAGGGCGGCCGACGTTCCCCCATATCGTTCAGAAGGCGGGCAAAGCCCCAAAACGCGGACGACTCCTTTCCCTCGAGCCCGTGTCGCGAACCGGCCAGGGATAAGTCGTTGCAGGGGAAGGATGCGGTCGCCAGCGTCACGGTGGGTACATGGGTCGCGGGGATGGTGTGGATGTCGCCCAGCAGAAAGTGCTCATCCGCATCGGGGTACTGCGTCCTGTACATCCGGTACTTTTGGGGATCGATGTCATTGGCGAACGTGACCGTCCACCCTTGCCGCTCTAACCCCATGCGGACAAGGCCGATTCCGGCAAAGAACTCCGCGACGGTTTTTGGTGGGATCAGGGAATCCGCAGCGATCGTAGAGTCAACAACGCCCGTCGCCGCATCCACCGTCATCTGGACGCACCTGTCGACATCCTTGCGCACGTCGCTCTCCCAGAAGCGCAGCACCGTCCACCCGGCGGCGAGCAGCGCGGCCGTCGCCTCACTGTCCCGTTGCATAGTACGGCGTATCTTGCGCAGCCAATACTCTCTTTGTTGGCGCCGTGAACTGGCAAACTGGTCTTCCAGGGCCGCGAGATGCCGACGACGCCACTGATTCCCATGCCAGAAGTCGCCATCGATAAAGACGGCCACCTTCCTGGCAGGAATGACGACATCGGGCTTGCCGGGCAAGTGAGACGCATGGAGCCTGTAGCGTAGACCCCGCGCCCACAGGGCTTTGCGGAATACGATCTCGGGGGCCGTATTATTCGAGCGCACTTTCCGCATGATCGCGGAGACTGCTTGCTCATCGCGGATTGTTCTTTGTGAAACCATGATGTGGCGCCAGGGTATACCTAGCTGTCGATCAAGAGATGCACATTCAACGCCGCGGCCAGCGTGAGCGCCTTGAGGAAGGAACCCCACTGCTCACGCGCCTCCGTGCCCGCGTCGACATGGGCGGCCGCGGCCGCGCGACGTAGCGCGATTAGGTCATGCACGATCTCGGCCGGGCTGTCGTGCGGGATGATGTCCAGGCACAGTGCGAGCAGCGCGCAATGCTCCGGGTGTAGGTTGCCCAGGCCGATCAGCATCTGCAGCAACTGGTCGGAGGTCAGTGTCCAGCGCGTCCAGCCGCAGCGCCAGGTTCGTTGCGCCGGCTTGTTGCGCTCGAAGAAGGTTTCGCCGCGCCGGCGCATGTCCCTGATGCGACCGCCATCGTAGCCGACATCCCTGACGGCGGCGCGCAACAACTGGCCGGCGCCGCCGTCGAGGCTCTCCGGCAGGCGGGCCAGCAACCACGCCTCGGTCGCCGCCGAGATAGGATAGGGCAGGTATCCGTAGCAGCCGAACGGCTCTCCCCGCGAGTTGGCAGGACACCCGGCGCAATAGTGCTCGTAGTCGCGCAGCGGCGCCGCCTCGTCCAGCAGCGCCTGCACTGACACGTCCTCGTAGGTCGTGCCCCCGGGCAACTGCCGCACGCGACCGAATACGATCTCGGCAGGCGACGACTGACCGCCGTCGCGGCGCGCCAACTCCAGGATTGTGTTGGCCTGACTGCGCCCCTTTATGAGGCCGACAAGCCTGCCCGTCGGGATGTCGCTCTTGACGGCGCAGGGCAAGTCTACGACGTAATCGACGCCCACCAGTCTCTCCTCACAACGCCTCCCACCAGTCTCTCCTCACAACGCCTCCCACCAGTCTCTCCTCACAGCGCCTCCCACTCGTCGCGGCTAATGCCTGCTTGTCGCAGGACGCGGGCCAACAACTCGCCTCCGATGTCGCTGCGATGGGGCTTAAGTATCCACGGGTAACGGAAGGTTTCTGGAGACGCGAAACAAGATCCACCCTTCCAGAGTCTCCTCAAGCTCGTCGCGGCACACTTCGAGTGTGTCGGCGTTCGCATAAACCCCCTGGAAGCCTGGTATCTCACCGTAGAATGTGCCGTCATCGGGCAATATCTCATATTTCGCACGGCGCATCGCCGTCCGGATGTATGTCGTCAACATGCTATTATCTTCATCCGCGCTGCCACGGGGCATATCGGAGAGACGAACGCGGGGATATAACCACAGCCCTCAAGCTACCGCTACAGGTACCTTACCGCTTCCGCGGTCACGCGTGTAGCCAGGGTCTGTGAAAAGTCACCGCTACGGTGATGGGAGGGGCTTTTCTGGGAGCGCGGGCGTCTCGCCCGTCCCCGCGTCGAACCTGGGACGGGCGA
>JAABUZ0100010305.1_pt1 | contig 10422 bp, 6 predicted proteins | sample 5562091 | NCBI WGS metagenome assembly JAABUZ01 (sample SAMN12813069, study PRJNA571459) | rock metagenome | isolation source: Antarctica rocks | place: Antarctica: Victoria Land, Linnaeus Terrace sud | collected 2015-12-21 | reverse complement strand
TCAAAAGAGATTTTATTGCGTCCTTCTTTGGTATTGACACCCAAGATGAACGGCAACCGACAAGCGAAAGCAGCACAAATTTTGATGATGATGCAGACGGGAACATTGAATCAGACAATAGCTTTCACGACGCAGAAGAAGGTGACATAGAGAGTTCACCATAACCGCGTTTAAAACCCTAATATACAATGCTTAATTCTGTGATTGTTGAAACTTTCAATGCGAATCCCTTCGCCCAAATCCCGTGTTCCCAAAAATCCCAAAATGACCTTCCACCGCACTACCAAAATCAACAAATATATCGTCCCACTCAGTGTAAATTAGCTACATAACGGGTGCTCAAGCAAATGATATTTGCAGAGTCGAAGTTCAAGCTATTGCCGGATTAAAATCATTCCAATGCATTGACGATGACATGCGCTTGCTGGCAATCTCCCCACTCCATGGAAGGTGGTTAAAGATATGTAACATGAAGTTTGAAATTCATAAAACCCTGCAAATCTTCTCTTACAGGGGACGTTGCACGCGAATTTGATGTTCCCGTGCAAAGACTACATCGGCAAATGTGCAACCTGCGGCAGACAATTAGAATCATGCATCACGCTATCGCAGATATCCAACTCCCTCGACCCTTAAACCGAAAAGAGCCCCAAAGTTATCATGACACTCCATTCCACACATTCAGCGCCGGCGAACAGATATACAACCCACAGAACTTCGTCATCGACGCGTCAGCTTCGTCCTGCCCACAGACACCCGCTCTGGTACCCTCAGCACTTCGAAGAGCCTACGTATAAAGGTGCCGAGAAGGCGAGGAGGCAACCAGACGAGGATGTACTGAGCTACGGGAGGAGACCAAGACGATACGAGTGTGCTGGCTCGGACGATAAGGAGCTTCCAAGAAAATTTAACAGATCCGGTTACGTGAATGATGAGGATGGTCATCGTATCAGCTAGGTATGGGCTTGGGCCTTTAAAATCCCATATGGTGCTCTTCGCTAATAACATGCACCCCAGACGCAATGCATTCTATTATCCGATTGTCTTCCTTCGAGTTTGGCATGCTATACAACATATAATCTCTTCATGCCGGCGTGGCCTTCGCAAAGTCTGGCCCCGCCAATCACGTGTCGCGCATTTCTTAATGTCTTTTGATGCTTATAGCTCCTTAGGTCAGACCACACCAGATATGTCCTCCCTCGGATAAATGCAATGCGTTCGAGAATGCCATCGCGGATGATGCCGAATCATAGTTGATGGTCAAATGATCGTGCGTCGCGCTCCCCCACTCACTTCTGGCTCCCCATTCACTTCCGGCTTCTCAATCACCCTCTGGCTTCCGTAATTGACTTCTGGCTCCCCAAATCACTCCTGGCTCCCTTATTTGGCACCCCATTCACTTCTGGCATCCCATCCACTTCTGACTCCCCAATCCACTTCTGGCTCCCACTTCTGGTTCCTAGTTTGAAAATTTGCTTATCGCCTCCCCAAATGGCTACTAGCTGCTCTGATGGCACACAACGCAAGAATGTTTCATCACTCAGGCCGCACCAGACATCGAGACAAGGAGATTCCCGGCAGATTTACTGCGATGGAAAACGTTATCAATCACGAGTAAGCTTTCAGCGCGGAACTCGATGAGCTTCTTCTAGAGAAGTGGAAGAGCAACGCGGTAACTGAGCCGCTGAATGTTCAATTCGAGCATAGCATGTAAACAACCCTGGCAGATAGCATAACTTAGAAAGCGAATAAGGCCATATGAGGGAGCCAGAGTTGAAGGGAGCCAAAACTGGAGTCGGTGAGGAGCCAGAAAGGAGGGGAGCCAGAACAGAATGAAGATGGAAACTCTTAACAGAATTCGTGGGACGACAACAATGGAAAGTAACGCATCAATCGAAGGTGAAAACACCACTCCACATCACCTTCCAACTATTCCCTCAGCCTTGAACAAAAATGGAACAACCGAGCGTTGCAGGCACAAAGCGAAAGCCTAGCTAAACGATCTGTCTCGTTCAGCGAACAAGATGATTCTCCGCTGGAAGGAGAGCCAAAGAAACGCAAGACCGCTGGAGACGGAGGGATTCTGAGCACGCCGCCTTATCTAGCGAGCTTTCCCTCACTCGACTCTGGATATACTCCAGCTAGTCAGTATCGCGGCATTCTCCCGGTGGAACTGACGAAAGCATGGGAATCGATTCTTGACCAAGTTGACTGGTCCGAAGCAGGATGCAGGAGGGAGAGAAAGGCCCGACATCTTTCGAAGTATCTTCGAAAATATCGTGCAGTCCCACATTGAGGAACTGCTGAAACAAGAAGAATGCCGGAAAGACATAAACATCGAATTTAGTAAACGAGACGATGAGGATATCGATACCGAGAGCGGGAATGATAGCAGTGAGGACGGTGGCGCGGACGGCTTTCGGCATTTTGAGGACAACACCTTTCTGGAAAGCGAAGGGAGTGGGTATGGGAGCGAGGATTATACAGATGAGAGTGATGATGAGGAAGACAGCGACGATGAGGACCAAGAGGATGACGATTGTGAGGTGATTGATGATTGGGAGTCGGTCTAGCTAATTGAACGACGTTGATATTGGTCCTTTCAAGATATGACAACCTTTGCCGCAGGTTGATTAAATAGTTGTTTATCCGTCAATGATGAAAATTATCTACTCTTACAAGGAAATTCCCAGTGGTTTATAGTGCGCTGACCAGCTGCAGAGGTACTCTCGGTATCACCATCCATTCAGCATCAGCATTCCTGTCCCTCTTCAACATGGACTCGACGGATTGCAAGAGCCAGTATTAATGCCCAGAAGATTCAGAAAATGCTGTTGTTCCGATGCTGAAATCGCTCCCCAACAGAAGCGACACATTCACGTTTTGCCGAGCGTTGTTTCTACACGTGACTTCTACGATCGATAATGAAGAAAGAGAAGAGAGTTAGATGAGGTTTACAATAACGAAACTTATCTCGTACATGATCCTTGAATCAAGCCTTTTTTAAGCCGCACGTTCAACAATAAATCTGGCAGGCTCTTTCTATTGGGAGGACCAGCTGGAGCCAGCTAGCTTGTCCCGTGCATGCCACATGAGCATCAGAATTAACTCAGTCCATCAAGACTCTATTGTCCCATGTGAAACGCTGTGGACTTCTTGTCATAACGTATCCATCGATTAAACTGAAGTATGTTAGCGCTATCTTCCTGTACTGGGCAAAGGTCGGACATACCGATGCGATGCGAATTCCAAGCCACAATATTCTTTCCACTCGTGATGCAGCCGTGGACGGTAGTTCCAGGAAGCGCTCTTCTTCATCGATATTTGCATCCTCAAACCAAGCCCTAGGATAATACCACAGACTATACATCTGGCCGCGCACAAAAAAATCCTCTGGCAATGGTCGATCAGACTGCTGTCCGGGAAATAAATCTGCATAAATCTTCGACGTCATAGCTTCGTGCTTTGCTAACGTATTGAGAAATGAGCAAATCTGCCTCCAGGGAATATCTTTTTCAACGATTGTGATTGCTTTCTCTATATTTGTGAGACTCCAAACAAGCAATAGCAAGACGTGAACGCAGGGAAACACATTCTCATCACCAACGCGCTGTAGAATAACCGAAAATGTGGTGAATGTGAGTCGTGAAGCAAGACAGATGGTTCTTCGAGAAGACTCGATCTCAAGGGGTGTTAGACTCTCTAATGTTGAACGGGACTGCTGATGATTAAAGCCTATTTTCCCAGCCTTTATTATACTGGTCTCTTGAAAGGCGAGACGAAAAATTGACTTTGACGAGTCTGTTGATCCATATTCAAAGAGGGCAGCAATGTTCGCGACTGCCATGAAGACTCCTTGTGTCTTGAACTTGATAGTAACGCTTTTGATGTAGTTGTCAAGTAGGTTGTCATGAATTTGATGAATCACAGCTTCGAACTCGACGACTGATCTATCACGAGAAAGAATCTCATGTGCCTTAATGAGCACGCTTTCTATAGACGGCGATCGATCAGAGGCCGATTTCTTTTTGCTTAGAAAGAAGTTGAAAAATGTCATGATGCTGCCACGAGTGCTTTCGAAGGGTGAGACGCACGTCAATGATCGTGTGTATAGCGATAGCTGCTGCAGAGGAGCAACAATGGCGAGATGATGATAAAGACGACCAACGGTCGGGTTATTGTCTGCAGCTTTATTATACCAATTACGAGCAACTCCCGTCCAATTTTCTCTAACTCTGATATCCTCTTCAACGACCATACCATATCGCGCTAAATCTCCGAGAGATTCAACCCATGTATCTTTGAATGCTGAAGTCGTTTCGTGAAAAAGCGCTAACATCGAGTACGCGATGTAAATGAAAGTGAGCATTTGATCTCGTGACTCTGGAAGCCGATTTCTTAGAATCTCAAGAAAGGAATGAATTCCATGACACCACATCCTGCCTGGCATCGAACGGTTAGCGGCGAGATTTCTTAGCCTCGAATCCGCAGATGAATGGTCTGTTGCCATGAAAAAGTCGTAATGTTCATGTAACAAATGTTTGTGAAGCGCGATGAGAGCTCGCCAATCGCCGTTGCTGATATTCGGGCCCCAAGCGAACCGGTCAAGCTCAATACACCTGGCTTCTACCATAAGTATCCCGGCATAGATGCCGTCGACTTCCTTTACCAATTCAGGAAGCGCGATAGGTATAGCCTCTGGTTGTTTGATGTACGCCGGAGGAATTAGAGCATAGTATGCATCTGAATCTTCACCCTTTTGCACGGTAGTCAACCAATACTTTGCATCTGGATCGACAGATACAGAGTTCTCCTTGAAATCAGCTTGACCCATTGCTGTTTTAGTTAGATCTGGACCTGAATCTGGATCTGGATCTGTCGATACAGCTTGACCGTGTATCATCTTGATCAAAGCATACTCTGCATCTGGATCGGTAGGTACCGAGTTGTCCTGAAAATCAACTTGAGTGATTGATAATTTAACCAAAGCATACTGGATCTGCAGGCACCGGATTATCCTGGGAATCGAGTCTAACAAGCTGCGATGAAGATATTGGAATGGCAGAAAAATCTTGCGGTAGAATGCGTTGCCCATCTATTGTTTCCTTCTGAACTCTTCGATCATAAATGCGGCCGGCTGTAATGATCTGTCCCAGACGCTCACTTCCCCAGGTCTCGAGTGAAGTCGAAGAGTGTTTCCGAATCTTTGGTATGGCCTCGGTGCTTTGACCTTGAGTAGAAACAACTTTTGCCGCGTTCTTTGACTTCTTCTCAAGCTCTCGAGTTGGCAGAGAAATACTGGGCTTCATCGTCGCGTCGTAAGTGGAGGATTATCTTTACACTTTGATTGGGTATTCCGCACGACCTTGTGTGAGCTTTTGCCTGGTGATAATTTCTTGGATGTCGCGCTCCGTCACTAAAAGCAGAACAGAGATGTTTGTCGGTGCTTTGGCCAAAGTCTTGAAGTATATGTTGGTGAATCTTTCAGCTCGTTGACGGTGTTGCTGTTAGGTCTTTTCTCTACTCATCCTCAGAGAGGTCCGAACGGTCGATCATTGTAAGCTGTAACAAATTTCCCCAGCGTTTGAAGTACACCAGCGAGATCCTTTCTCTCCTGGTCAAGCCGCTGCTGACCGATGATAGATTCGCGTTCGCGCCGTGTCTCAGCTGCTCGGTAGGCGTTCCAGTTCGCTTGAGCTGTCGCTGCGGCATCATCAAATCTCTTCTCGAGGATCTTTCGACCGCTTCGTTCCTGGCCGTTGAGATACGTGAGGTTCTGGATTTTATCATGACACGCGGAACTTGCGGCACAAGGTTGCTGTTGGTATGCGTATGGGTTTTGAGGATAGTACGTAGCGGGCGTCTACGATGATTTAGTTCGGGCTGCCACACATGATAGAGCTTTACAAACCTGAGGTTCAATTGGCCGCGGTTGTGCCATGTTCACCAAGTTGGAAGCAGTTTTCACAGCGACTAGACGGATGATAAGGAGGCAAAGAGGGACGGGGAAACTATGAAGCTTTTATATTCTAGAATAGGCCACCGCTAGAGCGATCATGAAACGCAATTCTCAAGCTGAAACAAGGGCGAGCCATGATGGTGGAGTAGGAGCATCATGTTAGCGTTACACACTCTTCGTTCATAGCAACACAAGGATGAGGGCATGTGTTCAAAACTTGAGAGTCCCTCCACCAATCACTTCTACCATTCTTTATCGACCCTGGAAACGCAAGGCAAGAAAACCACTGTCCCAACCAGTCTCATTCTCTTCCACAGAGCTTCAGAGTCAAGACTCTTCAGATGGCTTCTGGGTGAAGCTACTGGCATAATCTAGGAGCCAGATACTGGCAGTATCTCTCGCCCATTGGGGACTATCATTAGTAACGTGTAAATCTTGTGACCCTAGCGACTGCGTTAAAGCGGCAGGAACTGGCTGACACCTTCTTCTTCTTCTTCTGTCCTAGTCGCAGATAGAAACTCTCCAAAATTCACGACTTAACGTTTCCTGCTGACGGCACTATCGTTATTTTGATGTTCGCTTTTGCCTTCAGCTTATGGTGTTCTCGAATCTGATACCCTCTAGTAAGCACCCGCTTTCAGCTCCCTAAGACGTACTTGACAAGGTTCATCTTTGATCCCTGTTGGATTACCTGTGTCAGCAGTAAGTCAGCTGGGGCAATAAAGTTAATAAATTACAGTACAAGCTATGACTGCTGATGGTAGCGGTCCGCTGAAAGCTTTGTCACTCCCTTAGGCCCCGGGGGGAGAGCCTCAATTTCAGGCCTACATGTAAGTGAAACAATCTCAATCCATAGATTACGTTCACAGAACACTGGAACGCTGTTAGGTTGAAAGCTATAGGCCAATAGTGAGCTCGGACTTTGATTGATAATAGAAGACCCTATTATCTAATTAACAACAAGGTTGAGAACGGACGAGAGCTGTGTTTAGCGTAGTTTTATACCTCATCCTTGTGGCTTGGGGAAAGGTCCTTTGATGTATTTGCCTTCTTCCAAGGTTTCCCTTCGCTGGAGGTAGAAGCCGATAAGTCAGAGTCAACCCTCTTTCGCTTCCTGAAGGTAATTTTGCTGCCAGGCGATGTGTCCTTGTGATTGTTTCTTAACCTCTCTTTATCCTTCGCCTCGGCCTTGGTCACGATCAAGTTGCAATCGTCGGGAACTTGGGATTTGGCTTCTATCTTTTTGATCCCTCTGTCGCCTGATTCCGCGGCGCCAGGGGTAATGCTCGGAATATCGTCGTTCTGTAGGACCGCCATCTCCCCGCGTGTTATGGACTTCTTCGTTGTCGAAGTCTTTCTCCTCACTGCGATCTTGCCGGCATCTAGTCCTTCTTTCCCATGCAATTGAAACCGATTGTAAAACACAATATAGTACCACTTCTGAACACCTTTGCTGCCGCCGAATTGCCGCTTGTAAGCCCTTCCTTTGGAAGTCCTTGAAGTCCTGATGTACCCTTTGGAGTTGAAATCGCAAGGCCACATTTTCCCTCGATTCCCTCCTCCCAGGGCGCTTTGAAGTATTATGCCAACCCACCAATCAGAAAGGAGTACGTTGACTGGCGGAAAAGTATCGCCTATGGATTTCGCATCCGTGGCGTCCATCTCATAGTGCTCATAATCATGGAATTCCTTCCATAATCCGTTCGATGAGCCGGAACCATCTCCCTTTTGCCAAATGATCGGAATGTCGGGTATGTGGTTATTCTTCTTTTCTGGCTCCTCCGGCGTCGGCTTCTCTGGCTTGAATCCTTTAGTCTTAGATTTGGGCTTCTCGACTTCTGGTTTTCCCTCCTTCTTCTTTTTTCTGGCCTTGTCTAACAATTCCTTGGCGTTTTTCTGAGCTTCCTTGCCTTTTCGTCTCTTTTCTTTCCCCTTCTCAGCTACGACTTCTTTGGTCATTCTGTCTTTTACTTTCTGTTTAGCTGGTGCTTCATCCGCTGCTTCGGCTTTCCTTTCGCCCGGTCGGAGTTCCTTTTTGGTCGTAGCTGTAGGTCGTTCTTTGGTATTGATAGGACTGAGAGGTTCCTCGGTGCTCGAAAGGTAATCTGTGAGCTTATGTGAATTCCCGATAGCACCAGGATTCGAAGGTTGGCTTGTGATGTTGGCAGATTCGAGAGGACCTCGTACGGCATCATGTAGCGTAAGAGATTTAGGATCTCAGTCAAAGTGTTGAACATTTGCCCTGTCTACGTCTTTGTTCATTAATTGGTGAAGAAGCTTCATGTCACCACCGGCCATCACAAACGAGCTTGCATTCACCGGCTGCCAATTAAGGATTTTAGGTCCCTTAATTTCCTCGTTGTCAGTGGCTTTTTCGTGTGGTCTTGTGAACTTTGCAAGCCCTGATGGTGCATTCAGCGCTCTGTTCAATTTTCCGGTGTGGAACGCTCCGAATGTCGCAGAACCTCCAGGCGTTTCCTCCGTGTCACCATGAGCGTCGGTGATCTGGTCATCGGCCATCGCTTCAGGCAGGGGGTCACCTGCTATGGGTGAAGTTAGATCAATGTCAAGATGGGAGGATCGTATTTTCAGTTGAAGGAAGTGTGTGCCGTGGCTATTAAACATTGTACCTAGCTTATGGTGACATTGTGGCTAGGCGCTCTCGCTTACGCCCACGCCTTTGGGTTTTGGGAATCCCTTCTAGATTGCATCCCCTAGTCCTATTCATAGTCATCATCTGTTATCTCCTGAGCATTGCCTGGACCCTTAAAGTCGTATCGCTTGTTGTGGTCAAGGGCCTGTCCCTCCAATTCGAAAGGAATCTCATTGTCTTCTGCCCTTCGATCAAGGAATTTCTCGGTATCGGACGTATGTCGCCAGATACGCCTGGACCAACAGCGACTACTTCTGATTCGTTGGAAATGGCAATCCTCTTGCGTTTTGTGGGGCCAAAACTCTGAACATGGATCGAAAGTTATTTCTGTGTAGTTAAAGGCGTGTAAGGACCACGCATGCACGGCACCCATGGGTTTCCGGGCACACTAACCTAGAATGATAAATCTCTGATTTTATTAGTCATGATTACCTTAGCGCCCTGAACATTCCAGGTGACAGTGGAAAAACTGTTCTTGTCCCAGTAGGGTTTCTCCAGATCCAAAAGGAAAGCATGCTAAGTCTTGCCTCCCACTGGTGAACCTTCTACCAGTCGCTTGGGATCGATTAAGACGAGCGATCAGGTTGCTCGGCTAAACAGGTCACGGAGCTGATCCTTTCAATGTAGGTTATTCGCGAGTGTGATGGAAGCCTTCAGTTCTGGGAGTGTAAGCAAAGGCGAGCTTGTGATCGAAACCTCTTTACGAGTATAATAATAGTAAGTTATGCCAACAAAGCTGACAAAAGTAGCGGGCGCGCCAAAGAGACACAGAGTGGGATTCAGAGTATATCAATCGTGAGATTTGCACTCTTAAACAATCATTTTTCATCCTAGACAACACCAGAGATTTTTCAGTACTTCGTCATGGTCTTAGCCTTTCTTAAAGTAATCGGCCTGGCGTTCCTCGCTGGCCCAGCTGCGTTTGCTGAACCGGAACACACAGCTGCCGCTATATCTACTGAACCGGAACACAATGTGCATAATCGAGACTGGTCGACAACCTCTTATTTAAGCCCAGACAGGTAAACACCAAACAGTCGGCTGTCGATATCTCTGAGCTGATTGAAAATTTGCCGTGAACAGTCCTCTTATCACCGTCTACGCTGTTTCGAGCTTCAGTGTTACTAACACAGAAAATGAGAGCAACAGTTCGTTCACTCAAACCACCACTTACACATACTCGGATGAAGTGGTTTCCTATTTGACAACACTTACCGTAACCCCTTCGCCTACACCCGTCACTCCATACTCACAAGGTAATTGTAACCTTCATCTCACGCAATGGACCGACGCCAGTGCTATCAACAAACCTTACACGTTCGAGGTGACAATGTGGGACAACAACAAAGTACATAAGATCGGGTACACCAAGGTAGCCGGCTTTGCAGACGTCGACCCCTTAAGTGTGGAAAGCAAGCTCGAAGAAAAATTGGTCGTGACGCAAGTCAATCCGTCTGATCAACGTCAGTCTGAATACCTTCAGTTCGTTCTTGGCGCACAGAAGTGGGCCAGCACCGACAAGCTCGATCAACGTACTCCTGGTTTGGGACGGCAGCAATAATTCATCTGTAAGCCTTTGACTTCCTACTATGTTTACATCAATATACTCACGGTCGGTGGCTAGTATCGTCAGATGGACTGTGTATACATTTGCGTCTGGGGTGGCGGCAAAGCATCCGACGGATCATAGATGTTTGTTCACTTCAGAAGTACCTGGCATCTGTCAGCGACTTCTGTTACACTGCTTTTTTGAACATGAATGTAACATTAACCATCTGGCATTTTCAAATAAGGGGTAATGTCTTCTTAG
>JAABUZ0100010304.1_pt1 | contig 10422 bp, 10 predicted proteins | sample 5562091 | NCBI WGS metagenome assembly JAABUZ01 (sample SAMN12813069, study PRJNA571459) | rock metagenome | isolation source: Antarctica rocks | place: Antarctica: Victoria Land, Linnaeus Terrace sud | collected 2015-12-21 | reverse complement strand
AACCACGGCGAGAAGACCTGTCCTGTCAGGTGCTACCGCGCGAGATACTCCGCGTCCTGCCGTTCGAGGGCGTGTAAGAGCTTGGCCAGCAGCGCCTGATCCCCATTGGCTCGGTCGTGGATCAGGCGAACGGGATACCAGACATACCGTCCCCGCTGGCCGCGACCGGCAAAGTAGACACGCCGGCCTTCTCCGTCCGTCTTGGCGCCAAGGTACTGCACCGCCTGCTGCTGCACCGTGTCTTGCAGGTCTTCGTACGCCGCGGTGCCCCGGTACTCGGCCACCGCGGGGTGATTGAGCACCCGCAGCTCTACCTTCCCCGTGTCAAACGGACTGGATGTGGTTGTGCCATAGGCATCCACGGTCTCCGCCACCAGCGCGGATATATCCGGCGCGCTCATGGCGTCGGTCCATCCGCGCCGGCGACAGGCGATTCCGCCAGCCAACTCTGACCCGCGGACGTGACGCGCAGGTCGCCGGCAGGATTGGTCATCAGCAAGCCGTGCGAGCGCAGTTGAGCCACCACCACCGCGAATTCGGGTTCGGGCGCCATACCGTGTCCGCTGTGTTTCTCGTCAAGCGCCGAGACCACCGTTACCACATTAATTCCGGTGACACCGCCGGCGGTCAGGCGACTCACCGTGGTCAAAACGCGCTGGGCATAGCGATCCATCTCTTCAACGGCCATAGGGCTACACTTTCTTTCCGGGCGGAAGAACAACACTGTCTGTCCCCGCTGAAGGGGATTGTTCAACCGGCGGGGGAGGCGGTGGGGTTTCAAAGTCTCCGGTGCGATAGCGCGCTGCCCGTTCCGGCACACAGCGCGGGCAGACATGGTACGTTACCGGCGAGATGCCCTTGGAGAGAAAAATCTCATCCTCTCCGCCGCAACGATAGCAAAAGGTAACCGCGCCGGAGGAAGGTATAAGTTCGTGGCCGTGCTTCTCGCGGCAAGAAGCGCACATCATGATCGCTACCGGGGTACGCGACTGTACATGGCGCGGCTGGCCTTCCAGGCTCTGCCCGCAGCCCTTGCAATAGACCTGGCTGTTGGCCCCCTGGCGATTATCCTCGGCAAAGACCTCGGGTACCCGGTGACGACGGTTCGGTGGCATAACCTGTCCTTTCTGGTGCTCGATGCTCTAGCCAATAAATAGAGGTCGGGCACGGCATAGCAACGCTCGAGACAGGTCTATGACGGCGATATGCGATCTGCACTACAGAACCTGAAACGAAAGCCCGAGAGCGGGCCTCTTTTCAGTATACGCCCAAATGAGGTATCGTGAAGGTTCCCGTTGAATAGGACGGGCGTAAGTGGTGGATACGATGTATCGGTGTGGTCAGCTCCCCGTCGAATTCGACTCCTCGTTGAAGTAGCCGTCCAGTTTGTGACCGCTGATGGCCTCCGGGTCGAGTCCGGCGCCACCGATCACCTCGGTTTCGGCCAATTGCTCCGGGGTCAGGATCGTTTCCGCCGGTGGCCCGCTGGTCCCAAGCTCGGCATTGGCAACACCGGCCGCGCCACCCGGCGTGCCCGCTGCCCTGGTCGTGTCCATCCCCCCATCACCGTCCGACATGCTGCTGGTGTCCGTGGCCGCGACTGGGTCGCGGCCTGTCTGGTCGTTCTCGGTAGTCATACTCTCCTCCTATTGGCAGACGGGTGGGCAAGAAGCATGCCGATGCAGTGCTCAGCCCACGTGGATCGCGGGGCGGTTTTTGGGGTTGCGCTCGGCCTCGCGCAGGACTTCGTGGGTCACCGGAGCGATGTCGCCTTCGCCGAAGAGGATGTAGGATGCCAGGTGTTTGAGCGGGTTACCCTCGGTCCAGCCGAAGTAGACGTGGGGGCGCTTGCCGGTGATGTCACGTATATAGAGGAGGATCGCCGCGATGGTATTGGGTATGGCCGAACTGTCTGCTCGCAACACTCGATAGCCATCGATCTCCTCGCCTCGCACCCGGATCACCGGGGCGAACTCCGAAGCATCGCTCACCGTGACTTCCAGGAACAACACGGGATCGCCGGGCGGAATGTGGTTGTCCTCGCGCTGTTCCCGTTCCTTGAGCAGGTACTCACGCCCGTTCCGCTCGTCCGGATGGTTCGCAATGATGCGGATGGTCCCATTAGTCGCTTCATCGAGGAATCGCTGGGCGGTCGCATCCAGCTCCACCTTGCTGACGCGCAATTCGGTGGAGCGGAATACGCGGGAAATCAGGGAGGTCACGATAATCGCGGCGATGAAGCAGCCCGCGATCTTGATGCCTTCCGGTTGGCTGATGACGGTATTGCCCAACGTGTAGATGAAGATGGCGGCGATGATACCGAAGGCGATCGTCAGCTTGCGGGTGCCGTGGCGGCGGACGGAGAGTGTCACGGCAACCGAGGCCGAGGTCATCACGGCCAGTACGCCGGTGGCATAGGCGCCCGCCTGCGCATCGACGCTGGCCGCGAAGAGTATGGTGACGAGAACGCAGATGGCGGTAACCAGGATGGCGAGCGGACGGGCAGCGCGTGCCCAATCGGGAGCCATGCCGTAGCGCGGGAGATAGCGCGGCACAATATTGAGCAGGCCGGCCATGGCCGAGGCGCCGGCGAACCAGAGGATGGCGATGGTGCTGATGTCGTATGCCGTGCCAAAGGCGTCGCCAAAACGGGCGTGGGCCAGATAGGCCAGAGCCCGGCCGCTGGCATGCCCACCCGGTTGGAAGGCCGCGGCAGGAATGAGCAGCGTCGTGACGAAGCTGCTAGTAAGCAGGAGCACACTCATGATCGATGCCGCTGCCGTCAGCAGCTTGCGTCCGTTCCGGATACGGCCCAACGGGTGAACCGGGTCGTCTCCCTGATCGCCCCGGATGAGGGGCATGACCAGCACGCCGGTTTCGAAGCCGGAAAGACCCAGCGCCAGCTTGGGAAAGAGAATGGCGGCCGCGAGAAACATGAAGAGGGGATTACCGTGGTCCCGGACCAGCGAGGCGTGCCAGGCGCTCACCAGATGGGGGTGCTGGAAGATATCAATCAGCCCGACGCCGATCACCACGATGTTGAGCGCGATATAGACGAACACCAGCACCACGGCTATACCAATAGCCTCGCTGAAGCCTTTGAGAAAGACGGCGCCGAGCAGGGCGATCAAGAACAGCGTCACCAGAATAGCGTAGCCGTGGATGGCATGGGCGGCTGGGTTTTCGACGATGTGGGCGGCGGCGTCGGCAGCCGACAGCGTGATGGTGATGACAAAGCCGGTGGAGACGAAGCCGATCAGGCACAGTACGAATACTTTCCCCTGCCACCAGGGAAGTAGGCGTTCCAGCATGGAAATCGAGCCGTCACCGTGCGGGCTTTTTCCGGCCACGTAGCGGTACATCGGCAGCGCGCCGAACAGGGTAACCAGCACCAGAATCAGCGTGGCAACCGGCGAGAGGGCGCCGGCCGCCAGGGCGGCGATGCCGGGCGCATAGCCGAGCGAGGAGAAGTAATCGACGCCGGTGAGGCACACGACCCGCCACCAGGCATGTGTCGGGTGATGCGTCGCCCTCTCGTAAAATCCCTCCGGTGGCTCCGCCGGCTCCTGCAGAAGCCAACTCCTCACGCGGCCATAGTGCCGTATAGGCCGGGCGCCGGAGGGCACCAGAATTCCCGGCTCAGTCGCTGTGCTCGATGCTACGTCAGCCATATGGTGTAGTGCTCTTACCTTTATTAGATACTACAGATACTACGCGCCGGCTCGCTTCGCAGATTCCCTCCCACCAGCGCTGCATGTCGCGCCAGGCGCGGCTCATGGACCAGACAGACGGAGAAGAAAGACACCAATGCCAAACGACAGCCAATTCAACAAGGAGTATGGCCCACGCCTCGGCGAGATCACCTCAGAGCAGTTTCAAGAGGCATTTCATCGTTTCGGGCTTGGACAGTTCCTTGCTGCTGAGCCGATTTCCACCGGTCTCTTCGGTCAGAACGTGTTCGTCACCTCCACGGAGGGAGAGTTCGTTCTTCGGGGCAAGTGTCACTACGACTGGCAATTCCCGAAGGAGCGGTTCATCGCCCAGTTGCTTCACGAGCAGACCGACGTTCCGATCCCCTGGCCGTACCTCCTTGATCCCTCTACGGACATCTTCGGCTGGAGCTACATCATCATGCCTCGCTTGCCGGGCCTTCAGTTGGCTCGATTCGATGTGCGAGGCGCCCTTTTTCAGAAAGATAAGCACGGTATAGCAGCGGCAATGGGCGAGACACTTGCTCTTCTCCATGCCGCGACCTGGCTATGGACCGGGGAGTATTCACTACGCGAGGATACGATCACCCCGCTGGGCATGCCCTATGAGGAGTGGATTGCCCGAGGCATTCACCAGGACATAGGCACGGCACGAAAGCACTCAGACCGGACGACGGCGGCAGATGTGGCCTGGGTCGAGCAGGTTCTGATGCGGGGCTGGGACGCTCTCGGAGAGGACTTCACGCCGACCATCGTCCACCACGACTTCAATTACAACAACGCTGTCGCCAATCGGATAGACAGTCGATGGCTCATCACTGGTGTCTTCGATCTGATGGAAGCGTACGCCGGCGACCCGGAAGCCGATCTCTGTCGTCTTGCCGCCATGTACCTGGATGAGGACTCGGCCCTGGCACGAACCTACGTGCAATCCTACCTGCGTTGCCGGCCGCCACGTGCGGGTTTCTCAGAGCGCTTCCCGGTGTATATGCTGCTCGATCGCCTCATCGTCTGGAGTTATGCTCAGGCGAACGATGTGAACTGGTGGGACAGGTCTCTTACCCTCAGAGAATGGGCGGAGCCATACATCTCAGCCGTGTCCTGCATGAGCTGTGACGGCAGCCCTGCATAAATCGAGGACGTTGTACAGGCAAGCAGTGACAGGGCCTGCTCCCCCTTCTACCGCCGTGGACGGCACCGGAGAACCGCACGCCGCCCGCCCACGCTTCGATCCCGCTTACCGCTTCTGCGTCTCTCCATCCTGTCCGTAGGCACACCATTGCCGCACCGGGCAGATGCTGCACCTCGGTATGCCCGGCGTACAGATGGCCCGCCCGTGCTGCAGGAACAACCGGTTACTGCCGGCCCACAGGTCTCGCGGCAGCACCGTCTCCAGGGCACGTTCGGTTTGCTCCGGCGTCTGAGTATGGATCCACCCCAACCGATTGGTGATGCGGTGCATGTGGATGTCCACGCAGAGTGCGGGCGTGTTGAAGGCATAGATCAGCACGCAGTTCGCGGTTTTGCGGCCAACACCTGGTAGCGCGAGAAGCGCCTCGACGCTATTTGGCACCTTTCCGTGGTGTTGCTCGACCAGGATTTTCGCCATGTCGATGAGCCGCGGCGCCTTAGTTTCCCGGTACTGGCTGCCCTCCAGCAGCGCATAGAGTTGGTGCTCATCGGCGGCGGCCAGGGCGAACGCGTCCGGATAGCGCGCGAACACCCGCTCGGAAACTGCCGTCGTTTGCTCCTCCCGGGTTCGCGCCGAGATAACGGTGGCAACCAATACCTTATAGGGATCGCCTAGCTCGACCGAACCGCGACCGTGGTAGGTGGCGGCCAAAGTCTCCATGACGGCTCGCACCTGATTGGGAGCAACCGCAACGGGAGTCATGCCGGCATCAAAGCACACCATCAAGGCCTGAGGGAAAGGATTCCCTCCGAGTGAGATATCTCATCATAGAGTTTGGCGTCGTCGACTGTACGTTCCAGGATTCTGGTCGGTAGTATAGGAGCATAGGTGAACGACATCAGCGACAACAGTAAGAATGTGAGGCAAGATACGAGGAATGGTGACGTCACCACTGCGCTTGCGGCTTCCGCCGGCCCTGGGAGCAAAGGTTGAGCCTAGTGCGTCAGTGGAACATCGCTCGCTTGCCGATATCGTGAACATGCTGGCCGAGGAGGCGATTAAGATGCGCGAGTTCCCCAACGTCATCTTCATTTCTGGCCCCACCGGGCGCAGAGCATCCTTCCATCGTGGACCCGACGTCTGGGAAATTCTCGAGCCGTATGTCCTTGGCAACAAGGAGTGGGGGATTCTGCGCGACAGTTATCCCGATACTGGTGAGGCGACGCTTCACACTGCCGATCGGTACTACGAGAGCTATCCGGACGAGATCGAGGCTCGCATCGCGCTGAATAGCGGGATGTAAGCCTTCAGTTTCTGCTTAATCGAGATTCGAGGAGTACTCATGAGTGAGCCGCTCTGGTGGCAACGGGGCGTGATCTACCAGATCTACCCGCGGAGCTTTGGCGACAGTACTGGGGATGGTGTCGGTGACCTGGCCGGCATCCTGCAGAAGCTGGAGTACCTGGATCACACCTTGCCGGTGGATGCCATCTGGCTTTCGCCAATATATCCCTCGCCCATGGCAGACTTCGGCTATGACGTGGCCAACTATGTGGACATTGACCCCCTGTTCGGCGATCTCGACACCTTCGATCGACTGGTGGAGGAGGCACATCGACGCGATATTCGCGTCATCATCGACTTTGTGCCTAATCACAGCAGCGACCAGCACCCGTGGTTCATCGAATCTCGCAGTTCTCGCCACAGCCCGAAGCGCGACTGGTATGTCTGGCGCGACCCGCAACCAGACGGCTCGCCGCCCAACAACTGGCTGGCCTACTTCGGTGGCATCGCCTGGGAGTGGGATGAAGCGACCAAGCAGTACTACCTCCACTCATTCCTGAAAGAGCAGCCGGACCTGAACTGGCGCAATCCTGAGGTGACGGCGGCCATGTTCGATGTTGTCCGCTTCTGGCTGAAGCGCGGGGTCGACGGCTTTCGCATCGATGTGGCGCATGCGATCATGAAAGACCCCGAGCTGCGCGACAATCCGCCCAATCCAGACTGGCGGCCCAATGCCCAGAGTCCCGAGCACGACTCGCTCCTCACGGTACACAGCGCAGGGCATCCGGACGTACATGGCGTGTACCGCGACCTGCGCCGGCTGCTGGACGAGTACAGCGGGGAACGCCCACGCATGATGGTGGGCGAAATTCACATTTTCGATTGGCCGCGCTGGGCGCAGTACTACGGTGCTCAACTCGATGAGTTCCATCTCCCCTTTAACTTCGGCCTGCTCGACGTCGGGTGGGAAGCGGCGGCGATCAGGCGGGTGGTGGACGGCGTGGAAGACGCGCTGCACACACTCGGGGGCTGGCCAAATTATGTTCTGGGCAACCATGATACGCACCGCATCGCCAGCCGCATCGGCCAGACCGAAGCGCGACTGGCGATGATGCTGCTCCTGACGTTGCGCGGCACGGCCACGCTCTACTATGGCGATGAGCTGGGCATGGTGGACGTGCCGATTCCGCTGGACCGTGTTCAGGACCCGTTTGAAAAACTGACGCCGGGTCGTGGACTGGGACGCGACCCGGAACGCACGCCGATGCAATGGGATGCGGCGCCCAATGCCGGCTTCTGCGCGGCGGGAGTCGAGCCGTGGCTTCCTCTTGCCGATAGCTACGGAGAGATCAACGTGGCCGAGGAACTGGCGGATCCGCGCTCAATGCTGACTCTCACCCGGCGTCTCCTGGATCTTCGTCGGGCGCATCCTGCCCTACACAGCGGCAGCTATCGGCCGATCGATCCGGCGCCGGACCATTGCTTCGTCTATCTGCGTGAGGAGCAGGGAGAACGCTTCCTGGTGTCTCTCAACTTCAGCGCCGAGGAGGTGATGCTGCCGGCGCTGGATGTGCCGAATGGCACGATAGTCGTGTCTACCCATCTGGATCGAGACGGAAGGGCCGATCCGGCCAGGTTCACTTTGCGATCTCATGAGGGGTGCGTGGTTAGACTGGAGGGCGGCACGGGTACACTGTCCTAGCCCCCGGAGCGACTCCACACCAGGGCAGGAACGGAGGAGAGCACGGTGATCCACCACGCAGCCCAGGCCTTCGATCAGGTAGCCGATGCGTACGAGAATGGCCGCCCAAGCTATCCAACGGAAGCGGTCGCGCACCTGACACGACTATTCAACATCTCGTCGTCGTTCACCGTGGTCGACCTGGCCGCGGGGACCGGCAAGTTCACACAAATCCTGGTATCCACCGGAGCGAGGATCATCGCGGTAGAACCTCTGGTAGGAATGCGTGCCAGACTGGAGGCGCACAACCTCGGGGTAGAAATCGTCAGCGGTAGTGCCGAGGCCATACCGCTGGCAGATGCTGCCGTGGACCTGGTCACGATTGCTCAGGCATTCCACTGGTTCGCCAACGAGAGCGCGCTGGCGGAAATACACCGGGTGCTGCGGCCGGGGGGCGGATTGGCCCTGATCTGGAACCGGCGCGACACCACACAACCGGTGCAGCAAGCGCTCCAGGCCCTCATGGAGCCGCACCGAGGGGACGTGCCGAAACACCGCGATGCTGAATGGCGTGCGGTGTTCGATGGTACCGATCTCTTCACACCGCTGGAGGAATGGAGCACCCTATACGGGCAGGAAGTCGATGTAGCAGGGCTGGTCGATCGGGTGCTGTCGGTGAGCTTCATGGCAGCCCTGCCGCCGGCCGACCGGACCGGCGTCGAACGCCAGATACGCGACCTGGCTCGCGACCTACCCAACCCGCTCACGCTCCGGTACACCACCGACGTCTACGGCTGTCGAGCGCGATAATAGGGACCATACACGTAGCGAGAAGGAAACGCTTGCTACTCCCCCGCCACACTGCCCCCGGAGGCCTCCACCGGCATACTCGAGGGCTGTACCCGCAAGAGCCGGGCGGGTAGCGCGGGCAGCCACCAGTTCCAGCGGCCAAACAGCGAGACCAGCGCCGGCACCAGGAGCATACGGACTACCGTGGCATCGAGCAGGATGCCGGCGGCCAGGCCGGTGCCGAGTACCTTGATGTCTGTTACAGGAGCTGATGCCAGGGACACGAACGAAAAGAAGAGGATGAGCGCACCGCTGGTAACCAGTCGGCCGGTGCGACCGATTCCGGCAATGACCGAGGTAGTGGTGGACGGCCTCTGGTCGAACTCCTCACGCATCCGAGCCAGGATGAAGACTTCGTAGTCCATGGACAGACCAAAGAGGAAGGCAAACACCATGATCGGCACCCACGACGTGATGGCGCCCGTCGACTTGATGCCCCAGATTGCCTGCGAGCCGTAGCCGTTCTGCCACATCAGGACCATCACCCCGTAGGCGGCGCCCACCGAGAGCACGTTCAGCACCACGGCTTTGAGGGGAAGCAGGAGCGACCGGAAGGCACGTGCCAGCAGGATAAAAGTGATGATGGCGATGAGGAGGACCATCAACGGAAAGTTGCCGTAGACCGCGTTGATGAAGTCGACATTTTGCGCCGCCTGGCCACCCACCTGTGCCCCGCCCGGCTGGGTGTGCGCCACCTGCCGGACGCGGGCCAGCGTGTCTTTCCCCGCGCCAGTGTTACTGTCTGCCGCAGGCAGCACATCGACCAGCGCACTGACGCCATGGCGCCAGGAGGGACCGCGGGGAGCGACCACGCCGCGTACTCCAGAGACGCGTCGCAATTGCTGGATCAGGTTAGCCACGCCCCGATCCTGGACCAGAATCTCGAACGGGCTGAGTGGCCCCACGCCAATGCCACTGCGCTCCAGCGCCACCAGTCCAACATGCGCCTCGCCGGTTTTGGCCAGCGCGTCGGCCCGAGTCTGACCAAAGACAATGGTGGTGGCCGCGCCAACCAGCACGATGAGAGTACAGACGCCGGCTGCCACTGCCGCCCAGCGGTAGCGCACCACCCACTGCGCCCAACCGTTCCAGAAGTGTCCGGCCCGGTCCCGCCCTCGGCGCGGCCAGTCGAGCCACGGGCCAACCGTGGCCAGCGCCACAGGCAGCAAGGTAATGGCTACAGCGACTGTCACTAGGGGAATGAGTGCTCCGCCGTAGCCAACGCTGCGCAAAAAGGGCACGGGCAGTACGACCAGGGCGAGCAGGCCGATCGCCACCGTGGTGCCGCTGAAGATCACCGATTTCCCCGCCGTTTCCATCGCCTTGATCACCGCCGCCTCGTTCGAGACGCGTGGCTGGTGTTCCTCGCGCCAGCGCAACACCACCAGCAGCGAGTAGTCGATGGACACACCCAGGCCGATCAGAGCCACCAGAAACTGGACGATAAACGAAACATCGGTGATGGTAGTCAATCCCCAGACCAGCAAGAAGGTGGTTGGGATGGCGACCATGGCCATGAGCAGCGGTATGATCGCCATAAAGGACCGAAAGACAAAGATCAGAATCAACAGGGCCGCACCGCCCCCCAACAGCGCCTCGACCAGTACACTGGGCCCACCACTGTCACCGCCACCCGAGGCTAGAGCACCCAGGCCGGTCAGGTGGACGGGACTGCCGGACACAGTGGCTCCCGCTAGGGCTGCCGTCACCTGGCTCTGCGCCAGGGTGGGACCGTTAAAGCCAAAGCTTTCACGAGCATAGACTAG
>JAABUZ0100010302.1_pt1 | contig 10425 bp, 9 predicted proteins | sample 5562091 | NCBI WGS metagenome assembly JAABUZ01 (sample SAMN12813069, study PRJNA571459) | rock metagenome | isolation source: Antarctica rocks | place: Antarctica: Victoria Land, Linnaeus Terrace sud | collected 2015-12-21 | reverse complement strand
TTTAATCTGCCCGCCCAAAATAAAGTGGACGTTGAAGCGGTACTCATCGCGCTCCAAAGCCGCCCGGTCCAGGTCAGACACCTGGCGCACCTGCTCGCCGACCACCCGTGCGGCATCATACATGGACGGCGCGGACGCTAGGCCCACGCCCCGGTCAAAGTCCCGGCCTAAGAGCGTGATAATGCTCTGGGTCAGCGACAAGCTGCCGCTGACCAGCAGCACAAAGACGCGCTCGCCGGGCTGCACGAACGCATACATTTTGCGGCAGACATTCACCTGGTCGTACCCGGAGTTTGTGCGCGAGTCGGACATCATCACCAGGCCCTCTTTGGTCATGACGCCTAAACAATAAGTCATCGTATTCTTTCCTCTAAAGTATCTTTTCCCGTATTCGGTGAACACTGCCCGAAATCCTGCGTCTTTACCGCCATCACACTTCCGCTGGAGGACTTCATCAATGCTGCGACGCTTGCTGCCTTTTGCTTTGACCGCTGCCCTGCTTTGCCCGATTTCCGCTTTCGCCCAGACGCCCACCGACCCGACCCCGCCGGTTGCGTCGGCTCCGGGCACTCCGGCCGATCCCGCCGCCCCTGCTCCGAAGAACCACAACCATGTCGCCGGCAAAATCTCTGCCGTTGACGCCGCCGCCAAAACGATTACGCTCACTCGCGGCAAAAAGACGACTGTTTTGTCGGTTCCCGACGGCACCAAAATCTACAAAATCGGCGATGCCAAAGGCCAGCCCACCGGCACCTTTGCTGACTTGGCGTTAGACACGCGGATCAACGCCAGCACCAACGGCGACGAAACTGCGCCAGTCGCCAAGAACATCCATATCCGCGCCCCGAAGAACGCTGCTGCGCCTGCCACACCGTAAGCCTCGAAAAAAACCGGCACAAAGAGTACGGCAAACATGGGGATTTGCCCCTACACCAATTTCCCAGGCCCGTAGGGGCAGGTCTCCGTGCCTGCCCTTCTTGTGTCCTGCTACTCCTGAACCCGCTCCCAAATCTCATCCCGCGTGGCCGTTGCCACTCCCAGCTTGCGGACCACGACCGCGGCGGCGGCATTCGCCAGCGTCACGGCTTCCTGCGGCGTCGCGCCGGATGCCAGCGCCAGCGTCAGCGTCGTGATTGTCGTGTCCCCCGCGCCGGTCCCGTCAAACACTTCGACCGGGTGGGCGGGCAGATCAAAGACGTCTCCGTCACTGCCAAACAGAGACAGGCCATGAGCGCCCCGCGTAATCAGCACATTGTCCGCGCCCGACTTCCGCAGCAGCATCCGGCCCGCTTCATGCAGGGTGCCGAGGTCGCTGCCGCCGTCGCCGAGCAGCAGGCCGGACGCTTCTCCCGCCTCAAACACGTTTAGCGTGATCATCGTCAAGCGGCAGTGGCTTCCAATGCCTTTCGGCTTCAAGTTCCCCGTCATCACTTTGCCCTCGGCCCGGCCCTGCTTGACGACTGATGCCACTAGCTCCCGCACCAACAGACCTTTCTGGTAGTCCGACAGCAGCAGCGCATCGCAGCCCGAAATCGCCTTCCCCAGAAACGCCAGCAGCTTGGTTTGCACCTCGGCACTGATGGCGTCCCGGCACTCATGGTCTACCCGCACGACCTGTTGCGCCCCCTGCTGCGTGTGCGCGATGACCCGCGTTTTGAGAGTAGTCGGACGCTCCGGGACCGCAACAAGCCCCGCAATATCTGCGCCCTCTTCCGCCAGCTTCTCGCGCAGCGTCCCCGCTGCCGTGTCTTCCCCAACAATCCCAACAATAACCGCTTTCGCGCCCAGCGCACAGACGTTGTTGACCACGTTCGCCGCCCCGCCCGGCACAAATGTATGGCTGTCGGCGTCCACGATCATCACCGGCGCTTCCGGCGAGACGCGGCTGACCCGCCCCCAGACATACTCGTCCAGCATGACATCCCCGACCACAAGCACCTGCTTGTTCGTGAAGTTGTCTAAGATTTCTTTCGCACGTTCTGCATTCACTGCTTACCTGCTCCTTTGCGCTTTGCATAAATCACGATGTCCGGCGCGGGATAAGTCATGTCGTGCGGCAAATCCCGCGACGGCAATCCCAAACGCCCGCGTGCCTTGTTCAGCGTCGCCAGCGGCGGCACAAAGCCGTCGGCAAGCGCGTAATCTCGGTTCAGCGCGGCGAGGTACGCCGTCGCTGCCGGGTCATGCAGGCGCAGGCCGTCGTCATAGTCGTACTCGCTCAGGACCACTACGTCCGGGTGCTGCGCTTCCAGTGCCTTGATGTCCCAGTCCGTGCCGCTGTAAACAATGCGCTTTTGCGTCTCCGGCGGCGTGACGCTTTGCCACGCGCCAAGACCCGGCGACGGGAAATAGGGACTGACGGGGGCCGTGCCGAACCAGGGCTGCACCGGAAATCCAATTCTCTGAGGCAGGGGGGCATTCGCGTTCAGCCAGGACAACGCCGTATCCCGCGTGTCCGTGCCGGCCATCACAGCCACTAAAGATGCGCCGTTTACCAGCGTCGCCAAGAAAACAATCGCGCCGCCCGCCGCCGCCAGCCCGGAAAGCGAGCTTGTCAGGCGCGAGCCGTCCGCCAGCATTCGCCCGGTCCAGAGCGCTAAAATCGGCAGCAATGGAATTGTGTAGCGGGCATAACGCACCGCCGCGAGGCTAATCAAAACGTAATAGGGCAGGGCGAATGCCGCAAGCAGCGCATCGCCGCGCTGCCGCCGGTACACCGCGTAGCCGATAGACGCCAGCGCCAAAAGCAGCAGCGGCAGGCCCATCCCCGCATCTAAATTGTGCGTGATATGGTACACGAAGCCGCTGCCGGTGTCCCGAAACGTCGGGGCATCGCCGTTTTGGACATGGACGGCCTCAAAGTGCACATCTTTGACAAACGTGCTGCTCTCCAGAAGCGCACCGGGGCAGGCGGCGAAGAAGGCCAGAAGGAAAGCGAGGAGACCTACCCCGGCGCAAGCGCCGACCCTCCCTAAAGGGAAGGTTGAAGATGTTGAAGAACGCGATGTGCTACGCTTCTTATCCTTCCCTTTAGGGAGGGTCGGTGCTTGCGCCGGGGTAGGTCTCATCACACATGCCGCCAGCAAAGGCAAAATCACGAGCGCCATGTTATACTTGGTTGCCGCCGCAAGGCCCGCAAAGACGCCCGCCAGCAGCGCAGCACGAAGCGGCTTCGGGTCATCCGTCGCCAGGCGCACGGACCACAGCAGAGACAGCATCACCCAGAACGTCGCCGGGACATCTACGGTTAGAAAGTGCGAATGCTGAACGTGAAGCGGAGTGACTGCAAGCAAAAGGCCCGCAACAAGGCCCGCACGGTTGCCCCAAAGCCGTGCGCCCACCGCATACGTCGCCCAAACTGTCCCGACACCCATCCCCACTGTAAGAGTGCGCCCAATCAGGTACATCTTGGCCCATTGTGGATACCAAACGGTAAAGTTTTTCGGGACAATGTCTACCCCGCCAAACAGCGCCGCCAGTGTGTTGGCGAAACAGACCAAGTAGAACTGCAAAGAGCCATAGTGGTAAGAGTGCGGCAGCAGACGCCCGGTGAAGACGTTCATCGTCACCGACGACGTTTCCAGCACTACGCTTTCATCCGGGTGATACGAGAAATAATGCGTCGCCGACGGCAGCCCCCAGGTGATGCCCCACACCCGCAGCGCCAGCGCCAGCAGCAGGGTACCAAGCAGAGACAGGGGACTCGCGGCAAACTTTGTCATTGCGTGCTATTGTACCTCAGCAGGACGCGGAACCCGGCACTGGAAGTGCCGGGCTAAAAGAATACAAAGTGCCTCCGGCACTGAAGACTTCCAGCCCCGGAGGGGCTTTGTACTTTTTTAGCCCGGCCTTTCAAGGCCGGGTTCTCAGATTTATCCCAGCAGCCCGCGCCGCATCTCAAGCTTCGCTTGCCGCTGAACCAACTCCGCCGCGTCGGCCCGCGCCTTTTCGACCACTTCCGGCAGCGCCCGCGCCACGAAGCTCGGATTGTCCAGCCGTCCCCGCACCCCGGCAAGCTCTTTGTCCAGCTTCGCGATCTCCGCCGCCAGACGCGCCGACTCTTTTGCCGGGTCGAGGCCGTCCAGCAGCTCACTCGCGGGAACATAAAACGCCGCGCCCGTGACGCCGACCGGAACATACTTGCCGTCCGTCGGCGCTTCCGCCGCAATCGTTGTTTCGCCCAGCCGTGCCAGCGCAACAAGGGCCGGCAACTGTGCGCGGAGTGTTGCGCCTGCTGTTTCGGTCTCCGGCACAGCCACAACCGTGAGTTTGCGGGTCAGCATTGCGGCTCGTGCGGCCTCGTTCTCCTGTCCGCCCGGCGTGAACTCCGCCCGCAGCCCGCGTAAAGCCGTAATGCTGTCAATCAGCAGAGTTATTCCCGCCTCGGCTTTCTCGTCAATGAAAGCAGTGCCAAGAATAGGGTAGGGGGCTAGGCTGATGCTCTCGGTTTTGCCCGGTAGCTGCTGCCAGATTTCTTCGGTCACAAACGGCATAATCGGATGCAGCAGGCGCAGGGTCGCTTCCAAGACTGTGTACAGCGTCGCTCGCGCCGAGTCTTTCGCTGGGCCATCTTCGCCTTGCAGTGATGGCTTGCACAACTCTACGAACCAGTCGCAGTATTCGCCCCAGACGAACTCGTACAGCGTCCCGCAGGCATCGTCCATGTCATAACTCGCCAGCGAAGCGTTGACTGTCTGCGTCACCCGCTGCAATCGCGACAAAATCCATCGTTCAGGCAGCGAACCTTCTATATAGAGGAAATCACTCCAATAACTTGGTTCGAAATCGTCAGGCAGGTTCAGCAGCACAAAGCGGGCAGCGTTCCAGAGCTTGTTGGCAAAGTTGCGGGCTTCGGGAACACGGTCTTCGCTGAACTTGATGTCCTGGCCTTTCGATGCCAGACGCAGCAGGGAGAAGCGCAGGGCATCGGCCCCGTACTTGTCAATCATCTCGACCGGGTCAATGCCGTTACCGAGACTTTTCGACATCCGGCGGCCCTTTTTGTCTAGCACCGTCGCATGGATATACACGTCGGAGAACGGCTTCTCGCCGGTGAATTCCAGCCCCGTCATCACCATGCGGGCCACCCAGAGGCGCAAAATCTCGCCCGCTGTCGTCAAGAAGTCCGTCGGGTAGAAGTAATCTAAGTCCGGCGTTTGCTGCGGCCAGCCGAGCGTGGCGAACGGCCAGAGCGCCGACGAAAACCAGGTGTCCAGCACATCTTCGTCCTGCGTCAATCCGTCGGTTCCGGCGCGTTCCACGGCTTCGGCCAGACTGCGGGCGGCGACATAGGTGCCGTCGGGCTTGTAGTAGATGGGAATGCGATGCCCCCACCATAATTGACGCGACAAGGCCCAGTCCCGGATGCCGTCCATCCAGTCCACATACGTCTTGGCGTAGCGGCCCGGACTGAACTCAATCTGGCCGTCCGCGACAATATCCGTCGCACGCTTGACTATCTCGGTGCCGGCCATCTTCATAAACCACTGCTCGGAGAGCAGCGGCTCAATCACGGTCTTGCTGCGGTCGCAGTGCGGGACGCTGTGCCGGTACGGCTCAGTTTTTTCGAGTGCGCCCGCGTCCTCCAAGTCGCCGACAATCAAGTCACGCGCCTCAAAGCGGTCCATGCCGGCGTACCGGACGCCCGCGCCCTCGGTCAGCTTGCCGTCGAAGCCGATGACCGTGATCTGCGGCAGGTCATGGCGCAGGCCCACTTCATAGTCGTTCGGATCATGTGCGGGCGTGATCTTGACCGCGCCGGTGCCGAACTCTTGGCTTGCGTAGTCGTCGGCAATCAGCGGGATTTCCCGGTCCGTCAGCGGAAGTTTCAGCATCTTACCGATTTGGCCTGCGTAGCGAGCATCGGCGGGATTAACTGCCACTGCCGTATCGCCGAGCAGCGTCTCCGGCCGCGTTGTCGCCACGGTCACGAACCCGGAGCCGTCGGCGAATGGGTAGGAGATGTGCCAGAGCGAGCCGTCCGTGTCAATGTTCTCGACTTCAATGTCGGAAATCACCGTTTGCAGGCCGACCGACCAGTTCACCATCCGCTTGCCTCGGTAGATCAGCCCGGCGTCAAAGAAGCGCACAAACGCCTCCGCCACAGCTTCGGCATAGGCTGGGTCCATCGTAAAGCGTTGGCGAGACCAGTCATACGCGCAGCCGAGCCGCTTGAGTTGAAACACAATTCGGTCTCCGTACTCTTCTTTCCAGGCCCAGACCCGCTCCACAAACTTTTCCCGGCCTAGATCAAAGCGCGTCAGCCCTTCTTTCTCGATTTGCCGCAATACAACTGTCTGCGTCGCAATCCCCGCATGGTCCACGCCGGGCAAAATCAGCACTGTGTCGCCCAGCATCTTATGCCAGCGCCCCAGCGTGTCCTGCACCGAATGGTTCAGGGCGTGGCCCATGTGCAGGCTGCCGGTGACATTCGGCGGCGGAATGCAGACGCTGAACTTCGGCTTTCCCGGCGTCGGCTCCGCATGAAACAGCCCGGCTTCTTCCCACTGCGGGTACAGCCGCGCTTCCACATCTTTCGGCTCGTATGCTTTTTCCACTGTTGACTCTCCAAAACCACAAAAGCCCCCGCGTCCACGGCGACAGGGTTAAACCTATCGCAAGGACGCAGGGGCTAACAAAAAGCCGATGCGCGATACCACCTTGCTTCCTATGCCTATATGCCTTATTGTTGCAGGCAGGCACAGACACTCAATTCCGAGAACGGCTCCGGGGCGACCTTCGGCGGCTTCGCTGCGGGAACGCTTGCAGCCGGGGCGCTCCCTCTCTAATCAGCTTAAACCGCGTACTCTTCCCCATCAAGGCCGAGAACAATTTAAGTATAGCGTAAACAAAGTCGGCAAGTCAAGACGCTAACTGCTTGGGCGCAGCTAATGGACTGGCGAAGGCGTCTCTTGCCAAGCAGGCATCTCAATATCACCTTTCTTGTTCACTGTGCTAGGGGCAAGATACCAAAGGCGACCTGTTTGAGTATCCACGAAGTAGAGGCGCTCACTGTTTGCGGCAATCCCATATCGCCCCGCCTGCACCGCCGGACCTGTCGCAGTAGATTGCGCGGCGGCGGGAAGTATGACTGGCCTCAGCAGTCCTCCGAGAAGCACGGCACAAAGGCACAGTAAAGCCACGAGAATGCGGTTTTTCATAAGTTTCTCCTTTTGCGTTCAGCTCAACGTACAGCCAAGTGTAGCACATCTACTAATGGCAACGGCTAATGGCAACGGCATTTACACTCCTTCTAAAAAGTAAGCGGGATTGTCAACTTAGAGCTTTTGATCTCGCGGCCAACTCCTGTTACCTCTACCGTAAGAGAAAACAGTGCCGTCTGCCGACAATAGAGTCGGAGACACTACTATGCTCACACTGACAGACGCGCATCAGCGGCCCTGCGTAGACCTGGCCCGACAGCTCAGAGCCTCTGCGCCGCCGCCTGAAATGTCGCATGACGCTCTGGAATTCCTCATTGAAGGCTACGCCCGGCTGGTGGAAGGGCTGCTGGACCCCCGCGCCTCGGCGTCGGGCATTGAGTTTGCCTACAGCCGCCTGCTCGGAACGCGCGGCGGCATCTGCCGACTTTGCCCCGCGGAAGATATGGGACGCCTGCCGATGAAAGCCGTCCGGCGCTGGGAATGGGCGGAAACGCACCTGCGGGACTACCTCGGCAAAGCGCCGCAGCTTGAGGAAGTCGTCGCCGTTGTTCGCCGGGTCGAAGACGGCTGGGCGGACAGCATGGAGCGCTATGTTCTGACCCTCACGGCGCGTCTGCACGAAACGGAAACGCCGGACAAGATCGGCATCCTAAAGGGGATTGACACGGTGAGTATGCACCTGGCCCAGCGCGAAGTGTTTGCGCTGTCCCAGACGCTTGCGATTCCCCTAGAGAACACCAGCGCCGTCAAGCTGCGGATTCGTCTGCTGGCCCTGTTTCTGACCCTGCACCGATGCGGCTTCTGCGCGGCGTTTCCGGCGATCAAGAGCTATCGTGAGACGTTCCGAATTCATGACCCGCTGGCCTATCCCTGGTGGTTTGTAGACTGCCGCCTCACCGAGCGGCAGCTTAACTGGACTCACCGACGCATTCCCGTGGAAGACTTGAACTGGCGTTTTTAGCGAAAATATGTGTCATAATGGGGCGGCTTGACTTTGAGGAGGCTCTTTTAATGCGTCGCACCATTGGCTTTTCCATCCTATTTGCCCTGAGTGCCCTGCCCGCGCTGGCAACGACAAAAGGGCTGAACCAGATTGTGACGCCGGACGTTCAGCCGGACGGCATTCTGTCGCTGAGTTTGCAGCAGCAGGACCCAAACATCGCCAACCGCTACGAGGTTCAAATCGAGCTGGGCTTGACGCGGCGTTTTGAGGTGGCGATTTTCCAGGGTGCTTCGCCACCGGAGCAGGTCGCAAACGCCGAATACAGTATTCTGGTTAAGGGGCCGTACTTGCTGTCTACCGGCTTCTTTAACTGGACCACAAAAGGCTCCTCGCCGCAGCCGTATCTCGAAGGGGGATATTATAAGGGGAACACGCAGATCATGCTGGGCGCGGCCCGCGTTATCGCGGAGCATCAGGATGTTGCCGGGTTTATCCAGAATCAGCACCAGTATCAAGCAATTCTAGGCTATGGCTACCGCATTAACCCGCGAGCCTTGATCCAGATTGACTACCAGAGCGGCACGGCAAACTCGGCAACGGCTGGTTTTACCTATAACGTGACGCCGCAGCTTCAGTTTAACCCGGCACTGTATGTTTCCAACGGCGCAGGGCATAAAGTCTGGGGCTATGCGGTGTTGACCTGGAACATTGACGTCTTCGCGCCGCATCCCGCTCAGGCCCCGGTTCCGGCAGTGCTGCCGAAGTCGCAAGGCCAGGAAAATACACCGGCAAAATCGTAAGGGCTAGTGAGGACGGTACCAACCGGAGGGGCGCGGCTTGCGCGGGGCGTTCTCGTCCGTGTTTTCGTCGCCCTGACCGCTGATGGCGGACAGCGGCACAATCTCTTTTGCGGCCACTTTTAGCGCCGAGATGTCGGAGTGGCTTTTGCGGGCCAGGTCATCCACCGTCATGTCGGCCGCCGCTATCCGGGCGGCTTCCGGGGACTCGGCTTCCATTTCCACCACTGCCGTTCCTTGAAACGCGACGCTGACTTTGTATTTGATAAGCACTCTTTTCCATCTTTCCAGTATTCCGATGCTTATCCGCCAAAAAGCCGGTGCCAAATCGAATCGCGGCGCGGCGCATTGTTTTCCATAGACTTCAGCCGCGCAATCTCGCCGTCTTTGGCCGCAACAAGCTCCGTTTTGTGCGCCTGTTCTTGACTCAGCGTTTCTCGGAGCTGAGCCAGACTTTCGGAGTGCAGCATGTCCATGTGCGACAGTGTTGCGCGGGTCGTTTCTTCACGTTCCCGCAGCAAATCGCGCAACGATTGCGCCTCTTCCTGAGCGCGTTGCGCCGCTCTCTGGGCATCCTCGAACCGCGCAGACCAGAGCGCAACCTGCTCGCGATGTTGCGACTGGATTTCGGCAATTGCCGTCGCGACCATCGGGGACAGACTGGTCGAATAAGACGGCGTAATCCCATGAAGATTTGTCACTGACCGCGACTGCGCCTCGCGCTGAGTCACCCGCTCATACAGCGCCCGAACCCGCTCCCGATCATAACGCGGCAGGCCGTCTTCGCCCGTCACCGTGTTGCCGAAGTCGCCCCGTGACGCACGGGCGCGGATATTGGCCGCAGACTTGCCGAAAATGGAAGCGACTTCGCGCGTCGTGAGCTGCTCCGGGTGCTGGTCCCAGACGATAAAATGGTCAGGGCGCACAGGCGCAATTGTTTCGCGTTGCGTTGTTGCGGGTTCGGTGTCCATACAGACATTCTAGCGAAAGTCCGCACGTTTGTCAAGCGAGGCGCAAAATTGACCGCACAATTTTTTGTTAAAGTCTCAGGCGAACCAGTGCCGAAGCGCCAGAATTAAGCCCGACGTTAGAGTAAACGCCATGCCGCCACTGAGCGCAAACTGTGTTGCGCCCTTTTGTGTGCGTGTTGCGCCTTCCGGCTGAATAAACGCTCCTAGCGTAGTAGCAATCAGATACATAAAACCGCCTCCGACATTGGCAAAGACAAGGCCCAGCAGCAGCGGCGAAGCGTAGCGCAGACCGAACAATCCCAGCAGCGCCCCGGTTTCCGTCATCGTTTCAATTCCGACCGTCACCCAGAACGCCCCGCGACGGGAGTAGCCTGCTCCGATCAAAAGCAGTGCCAGCGCCAGACCCTCCGGCAGCTTGTGGAACGAGACCGCGAACAGCACCGCAAAATTGGGATGACCCAAAATTCGGTCTCCGACTACCACCGCCAGCCCGTCCATCATGCTGTGCAGGCCAAGCGCAATCGTCAGCAGCCAGACATTTTGGCTGAGCC
>JAABUZ0100010300.1_pt1 | contig 10427 bp, 9 predicted proteins | sample 5562091 | NCBI WGS metagenome assembly JAABUZ01 (sample SAMN12813069, study PRJNA571459) | rock metagenome | isolation source: Antarctica rocks | place: Antarctica: Victoria Land, Linnaeus Terrace sud | collected 2015-12-21 | reverse complement strand
CGAAGCGCGGGGCATCATCGGCCATCAGGACGCGCTCCGTGACGACGGCGGACACGCCACGACGATCTATTACCTCCTTGGGCCGGGTCTAGGGCGTGGTGGGGGGGGCGGCCCCCCCCCCCCCCCGCGGGGGGGGGGGGGGGGGGGGGGGGGGGGGCGCCCCCCCCCCCCCCAACCACTCGCGGGCTTGCGCAAGAGCAGGCGCGACCGCTTGCGGTGGAGGGAGGACGATAGTGGGCGGCTTCAGGTTCAACCCCCACGTGTCGCGAAAGAAACTCGCCACGTCTCCCCTCTCCCGCGACAGGGAGAGCACGCCCCAACGTTGACTCGCAGTCAGGGTCAAGGAGCCAGTCAGGGTCAAGGAGCCAGTCGTCATGGGGTGGGGGTGAGGGGCGTCCGCCACTGCTCCCCCTCTCCCGTACGCGGGAGAGGGGGTCGGGGGGTGAGGGTTGCCCGGATCAACGGTGGCGACGAGGCGGGCGGGCGATCCTATGCGGGCCAGCACCTGGAGCTGGGCAGGCTCGGCGCGGTCGAGGTCGTCGACGATCAGGTGGTCGATGCGCGAGGAGATCAGGTCGGCTATCGCGGCGTCACGTAGCATGGCCGCGACGAGCGGGGTGACATCCTGGTACGTCATGGCCCCAGCGCGCTCGCACAGGTCGGCGAACGTGCGGTAGACGCGGGCGATGCCCGCGAGGACGGCGCGATCGCGGTGCGGCGCCGTTCCGGGAAGGCCGTCCACGGTCTGCTGGAGGTTGACGGGCGAGCCGCCCTGGCCGGCGAGCGCCCCTAGCAGCAGGTCGATCTCGGCAAGGCCGGGGCCGCCGGCCAGGGCAGGCGTCAGCGGGTGATCGGACCCGAGGTCCGTGGCCGTCCGCACCGCCGCCTCGCGCAGCAGCATCGCGCGCTCGACCGCGGAGAGGATGGTAGGGGGCTTCGTGCCCGCGGTACGCGAGCAGTGGTGCAGCAGCCAGATGCACAGGTGTTGCGCCGTTTGCAACCAGACGCCGCCGGACGGCTCACCGTCGACCTCGCCGGGGAGGCGCGCCGCGAAACGGTCCGCGCCGCGGCGCGAGAAGGTCATGACCAGGATACGCCGGGCCGGCGCCCCGTCTCGCAGCAGCCCGCGTACATGATCGATCAGGTAGGACGTCTTGCCGCTCCCACGTGCGCCCGCTACCAGCAGCGCGCCAGGCGTGACCACGGCTGCCGCCATCTCTCCCCTCCGTTTCTATCTGTCCACTACTATCCCGGAGGGAGAGCATCACCGTCAAGCGATTATGAGCCGTTAGTAAATAGCCGTTAGTAAATAGCCGTTAGTAAATAGCCGTTAGCCATGATGTTCGCCATTGTTGCGTCCTCTCTCCTACTCCTGTCATACGTCGTGGCAGCGACGCTCATTGACTGCTATCGCAAGAGCCATTCCCCGCCTGCACATAATTATCTGGAACTCTGAATGATAGGCTTGTGGTTGCGGCAGCGGTCGCTGCAATAGCGCACCTCGTCCCAGGTGCGCGCCCACTTTTTGCGCCAGGTGAAGGGACGGCCGCACGTGGCGCACATCTTGGTGGGCAGATCCCGCTTGCGCACACCTTTCATCCCGTCATCCTTATCATCGTCTTCTCCAGGGTCCGTGCTTGCGCGGCCCGTCGCACACTGTCTCATTGTAGCCACTTGGAGCATCATGATCACAGCCGTGGCTTCAGCTCGCGGATCGGATTGGTACCAGGGTCTGGGGATTCTTGGCCTGCTGCCCCAGACATACTTCCCTAAAGCTGGGTGGGGGCAATTCATAAACTGTAGAGTTGGCGTGATGCTCGCCTCGACGTATCATGGGCATGACGGCGATAGCCTCGCGCCACGCATGGCCATGACTGCGCCGTCCCATGGAGGGATGAGGATGTTCTCTACGCGGTAGCGGCCGCCCCCGAGCAGGTCGCGTACGCCCCTACTGGTTCGGCGCCGGTTTGGGGCGTGGTCGACGGGCCGCGGACGCGCGCTGTTGCCGACCCACGTCACCGGGTCGATGCGCAGACTGCTCGTCGAGGGTGGGCGGGTCCGATTCGGCCAGGGTGTACTCCGAGCGTCGGCCGCTGGGGTTGTAGGTGAGGTGACGGTGACGGGCGTGCCGTGGTCCAGGGTCGTGACCTGTGTGGGGCGGGCCTGGCTGTCGTAGGCGAGGTGGGTGTTGAGCAGGTTGCCGTCGGTGATGGCGGTGGTGTCGCCGTGCGCGTCGTAGGCGTAGGAGGCGGTGGGCTGACCATCGCCCATGACCATCGTTTGCAGTTGGTTGGGCGTGATGGCCGAGGTGTAGGTGTAGGTGACGGGATAGCCATCGTCGCCGATCTGCGAGAGGAGGTTGCCGTTGGCGTCGTAGGTCCACTGATAGGACCCGCCCTTAGCGACGACCTGCGGCCCCGTCTCACTCGTCAGGCGGCCCCGCGCGTCATGCGCGAGGGTGTCGATGCCGGAGAGGGTGGTGGTGCGGGTGGTCCAGTTGACGGCGTTGTAGCCGTAGGCGTAGCTGCTGCTGAGGGTCAGGGCGGGATTGGACGGGCCGCCGGCCAGGGTGGCGTACAAGGAGTAGGCGTAGGGGATGGTGGCGGAGGCGCCGAAGGCGGCGGGCCAGGCGCCGAAGGGCTGGCTGGCGAGGGAGTAGGCCCCGGAGCCGCCCGCGTCGTAGGCCAGGTTGTTGTACTGGTCAGTCGAGCCGTTGGTGTTGTAGACCAGCCAGTAGGCGGTGTTGGGGGCGAGGGTAGCGGCGAGGGGCACGGTGTTCCAGGCGTTGGCCACGAGCGTGGCGCTGGCGCTGGCGGCGACCAATGTCCCAGGGGCGCCGCCACTGTCGGTGTAGAGGGCCACCTGGTACTGGTCGTGGGCCGGAGTGGGGTCGATCGCCCCGACGTAGGCGGAGAGGGACGTGACCCGGGCGCCCTGGGGGCCGGTGGTGACCTGCGAGCCGACCATATAATTGGCGTCGGCGAGGTCCTGATGCGCGCCGACGTGGGCGTTGCCCAGGGTGACGACGGCAGGGCCGCTGAGGGTCGCGGTGACCAGGCGGCGGGAGGCGTCGTAGCCCAGGCCCTCCTGCACGCCGCTGCCGCCGGGCAGGGTCAGGGTCACGGGCAGGTCGTTGGCGTTGTAGCCCATCCGTCCGACGTACGGCCCGCTGCCGCCCATCCCTTCGCTGAGGCCCGTCTGCCGGCCCTCGGCGTCGAGGGTGGTGGCGACGGTGGTCGCGCCGTCCACGATGGTGTGGGTGCGCGGCTGGCCGGCGGCGTCGTAGCCGTAGGCGGTGGTCAGGCCGTTGTCGGTGCTGCTGGTCTGGCGGTCGGCGGCGTCGTAGGTCGTCGCGTACACTCGACCCGATTACGCATACAAATCGACATCAATCTCTGCATGAAGTTGATTCACTGTCTCCAGCATGGCTCGGTCGAAATGAATTGCTGGTACGCTTTCCCCCTCCTCTACTATTACGGTATAGGAAATATGCGCTTCAACACCTAGCTCTACGGCTAAAGCCAGTAGCTTGTGCGCGAGCGGACGCAGCGTTGCCAGCAGAGGGAGTGCAACCTCTTGTACATCCAGTGACTCCATCGGCCCAGTGGAAAGAAGCCAGCCATCCTTCTTTCGTCGCAAGAGGGTTCGTTGGATCTGTTCCCCCTCGCGCCACGTGCGTGTCGGTTGGATACTCAGTGCTTGAGTGAGTATAGCGGGATCGAGTCCGTGCCCCGTCATAACAAAGTCGCACGTAATCTTGGCCATCTGCCTTTACTCCTCAGTCCTTGGTAGGCCCTTCAGCTTCTTGCCGTCTTAGGCGCTTACGGCGCCCACATCGACAATTTGTTGTCTATGCGGCAAGGCCCAGGTCCTCGAACAAGGTCTGCATATCCTTGCGAATGGTTTCATAATGCACATCAATGGGACTCCAGTTCTTGGGTTTGCGGCCCATCTTGGGTTTGGCCGTGCCGGCCAGGATCGGCGTGATGACCTGCTCACGCAGGACGACGAGGGCTGCGATCGTGCGCAGTCCCGTCGGAGGCGCCCGATAGCGGCGCGAGGAGGGAACCGCCTCCAGCAGGTGCTTGGCCCGCAGTTTTTTGAGATCGTAGGCGGCGTGACGGACCGTGTAGGGCGGCGCGGTCGGCCCCCTCATCGCTTGGATCTGCGCCGCGACGTCGGCTACGCGAACCCCCCGAGGGGCAGGGGCCAAGGTGAGCACCGCGGCGAGCAGGGTGCGCATGCGTGGCTTGTTGAGATCGATCCCGCCCACTCTGGTCTGGCCCAACACGGAGGGCAGGGGCAACTGCTCCAGGGTCTCATCGCTCACAAAGACGTGATCGACCGCGTGCAGTGTGGTGAGGAATCCCGTGACCATGGCGCGCAGGCGCGCGACGATCTGCGGAAACGTGGCCACGACCCGGCCGCAGCCCAAGGCCTTGGTGTTGTGGACAATGGCCTCGAAGCGCAGGACGCGCTCGCCTTTGGTAGAGGCCTTAAGCGTGAGTGCATCAAAGTGCAGCTTGAACACGGTCAGGTCATACGCAGGTCTCTCGAGCACGACCGCCAACCGCGGGGCCGGGGCCGCCTTGTGCCGGAAGGGGCGGCGCTGGGCTCCGAAGATCGTCTTGAGGGCGCGCACCGTGAGACGGGCGCGCGTGCGGTCAATCAGGCCCTGAAAGACCTGCTCCATTTGGCCGCCAGCCTGGAACAGCACGTGACGGCTGTACTCGACTTGATAGACCGAGTACGCATAGCGAAAGCCGCTGCGCTGCTGTTCGTCCCGATCAAGGGCAAAGCACAAGCAGCAGGAATAGATCCAGCGATCACAGACCTGTGTCACGCGCCCTATCGCCCGCTCCGCGGACAAGGTGTCTGCCACTTGCGCCAACTCTGTGGAACGGGAGAGGTGGGTGAAACAATTGCCCTCCTTGGTAAAGCCGAGTCCGGCCTTGCGGGCCTGAGCGGCGACGTACTCGTGCCCATTGAGGATGATCTGCGCCCCGAAGGGGGGATGCCCGGACATCTTGATCGTGAGGTGGCCCCCGTCCGGGTCCAGGATGTGGAAGGAGTAGTGGTTCACATAGGGCTTCTTGCTGCGGATGTTCCTGATCCGGCCCGCGCTGGACCGCTCGACCTCCCAGACCGGCGCGATGGCGCGCGACACCAGGATCAAGAAGAGTCCCTGGACCGTGGGATGCGTGGCCAGGGACTCCTCGGCGATCTCATGTTTGCGTTCGCCCCGCGTGCAATCCATCACGGGGATGGCATGCGCTTTGGCGTACGCGCGCACCCGCCGGCTGACGCGACCGGCCATCCGCATCAGATGGGCGTTATCCAGCGTGCCCTCCGCACCGCCCATCAAACGCCGCCACCACTCCCGGAAACCACCGGGCGAGTAACAGAGCGTGTGGTACGCATTGAGGACGATGCGGTCGACACACTCGTAGCTGCCGTCGAGGAGATCCTCGTCGTACGCGCTCAACTCGTCCACCATGGGACCGCCCTCCCCTCATCACCGCCCACCGCATCCGCTCTGATGGACAGCGTACACCCCGCAAGCGTCCGTTTCAACTGCCCCGCCAGGGGCCTCTTGTTCCGAGCGCAGTCTCGGACCAAGCGTAGAGTCTTAATGTTAAGGTTCAGGTCCTCTCCAGGGCCAGTTCCGTTTTTCGGCCTCACATAGATGTTGCCTTGGCCATCCTTGAATAAATCGTAATGAGCCTGGGGTTCCGGTTTGAGTTCATGAGGATCATAGCCTGCCCGCTGGAGAACGCCGATATCACCTGGTGTGAGCTTTGTAACTTGTCCGCCTTCATAGCCTCCTCCTGACCCGCTCCCTCTGGCCATTCGGCGTCGAGGCTGGTGGTGACGAGCGTGGCGCCGTCGGCGATGGTGTGGGTGCGCTGCCAGCTGGCGGCGTCGTAGCCGTAGCGGGTGGTCAGGCCGTTGTCGGTCGTGCTGGTCTGGCGGTCGGCGGCGTCGTAGGTGGCGCTGTCAGTCTGGGTCTGCATGGAACCGGCCCGGGTCTGGGTCTGGCGCGCCAGACGTCAATCAAGTAATCTGACAGGCCGGTTAACAAACCCTGTCACAGTTCGCACATCGCGCCAGCGTAGGGTTTCGAAACACGCCTGGACTGTCTCTCCTACTGGTAGCCAATTGGGATCAAACCGCGTGGTCTCGAACTCGAAAACTCTTTCCCACGATTGCTCAACTAGTGCTTGTGTATCTTTGTCGTATCCTACTCCTGGCTTAGGAGTAGGATGCGCCCTGTCCCACTGGTCACTTTCCTCTTCGTTATAGGCGAGGTACCAGTTGTTGAGAACGAAAAGCCAGAGGTCCACATCGGACAGCAATACTTCGACGCTTGGCACATCCAGTTCTAATCGGGTCCATTCCTCACCTTGTCGTCCCCAATGCCATCGTAACCGGCTACGTAAATCAGGTTTCTTGCCCGTGATACCATCGATGCGATACCAAGACCACCATATCGAGGGGCTGCGGTAACCCGGAATACGCTTATGCATCTGGTGCCGCATCCATTCATATGGACGCGCATTATTTTTTTCTATCGGACCCCGTAACTCGGATGACAATTCACCTTTTTCATGGAGAAGTCGCGTTAGTTTGGCAGGACAGATCATGTACATGAGCATCCTCACTGTCGTTGAGAGGTTGCTAACGGATGGGATAGTAGTGTGGAGATATCACAGCATACTGCATAACTAGGATCGCTGTGTCGCCGCGTCGTGCCTGCGCCTGTGGGGGTCAATTTGGGCCTGCTGCATCTGTTGTGGATGCTAATCGGCGCGCTATGCCCACTACGTACCCCACCCAGCAATGGGTGAGGTACGTAGCCAGATGAGAGGCAGGCTTGTGCTCCTTCCCGATCATGTAGTCTCAACCGTCACTCATTTGGTTAACCATCCTGCACCTAAACAAGGCGCCAAATCCTTTTCGATCTGCTTGCGCGTTCCGATAGGTAAATCTTGGTTGCCATGCACAGGGACCGAGGTGACACAGTTACCAACACGAATTTTCACATGGGAACTTTCCTGACTCACTACCTCTCCTCCAAGCTTCTTGATGCGAGCCAGCACCTTTTTCCCAGATATAGTGTAATCGTTTAGGGGTGGTGACACGGATCTGCTTGGGTTTGTCACTGTCTTGATGAAGACGGGGATGGCCGTTGCCGCGGTGCAGGCCAGGGACACCGTGGTCCCATCAGGGGGAGGACTAGGCACAATCTCGCCGGGGTACGAGGGAGCGGTGGTGCAGGGCATGGGGATAGAGGCGGGGTTGCCAGACGCGAGTTGGTGGACGGTATAGATCACCCCCCCGACGGCGATCGTGGCGCCGAGCGCGGCGCCCGCAGTGAGCACGGCGGGCGAGAACGCGAAGGCCAGCACGAGGCCAGCCCCGAGCGCGAAGAAGGTGACGACATCGCTGCCCGGTGCCCCGATCCCATCGTCGAGCCCCGTCGGATCGGTGAGGTCGATGGGGTCGTCGCCCACGTAGGCGTAGGTGCGAACGCCGTCCTGTTCGCTGGGGTCGGGCGCCAGGAAGCGCTCGATCTCGGGGTCATAGTAGCAGCCGCTGAGCCAGTACCACGACAGCTTCTCGTCGTACCAGTAGCCGGCGTAGCGCAACTGTTGGGGCACGGTCTCGTCGGTTGCGTCGTTGGAGGTCAGCTCGCCCCAGCTGTCGTAGGCGTAGCGGTCCACCACTTTCCCGTTGATGTCCGTCAGCGCGACGACGTTGCCCTTCCCGTCCAACTCGTACCAGTAGCGGCTGGTTGCCCCACTGGCCGAGGTGCGCAGCAGTTCGTAGGGGGCGCCGGCGTCGGTGTAGAGGTAGGTGTCGGTGTAGGCGGTGGTGCCGCTCGTGAGGCGCACCTGGCCTAGCACGCCGTCGCGGTAAGTGAACTGCTGGTCGAGGGTGGGTTGGCCGGGCTCGACCACATGATAGGAGGCGCGCTGGCCGCTGGGGTTGTAGGCGACGGTGACGGTGACGGGCGTGCGGTGGTCGAGGGTCGTGATCTGCGTGGGGCGGGCCTGGCTGTCGTAGACGAGATGCTTGTTGAGGAAGGCGCCGTTGGTGATGGCGGTGGTGTCGCCGTGGCCATCGTAGCCATAGAAGGTGGTGGGCTGGCCGTCTCCCATGACCATGGTCTGCAGTTGGTTGGGCGTGATGGCCTGGGTGTAGGTGTAGGTGACGGGGTAGCCGTCGTCGCCGATCTGGGAGGTGAGGTTGCCGTTGGCGTCGTAGGTCCACTTATAGGAGCCGCCAGTGGCCACGACCTGCGGGCCGGACTCGGAGGTGAGGCGGCCCAGGGCGTCGTGGGCGAGGGTGTCGGTGCCGGAGAGGGTGGTGGTGCTCGTCGTCCAGTTGACGGCGTTGTAGCCGTAGGCGTAGGCGCTGCCGAGGGTCAGGGCGGGGTTGGACGGGCCGCTGGCCAGGGTGGCGTAGAGGGCGTAGCCGTAGGAGATGCTGGCGGAGGAGCCGAAGGCCGAGGGCCAGGAGCCGAAGGGCTGACTCACGCGTGAGACCGGCGCACCTAATGCGCAATCTTACAGTCATAGTGCAAAGATAGAGGCCTCATTTCCCACTATCTTAGATCGGGGCCCCCATCTCCTCCGGTCTCGAGTTCTTGCATGGCGACGTTGAGCGCCTGAAACTGCCGTTCTAATCGTGCTAGCTCCTGCTGGATACGCGTCGCGTCGATCACGTCTTCAGCCTCTGCTAACTGCTCTCCGCGCCGCTGGATGGTGGCTCGAGTGTATCGCAACTGGGTGCGAATGGCTTGCAGCACCTCTGTGCGATCATCTGGCACGAGTGGAATAGGCTTATCAAGATCGACAAACCCTTGATCGTTGAGTAGCCGAATAAAATAGGCGGTCTTCCCTTCTATCACCGGCGACCGTCCTTCCTTCGGCGTATGTAGGGTTACCCGCCCCAAGCGCGCGACTGCTGGCCCCAACGGATCTTCTTCGACTGTTAGCGGCAGCCCGAGACGGCGTTTAATGGTCACACTAGCTGTAAGAGTGAGGGACGAGAGCGCAGGATCGCTCTCCCGTGCTCGCTCCAACATTGGCAAGACACGCAGATCGCCGCATTCTGCCAATGCCCATAGAGCGGCTTGACGCACTTGTCTACTCGGATCATCAAGGGCAGTGATCAGCGGCTCGATGGCCTGTTCGCCGCCGAACCAGCACAGCCGCTTGATAACTATGGCGCGAACCCTCTCGTCGTCATCCGTCGTCCGTACCAGCGCAAGTAGCTGCTGGAAGGCACGCCGATCCTGCAGATCCCGCGCCACGCTTAGCCGCACGCTGCGTTCCGTGTCCCGGCGTTGGAGCGCATCCATGAGTGGTTCAAGCGCGCCTACGCTACCCAAACGTGCGAGACCCGATACGGCGCTTCTACGGACGACATCGACCTCAGTCGCATCCATCACGACATTTGCCAAAGGAGCAAGGGCCTGCTCGTCGCCGATCGTGCCTACTATCGCCGCTGCGTCCGCCCGAACCGCTGTTCCTCGTTCGCGATCCTCCATCGCTTGTATCAGTGACGCGACGGCGGACCTTCTTAGTGCAACGAGCGCCTCGCGCACCGAATAGATAACGATAATTTCTGGGTCGTTGAGTTGGGCAATAAGAGGCTCGATCACCTGCGCGTCGCCCAACTTGCCAAGAGCTGTGGCCGCATGACTGCGCAACAGCGGATCATCCGCTTGGAGCGTGCGCAGCAGCGCCTCTAGTGCCCGTCGATCCCCGATCCGCCCCAGTGCGTCGATGGCGGCGACTCGCGCTGGACGATTGCCTACCTCTAGTTCAAAGAGAAGTAGGTCAACTGCTGGCAGGCCGATCCGCGCGAGTGCATCGATGGCCCAATACGCTGGAAGTGTTCCCACGTCCTCTTGCTGTACGACGCGCAGAAGTGGCACAACCGCCGACGCGCCATAGAGTGCGAGCGATTCAGATGTTTCTTTCTGCCGCTCTCCACGATCCGTCCGGAGTAAGTCGATCAGTTGCTCGATTGAACGATCATCATTCGCCATCGTGCGCTCCGATATCCATATCGCTCTATCCCTACCGCTCAGGCCGGGATTTGTGCAAGCGCTTTTGTAGCAGTGTAACGCGGACGCATCTACGCGAAGGCGGACGCATCTACGCGAAGAGCGCGAACAAGATCAAAACACCGATTGCGTCGATTAGATCGCTCTGCACGCCCAGAAAGCCGCTTTGATCGCTTGGGCTCAAGCCGCTATTTTCTGCCATATCAGCAGCTAGAGGGTATCCCAGGGTCATTTAGTTTTCGGGAAGGAGACAAAAAAGAGCGGATGACGTAGGCTACCCTCGTGTGCAAGTGTGTGCAAGTACAGGAGGAGTCCGATGGACCAGCCGTGTCGTCCGCTCATAGAAGTA
>JAABUZ0100010297.1_pt1 | contig 10428 bp, 15 predicted proteins | sample 5562091 | NCBI WGS metagenome assembly JAABUZ01 (sample SAMN12813069, study PRJNA571459) | rock metagenome | isolation source: Antarctica rocks | place: Antarctica: Victoria Land, Linnaeus Terrace sud | collected 2015-12-21 | reverse complement strand
CGCCTCGGGAACCACCGGTGCCCAACGCCGCCGCAACGAACAGAACAACACCGCCCACCACGACCCGAACACTCCACCCGAATAGACTCACTGACACGTCGTGTTGCGACCACCGCCAGAATCCGCCGATCGGCTTGCGGTACATCCGCAAGCGGTTGCTGACTTGGACAGTCACCCCGCGAAGGTGTCGCTTGCTTCTCGGCTCCTCTGTCGCTGGATCCGCGAGTTGGGCGCAGAGGCCATCGAGGACTGTGCGTAGCCCGAAGTCGAAGCTGTGGTCGCGGACGTCGTCGGGGTCGGCTGTGAGGAGTGCGTCACCGTCGACCCGCAGATGTCCCGCGAGTTCGGGCCAATCGGGCGTGCCCATTTGTTCAAGACTGCGGATGACGGTGCGGACATGCTGTTTGTATGACTTCTAGCTTGCAACCTCGCCGCCGCGAACGCGACTTCGCGGGCTTGGCCCACGCTCACCTCCCCGCGTACCCAGGCACGCGCCATCATGATCACCACGCGGACGCTACCGATGCCGCGTCGATCTTCGAAAGAGGAACGGCCTACGGCGGCGATTCAGGCGCCGGGGACGCCTTGATCAGATTCTCGCAGGCGGATCGGTGAGCGCTCATACCGGCCTCGTTACGCTGACGGCATGGACGACACGCCACAGCAGACCCTGCGGTTGCGGTCGGTGGTGTTCGACTGCCCCGAACCCGAGCGGCTGGCGGCCTTCTACGCCGCCTTGTTCGACGTTGCCGACGCGCAAGTCGCTCTGCATCCAGAGTGGTCGGAGGTGCGCCTGACTGACCCAAGGGTCAAGCTGGCGTTCCAGCGAGTCGAGGGTTACACACCCCCGCAGTGGCCCGCAGGGACCCCGCAGCAGGTTCACCTCGATATCACGGTCGCCGGTCTGGTCGACGCGTCCGCCCGGGCCAGGGCGCTCGGCGCGACCGTCCTGGGTGAGCAGACCGATGAGGACAACTGCGTTTTCCAGGTCCATGCCGACCCGGTCGGTCACCCGTTCTGCTTCTGCCGGGAGCGGTGACCGGATCGCGGCCGCTCGACGCGCCCAAGTGGTCAAGTGGTCAACAGCCGCCGCTTGCTCGGTGTCCCGAGGCACGATCGGCTAGCGGACAGCCGCCTGCATCACTGTTCGCGGCAGTGCGAGTTGTTACGGACCTTCGAGTAGTCGTTGAGTTTCGGCATAGGTGACCGCCCCGTCAGTTGGTGTGCGGTCGGCTGCTGCGGCTTCGGCGGTTTGGAGCGCCGCGGCTAGGGCGTAGCGGTAGAGGGCAGAGCCGGTGCTGAGTCGCGCGATGCCGGTACTTGCCTGGTCTGTTCCGGGGTTCCATAGTGCGTTGACCGGTGGGCCGAGTGCTACGACCTGGTCGAGGGCGACGGGATCGGCTAAGCCTGGAATGAACAGCCCGTCCGCGCCGGCGTCACGGTAGGCTCGGAGCCGGTCCAGAGCGTGGCTCAGGTCGCGTGTTCCTGACCAGAAGACGTCCGTTCGCGCGTTGACGAACATGTCGGGGGTGTTCGCCTTCACCGATGCGATGACGGCGGCGTGCGCGTGCGCCGTCCGGTTACCGTCTTCGAGGTTGACGCCTACCACACCGTGGTCGGCGAGTTCGGTCACCAGTTCCGCGATGGCGGTGGGATCGTCGCCGTAGCCGTCCTCCAGATCGACCGAGAGGTAGGCAAGCATCCTCCCGGTGAGGGCTCGAACCAGTGCGGTTGTGTGATCGCGGCCGGTGCGGGAGCCGTCGGGCAGTCCCGCGGCGGCGGTAACGCCGAGGCTGGTCGTACCGATCGCTGGGTGTCCCGCGTCGGCCAAGGCGAGGGCGGAGAGCACGTCCCAGGCATTGACCAGTAAGAACGGCTTACCGGGCAGGTGCAGCTGCGCGAAACTGGTAGTCGTCATCGTTGTCGCATCACCAGACGACTCGGCATCCGAATATTGGCCCGTCGATCGTTGGGCCCACGCTCGTTGACGTCGTACTCAGCGAAAGCCCGGACCACTCCACGGGCGAGGGCGAGGGCGTGTTCCCTTCCCGGGCAAGCGTGGGCGCCAGCACCGAACGGTGCGCTCCGCAGCAGCACCCACACCGCGCCGGCCCGGCGGGTCAATACAACCGCCGTCGCCAACTCGACCGGTATGCCATCAGCGAGCGCATTGGTGATCAGCGCTGCGGTCGCGTCCCGACACTGGAACAGCAGGCTAGTAATTGCGATGGCGGGCAGGCTGTCACTGACCGTGCCGGTGTCGCACAGCGCTCCGATCTCGACCGACACATCCCCAACCCCCATAGCCTCACCCAGCACCACGATCGGCACGTCTTGGGCGATCGGGACGACGTCCACCCGTTCGCCGGTCAATGAGCCGGCCAGCCGGAAAGCCGTCTCCTCGAGACCAGCCAACGCCGGCAGCGCAGCTAGCACCTCATCGCGGCGAGCCGCGTGTTCGGCACCGTCGACGAACCGCGCCATCCGGGCCAGATACGGATGAGCCTGCGGCGGCATGGGCAGGATCAGACCCTCCGGCCCGACTACCCGGCCGTCAGCGGACGGAACCGGGTACGGCCACGGCCGTCCGGACGCAGCCAATGCTTCGATGTCCATATCGAGACGGTAGCGACGCGAGACTTCGACGCTGGTCAAACGATCCAATGGCTACCATCGACAGGTGAGCGCTGCGGCACTGTCGGGTCGAGCCAGGCTACTGGCCGATCACAGCCGGGCCGCGATCTGCGTGGCACTGATCGACGGCCGAGCCTGGACAGCCACGGAGCTAGCGCACCATATCGGGGTCAGCGTACCGACCGTCAGCCATCACCTGAGCGCGCTCGTCACTGCCGGCCTACTCGGCGAGGTCCGGCAAGGTCGTCACCGATATGTGCGACTCGCCTACCCTGATGTCGCTCAACTTATTGAGGACCTCGGCCTGCCGCAATCGACACCTACCCGCCCAACTGGACTTCGACAAGTTCGTGCCGCGCAACGGTTGGTCGCGGGTCGCACCTGCTACGACCACCTTGCTGGGGAGCTAGGCGTGTCGATCCATGACGCCCTCACCAGTGCGGATCTGCTCACCGACACCGGCCTGACCGACGCAGGTCGAGCATGGTTCGCCGAACTACTCGGGCCTGCATGCCTTCGAATGCGCGGGTCCCGTCCCTTGATCCGTCCCTGCTTGGATTGGACCCAACGAGTGCCGCACCTCGGCGGCGCACTCGGCGCGGCCCTGTGCAGCCACATGTTTAGCCACGGCTGGATCGCACGACCGAACGACGACCGGACCGTCGTCCTCACTCCTACCGGCTGCGACCATCTCACCCTTCTCGGCATCCCAGACAACCGGACAGCGACAGCGCGAATCGCTCCGGAGATCGCACGATAGCCGAATCGACCGCCCGGTAGACGATCGTCTGCTGCGACGATCGATGCCGCCCGGGCTCGCGCGAATGCTGGTGACTTCGGGCTGGATTCTCAGGTGCTCGGCCCGCTGAACTCGATCCAGTAGCGCCGTGCTGCGCCGTCTTCGGTGTCTCGCACGTCCTCGAGGAGGCCGCCCAGGCGTTCGGTTGTCTTCGCTGAGGCGACGTTGTCGGCCTCGCAGACGATCAGTACCCGATCCATGCCCAGGACCCGCGCCTGGTCGAGGATCCGCCCCAACGCCCAGGTGGCGAGCCCGCGGCGTCGCGCGGACGGCCGAATGCCGTAGCCGATGTGGCCGGCCCACCGCACGGCGTCGTTGCCCTCGTGCCGCAGCGCGATCCCGCCGAGCACCCGGTTGCCCTCGACGATCCAGCGGTATGTGCAACGCACCTGGCCGGCCGCCACTGGGTTCGACTGATCCAACGCGTCGGTCCGCGTCGCGACCCAGGCCGCGAAGTCCGCGGGCGCGTCGACCTCGTCAGAGGGCAGCAATCCGAAGCCGTCCTCGTGGACGCCGGGACCCCACTCTGCGTGCGCTTCGAGCCAAGCGGTGTGCAGACGTGCAGTGGGCGCGATCAGCTCGGGCATCGCCGCGACCATATCGACCGGCACGGCCCCGGCGCCGAGCCGCGTCGAGACCGCAGCGCGGTTCACGGGGGGATCGCCAACTGATGACGGTGGGCCGACCGTCACGATCACGCCTGTGGCTGTAGCTCGCTTGGTGTCCATGTCGCTGGACTGAGGCGCTCCGGCTGGAGGCGCGCCGGGCAGCCGAACAGCCGGCGCCGGATCGGTGGCGCGTGCTGGTTGAACCGGCCGGGCATCCGTTCTGCCTGTCGACCCAGGTTCCGGAGTAGGCGAGCAGCTCATCGTCCCGCACGCCGCTGGTCAGCGGGTACCCACCAGCTTGAAGACGACCGAGACGATCCTTGACCGGACGCCGTTCGGTCAGGGCCAGGAGCGATGGCTCAAGACGAGGCGATATCCGTCAGGGTCGATGATCGTGACTCCCCACCGGTCCCAGTCAGGATTACGGGCTGCCGCCTGCTGGCCGCCTGCACGGACCAGTTGATCGACGGCCTCCTCATCGACGGGACCGCCGACGTAAAGCACCAGGAGGTCTTCGTCGGCGAAGCCTGGCGGCGTCTCCCCGTTCGGGTCCCCGACCAACTCCAGGTGCCAAGGCGCCTCGGGCCATCCCGGGGTGTAGCGCAGGGCCACGACGCGTCGTTCGGTGCGCTGGACGGTTCGCGATGGTGAACGACCCGGTCGCGAACTTCGATCGGTCAGCGGCTCGCCGGCGCGGTAACGTTGGGTCCACCGGACGGCTGTGGATGGAGAGCACTGGAACCGTTCGGCGGCACGCCGAAGGGTCCATCCGTTGTCCACGACCAACGCGGCGAGCCGAGGCCGTGGATGTACCCGTCGACGCCGACGCCGACACCGGCTATGGCAACCCCGTGAACGTCATTCGCACCGTGCGCGAGTACGAACAAGCAGGCGTCGCGGCCTTGCAGCTCGAAGATCAGGTGGCTCCCAAGCGTTGCGGCACATGAGTGGAAAAACGGTGGTCAGCGTCGAGGACATGTGCGCGAAGATTGCCGCCGCTGCTACCGCGCGGCACGACCCAGACCTTGTGATCATCGCGCGAACCGATGCCGCTGAGACGCAGGGCATCGCGGCTGCGATCCAGCGCGCCAAGCGCTTCCGGGACGCGGGCGCCGACGTACTCTTCGTCGAGGCGCCCCGCACCACCGAGGACATCGAGACGGTCGCCGCCGAGCTCGCCGGTCACCCTCTGCTGTTTAACTGGGTAGAAGGGGGAAAGACACCACCGCTATCGCTGAAGCGGCTCCAGGAGCTGGGTTTCCGCCTCGTCATTTTCCCGGTCAGCACCCTCTTGGCGGCCACCGCAGCGATGCGCGGCGTACTGGATACCATCAGCCGCACGGGGACCTCGACCGAACGCACCCCGCCGATTCAATCCTTCGACGGCTTCCTCGACCTGATCGGCGTTTACGAGATGCGCGAGCTGGAACAACGCTTCACGTCGTAGCGGCTTCGAGTAGCCACCGTCTGAACCGCAGCCCGTGCCCTCGGGGTTCGGGGACCTGACCTATCAACAGTTCACTTCATGGAAAACCATTGCCATACACAGATGGACCGGTTGTGGCGCTGAGGAGGTCGCCGAGTTCGGCGTCTGGGGGTTGATGCACGCTGATCGGCGCTGCCTGCGGCGGGTCGTCGGGTGTGTGTGGTGGCTGCGGGTGGCCGTTTAGCATTTAGCGGAGCCGATCCAGGGCTACTTGCTCGGCGGTGCGGGAGATCAGCTCCGCGGTGTTGCTCATCCGTCGGGAGGTCGGATTCAAGCTCGGCGAGACCGTAGGTCTGGCGGATGCCGGCCTGGGTGAGGGCAGCGGGTGTTACGCCGAGGCGGTCGGCGATGGCGACGACGGGCACCCGGCGAGCGGCGGCGATGTGGGCGACGCCGTGGGATGCTTTGCCGCGCAGACTTTGGTGGTCGAGGCAGGCTTCCCCGCTCACGACGAGTGCCGCGTCGCGGACGGCGTCGGGGAGGCCGAGCATCTGCAGCAGGATGTCGCTGCCGGATTAAATCACGGCGCCGAGGAGGGGAGGGCGGTTGCCGCGATGCCCCCGGCGGCGCCGCTACCGGGGACCGCGCTCATGTCCTGGCCGGTGCATCCCACGATGATGGGCCGCGCCGCCAGAAGACCAGGCACCGGAGCCTGCCCCATTCGACTTCGCCACGCTCTACACCTGGGTGCACCCCCACGTCGCCACGCGCCGGCAACATTCTGTCGTGCACGCTGCCGGACGGGAAACGATCCGCATCGACCCGGGGTTGGTGGAGCGGGCCGGGCAGGACTTGCAGAAATGGAACGACTACCTGCGCAGCATTCCGCTCGACGACCGGGCGCAGTGGGCGCGCGCGGCGGGCCGCACGGCCGGGGTGTTGGCGGCGTGGTCGCGGCGGGTGGAGCCCACCCCGGGACCGTTGGCGGCGGCCTCGGATGCCTTGGCCCGTTCGGCGCAGCTCCCGGCGCATCAGCGCGCACCGAAGAAGGCCGGCGCGCTGTCCGCCGGCGGGGCCGCGTTGATCATGATGGCGGCCAGTTCAGCCACCGACACCACGGTGGCGTACACGGTGGTGCTGCGTCAGGTGATGAAAGCGGGCGAGGCGATCAGAGATGCCCACCAGGCGGCCGGAGACGCCCAGCGGGCAGCGCAGGTCACCAACGTGATCCGCACCCAGCTCGCCGCGGTGCACGCCCAGCTGCCACCGATCGGTGAGTCCAGCACCGCACCGCGCACCGCGGCGGACCACACCCCGGCGCTGAGCGACGCCGAACGGGACGCCATCGCTGTCCAGGAAGCGGTGACCGCGAGCTTCCCTGTCCCGGCCAACGACGCAGTGCGGATGCGCCCAGGCTCCGCCGTCCCCGCGACAGTGGAGCCGAACCGAGACCCCCGACAGACCGGGCCGCGTCGCGGCGCCGGACAAGAACGCTGACCCACAACACGAAGGAGCGCCGAGCATGGCCCAGGAGTCCGTCGAAGAAATCGAACGTGAAGTCATGGCGGCGTTCCGCACCGCCATGACCGGTGCCGCCCGGATGGGCGAGCACCTCGCCCGGATGCGCGAACAGCAGAAGCGGGCCGCGGAAGCGAGCAGCCAACAGGCCTCCCGTGAACTCGCAGCCCGGTTCAGCACCGAAGCGCGCACCGCCGAAATCCGGCTGCGTCCGGTGATGGATGACCGGTGGTGGGAGCACGCCAGCCACGACCACGTCGCGTCCATGTACCAGACTGCGGCCGCGTGGCGTGAGCACTCCCCGGTGGCCCAGGACGCCGCCTTCCACATGTCCGAGGAGATCCGGCGACGCTACGGAGTCGACATCGGCGGCAGCGACCCAGCGACGGTGGCGGAGCGCCTCGACCGCAGCGCCGCCACGCGAGACCAGGCCCCCGACACCGGGCGTGGTGGGGCGGGCGAGGATCGAGCCGGGTACCGGCGCATCGCCGAGGCTGACCGTGCCGACCGGGCCACCGCGAACAGCGAGAACGCGGTGACCGGGCGGGACGGTAATCCCGCCGGGGATGACCCACGATCTGTCGGCGCACCCGCCTACGACTCCGCGCAACGCCGCACCATGCGCGCCGCCGAGCTGGGGTCGGTGGCCGATGAGGAAACGGTCGAAGCCCAGATGGTCGCCGATCACTGCCAGGCCACCCCTGCGACCGCGGCCGTGCTCAACGGCGGACCGTGGCGGGCACCGACCGCCCGCAAAGCCGTGCCCGGCACCAGCCGCGACCGCAGCCGCCAACAAACCGGCCGGTAAGGGTCAGGCATGCAAGTAGAAGCAGTCTAGGTGGCCGGCACGGTCAGCGACGCCCTCGGCGCGGCGGTGCACGACGTGGTGGGACTCGTCGAGGAGGAGAGAGTGCGCTCGCTGCGGGCAGGTGCTGGGCAGCACCGCGGTCAGCATCTCTTTCTGGACAGTGCTCCCGCTCCAGCTGGCGGTGAGTCACCCGCGGAGGGGGCGTTTGAGCGGCTCGTCGAGGAAGGTGATGAGCGACTGTCCCGGGCGTGGCTTCCGCTGATCGCGACCGGGCTGCTCGGCGGGGTTGATGTGGGCACGGGGGTGCTGGCTTACTTCGTCGTGCAGCACTACACGCACAACACGCTGTTGGCGGGCTTGGCGTTCTCCGTGGGTTTCGTGGCGCTGCTGTTGGCGCGCAGTGAGTTGTTCACGGAGAACTTCTTGGTGCCGGTGGTCGCGGTCGCCGCAGGCCACCGGGGGATGTGGTCTTTGCTGCGGTTGTGGGCGCTGACCTTGGGGATGAACCTGGTCGGTGGTTGGGTGATCACCTGGCTGATCGTCACCGGTCGACCGGACCTGAAGGAAACCGCCGTGGAGGTGTCCGCGCATTACTTTGAGCTGGGCTTCACCCTGCATTCCTTCGTGCTGGCGGTGCTGGCCGGCACCGTGATCACCTTGATGACCCGGATGCAGCACGCCACGGACAATCTTGGTGTGCAGCTGGTTCCGGCCATCGTGTTCGGAGCACTCCTCGCCGGTGGGCAGCTGTTTCACTCGGTGCTCGACTCGCTGTTCATGTTCGCCGGACTGCACTCCGGCTCGTCGTTCGGTTACCTGGACTGGTTGGGTGCGCTGGGTTGGTCGGCGTTGGGCAACCTCGTCGGTGGGGTCGGGTTGGTGACGACCATCCGGGTGGTCCGCACCCAGCACCGGGTACGGGAGGAACGCGCCGACCAAGCAAAGCCCGGTCCAGAAACGCTGTAGGTAAGCCCGGGGAGCGAATCCCGCGGAGATCTATCCTCTGGCCGCAGACTCGCGAGGTAGCGGTAGGTCCATTCCTCGGCCAGGACCGGGTCTCGCAGAACACGATCGGCAAGTTGGGCCAGCGGACCTGGAGTTCGGCGAGACCGTCGGCGTCCCTGGCTGGTCGGCGGCTTTCGCGTGGCACACAGCACACTGTGCCCCGTACTGTATTGCCTGCAGCCATTACCCGGAAGCGCCGGTCGAATAGTCAGGCTGCAGGGAAAGAGGACCATGTCGATGCCAGAAAATGATCAAGACCTCGTCGAGCGTGTGCATTCGCTGGAAACGGCCCAAGCAGTCCAGGTCGCCACCCAGACCGGGGCCCAGGCCACCCAGGCGGCCACTCAGGCGGGCCAAGCAGCGACCACCGCCGCCTCCCATGCTGGTACCTGGGCGACGATGGGCGCGGGAGCAGCGGGCCTCATCGTCGGCATCTTCCTCGGTTTGTCCATCGCCAAGTCCTGACGCACTTCCGGAAGCCCCCACCAGGAGGTGTTCTGGCTCGCGCCGCAGCAAACCGTAATACGTCAGTGGCCCGTCCCCACGAGAGTGGAGACGGGCCACTGCCGATTATCGGTCGATACTACGAGCACACAGAGGAGGTCGCGTCGCAGCAGTGCGGTGGTCGGTATGAGGCAAGCCCAGCCGCGTGGCATTGGCACCCTCGCGTTTTCTGTTGCCACTTCGACGGCATTTTTCCTGCCGTGGACGATCGGGGCCGCGACGTCATTGTTAGAGCACGTGAAAAATGACCAAAACAATCACGGTGAGCACGATCGACACCACAACGGAGCCGAGACAGCCCAAGCGGTTGGAGAAGAAGATCATAGGCAGGCCCACCTTTCGATGGGATACCAGTGCGGAAGGTGTTCGACTGCCCCGTTACGTCGAAGCAGGCACGGGGTCCACACCATGGTGGCCGCCTGGGCGGCAGCGCAGGAGCCGCCGCAGGGTGAGCCAGCTGCCGCGGATGCTGCCGTGTCTGGTCACGGCCTCGGCGGCGTACTGCGAGCAACTGGGCTGAAAACGGCACTTGCCGGACAGGTGGGGGCTGATCTGCTGCTGGTACATACCGATGGCCGCGAGCAGGCGGCCACCGGCGTGGGCAGGCATTTCCGGTCGGAGTCCGAGGCTATGCCCGTGCACCAGTGTGGTGAGAAGCTGGGGGAGTAGAGCCACGCTCAACAGCAGGCAGTTGCCGTCGAGCGCCTCACCAATGCAGCAGCCGCTCTCCAGGAGGCACGCGTTACGCGCGCAACCACCACCACCTCGACGGCCGTAACCCCCTCTGCGCCCACCCCGTCGCCCGCGCCGATTACCCGTCCGCCAGACGCCGCCGAAGACCATGACGCTGACCGTAGCGGTAGAAGGTGCTTGCCCTGTCCGCGACCCGACCACCAGTGTGCGGCTTCTCCCGATGCGGGGATTCAGGGGGTGGTGAGTACTCGGGCTGCGGTGTGTATTCGAAGCTTTTCCAGGGTGTCTGCTTGCCGCTCGGCGCGAGCGATCAGCTCATCGAGGGTGCTGGCATGGAGTCGGGTGTCGGTGTCGGCGAGGCGACGCAGTGTGCGGAAGGCGGCGGCCTTGCCCTGCACACCGAGCAACAACCCCTCCAGCTCGATGAGGTCGC
>JAABUZ0100010294.1_pt1 | contig 10430 bp, 10 predicted proteins | sample 5562091 | NCBI WGS metagenome assembly JAABUZ01 (sample SAMN12813069, study PRJNA571459) | rock metagenome | isolation source: Antarctica rocks | place: Antarctica: Victoria Land, Linnaeus Terrace sud | collected 2015-12-21 | reverse complement strand
GGCGGCCGGTTGCCCGCCGCAGGTCATCGCCCTGTCGAGCGTCCAGCACGCAGGCGACGTCGACACCCACTCGTTCCAGGTCCGCCACGACGGCGTCGCCCTCGGCATTGGCGGTAAGGACGACAGCCCTGCGACCGGGGCGCACGGCATACAGGTTCACCAGCCGACGGACGGCGGTGCCGAGCATGACGCCGGGAAGGTCGTTGCCCTCGAAGACGTAGGGTCGTTCGACCAGGCCGGGTGCGACGACCAGGGTCATGGTCCGTGCCTTGATCAGCCGCTCCGCGACGTTCGGCAGCCCACGTTGCACGATCGAGACCCAGTTGTCGTCGTAGCGCCCGGCAACCACGGAGTTAACCAGGACCTCCACGTTCGGCGCCGCTTGCACCGCCGAACGCAGCTGGTCCAGCGCCGCCAACTCGGGCACGCCGCCCCACCGCAGCGCGCCGCCGAGTTCGTACTCCTCTTCGACCAGCAGCACCTGCGCGCCGGCCTCGGCGGCGGACAACGCAGCTCCCATGCCCGCCGGGCCCCCGCCGGCGACGACGACGTCCGGGTGCGCGTAGCGCTTGTCATAGTAGCCGCGTCCGGAATCGGCGGACACCCGCCCGCCGGAGGCGAAACCCGCCAGGATCCTGTCGTAGGTTGGCCACAACCGCTGCGGCTTGATGAACGTCTTGTAATAGAACCCGGCCGTGAGGAACCGCCCGGCGAGCTGGTTGGCGGTCCGGACGTCGTAGCGCAGCGAGGGCCAGACGTTCTGCGCCTCGATCGTCATACCCTCGACGAGCCGGCGGTGCGCGCCCCGCACGTTGGGCTCGTCTCCGACCTGCACGGTCACGCCCGGGTCCAGGAAGCTGGCAGTCATAATGCCGCGCGGCCGGTGGTACTTGAAGCTGCGGGAGAAGATCCGGACACCGGATGCCGCCAGGGCCGACGCGATCGTGTCACCGGCGAAACCCTGGTAGGTATGACCGTCCCAGGTGAACGTCAGCACCCGGGTGCGGTCGAGCAGTTCGCCTCGCTGGGATGGCAACCGGTGTTGCTGCGGCGCGACTCGCTCCATCCGCCCGCTGGCCCGTCGTCCCTTCACGCGCGGGCCTGGTCCGGCGACGCGGTCGGATTCGATTTGACGCTCGAGCGGAAGTCGTTGGTCACGGTGTGTCGTTCCAGCGTCATGAACTGGCGACAACCCGCCCCGTGGTACCAGGTCTCGATCGTCCAGTCGGCCAGGTTGTCCCGGACGTACAAGTAGTCGCGCCACTGCTCCGGCGTCGTGGTCCGCGGATCCGGCCGCGAGGTCATCTCGCCCACATGCCGGAACTCGGAGCGGTTGCGCGGCCCGCAGTGCGGACACGGTATGCAAAACACGTTGGATATCCCTCGCTTTTCAGTGACCGACTGCCGCCGCGCCTTTTTCGCCGATTAACCGGCCTTCGGCGAAGCGCGCGAGGTCGAACGTCGCGATGTTCTCCGGCGTCTTGCCCGTGGCCACGAGCTCGGCCATCGCCTCACCGGCGACCGGGCCTGCCTTGAAGCCGTAGGTCCCCCAACCGACATCGACCAGGAACCCTTCCACCGGCGTGACGCCCATGATCGGCGAGAAGTCGGGGGTCATGTCGCAGAGTCCGGCCCACTGCCGAAGCACCCGGAGCCTGGCGATGGACGGCATCAGCTCGAGGATGTGGCCGGCGAGCTCCTCGGTGAACTCGAGAGACCCACGCATAGAGTACGACGGGTAGGGGTCGGTGCTTGCACCGAAGACCAGTTCGCCGCGTGCTGTCTGGCTGACGTAGACGTGCAGCGTCCCGGAGACGACGACGGTGTTCAAAAACATCTTCACCGGCTCGGTCACGGCGGCCTGCAACGGGTGGGTGCTGATCGGTAGCCGCACCCCGGCTAGCCGCGACACCACGCTGGACCAGCCGGCGGTGCAGTTGACGACGACGGGAGAGGAGACCGGACCCCGGCTCGTGCGCACGCCCCGCACCCGACCGTCCGCTACGTCGATGCCGAGAACCTCGGTGTTCTGATGGATCTGGACTCCGAGCGCGTCGGCCGCCCGGGCGTAGCCCCAGTTGACGGCGTCGTGGCGGATCGTCCCGCCAGGTGGGTGGTAGAGCGCGCCGAGGATCGGGTAGCGCGCCTCGGGCGAGACATCCATGAACGGCACGAGACGCTGGATCTCGTCCGGGCCGATGACCTCCGAGTCCACGCCTTCGAGCTTGTTGACCTCTGCCCGCCAGCGCATGGTGCGCAGGGAGCTGTCGTTGTGGGCCAACGTGAGGTGTCCGCGCTGGGAGAACATCACGTTGTAGTTCAGCTCGGCGGCCAGGTTCTCGTACAGCTTGACCGACCGGTCGTAGAAGCGGACGCCTTCGGGGGTCAGGTAGTTGGACCGCACGATGGCGGTGTTGCGGCCGGAACCGCCCCCGCCGAGATAGCCCGTGTCGAGTACGGCGACGTTCGTGATGCCATGGTTGGCGGCGAGGTAGTAGGCAGTCGCCAGGCCGTGCACACCGGCCCCGACGACGACCACGTCGTAGGCCGGCTTGAGGTTGTGGGCCCGCCAGACGGGCGGCCAGTCGCTACGCGACAGGCCTCGCCGAACGAGGCCGAGAGCCGAGTATCTCGCCCGGTTGGTCCTGCGGCTCGACGTTGCGGTGTGCTTCACGGTCGTACTGCTCCCACAGCTTCTAGAGCTCCTTGCTGCCGAAGGCGAGGTTGTGCTGGCGCAGACTGCTGTCGGAGCCGAGGAAGGCGTGCTTGGACATGTCGGCCGTGTACCTGCTCGCCGGCGGAGTGCGCCCGAGTGCTTCCGCCATGGCGCGGATGTGGTGCGGTCCGGCGCCGCAGCAGACTCCGAAGTACGAGACACCCAGCTCGCGGGCCGCCACGGTGAACTCGGCGATCTCGTTTCGGGTGCAGGTGAACGGGTCCAGCGCTACGGGGAAAGGCCGGTGGTTCGCTGGCTGGCTCGGGTCGCGGAGGGACTGGAAGCTCGGTTCCGCAGGGTGCGTCCGGTAGGGCACCGGTAGCGCGGCCACGGGCACGTCGACGGCCGGCACGAGCTCTTGCAGCAGCGGCAGCATGGTGCGTGGTCCGCGGATGCAGTTGAGCCCTACCACGTCGGCGCCGGCATCGGCCAGCCGCTTACCGGCCTCCGCGACGCTCCAGCCGTCTCGGGTGAGCGGCTCCTGGTGGAAGGCCAGGGTTATGACTGAGGGCAGTCCTGCCTCACGCACCACCTCGAGCGCCACCAGCGCCTCGGCAGCGTAGCTGAAGGTCTCGCCGATGATGAAGTTCACCCCGGCGTCCACCGCCCAGCCCACCTGCTCGGTGAACATCTCCCGGACCTGGTCGGCGCTCGCCTGGTTGCCGGGCTCGAAAACATTGCTGTTGCAGATGTCACCGGCCAGGAGCGACGAGCTCTGCCGCGCGACTTCCTTCGCGATCTGCAACGCGTCGCGGTTGAGCTGCTCGAGCAGATGCTCCTTGCCGATGAGCCGCAGCTTCTCCCGGTGGGCGTAGTAGGTAAACGCCTCAACGACGTCGGACCCGGCCCGGACGAACTCGCGGTGCAACTGCGTGACCTTCTCGGGATGCTCGACGACGACCTCGGGCACGAAGGCGCCGGCCTGCAAGAAGCCGCGCCGCTCCAGCTCGAAAAGATAACCTTCAGCGCAGATCACCGGCCCTTGGGCGAGACGTTGGAGAAGGCCATCGGTCGTCTCGTCGGGCATCGTGGCCACCTTTCGGGTCGTTGCCGCGCCGGAGTCGGAGCGGCGGAGGCCGTGTCAACTAGAGTTGTGAGTCACCGTACAGGTAGGTAGGCCTGCTACGCACCAGGAGGTTGCCAACGCGCGGCAACCTCTGGTATTCACAGCTGTGGTTGACATTGGTGCGGACAACGTGTCGCGGGCTGCGGCGGCCCTCGTCGCTCTCGGCTCGCAGGAGGCCCTGCAGCGCGGCGGGCTCGGTGTGGTGCGGCTCGCGGAGCTCACCGGCGGTGACAAGGGTCAGCTGTCCCGGCTGTTGAGCACGATGGCCGAGCATGGGCTGGTCGAGCGGGACGCCGACACGCACGGCTACCGACTGGGCTGGCAGCTGTTCGCGCTCGCGGCGCAGGTGGGGGACCAGCGGTTGCTCGGCCTAGCTACGCCGCTGCTGGCCGGGTTGGCCGACCGTCTCGGGGAGCGGACCAGCCTCTCCGTATTACGCGGCACGGAGGTGTTCACGCTGTTCTCCCAGCCGTCGCCTCGGGCGCTGCAGGCCGTCGGCTGGGCCGGACGGACGGTGCCCGCCTACTGCACCTCGTCCGGCCGGGCGCTGCTGTTTGACCACCGCCGCGGCGACCTGGTTGCACTTTTCTCGCAGACGCGATTCGCCCAGCTCGGGCCGAATACCCCGCCCGACGTGGGGGCGCTCTACCGGCGCATCGTCGCCAGTCGCACTCGCGGCTACACCGTGGTGGCCGAGGAGATGGAGGCCGGCCTGGTCGCCGCCGCCGCCCCGGTGCGGGACGCCCGCGGTCGCATCTGCGGGGCGGTGAACGTGTCGGCACCTCAGTTCCGCCTCGGCGGCGCCCGCAAGCTCGCAGCGGTGGGCCGGGCGGTCAAGGAGGTGAGCGACGAGCTCGCTGCGCTGCTCGCCGAAGGCAGGGACGCGGCCGGTCGCGGCCGGCATTGACCAGTCCGGAGCCTGCCCGGGCGGCCGGCACTCCGACGCGCGGGATGGACCGGCTCAGAGGTCACCGCCCTCGTCCACGAGCCGACGCATCTCGCGCAGTACCATTCCAAGGCGCGCCTCCTTGACGAGCGGGACCTCCCGGCGGCGGCGCCGCACGCTCGCGAGGTCGATGTCGACGCAGCGCAGCGACTCCTCGCTGAGAGGCGCCTCCGCCACGAGGTTGCCCCAGGGGTCCACCACGTGGGATCCACCCCAGAACCGCAGTTTGCCTTCCTGGCCGACCCGGTTCACGAACACCACGAAGACCTGGAACATGCGGGCATAGAACCGGGTGATGTCCTGCCAGTACGTCGGCGAGTCGTAACGCTCGGGGAACAGGCTCTGCGCACTGCTCGTCGGCATCAACAGCAGACGGGCGCCGTCTTGGACGGCGATGAACGCCAGCTGGGGCTGCCAGGCGTCGTTGCAGGTGAGTATCGCCGTGCGTGCGGAGAGCGTCTCAAACGCGCGCATCTGCTGGCCAGGGCTGAAGTGTTTGCGCTCTTCGAACACGTCGTAGGTCGGGAGATACAGCTTCCGGTGAACGTGGATCAGTTCGCCGTCCTGCAGGTAGGCCGCGCTGTTGTACGTGTGTAGCCCGGCGCCCCCCTCGCTGAATCCCAGCAGGACGCCCATCGGCCCCGCTTCACGGGACAGCCGCGTGATCCGTGGGTCGTCCGCACGGATAGCAACGTCCTCTGCGACGTCGCCGACGGAGTACCCGCAAAGGGCCAGCTCGGGAAAGACCACGAGGTGCGCGCCCTGGCTTCGTGCATCGGTGATGGCTCTGGCAGCTCCCTCGACGTTGGCGTCAATGTCCCCCAGCGCGCAGTCCAACTGGGCCAACGCGATGCGCACCTAGAGTCCCTTCTGTCCGGGGGAGCTTGTGGTGGCCCCCCGCGCGGCTGTCAGTCCTCGGCTCAACCGAGTAGCTTCTTGTCTTCCAGCCACTTCTTGGCGACGTCTGACTCCTTCTTGCCGTCAACGTCGACCGAGGCGTTGAGTTTCGTGATCTCCTCGTTCGTCAATGCCTTCGAGACCGGCGCCATGAGCTCGGCGATCGCCGGGTACTTGTCGAGGGTCTCCTGACGCATCGTCAACGCCGCGTTGTAGTCGACGAAGAACTTCTTGTCATCGTCGATTATGGCCAGGCTATTGGCCAGGATCCGCCCATCGGTGGAGAACACCTCGCCGAAGTCGCACGCCTTGCCGATCTGGGTATAGACCAGCCCCAGGTCGAGTGCGACGACGTTGGAAAACTTGAACGCGTAGGCCTTCTCCAACCCTGGCAGGCCGTCGTCCCGGTTGATGAACTCGCTGGCCGCGCACACCTGCGCGTTTGCGGGGTTGGCCTTGATGTATGCGGCCGCGTCGCTCATCGTGGCGATCTTATTCTTGGCTGCGAAGTCCTTGGTCACGGCGATCCGGTAGGTGTCGTTCATCGGAGCGGGTTTTAGCCACGCGATCTTGTTCTTCGTCTTGTCCTCGTCGGCAACCTTGGCGTAGAGGTCCGTGGGAAGATCCGTAGTCGTATGCTTCAGGATGTTGACCCACCCCGTGCCGGTGTATTCCCAGTACATGTCGATCTCGCCCTTCTCGAGGGCCGCGCGTACGGTCGCGCTCCCCGACAGGGAGGATGTCGTGACCTTCGCCCCCGCGTTCTGCAACACGTCGTTCGCGATCTGGGCGAGCACCTTGGACTCGGTGAACTCCTTGGCTCCCATTCGGACCGACACCCCGGAGAGCTTCTTGTCAGCCCCGGCGCTGCCCCCCGCCGTGTTGCTGCTGCCTCCCCCGCAACCGGTGAGCAGAGCCAAGGCGACCCCTACCGTGGTGATGCTGCGAGCCTGCGCTGAACGTATCTTCATCGACCCATCCTTCTGCTTATAGAGGAGCTAGAGACCCTTGGGGCGCAACACGTCTTCGGCAATGCCGGCAAGGTAGTCGATGAGCAGTGCCAGGACGGCGGTCAACACGGCGCCCGTGAGCTGGACCGAGACCCTGTTGGTCGACAGGCCGGCAACGATGATCGTTCCCAGACCGCCCGCGTTGATGTACGCCGCCAGCGTCGCGGTGCCCACGTTGATGATGAGCGCCGTGCGCACGCCGGCGAGGATGATGGGTATGGCGAGTGGCAGCTCGATCCGGCGTAGCACGCCGAACTTCGAGATGCCCATGCCTCGCCCGGACTCCAGGATGGACTCGTCCACCTGTTCCAGACCAACCATGGTGTTGCGGAGCACCGGCAGCACCGCATAGGCCACGAGTCCCACGATCGCGGCAGCGAATCCGAGGAACAGGAAGGCGACGGCGAGCAGTGCGAGCACACCAATCGTCGGCACCGCCTGACCGATGTTCGCCACCGCGAGCAACACGCCGCGGTAGCGGCGGGTGAAGGGTCGGGTGAGCAACACGCCCAGCGGCACGGCGAGGATGATCACGAAGGCTGTCGACACGGCGGTGAGTTCCACATGGCGCCACGTCGCCATGGTCAAACTGGCCGCGTTCAGCGACCGCGCCTCGATACTGTCCAGGGGCTGCGACGTGATGTGGAGGTACAGGGCCACGCAGACGAGAGCCAGGAACACCGGCGTGAAGAGAAAGCCGGCGAGAGTACGCCGCTCTGGTCGGGCGGGCAGCATGGCGAGCTGCGCGATGGCAGCGCTCTTGGGGACGGTCGCCCCCGCCTCGGTGAGGGCCACGGCTACAGCCCGACCTGATCGGGCTCGGTCACGGACGGTCCGAGCGGGAGACCGGCTCGGGCCTTAGCACGGGCATCGGTGCGCATCGTCCGGATCGCCTCGTTGATGTGGTCGATGTCGACGATCCCCATGTATTCCCCGGTCGAGTTCACCACGATCGCAACGCTGTAGTTGGCGGTGATGAGCTCATTCAGCGCATCGTTGAGCGTCGCCTGCGGTTCGACCACCGCGTCGGGGGGCAGCCCGATCTCGTCCAACCGACCGTCATCACCGCGCTGCACGTCCGCCGCGCTGACCCACCGGCGTGGCCGTCGCTGCTCATCCAGCACCAGCACACACCCCTTGTCCGAGGCGCGCAAGGCGTCCAGGACCGTGGCCCGGTCCGACTCGACAGGCACCGTCGGCCATTGGCTGAGCGTGATGTCACGAACCCGGCTCAGGTTCAGCCGCTTGAGCGATGCACCGGAGCCGATGAAGTCAGACACGAAGTCGTTGGCCGGGGCGGTGAGAATTTGCTCCGGCGTGTCGTACTGGGCGATGCGTGACCCCTCTTGCAGGATCGCGATGCGGTCGCCCATCTTGATCGCCTCGTCGATGTCGTGAGTGACGAACACGATGGTCTTGCGCACCTCAGCCTGGAGTCGGAGGAACTCGTTCTGGAGGCGGTCCCGGGTGATCGGGTCGATGGCGCCGAACGGCTCGTCCATCAGCATGACCTTCGGGTCCCCGCCCAGCGCACGAGCCACGCCCGCCCGCTGTCGTTGGCCGCCGGAGAGCTGCTTAGGGTAGCGGTTGCGGTAGGTGGCCGGCGGCAGCCCGACCGTCTCGAGCAGTTCGTCGACCCGCGCGTCGATCCGCTTCGCATCCCACCCCAGCAGCTTGGGCACGGTGGCGATGTTCTGCGCGATCGTCATGTGCGGGAACAGCCCGATCTGCTGGATCACATAGCCGATACGGCGGCGCAGCCGGTCGGGATGGGCCGTGGTGACGTCCTCGCCGTCCAGGATGATCCGTCCCGAGGTCGGCTCGATGATCCGGTTGATCATCTTCATCGTTGTGGTCTTGCCGCAGCCGGACGGGCCGACGAGGATCACGATCTCGCCTTCGGGCACGTCGAGGCTCAGGTGGTCAACGGCCGGCTGCGGCTCACGAGGATACTGCTTGCACAGCTCCTCGAGCCTTATGGCGATGGGGCCGAGCACGCTGGAGGTGGCATTGGACCGGCCCGCGTCGATCACTGGAGGCCCTGCGAGGTTGTGAGCCTGTCGAGCAGGCTGAAGGCAGCGTCGAATAGCATGGCCACGACGATCACGCCGATCATGCCTCCCAGGACGAGATTCACCGCGATAGGAGAGCCCACGCGCGCCAGACCGTCGAAGATGAGCGTCCCGTAGCCAGGGCCGTCGACGATGGACCCGATGGTCGCGATGCCGACCAGGATCAACGTGGTCACCCGGAGACCGGTGAGGATCACAGGCCAGGCCATCGGCAGCTCGATGCTCAGCAGGCGCTGCCGACGGCTCATCCCCATGCCCTGCGCCGACTCGAGCGTGGCGGGGTCGACTTCGCGCAGCCCGGTGATCGTGTTGCGCACGATCGGCAGCAGGCCGTACATCGTGAGAGCGACGACGACCGGCCGCGTGCCGATACCGAGCGGGCCGATGAGCAGGATGAACAAGGCGAACGAGGGGATAGTGAGGAACGCGCTCGTGACGGCGAGGATGATCTCGCGTGGACGACTCGTGCGGTAGGTCGCCACCCCTAGCGAGATCCCGATGACCGCGCACGACAGGACTGAAGCGCCCACGACAAGAATGTGCTGCAGCCCCAAGTCGAGCAGGTCCGATCGCCGGTCGATCAGGAAATGCAGCAAGCTGCCCATGTCAGGAACTATAACGCTCGGATCAGGCAAAGTGCGGCCGAAAAGAAACTCTGCGTAGGTCTTGGCGGGCCATGGCGTCGTCGCTCGCGCCGGTCGCACGTTCCGCACTTCTCGAGTGCAATATGCGCCCCCCACCCTGTTTGCGTGTCAGCCCAACTTCCAGCTCGATGGTTACGGCATCTGGCTCTGGGCGTTCGCCTCGCACCTGAGTCACCAACGGCGCGCCCCGACCGCCGGGGAGGGGCCGCGGTGCGAGTCGTGGCACGCTACCTGCAGGCAGTCGGGGACTCGCCCTGCTACGTCTGCTGGGAGTAGGCCGTCGAACGCCGCCACGCGGCGACGTTGGGCGCGAGCATCGCCGGCCTGTCTGCCGCCTCCGGTCTCCTCGATGACCCCGCCTTTGCGGAGACGGCGAAAGGGCTCGAGGACCTCCTGCTCCGGGACTTCGTCCGCAACGGCAGCCTCGTCAAGCACGATGCGACGGCGGCCGTCGACGCGTCCCTCCTGTAACTCGCGCTCCCGCTGGGCGTGGTCGCAATGGACGACCCCCTCTTCGTCGAGACGGCACGCCGGGTCGACGACGAGCTGGAGGCCCCAGGCGGCGGGATCCGCCGCTATCTCGGTGACACCTTCTACGGCGGCGGAGAGTGGCTGCTCCTGACGTGCTGGAGCGGATGGGTGCACGCGGCGGCGGGTCGCGCAGAACGCGCGATGGAGCGACTCGCATGGGTGGAGATTCAGGCGACGGCGGCGCTTGACCTGCCGGAGCAGGTCCACGATCATCCGCAAAGCCCCGACCGAGTGGCCGAGTGGATCCAGCGGTGGGGCACCGAGGCCATCCAAGTTAGGCGTGCAGGTCCGGCACCGGGAACGGCCCAACGACCGCGATTGAGTCGCTCAACGCCCACTACCGTCGCGCCGAGCGGGCTCGGGCCCCTTACCGGAGCACGAAGGCCTGCATAATTGGTGCCCTGAAGCTCGACACACCTGAGCTTGGCGGCAGCGGTGACACGGGACGTACGAGCCGACGCCAGACCCGGACGAGCCCGTAGTCGTCATCCTTGAGTTGAATATGAAGTACCGCGGCGGCCTCGTGGAGGTCACGTCAGCGTTCGAGG
>JAABUZ0100010293.1_pt1 | contig 10433 bp, 11 predicted proteins | sample 5562091 | NCBI WGS metagenome assembly JAABUZ01 (sample SAMN12813069, study PRJNA571459) | rock metagenome | isolation source: Antarctica rocks | place: Antarctica: Victoria Land, Linnaeus Terrace sud | collected 2015-12-21 | reverse complement strand
CTCAGGTTGAAACTTTCTGGCGCTCAGTGGCAGCCGGAAAATGTGACACCCATGCTACAACTTCGCTGTGCCTATCTCAATGGTCAACTTGCTATCTGATGTTTTTGCATAAATGGGATGCTCCCAGCAAACAGCGTGAAGAGCGTAAATACTTGATCAGTTGTGAGACTTTTCCATCTATAGTTTCAGGTATTACTATTTCCTCTTGTTGGCAGAGGAATTGGAGCAGTTCTGCCAGGAGGTCATTCACTGGTGGGGCGTTGCGCAGACTTCGCCAGATCAGGTACTCAAATTGGTGCTGAATTTGTTGTGCCAGCTTTACAGATAGAGCCGTTTTGCCAATCCCGCCCATACCTAGCAACACCACCAGTCGGCAACGATCAGCAACGACCCATTGCTCGAGGGTGGCGAGTTCTGGAGTACGGTTATAGAATAAATCAACGTCAATCGCTTCGTTCCAATCTTGACAGTTGTTGGTGATGATTTCAACTGTCGCTGGCGGTTTAAGAGCAATTACTGGAAGCAGTTGCGATTCGACTGCACTCTGGCTTTTAGAATATTGCGTTAAGACTAACTGGAAATTATTTTTAGTGACCTTTTCCCCAAATGCTTTTGAGAGTAGCTGCCATAAATCAGAACCAGCGTCCTTAACGTAACCAAAGTCATAACCGGAGTTACTTGCAATCTCTTTATAAAACAATCCTTCCCAAGATTGCCGGAATATTGTCTCTTGAACTTTGTTCAGGCATCTTTGACCTAAAACCCTTTTGACAATTAAGAGCGCTTCTTCAACGGTCATTAGTCAAAGAACCTCATTTGTACCAAGTTCTACCTTTTTAGTAATAACTTGGTAAGCAGGCGAATAATAACCTTAAATATACGGATCTTTTCTTCGTTTGAGCAAGGAAGTAATAGAGATTACGCGTGAATATTAGCAAACGGCGCTGGAAAATAGCACACGATGTCTCTAAAAGCGGTAGTAAACGCCGAGTGGCGATCGCCCGTCGAGCGATCGCCACTCGGCGCTGGGTAAGTGTCAGATGGGCGCTCATAGCCTACCTCCGACATCATTAGCGGTGGAGGGATCGGTAATCGAGGCTGCTGAAATTGGGTCACCAGAGAATTCTCCTGTCAAATCGCGCGCTCAAGCTGCGTTGGTTGTCGATATTTGAAAACGGCGATCGCGCTAAGTTAGGGTCGATAAGCCCCAGTCTGCAAAACCTGAGGTTGTAGTAGGGACATGAGTTGCTCGGTTCCCTTTTGCAGGTATCGTGTTACTGTCATTGGGCTGATGCCAATTCGCTGGGCTGCGTCTTTGCGAGAAAGTTCCTTCAAAAACACAAACTCAACCGCTGTCCTGGTTTTTTCTTCCAACTGGCTCATAGCCCCTTGGAGTTGTTGCCGGTCTTCTTCTTGTTGCTGGAGGGTAGTAGAAAGCGGACACTGGAGCGCCTCGCCTAAGCTTATTGGGGAATCAACATGCTGAACAAGGGTGGCATCCAAACTCAAAGTCATGCTGTTTTGAGCTGCTGACTTGATTTCTCGCCATTCTTGAACGGGTATTTTGAGTTTACCGGCAATTTCAGTATCTTTGGGAGAGCGATCCAGGGCTAAAGCCAATTTTTTGCCAACCTTTTTTCCCTCGTTGTAGAGTTCTTGCCAGCGACGGGGAATTTTTATCATACTACTGTGATCGCGCAAAAAATGCAGGACCTCGCCCCGAATGTAGGGAAAGGCAAAGGAACTAAAAGCATATCCTTGGTTGGGGTCGAAGCGTTCAATGGCGCGAATCAAGCCAAAGTAACCGATTTGTTCTAAATCTTCGTAGGGTTCAGTGCATTGATGGCTGAAGTGATGAGCCATTCTCCGCACTAAACCAGTATGTAACTCTACCAGTTGATTCCGAAGTTCGATAGAAGGATTTTGGTGGTAGGATATTAATAGTTCCATTCCATCATAACGAATACGGGACTGAATTGCTGCCATAAAAAATCCTCAGCAGTGATAATCTCCTCCTATTGGAGGATCGACAGAAGTTGCTTAAACTTTCTGTAAAGCTGAGATTATTGTCGGTAGGAAAAGCCTGACAAACCATCGTCTTTCCACGGAACTTCAAAACAGGGCTCACGAGTTAACTCGGCATTTATACGTACATTTTTCGCGCTTGCGTCTGGTTGGCTTTAGTTTTTCTTAAGATAAAAAAGCGGCAACTGCTCCCAACTACCCCCTGGCTGATTACTCAGGTTCTAAGTCACAATAGGGGTGTAAACAGCAATGTTGTCGCTGTCTTCACGACCTGTAAATTTAACAAAATCCTATGAGTAGCACTAGCAACTTCCGTGAAGCCATTCGTGAGGCCAAAAGCCACGGAATTGTCGGCCCGAATGTCATTGCCAACGCCCTGCCCTATGTGGGTGGCGGTCTGGTCTTAACGGCACTGGGCACCTACGGCGGTCTCAGAGTTATAAGCACCAATCCAGGGATATTCTTTCCAACGTTCTGGGGTGCTTTGATTCTGGAGTTGATTCTTTTCTTTGTCGCCAGCGGTGTTGCACAAAAAGGGAACAAAAACGTCGCACTGCCCCTGCTCGCAACCTACAGCCTGCTAACGGGGTATACCCTAACTGGCTTGGTCTATGTCGCCCTGAGAAGCCAAGGTGTGGGCAGCTCAGGAATTGGTTTTGCAGCTCTTGGTTGTGGTATTACCTTTATTGCCGCCCGTCAAATCGGCTCCAACCTCTCTGAGCGCGATGGCATGGCCTTGACCAAAACGATAGGGCTAGGCGTGATAGCTCTGATCGTTGTAGTTTTTGGTCAGTTGCTCTTGGGATTGTTTGGTGTCTACACGCCAACATGGCTAGAGATCGCCATCTCCGGTCTAGGGGTGTTTCTGTTCGCCGGTGCTGCGGTGGTAGATTTCTACATCCTGCCGCGCACTTACCGCAACGACCAGTACTTGCCTGCTGCTTTATCGATGTACCTGACGTACATCAACTTGTTTATCTTCATCTTGCGGTTGCTAATTGCCCTCAGGGGCCGCGACTGAGCGAAGTTGGGTTTAGAACTAACAAATAGAAGGAGTCAGGAGTCAGGAGTCAGAAGGGCGTTCACAAAAGACGGATTCTCAACCAATCACACAAAATTCAGAATGAATTCTGGCTCCTGACTCCTGAATTCTTTAAAATAAAAAATATAGATATCGCAACTAATATGGAAGTTTTAGACATCAAACGCGAAGTCGAAACATTGTCCCAGCGCCTGGGTAAAACCCAGGACTATCTTTGACGTACCAGCACTGACTGCTAAAATTCAAGACTTGGAACAAATAGCAGCCCAGCCGGAATTTTGGGACGACCAAACAGCTGCTCAGCAGACGCTGCAAGAACTCAACGACCTTAAGGCTCACCTCCAGCAGTATGACAAGTGGCAAGCCAGCCTGGAAGATACTAAGGCGGTTCTAGAGCTACTGGAGTTAGAAAACGACGAAGCGTTACTCCAAGAAGCAGAATCTAACATCACCCACCTGAGTCGTGAACTTGACCAGTGGGAGTTGGAGCAGCTACTGTCTGGTCCCTACGACGAAAAAGGAGCTGTTCTGACGATTAACGCTGGTGCCGGAGGTACTGACGCTCAGGACTGGGCAGAGATGCTGCTACGAATGTACACCCGTTGGGGAGAAGATCACGGCTACAAGGTAAATCTAGCTGAGATCTCCGAGGGGGATGAAGCTGGAATTAAATCTGCCACTCTAGAAATTACTGGTCGCTATGCCTATGGCTACCTGCACGTGGAGAAGGGGACCCATCGCTTGGTGCGGATCTCACCCTTTAATGCCAACGGCAAGCGGCAGACGAGTTTTGCTGGGGTGGAAGTGATGCCACAGATAGATAACTCCGTGCATCTGGAAATTCCAGAGAAGGATTTAGAAATTACTACGTCCCGAGCCGGTGGTAAGGGTGGGCAGAATGTCAACAAAGTAGAAACAGCAGTGCGGATTGTTCACATTCCGACTGGGGTTGCCGTACGTTGCACCCAAGAGCGCAGTCAACTGCAAAACAAAGAAAAAGCTCTCGTCATCCTCAAAGCCAAGCTACTGATCATCGCCCAAGAGCAACGCGCCCAAGAAATTGCCCAGATCCGGGGAGACATGGTTGAAGCCGCCTGGGGTAACCAGATCCGCAACTATGTATTCCATCCGTACCAAATGGTGAAGGATCTACGTACCAATGTCGAAACGACTGCTGTCACGGACGTAATGAATGGGGAGCTAGACCTGTTTATCCAAGCCTATCTGCGCCAGGAAAATCAGATGGTAGAAAGTAGTGCCTAGAGGGGGAGAGGGGGAGAGGGGGAGAGAGGGAGAGGGGGAGAGGGGGAATATACATCCCAGTTATTTTAGGGTAGCTTTCCCCCCATCTCCCCCTCACCCCATCCCCCCATCCCCCCCTCACCCCATCTCCCCCTCACCCCATCCCCCCCTCACCAACAAACTGTTATATTAAGGAAATTGTGGTAATTCCTGTGAGCAATTCATCATCTACTAGCCAGACTGTGGATAGTCAGTCCTCTGAACCTATTGCTGGATTGACACCAGCTGCAACGGAGCCTAAGCCCAGTTACGTCAAACTCGCCATGCGTAACATGGTACGGAAGCGGGGTACTTCCCTGAAACACTTTGCAGTGACAACGGTTGGGCTTTTGGCCGTTCTTGTGGGTCTTGCTTACCTGACTCGCTGACGATAAAGCAACGCGATATTAGGAGACTCTCGGCGTGCAAGTCGAAGTGATTGTGCAGGATTTTTTCTACGAGTCTTCTCTATCAGAAGCCTCAAATTTAGAATTGAGTCACCACTATACCTACAGCCCAATCACTGCTGAAACTTGGGAAACTTGGTTCCATCGCTGGCTGGAACTCTTGCAACCTAACATCCCACCAGCGCCAACCTACGAACTCAGCCTTCGCCTGACAGACGATGCCGAAATCCAGGCGCTCAACGCCCAGTACCGTCACCAGAACCGGCCTACCGATGTTTTAGCGTTCGCTGCCTTAGAGGTGGATTTTCCCCAGCCAGCCCAGATGCAGTTGTCCTTGCCGGTGTATCTTGGTGATATAGTTATTTCTGTAGATACAGCTTACCGGCAAGCCCAGCAGCAGGGGCATAGTTTGCAAACCGAGCTAGCCTGGTTAGCTGCACATGCTCTGCTACATCTACTAGGCTGGGATCACCCGGATGAAGACAGCCTGACACGAATGCTAAATGAGCAAGGCATCTTGCTACAGAAGATTGGCCTTGAACTTAAGAGCGGATAACCTTTTGAGCCAATTAGTTAAGTGAATCTGCTCTCGTCCAAATTAGAATATTCCTGTAGAGAATAGAAAGAGCGGCTAATGCCATTAGGAACGGCGAAGTCTCTTGCCCACCTAGTCTTCTCTTCTGGTCTCCTGTCTATGCCAAAAGAAATTTCGACGTCAACGTCAAACCGACCGGAAAAGGTTACTACGAGCAATCGGGAGTTGTCTTGGCAGGTCGCCTCGAATTTATTCGTTAGTTTCAAATATGCCTGGTGCGGAATAGTCTACGCTTTTCAAACTCAACGTAACTTTCGCATTCACTTGCTTATAGGCGCTCTGGCAATCGGCTTGGGCGTTTTTTTACACCTGCAACCAGTAGAGATGGCGGTAATTGGTCTAACCAGTGGATTGGTTCTGGTGATGGAGTTACTAAATACAGCAATTGAGTCAGTGGTTGACTTAACAGTGAAGCATACATACCATGAACTAGCCAAAATTGCAAAGGACTGTGCCGCTGGAGCTGTCCTTGTCTCGGCTCTGGCAGCGCTTCTGGTAGCTGGGACGCTGTTGCTCCCTCCTCTAATAGTGCTAATTCAGTCCGCTTTAAGCTAGAAGAGGAGTGAGATAGAAGAGGAATATAAGCTTTGATTATAGTTATCGATAACTACGACAGCTTTACCTATAACCTAGTGCAGTACTTGGGAGAGCTAGGAGCAGAGTTTCCGGTGGCAGCTGAGATTCAGGTATACCGCAATGACCAAATTTCGCTGGAGCAGATCCGCCAATTGCACCCAGATGGGGTGGTGATTTCCCCTGGGCCAGGTCGCCCGGAAGACACAGGAATTTCCCTGGATTTGATTCAACAACTGGGACCAAATTTACCGATTCTGGGGGTGTGCTTGGGGCATCAAAGCATTGGTCAAGTATTCGGTGCTCATATCGTCTCTGCCCCAGAGTTGATGCATGGCAAAACTTCTCTGGTGTCTCACACCGGGGTGGGGGTTTTTCGAGGATTGGACAATCCACTGACCGCAACCCGGTATCATAGTTTAGTGATTGACCGGCAGACTTGCCCGGAGGCGCTGGAAATTACGGCCTGGGTTGAGGATGGAACCATCATGGGTGTACGACACCGGAACTATCCTCACGTCGAGGGCGTCCAGTTTCATCCGGAGAGTGTACTGACGACTTCAGGAAAGCAGTTATTGCGAAATTTCTTGAAACAACTGCAGCCGTCGGTGGTGTGATGGAGAAATAGATGAAACGGCGAAAGTTGCTCACATTAGCTGGGGCTGGGTTACTGACGACTCTGTTCAGTGGCTTGGCTTCAGAATTTAAGGCTTACTCGGCTGAAAAAGACAGTTCATTGTCAATTCAGTGGCTGGGTCATACTTGCTTTCTGTTTACGGGTGGTGGTGCGCGTATCCTGGTAAATCCGTTTCAGAAGCTGGGCTGCACCGCGCGATACCGCTCACCGAAGGTGACGGCAGATTTAGTGGTGATCAGCAGTCAGCTACTGGATGAAGGAGCAACAGAAGGGCTGCCTGGTAATCCCCGGTTAATTTACGAGCCGGGTGTTTACCAGTTCAAAGGAATACAGTTCCAGGGCATTGCTACAGATCACGATCGCCTGGGTGGAAAGCGGTTTGGAACCAATGTGACTTGGCGCTGGACTCAGGGGGGAATTAATATCCTGGACTTGGGGGGAGCGGCGGCGCCGATTACGACGGAGCAAAAAATTCTCATGCAGCGTCCTGATCTGCTGTTGTTGCCAGTGGGTGGCGGTGCAAAAGCCTACACACCTCAAGAAGCAAAGCAGGCGATTCAAACCCTGAATCCGAAGTTGGTGATTCCTACTCAATACCGCACCCAAGCCGCTGATGCCACTAGCTGCGATATCCATCCATTGGATGAATTTCTGGTATTGATGAATGGAGTGCCGGTGCGCCGCTCTAACAGTAACAAAATTAATATCAGTTCAGCTGAACTGCCGGAGAATGGCTCAGAGATTCAAGTGTTGAGCTACAAATTCTAGTCAGCATGCCCTTTTTCTGTCCCTGAGGCTCAATCATGACTACCATCACGTTAGACCTACGTCCGCTCATCTACCTTACCGACGAGCAGTTTTACCAGCTTTGTCAGGCGAATCCAGATATCAAATTAGAGCGCAACGCTGATGGAGAACTGATTGTGATGCCACCGACTGGATGGGGGACGGGTAAGCAAAATACCAAGCTGACGCAACGCTTGGCGAATTGGGCAGATTCTGACGGTACTGGAGTTGTCTTTGACTCCTCCACTGGCTTTAGCCTTCCCAATGGAGCAGATCGCTCACCTGATGCGGCGTGGGTAAGACAGGAACGATTAAATGCTTTGAATCCAGATCCAGATAAGTTCTTGCCCTTAGCTCCTGACTTTGTGGTTGAACTAAGGTCTGCCAGTGATAGTCTCGAAAAAGCGCAGGTAAAGATGCAGGAGTACCGCGAAAATGGTGTCTGCCTAGGCTGGCTGATTAACCCCAAAGATCGGCAAGTCGAGATTTACCGACAACAGCGGGACGTGGAGGTGATTCAATCGCCTACAACATTGTCAGGGGAAGATGTGCTGCCGGGGTTAGTGTTGGATTTGAAAGGGATTTTGTTCCAATGCTGATTAACCCCCGGTACTGACAAACGTGATGCTATAAGGAGGCAAGGTCAAGTTGCCATTCCCAAGCGTGCCACCCGAAACCGGGCGGCTCTGTTGCTGTGCCATATCCTGCGACGTTGTGGTCACAAAGATATTAGCTTGGGAGCCGTCAAGGCCAGACAGAGACGTGATGTTCTTGCTGCTGCTCCCGTTATTGACCAGCATTACGAACGACTGATCGGCAGCTGGGCTCTCAAAGGCCAAGATGTCAACCGGAGCCGACCACTGGTCCCCACTGCCTGATTGAATCAGCCCTGAGTTGTCCGCACGGAGGTCGGGATCGGTTGTGTTCGTTTGCTTCACCTTCCAGCCCGAATGCACTGTACTCCAGAGCTTTTGGAAGACGTAATAGGCTTTAGTCTTCTGCCCGTCGCCGTACACCAGGTCCTGATCGTCGGCCGAACTCGAGGAGTGCCAAAAACGCCAGAAGAACCAATAATTGGTCTTAAAGTCCACAAGGTCGCCCGCCATACGGCGCACGAAGTTGAGTGTCCAGTTCAACTGATCAACGCCACTGTTGGGTCGCAACTCAGGTCGGATGCCGGTGTCGGTAGAGTATTCCGTCATCCACCGGTTTCGGCCCGGATAGGCTGCCATGGCCTGGTCCAGAGTGCTGATCCGTCCAGAGGTGGCATAAGAGTGGTACGCGAATCCGCCGATGGCATTAGCGAAGTCCGAGTCCGCGTTCATTGCAGCAAATCCACTGCTCGAAGCCATACCCAAGAGCTGATCCATGTCGTCCCATCCGCTGGTTTCTGGACCGATGATCCGGATATTGCCAAACCAACTGTTGTTCTTGGCTTTGAGCTTTTTCCGGAGTTGCTTGATCACGTTGCGCCAGGTCTGTTTTTCCGAGTCGTTGTCCATATAGCCGGACGCATCGTAGGCCGCATTCGAATCGGGCTCGTTCTGGATGCTGATTGCGAGGGGTGCCGGGAATCCTGCTTCTTTCAATTTGGCAAGCACCGCGACGTAGAAGTGTGCAAAGTCGTACCCGCTGCCGTTCGCGTAGGCAGGAGCCAGGTATTCATGGTTATTGTTGTAAGTGCCATACCGGACTTGATCGGGCAGCTTCATATAGGCCGGTGGTGACCAGATGGTTACTACATATTGAGTAATTCCGGCATTCTGGAGCGAGGTGAGATGATCTTTCAAGTCCTGCAGTTGGTTGGGATCAAGCGTGTTGTCCCTCTTGCCGATGGTTGGCGTGATGTAGACCCGTGCGATTTGGACGCCAGAATCCCGTAGTGCCGCAAAGACGTTCCCGCTGCTCAAAGCGCCCGTAGCCGGGAGCCAGCTAGCATCGCCATACGCTAAAGAGCCATCCGCGTATGTCGGCATTTGCCGATCATAGGGAGCAGGAAAGATCCCCCAGCCCTTAAAGCTAACGAGATTGGTGTTCGAAATCTGGACGGTGCCATCGGCAAGAGCCTTCTGGGCGAAAAGCCCCGGTACCAGCAACAAAAGCAGTATCCAGCCTCCCTGAAGGAATTTCGTAGCATGTGACCAGAATCGAAAACGGTCATACATGCAGACAGAATGATTGTTCCGTCGCCCAGTGCTTAGCTGTGTGTGCACGCGATTCTCCTGTTCTTTAGATATTCGTTTGCTGCCCATTCCCGAAGTCACCGCGATCGCCTTAGGCAGCGCGATTTGGGCTGTGTAATTTCACTTTGTCCTTGTTGGCGTGGGTTGGTGTGAGAACCAAGTTGCTAGCAACACATAAGCTTTGCCAGAGACTTTGTCTCCACCAAAGAAGTTGCAAAGGGTAACGTTGAGTGCTTTTAAATTCTTTAAAGAACCACCAACATGCTTTATGCTGGCGGTCGAGAAGAACATCAGAAAAACTTCAATGCTACGTTATTTTTAGTTAACACACCCCAAATTCAATACGGTTTACTTAGTGATGCCTTGGGATTTGGAGATACTGGAAGCCTTTTTTCTTCGTTGGCATCTGTAAGCTTATTGAGAACATCTCAATTACGCCCCTTAAATGATTCGTCTTGGCTCCAGACTCACTTAGCGCACGAGTTTGATGTAAGCTTTAGCTTCACGCTAACTCGCTTAAAAACCTAAGAATTTCAGCCAAAAACCGATGTTTACGGGAGTAGTAGACGAGGCAAATTAGTTTTACAAAACCAAGGTACAAAATTAATTTAACCAAGTCTACTTTACGCTTCAAGGGAAATATTACTGAAAATTAAAAGCCCAGTTTATGCTTTATACGCTTTTAATTAAGTGAATTTACCTGAGTAAAATTACGGTAGTAAAAGCAGGAAAAAATTCTCATGACTTAGACTGGAAGTCCCTCTGGGACAGATTGATAGGGAGCATCCCATTTATGCAAAAACATCAGATAGCAAGTTGACCATTGAGATAGGCACAGCGAAGTTGTAGCATGGGTGTCACATTTTCCGGCTGCCACTGAGCGCCAGAAAGTTTCAACCTGAGG
>JAABUZ0100010292.1_pt1 | contig 10433 bp, 11 predicted proteins | sample 5562091 | NCBI WGS metagenome assembly JAABUZ01 (sample SAMN12813069, study PRJNA571459) | rock metagenome | isolation source: Antarctica rocks | place: Antarctica: Victoria Land, Linnaeus Terrace sud | collected 2015-12-21 | reverse complement strand
TCTACCGGCACGTCCGACTCGTCGTTACAGATCCCTCGCACGTAGCGCACTGGGGCGTCTTCGTCACCACGCCCAAGGTCTCGGACGGGTCGGCGATGGTCCTAATCCAAACAAAGGTGTCCAACGAATCCGCTAAATCGACTGAAGTGATGGTCAAGACTGCGCTGTACGACAGTGCGGGACACGAAGCAGGCACAAAGGAATCGACTCTGACGATAGCTCCGGGGAAGGAGATCGAAGCCCCCCAAACCATCACGATCTCCAACCCTGCTCTGTGGTCGCCTGCTTCGCCTACCTTGTACCGTACCATCTCCCAGATACGCATAGCTGGAAAGGTTGTCGATCAGGTTGTAACACCGTTCGGCATCCGATCACTCTCCTGGTCGGCAGAGAAGGGGCTGCTTCTGAATGGAAAGCCGATCAAGCTCACAGGTGGCAGCGTCCATCACGATAACGGGCCACTTGGCGCTGCGGCGTTTGACCGCGCTGAGGAACGCAAGGTCGAGTTGTTGAAGGCGGCTGGGCACAATGCAGTGCGAACAGCTCACAACCCGCCGTCACCTGCGTTCCTTGATGCGTGCGATCGGCTTGGTTTACTGGTGTTAGATGAGCCCTTCGACACATGGAAGGCGAGCAAGGTTAAATTTGATTACGGCAGAGACTTTGACGAATGGTGGAAGCGGGATATCTCCGCCTTTGTGCTGCGGGATCGCAATCACCCCTCGGTTGTGATCTGGGGGATCGGCAATGAGATCCCCGAGTTGGAGGTGGAACGAGGTCGTGAGATCGCTAAGCAATTAGCCGATCAAGTCCGATCCCTGGACAGTACTCGCCCGCTTACGCTCGCGTTTCCCGGAAACACCACCACACCCAACGCGGAAGCTGTGTTCGCCCTCCTGGACATCACTGGTTACAATTACAACATCCTTCCGACCTATGCGGCGGACCATCAGCAGTTGCCAAAACGACTCATGTTGACGACCGAGTCGTATCCCGCTAAGGCGTTTCCCTTGTGGAAAGTCTCACAAGACAATCCGTTTGTGATTGGTGATTTAACGTGGACTGCCATGGACTATCTTGGCGAATCCGGTATAGGCGCGTGGTCTTACGGCACTCCGGAAGAGGCACGGATGGCAGCAAAAATCATGGACACCATGGCCGGCACAGCTACTGTGGACAAGATATTTCTAGGGATGGCCAATGGCGTGGATATGATGGCGGCGGTGGCCCAGGGCGCAGCGGATCCAGCGATAAAAGCCGCCGCCACAGTGCTATTTCACAATTATCCATGGCATGCGGCCGCATCCGGAGATCTTGATCTAACTGGATTTCGGAAGCCGCAGTCCTACTATCGAGACATCTTGTGGAACGGTGGCGATCGCGTGTACGCGACGGTACGTCTCCCCGAACCGGAAGGAAAGAAAATCATCGCTGTAGGGTGGTCGACTTATCCAACAATGTCGACATGGAGTTGGCCTGGGATGGAAGGCAAAGAGCTGGAGGTCGAGGTGTATTCCGGCGCTGAGAAGGTTCGGCTGTTCCTCAACGACAAGCTGATCGGAGAGAAGCCGACCGGTCGGGACCAGGAGTTCAAAGCCATGTTTTCGGTACCGTACACGCCTGGTGCGTTGAAAGCGGTAGGCATGCGTGGTGATCAGCCCGTTGCCGAAAGCGTCCTTTCGACAGCTGGCGCCACGACTGGTCTGCGCATGACTGCAGATCGAAGGGTGGTTCAAGCCGACGGGCAGGACCTTTCTTTTGTGGTGGTGGAGGCCGTGGACGCAGGCGGTCGTTTGCAACCGCATGCAGACCAGGAAGTACAGTTCTCCATCAGCGGACCAGGTGTGATCGCAGCAGTGGGCAACGGCGACCAAGAGGACGACGCTTCATACCAGGGAGGTCGACGGAAGTTGTTTCAAGGGCGTGCACTCGTTGTGGTGCGTACCTCGAAACAGAGTGGACCGATAACTCTTAAAGCCAGATCTCCAGGCTTAGGCGATGGTTCAGTGACGGTCCAAGCGAAGGCAGTCGCACAGCGCCCAGAACTGCACTGAGCGGAACCCCAGCAGAGTAAGGATTGTACTTTGTCATGGCAGACGGACGTGCCGGGAGAGCAGGAGAACTTTGAATTGAAACGGATCAGTCAGCTTCTTGTTAAGGATTACTCAAGTAAACAGAAGGGCGTTTGCCGGAGCGATAAGTGATCTGTCTAAAGGTCCTGATGGTGAGTCGCTTGGGCCGTGAGAGCAACGATCACATTATCGAAGCTCTCCCCGCTGGACATCGTGGGCGATCTGCTGCTTGATATGTGATTATCGGACCTCCGAAGCGTCTCCCGCTGATTTCACCTCCGGCGCGACGGCGGCAAGCGCACGTTCAAATTAGAGTCGGGCCGAGCGGATGCGTATGCCATGCTCTGCGAGCGCCGAGCTCACATGCGACGGTGGCCCCCTCCTACACGGGCGGGGGTGGCTGCCTGGAATGGCTGGTCGATGCGGACATGCCGTTGAATGAGTTTAACGGCCCTTGCCCTGAGGCCTGCGAACCGATGCGTTTGATTTCCGTACTCGTGATTCTCCATGGTTATGCGAAGCATTGGTTTGGCTCGAAGGGCCCTCCTTGCACGAAGGCGCCCTTCGAACGGGTTGCTAGCGGCCGGTCATTTTCCAGATGCTCCGGATACCGATCACCTTCGACCGGGATTTTGGCCGCAGCGCTGTCGACGTCCCGCAGGTCGTCTGGCGAGAGTTCAGTCGAGATGGTCCCGATGTTCTCATCCAGGCGAGACAGCTTGGTCGTGCCCGGTATCGGAACGATCCAAGGTTTCTGCGCGAGTAGCCAGGCAAGTGCGATCTGTGCCGGCGTCGCGTTCTTCTGCTTCGCAGTGGTGCCGAGAAGATCGACGAAAGCCTGATTGGCCTTCATGGCCTCCGGTGTGAAACGAGGCAGGGTGCTACGGAAATCACCTTTGCCGAGCTTCGTGTTCTCGTCCATCTTTCCCGTCAGAAAACCCTTTCCAAGCGGGCTATATGGCACAAAGCGGATGCCGAGCTCCTCAAGCACAGGAATCACTTCTGTTTCAGGCTTTCGCCACCACAAGGAGTATTCGCTTTGCAGCGCAGTCACAGGTTGAACGGCGTGCGCACGACGGATTGTCTGTACACCTGCTTCGGAAAGGCCGAAGTGCTTCACCTTGCCTTCCTGGATCAATCGGTACTGAGAAGACGTGGGCTGTGGGAGGTACCTCGATTCTATTGTTGATGTCGCGTTCAGCTTGGCGTTTGCCAGGAAGGTGGGGTAGCTCAGGCCATTTCGCGTCGTCCTTTGTCGTAATCTGGTCGGAATGAACATAACCGAAATTCTCGCAGCAATCGATGGAGAGATCGCCCGTCTCACGCAAGCCCGGAGTCTGCTGGGCGGGCTCAACACAACCGGATCTTCTGCCGAGCGGGTTTCGTTAGGCACCGCACCGAGACGTGGCCGGCCGGGGGGTTCCAAAAACGAGGCCACCAGCTTCAATCCAAGGGGGTTCGACCTGCCGAAGCGACGGGCTATGAGTCCGGAAGGGAAGGCCAGGATCGCGGCGGCGCAGCGGGCACGCTGGGCGCGAAAGCACGGAGCCGATGCAACCAGACCAGCGTCAAAGAGTTCAGCCGCGAGCAAGCCCGCTCGCGCGAATGCTCCCGCCGAAGAGTTGTCCAAAGCACTGCCTGCGACGAAGCGGACTATCCCTGTGAAGGAGGCAGGAGCGAGTGCCTCAGCTGCTGGGAAGTCGAACCCTGTGAAGAAGGCTCCGGGGAAGTCCGTCGTTCGGGGCAAAACTGCGATTGCGTCGAAGACAGCGTCTGAAATAACGGCTGGGCAGACGGTCGGGGCCAAGACGATCGCTTCGAAGAAGGCAGGCCGGAAGGCAGCGACGCCCCGCACCACGATCAAACAGAAGGATCTCTCTAGCAAGGCAGTTGCCCAACCCGAGAATCCGACGGTCGCTCCGACCGGGTCAGGCTCCTCAGCGAAGTAGCCGTGCGGCTGGAACAGTCAACGTCAAGACGACCGGTGCGTGCGGGTGTGCCTCAGCCCACGGCAATGCGGTTTGTCGTCGGGTAACGCAGTTGAGCAGGTATTCAGGCGGCCGTGACCAACGGTCGTGGCGCTGTTCCAAGATAGAAAAGACGCCGGAGATCTTTAAGCAGTCAGACATCACGCCTAATGAGGCGATAAGCGCTGGCGGACTTCTCCGAGCGCATACAGCGTTGCAGATGACCTCATTGCTTGGGCTGGAGCTGGAGCCGCCTCAACTTCGATCATTTCGTATTTCTGGCGCACTAGATTTGTTCCCCGATAGACATCCGTGCGGTTGAAGCGAGCCACGACAGGCTGATTGGAAGAGGGAACTAAGGTGAGAGTCGGATACCGCGCTGGTCACTTCCTCACTGATCGTACGACCACCTGCCCGTAGCTCGAACTCATGTTCTCGGGCATAACGCCCTGGAGCTGTCCGGAGAGGGTCTCGGGCATCTCTTCGACTCTCGTTTGCCTTGCGCGTTCCGTCGCTCGAGCAATACCAGTGAAGTCGAAGGTTCGTTCTGATTCGTACGATGCCGGTGACGTGCAACGCGAAAAATCTCGTCCAGCAACAACCCCGCGCTCACCCATTGACCCTTGCTGCGAAGCGCAAACAGCTTCGTAACGATATCTTGATAGGTTCCTAATACTTAGGACGCGAACTCGCTCTCGATGCCGCGAAGGATGAGGAGTTGAGTCGTCGTCCTTAGCGCTTCCCAATGCTGTCGAGTGCCTCCTTGATGGCGAGTGGAAGTGCGAGCAGCAAAGAAATCCGGGTGGTTAGCATGGCGAACGCATGCTTATGAGCTCGCTCTATATTTGCGTGGGTGCCTTCGACAGAAGCGGGATATAGTATGCCCCAGTGAGCCGTCATGGGCCGTCCCGGCCACACCGGACAGACCTCTTTGGCTGCGTCGTCGCAGACTGTGAAGACGAAGCTAAGGTGAGGCGAATCGGCCTTTGTGAAGTGTCCCCATGACTTGCTCCTGAGATCTTCCGTGCTAATCCCTGCACTTTTGATCTGTCGCAAGGCTTCCGGGCGCACCGATTCTGACGGATGACTTCCGGCGCTTTAGGACGTAAAATTCGGTGCACCTTCCGGCTCATGATCGCTTCGGCCATGATCGAACGAGCGGAGTTGCCGATGCAGAGAAAAAGGACGTTGTAGTGCGGCATGGATGCTCCTTTTGCTTGCAGCCGGGGACCTATCCGAAGGTTCCCTTACGAGCAGCAGGTTGGGCCACAGCAGGCCTTGGCACCCGCAAGTTGCGGCTTGATGGCGTAGACCTTCACGCTGGCGGCCGCCTCGTTCACGTCGTACTGCGAAAGCAGAGTCGTTAGCTCATCGTGCAGCGAAGGAGGAGTGCTGGCAGCTGGAGTGCAGCAGGCTTCCCCGATGACCTGGAGCGGATTCTCAGCTTCCATGCTGGGCGAGCAGCAGCCCGCCTGGTTCTCTACCTTGGCATAGGCGTTCAGGTCCGCACCGCTGTCCACGATCTCCACATGCTGGAAGCCTGCTGCGAGCAGACCGGCGCGGTAGTCATCGATCAGAACGGCTCCCGCAATGCAGCCGACGTAGGCTGCCATGCTCTGAGCAACGGCCTCCGGCAGCTCATGCTTGAGGGCGATGTCACTCAGGGCGACCCGGCCACCCGGTTTCAGAACGCGGGCGATCTCGCGGAAGACCGCAGGCTTATCTGGAGCTAGGTTGATCACGCAGTTGGAGATGATGCAATCGACCGAGGCATCCGGTAGCGGAATTTGGTCGATAGTGGATTGGTAGAACTCAACGTTGGTATAGCCGCCTTTGGTCGCGTTCTCTCTTGCGCGTTCGATCATGGCCGTAGTCATGTCAATGCCGATAGCACGGCCCTCCGGCCCAACCATCTGGGACGCAAGGAACACGTCCAGGCCTCCACCGGAACCTAGGTCAACGACCACTTCACCGGGACGGAGGTGAGCGGTGGCGGTGGGATTGCCGCAGGAGAGCCCCATGTTGGCCTCTGCCGGTATCGACGTTAGCTCCTCGGCGCTGTAGCCAAACGCCTCAGCTACTGCTTTCACGCCTGCATGATCGCTGGACGGTGTGCTCTCTGCGACGGCACCGTACTTCGACTTCACCGAATCCAATAGCTGCTCTGACATACCGCCTCAAAACATCTGCTTAGACGACTATATAGCTTGCGTTTGTATACGTCAATGCGTATACAGAAGGGTATGGCGAAGCAGACGTTTAATGTGGAACGGTTCTTTCAGGCTCTCGGTGACAACACCCGGCTCCGGCTACTGAACCTTATGGGCGATCAGGAGATCTGTGTTTGCTACTTCGTGGGGATTCTGGGCGGGCCTCAACCAAAGATCTCGCGGCATCTGGCTTACCTTCGTAGTGCCGGTATTGTCGCCGCTCGCCGGGAAGGGAAGTGGATGCACTACCGCATCATAATGCCCCCCCATATCGGAGCATCGCAGGTCCTGAAACAGACTCTCGGCTGGCTGAAAGAAGAAAAGGCGATGCAGGCCGACCGTGCGCGGCTCACGAAGGCGTGCTGCTCCCCGGCGAAGTACCCACTCCTCGAAGGTGCCCCCTTGCCCACAACGATTAAAGAAGCATCCTGCGAGGTTTGCTGATGTCCACCGCCCCTCTTACTCAAGGGCGTTCATGACGAAAAGCTACTTTCCCGCCGCCAGCTCGTCAGTGGTATCGGAGCCGGGCTTGCAACCGTAGCCGCCGCGACCACTCCAACCTTCTCGCAGGGCGTGTCCGCCGGCAGGAGACACCATCGACCATGTCTTCTTCATCGAGGAGGGAATTGGGTCCATGACGACGACCTTCGGTGACGGCTCACAGGTTGAGGTCGGGATGTTCGGCTAGAGTCGGCGATGGGGATTTCAGCCCTCATGGGAACGAGAAAAAGTCTCAATCGCGTTTATATGCAGCGCGGCGGCTCCGGTTTCTCCTCCCCCATCGAAGCAGCTAAGGCGGAGTTCGCATTGTGCGGTGAATTTCATCACCTCGCCTTGCGCTACGTTCAGGCGCAGCTCACGCAAACCACCCAATCTGCCGGTTGCAATGCAAAACACGATATCGAGCAGCGCTTAGCTCGTTGGCTCCTGCCCTGCGCCGACCGCGCCCGCAGCACCACCATACCGATCTCTCAGGAGTTTCTTGCCGATATGCTAGGAGTTTCAAGACCGCGTGTGAGGATTGCGGCCCATCGACTGAAAGAAAAGGGACTCATTCAGTACGCCCGCGGTACGATCTGCATACCCGATCCCAAAGCTCTGGAGGAAAGGGCGTGCGAGTGCTACCGGGTGGTCAAGAATCACCTCGACAATTACACCGAGTTCGATACCGGGTTCGCGGTCTGAGCGGACAGAGCATTTCTGTTACGGACCGAACAGACCATGGATGTCGACCCGGCGCACTATCTCAATGAGCGAGTAGTCCGTTCGAGCACGCCTGGACACGCAAGAATCGGATCGAGTGCTGCGTGTCATTCGCGTCCTCTCGTCAGCAGAAGCGATCTATGGAGGCCGGGAACGGGCGCTCGCATGGTTGCGGAAGCCCCATGCTCGTCTCGAGGGCAGAGCACCCCTGTCGCTCCTCAGGACCGACACGGGTAGCCGCCTCGTTGAGGAGCTGCTCGTTCAGATTGACGAGGGCATGTTCGTCTGATGGTGCTTTGGAGAATCAGCCAGTATCAGGACCTGAACGGTATGGGCGGACTTAAAGCCAGTGGACGATGGCACTATGCGGGCCAGCAGATCGTCTACCTGAGTAAAAGCCCGGCGTCAGCTCTCCTTGAAGTGTGCGTACACACGTCCGCAAGCGACGTGCCTCCGAGCTTCACCCTGCTCCGCATTGAAGGTCCAGATGTGGAGGTGCCTTCTGTGGCAGAGAGCGATCTGTCGAACGCGTCGCGGGTGCAGATCGGCGAGACCCAGGAGATCGGAACGACGTGGCTACAACAGGGGAACTCTGCGCTGCTCCCCGTTCCGAGTGCGATCGTTCCTGCAACCCGGAATTATCTCTCCAACCCGGCGCACCCGGACGCGAGAGCGTTCCGGATTCGAGAAGCTTTGAACTACCCCTTCGACGTCCGACTGAAGTTGTGAACTGATCCGTACCCTATAGGCAGGCAAAGTCCAATCGCGCCACAACACAGATGCGAGTAAACGGAGCCCTGATTCGACGGCTGACTCGTAGTGCCAGGCGGGTATCCACTCGGACGTGACAGGCGGGGCGTACTTGAATCTCTCTCCCAGTTAGGCAAGCTGCTCTTTGGAGACCCCCCGGAACTGCCGGCGTATTCTAAAATCCCACGGCCCTTGACGGCAAGTGAAGATAGGCTTCAGGGCTGATCGGCGGGACGATTCTGAAGGGCTGCTTCAGTCGCTGCGGGGCGATGATCTGCTGTCGGAAAGGGCGGGCGGACGAAAGCAGAGGAAATGCGAAGGCGGAGGGTAGTTCTCCTCCGCCTCCGGTCACATTCTGGCAGGGTTAGAAATCGTAGCGGAGGCCAAGTTCCACGATGCGACGACCTTCTTTGAGCCGAGCGAACCCGAACTGGTTTCCATTCCCTACAGAGCTACCCAGCAGTGCCTGATTGAGGCTGCCCGCATTTGAGGTCTGGCTGAAGTTCATGGTGTAGTTCTGGGTGTTGACGGGGGTGAAGCTGTTGTTGGCGTGGTTGGTGAAGTGAAACGCAGCGAAGCGGAGCTGGACGTTGCTGGCTTCGGTGATCCGGAAGCGCTTGGACGCCGTGAGATCGGAGTCAAAGAAGCCAGGACCGGGAAGGAAGCCGTACTTATAAGCTCCATTGGTGCCAAGGGCTGGCAAGCCAAACGCTGCGGCGTTGAGGTACTGGTGAGACTGGGTCTTGGCTCCCGGATTCCCAATGAGCCGTGGCTGGAGGTTGACATCTGGCGTACCCAGGAGGTTGGTGCTGCTAAGGGAGAACTGGCAGGTGCCGCCTGCCAAGATCGTGCTGCAGCTGCTGTTGCTTCCGCTGACCGCAGCGACGGTGCCCGTCGGGACAGTGATGGATCCGCTCAGACCGAAGTTGGAACTGACGATGGAGGGCAGGTTGGCGCCGCTCTGGTAATTCACAATTCCGGAGATCTCCCATCCGTTGGTTGCTTCGCCGATCCACTTGTTCTGCACAAGGTTCCCGACCTCGTAGGAGTACGAGGCATTCAAGATGTGGCGGCGATCGAAGGGCATGTTGGTGTAGTCATTCGCGTAGTTGAATGGGTCGGAGGGGTAGCTGTAGGTACTGGAGCCTCCGGTTCCAAGGATGCCGAGCGCCTTCGAGAAGGTGTAGTTCACGTTGTAGTGCGCGCGGCCGGTCTGGCGAGTGATACCCACCTGCAGGCCGTTGTAGTTCGAGTAGGTATTGTGCTCGGGGACGAACACGCGATTGTAAAGGGGGAACCGCTTGAAGCTGTCGATGTGGGCCTGGTCGAGCGATCCCCACACTGGTGTTGTTGCCGCCGGCAGCAGGGCCAAACACCGGGAAGACGTTGCCGGCGGTCCCGGCGGTACCCGGGCGGGAGTTTGGCTGCGCCCCGAACAGGGCTCCGACGGGCAAGGAATTGATGTTGTGGAGCGAGGTATTCTGCGTGGAGCCGTCGTTGATCAGCTTGTCGCTCACATTGCCGACGCAGGCGACCTCGAGCAGCATGTGGCCGGGGAGCCGCTGATCCACGGAGAGGTTATAGGTGCGGACCTGCGGCTCTTCGTCGTCTTTCGGATCGAAGGCGTAGATCGAGCTGTCCGGAACAAAGGTTCCCGCAACACTGGCCTTGGGCTGGAACGAGCTGACCGACGAAAGAAGGAGCGGCCCGTTCACAGTGTAGGTACGGAGCCCGAGCGTGGTCTCCTGCTGCTGGTAGGCGTCATTGTAGGCGTCGTGGGCACGGTAGATGCCGAAGCCGCCACGAACGATGGTTGCGCCACTTTGATCTCCTGACTCGCTCAAAACTTTGGGCCGATCGCCAATGAAAGTCCCGAATGAGCTGCCGTTGCCGCACCTGCAGAAGACAAGATCGGTCCGGAGAAACGCGGTTCTCGTATCCCAGCGGCTAGATGGCTACCGGTCTAGTGCTCTAAGCGGCTGCTCACAAGCTCGCGGAACGGCAAGTTGTCCGCTCGGCGAGTGACGGAGAATGCAGGCAGAAGGACCTCTGGCGTAGACGGCGTGAGCTGGAATACACCAGAGAAGAAAATGGCGGCGGTAGCGTAAGCGTCATGGGAGTACCGTCTCGACGGCGAGTTTCCCCTTAGGCATCCTCTATGGAGGAGTGGCGTGAGCCGTTCCTTCGAGGGGGACGGATGGAAGCCGCTGAGCCGATCGTGCGGAGACGAA
>JAABUZ0100010291.1_pt1 | contig 10434 bp, 10 predicted proteins | sample 5562091 | NCBI WGS metagenome assembly JAABUZ01 (sample SAMN12813069, study PRJNA571459) | rock metagenome | isolation source: Antarctica rocks | place: Antarctica: Victoria Land, Linnaeus Terrace sud | collected 2015-12-21 | reverse complement strand
ACGCGGCCGGGATCAAGCTCGTGATCGAGCCGATCAATCATCGCGACATGCCGGGCTTTCATCTCAACACGATGGCGCAGGGCGCTGCGGTGATCGACGCAGTCGGGCGGGACCGGCTTGGGCTGCAGTTCGACCTCTATCACTGTCAGGTGACCGAGGGGGACGTGGTCAAGCGGATGGAGGCGTTCATGCCGGTGATTGCGCACATGCAGGTCGCCGACGTGCCCGACCGGCACGAGCCCGGCACCGGGGAGCTGGGCTGGGAGTTCATCTTTCGTCGTATCCAGTCTCTCGGTTACGACGGCTGGATTGGATGTGAGTATCGTCCCGCAGGTGAGACATCGGCGGGCCTGGGCTGGCGAGAACGATATATCGTGTAAGAAAAGGATGCGATTGCTCAAAAACCTTGTGACTTGTGCGGCTCCTTCACGCGTTAGTCACAACCGTTAAACCGGTCAGCCGTAGAGTGCATCTCGCTGGGTGAGGGAGATATCATGCGATTCGCGGAAATCGGGCAGCAGCTTCGGGCCTATCGCCTCGAATCTGGCCTGCGTGCGGAAGAGATCGCGGCTCGTCTCGGCGTGTCGCGGGCGGCGCTTTACCGATACGAGAAGGGCGAGGTCATCAAGCTCGATACGGTCAAGCGACTGGCCGAGCTGCTGAAAGTGTCGCCCTTGTCGTTGCTTGGGATCGGGGTGGAATATTACAGCCGTGCGGCGGGGTTCTTCGAGCGGATCCGCCAGATCGAGGATGGGGCGGACCAGATCCTGCAGGCCTATGGCCCGGCCTGTTATCTGACCACCTCCGATGCGTTCGACTCGGCGTTGGGCGAGGGGCTGGCGGCCTGCGCCGAGGGATCAGACGGCGACCGGACCTTGGCCAAATCGGCGGCCGACCAGGTCATGTCGTTGCTGCTGGCGCGGAAGCGGGCGTACCAACAACGGCGTCCGGGCATCATCGCGATCATCTCGGAAGGCTCGGTGCGCTCGTTCCTGGAGAGCGGGCTGCTGTCCACGGCGGCCCTGCCGAAAGCCTTGCGGGCCCGCTGCCAGCAGGTCGCGGCGGCCGAGATCGCGAACATCGCCGAGTTGATGGACGCCGAGCCGATGGGTCTGCAGTTCGGTCTGCTAGCCGATGGCGGTGCGACGAGCGAGTTCGGCATCGTCCGCTCCGGGGACCGCGCCACGCTGGCCGTGAACCCGTTCCGTGCCGACGGGCTGCCGACGAGCCAGACCGGGGTCGCGATGATCACCGGCGCGGACGAGGCGGTCGCTGCGCATCAGCGGGTCGCCGAGGCGGTGTGGCGGGACGCGCTGAAGGGCAAGGCGGCGGCGACGAAGCTGCGCGACCTGCTCGGGCACGTCTCGGGCGCGCTGCAGGCCGCCTGATCCCTCCGGCTTGAGCCCCCCTCTGGCCGAGAGGGCGGGGTTCACGCCGGACCGCTTGCGGCCTATGGTCGCGGGCGATGAGTTCCTCTTTTATTCCCGCCCATCCCGGCGTCGAGATCCTCGGCGAGCGGCGGGTTTGGTCCGGACGGTTCGACCTCGACGTGGTGACGTTCCGGCATCGGCGGTTCGACGGCGCAATGTCGGGTGAACGGGCGTGGGAGCTGTTCCGCCGCGGACGGGCGGCGGCTTTGCTGCCGTATGATCCCTGGGCCGACCAGGTCGTGCTGATCGAGCAGTTCCGCCTGCCGGCGCTGGCCGCCGGGCTCGAGCCGGTGATGGTCGAGATCCCCGCCGGCCTGTGCGACACGGACGAGGACCCGGTGCAGACGGTGCGCCGCGAGATGGTCGAGGAGATGGGCCTGAGCGCCGACCTGATCGAGCCGGTTGGCCGCTTCGTGCTCACGCCGGGCGGCTGCGACGAGACCTGCTCCCTGTTCGCCGGCCGCGTCCGCGCGCCGGCGGCCGCGCCAGATGGTCTCGCGGGGCATGGCGGCCTGGCGAGCGAGCAGGAGGATATCCGGGTTCGGGTGTGGCCCGCGTCCCGCGCGATCGAGGACGCGGTGGCCGGGCGGTTTGCGAATTCGGTGACGTCGCTGGCGCTGCTGTGGTTGGCGGCGCGGCGGGAGACGTTGCGGGCGCAGTGGTGCCGCGAATGACGGCGCGGCTGTTCCTCGACGATTCGTATCTGACCGAGGCCGCTGGCGTGGTGATCGCGGCCGAACCGGGTGTGGTCATGCTCGACCGCACGCCGTTCTACGCCCGCTCCGGCGGCCAGCCCGGCGATCGCGGGACGCTGTCATGGGAGGGCGGCGCGCTCGACGTCGCCCAGGCGGTCAAGGGCGAGGGCGAGGAGATTCGCCATGAGGTCAGCCCAGGCGCCCTGCCCGCCCCCGGCACGAGCGTGCACGCGCGCATCGACTGGGCGTTGCGGCATCGGCTGATGCGCATGCATACGACGCTGCACCTGCTGTGCAGCCTGTTGCCCGGCGCGGCGGTGACGGGCGGGCAGATCGGCGCGGACCGGTCGCGGCTCGACTTCGACCTGCCGCAGGCGCCCGACAAAGACCAGCTCGACGCCGGATTGCGTGCGCTGGTCGCGGCCGGGCACCCCGTCAGCGCCGAATGGGTCGACGAGGCGGTGCTGGACAGCAATCCGGGCCTGGTGCGGACCCTGTCGGTCGCGCCGCCGCGCGGGACCGGGCGGCTGCGGCTGGTGCGGATCGGCGGGGCCGGGGCGCCGGTGGACCTGCAGCCGTGCGGCGGCACACATGTGCGCTCGACGGCGGAGATCGGCGGCGTGACGGTATTGAGGATCGAGAACAAGGGGCGCCAGAACCGGCGCATTTCGCTGGCGCTGGAGGATCTCTGATGGGCCCGCTGGTCAGCACCGAGTGGCTTGCCGCGCATGTGGGAGAGCCCGGCCTGGTCGTGTTCGACGCCACCAAATACCTGCCCAACGATGGGCGCGACGGGGCGGCGGAGTTTGCCCGGGCGCACATCGCGGGGACGCGCTTCTTCGATATCGACGAGGTCGCCGATCCGGACACGACGCTGCCGCACATGGTGCCGAGCGCCGGGCGGTTCGAGCGGGCGATGGCCGGGTTGGGCGTCGGCAGCGAGAGCCTTGTGGTGTTCTATGACCAGAAGGGCCTCGCCTCGTCGGCGCGCGGCTGGTGGATGATGGGGTTGTTCGGGCACGACGCGGCCTTCGTGCTGGATGGCGGGCTGCCGAAATGGCTGCGCGAGGGGCGGGCCACGCAGGCCGGCGTGCCGCCCGCGCCCGCGCCCGGCGTGTTCCGGGCCAGCTTGTTCCGGGCCAGCCTGCGGGCTGGGCGGCTGCGCGGCATCGGCGACATGATGGCCGACGATCCCGCCCGGGTGGTGCTCGACGCACGCGCGGCCGGGCGCTTCGCGGGGACGGCGCCGGAGCCGCGGGCGGGCCTGCCGAGCGGGCACATCCCGGGCAGCCGCAGCCTGCCGTTCACGGAGCTGCTCGCCGCCGACGGCACGATGCTGCCGGTCGAGGCGCTGCGGGCGCGGCTGCTCGCCGCCGGCGTGGACGGCTCGCGCCCGGTGGTGACGAGTTGCGGCACCGGCGTGACCGCGACCATCCTGACACTGGCGATGGTGCAGGCGGGATTGCCGTACGGAGCCGTCTATGACGGGTCCTGGACCGAATGGGCGGGTAGGCCAGAGACGATCAAGGAGACGAATTGATGCCAGACGATCAATCGGGACCGGGCCATCGGTTCGCAACCCGGCTTTCGCATGCGGGGCGCCGCGGCACGAAGATCCGCGGCTTCGTCAACCCGCCGCTGCATCGCGGCTCGACCATGCTGCACGTCGACTGCGCCGATCGCATCGATGGCGGGGTACGGCGGCTGCAGCAGGCCGAGGTCTATGGCGTCATGGGCAACGCGACCCATCATGCGCTGGAGGACGTCATCGCCGAGGTCGAGGGCGGCACGCGGTGCCAGATCGTCTCGTCCGGGCTGGCCGCGGTGACGACCCCGCTGCTGGCGTATCTGAAGGCCGGCGAGCACTGTCTGATGCCGGACAGCGTCTACGGGCCGGCGCGGGGGTTTGCCGATGGGATGCTGCGCAATCTCGGCGTGCAGACCACCTATTACGACCCGGTCATCGACGGCGCCGGGCTCGAGCGGCTGATGCAGCCGAACACGACCGTGGTCTACGCGGAGAGCCCGGGCAGCCACACGTTCGAGGTGCAGGACCTGCCGGCGCTGGCCGAGGTGGCGCACCGGCATGGCGCCGAGGTGCTGATGGACAACACCTGGGGCATCCACCATTTCCAGCCGTTCCGGCATGGGGTGGACGTGTCGATCCAGGCACTGACGAAGTATCCGGTCGGGCACTCCGACGTGCTGCTCGGGTCGATCACGGTGGCCAACGAGCAGGATTGGGAGCGGGTCCGCGTCGGCGCGCTGGCCTTGGGTCAATATGCGAGCCCGGACGATTGCTGGCTCTGTCTGCGTGGGCTGCGCACGATGGGTGTGCGGCTGGCGCAGCAGTCCCGTTCGGCGCTCGAGGTTGCGGCCTGGCTGCAGGCGCGGCCGGAGGTGCTGCAGGTGCTGTATCCGGCGCTGCCGGGGGCGCCGGGGCATGACCTCTGGAAGCGGGATTTCAGCGGCGCCTGCAGCCTGTTCGGCGTGGTGTTCCAGTCGGACTACGCGGGCGGCGCGACGCATGCGCTGATCGACGCGCTGCAGTTGTTCGGGATCGGTGCGAGCTGGGGCGGGTTCGAAAGCCTGGCGCTGCCGACGACCGGGTTCCTCAACCGCACGGCCGGCACCGGGACGTTCGACGGGCCGATCGTGCGGATACATATCGGGCTCGAGGACCCGGCCGACCTGATCGCCGATCTCGAGGGCGGGCTCGCGGCGTTGCGGGCCGCCGCGTCACGATGAGTGCGGCGCTGCTCGAGCAGGTGCGGTTCGACGCGGCCGGGCTGGTGCCGGCGATCGCGCAGCAGCACGACACGGGTGAGGTGCTGATGCTGGCTTGGATGAACCGGGCGGCGCTGGAAGAGACGATGGCGACCGGGCGGGTCTGCTATTTCAGCCGCAGCTATGGGGCGTTGTGGCGCAAGGGTGAGACGTCCGGGCAGACGCAACGGCTGGTGGAGGTGCGGCTGGATTGCGATGGCGATGCGGTGCTGCTGCGGGTGGACCAGCATGGGGTCGCCTGCCATACCGGGCGGCGCAGCTGCTTCTATCGCGCCGAGCGGGACGGCAGCCTGGTCGAACTCAGCAAACCGTTGATCGCCGAAAGCGAACTCTACGGCGCCTGAGCCGCCCGGGCGTTGTGGTTGAGCGGCCCATGGCCGGCACCGAAGCCGGGCGCGGTCGCGATCGCCGCCTGCACGTAGCGGCGCGCGCGCGAGACGGCTTCGGGCAGCGATGAACCCTGGGCCAGGCACGCCGCGATCGCGCTCGCCAGGGTGCAGCCCGTTCCATGCGTGTGCCGCGTTTCGAGGCGCGGCATCGCGAAGATCTCGACACCGCCGGCATGGGCGAGGACGTCGCGGACGATCGCTCCGTCCGCGTGGCCGCCCTTGAGCAGCACGGCCTCGGCGCCCAGTGCGCGCAACTCGAGTGCCGCGGCCTCGGGGTCGTCGACGGCTTGGCCGAGCAGCGCTTCGGCTTCAGGCAGATTGGGCGTGATCAAAGCCGCCAGCGACAGCAGGCGTTGCTTCAGCGCCAGGACCGCGTCGTTTTGAAGCAGGCTCGCGCCGCCTTTGGCGACCATGACGGGATCGAGCACCAGCGGCACGCGAGGCCGGCTCTCGAGTTCGTCGGCGACCGCGGCGACCGTGGCCGCGTCGCCCAACATGCCGATCTTGATCGCGTCGGCGCCGATATCGTCGAGCACGGCGGCGATCTGCCGGCGCACCATTGCGGGCGGCACCGGCAGGATGGCGTGGACGCCGATCGTGTTCTGGGCGGTGATCGCGGTCACGGCCGTGGCGGAATAGCCGCCCATGGCCATGACCGCCTTGATGTCCGCCTGGATCCCCGCACCGCCGCCGGAGTCGGAGCCGGCGATGATGAGGACCCGGCCGTGCAGCGTCAGGCCGCCTCGGCCGCCGACTGGATCGTGTCGCACAGGCCGGAGACGATCTGGTTGACCGCCGCCTGGTCCTCGCCCTCGGCCATCACGCGGACGAGCGGCTCGGTGCCGGACAGGCGCAGCAGCACCCGGCCGGAATTGCCCAGCCGCGCCTCGGCATCGGCGACCGCTGCCACCACCGTTGGGTGCTTCAGCGGTGAGCCGCCGACGAAGCGGACATTGCGGAGCAGTTGCGGCAGCTTCTCGAACATCTTGCAGGCTTCGCTCGCCGGCCGGCCAGACTGGACCAGGACGGCCAGCACCTGCAGGGCGGCGATCAGACCGTCGCCGGTCGTGGCGTAGTCCGAGAGGATCACGTGGCCGGACTGCTCGCCACCGACGTTCATGCCGGCGGCGCGCATCCGTTCGACGACGTAGCGGTCGCCGACGCGGGTCCGCTCGAGCGCCAGTCCGTCACTTTCGAGCAGGCGCTGCAGGCCGAGATTGGACATGACGGTGGCCACCACGCCGCCGCCGGTCAAGCGGCCGGACCTGAGCCAGGAACAGGCGATCAGTGCCAGGATCTGGTCGCCATCGACGATCTCGCCTTTCTCGTCGACCAGGATGAGCCGGTCCGCATCCCCATCGAGGGCAATGCCGAGGTCCGCCTCATGTTCCATGACCTTGGCGCGGAGGAAGTCTGGCCGGGTTGATCCGCAGCCGCTGTTGATGTTGAAACCGTCCGGCTCGACGCCCACGGCGATAATGGTCGCGCCCAGCTCCCACAACACCGTGGGCGCGACGCGATAGGCGGCGCCGTGCGCGCAATCGACGACGATCTTGAGGCCGTCGAGCGTCATCCGGCGCGGGAACGTGGCCTTGGCCGCCTCGATGTAGCGGCCGCCGGCATCCTCGAGCCGGCTGGCGCGGCCGAGCCGGTCGGGCTTGGCCAGCAGGTGGCCACGGCTTTCGGACATCAGGGTCTCGATCGTCAGCTCGGTTTCGTCGGACAGCTTGAAGCCATCCGGTCCGAACAGCTTGATGCCGTTGTCCTCGAAGCTGTTGTGCGAGGCGGAGACCATGACACCGAGATCGGCGCGCAGGCTGCGGGTGAGCATGGCGATGGCCGGGGTGGGCAGTGGCCCGACCAAGGTCACGTCCATGCCGGCGCCGACGAAACCAGCCACGAGCGCGGGCTCGATCATGTAGCCGGACAGGCGCGTGTCCTTGCCGATCACGACCCGGTGCCGATGACTGCCGCGGACGAAGTAGAGCCCGGCCGCTTGCCCGAGAGCGAGGGCGGTTTCCGCGGTCATCGGGTCGGCGTTCGCGGTGCCGCGGATACCGTCGGTCCCGAACAGGCGCTTTCTGGTCGTCACACTCACTCTCCCGTTTTGGGTGCGGCGGGGCACTGAACAGCCTGCCAAATACGCACCGCAGATACCGTCGCCTCGACGTTGTGAGCGCGCAGGATGGTCGCACCAAGCGAGAGCGCCAGCATACTGGCCGCAGCCGATGCTATATCGAGCTGCTCTGGTGCGACGACGCCCGACATCTCACCAATGAACCTCTTACGCGACATTCCGGCGATTATAGGGCACGAAAGATTAAGAAAGAGTGGCAACCGTTGCAGGAGTTCGCGGCTTTGCGCGCTCGTCTTGGCGAAGCCGAAGCCCGGATCGATCGCCATCTGCGCACGGCTGATGCCGGCGTGCTCTGCCCGGGCAAGCGAGGCGGATAGTTCGGCCAGAACGTCGACGGCCACGTCGCCATAGCGCGCCAGGGTGGACATGGTCGCCGGGTCGCCCCGCATGTGCATCATCACCACCGGGCAGCCGCGACGCGCGACGAGCGCGGCCGAGGCTGGGTCGTGCTGGAGGCCACTGACATCGTTGATGATCGTGGCGCCTGCATCCAGCGCTCGAGCCATGGTGCCGGCGTTGCGGGTGTCGACGGAGACGCGCGCGCCGGCGCGGGCCAACGCGGCGATGATCGGCAGGACCCGGCGTTGCTCCTCCTCCGGCGCGACGAGGCGAGCGCCCGGCCGGGTCGATTCGCCACCGATGTCCAGGATGATCGCACCGGCGGCGAGCATGCGCTCCCCGCGGGCGATCGCCGGCCCCGGGTCGAGCGTCTGCCCGCCATCGCTGAAGCTGTCGGGGGTTGCGTTGATGATGCCCATGACATGCGGCCCGGGGGGCAAACCGGCCCAGGATGCCCGTGGCTGGGTTAATACGTCGAGCGGGCCCCGCCAGTCGTTCACCGGGGTCGCCCGCATCGCGCCCAGTGGCCGGACCAATGAAAAAGCAAGCGGCCCGCCAACGAGGGGGCGGGCCGTCTCACATTCGATCGCCTCGACCGCGCCCGGTCCCGATAGGAGGCCGAGCGGCTCGAGGATGGCATCTGCCGCGATGCGACTCAGCCTGGCTGCGGAGCCGGCCCGAGTCCGCCACTGGGTGGCGGTGCGGCAGGACGGCCCGCGGTCGGCACCGAAGCACGCCGGCTATCGGGGGCCGGCTCGTCGACCACTTTGCGGATGACCGGCTCGCCGCGCAGGACGATGCGGATCTCGTCGCCGGACAGCGTCTCGTATTCGAGCAGGCCGCGCGCAAGGCGGTGCAGTTCGTCGAGCCGCTCGGTCAGCAGGGTCTTCGCACCACTATAGGCGCCATCGATGATAAACTTGATCTCGCTATCGATCTCGCGGGCGGTCGCTTCCGACACGTTCTTGTTTTGCGTCACGGAGTGCCCGAGGAACACCTCCTGGCTGTTGTCGCCATAGGCGATCATGCCGAGTTTCTCGCTCATGCCCCACTCGGTGACCATCGTGCGTGCGATATTGGTCGCCGCCTTAATGTCGCCGGCGGCGCCATTGCTGACCTTGTCGGGGCCGAAGACGAGCTCCTCGGCGACACGGCCACCCATGGCCATCTTCATGCGCGCGTGCAGCCGGGCGCGGTTCTCGCTGAGGCGATCGCCTTCCGGCAGGCTCATGACCAGGCCGAGGGCCCGGCCGCGGGGGATGATGGTAGCCTTGTGCACCGGGTCACACTCGGGATCGTTGATGGCGATCAGGGCGTGACCGGCCTCGTGATACGCGGTCATCCGCTTCTCGGCCTCGGACATGACCAGCGACCGGCGTTCGGCACCCATCATGACCTTGTCCTTGGCATGCTCGAACTCGGCCATGGCAACGACGCGCTTGCCCAGACGGGCAGCCAGCAGGGCGGCTTCGTTGACCAGGTTGGCGAGATCGGCGCCGGAGAAGCCGGGGGTGCCGCGGGCGATCACCTTCGGGTCGACGTCGGACGCCAACGGGACCTTGCGCATGTGCACGCGCAAAATCTTCTCGCGACCGTTCACGTCCGGGTTCGGGACCACGACCTGGCGGTCGAACCGGCCGGGACGCAGCAACGCGGGGTCGAGCACGTCGGGACGGTTAGTCGCGGCGATGAGGATGACACCCTCGTTGCTCTCGAAGCCATCCATCTCGACGAGCATCTGGTTCAGCGTCTGCTCGCGCTCGTCATTGCCGCCGCCGAGGCCTGCGCCACGGTGGCGGCCGACAGCATCGATCTCGTCGATGAAGATGATGCAAGGGGCGTTCTTCTTGCCCTGCTCGAACATGTCGCGAACCCGGCTTGCGCCTACGCCGACGAACATCTCGACGAAGTCGGAGCCGGAGATGGTGAAGAACGGCACATTGGCTTCGCCGGCGATGGCACGCGCCAGCAGCGTCTTACCGGTGCCAGGGGGCCCGACCAGGAGCACGCCCTTGGGGATCTTGCCGCCGAGGCGCTGGAACTTCTGAGGATCCTTGAGGAACTCGACGATTTCCTGAAGCTCAGCCTTCGCCTCGTCGATGCCGGCGACGTCGTCGAACGTGACGCGCCCTTGCTTCTCAGTGAGCATCCGGGCGCGGGACTTGCCGAAGCCCATGGCACGGCCCCCGCCCGATTGCATCTGGCGCATGAAGAACACCCACACACCGATCAGCAGCAGCATCGGGAACCAGCTCAGCAGGTAGTGCAGCAATGGGTTATCGCTCTCCTCCGGCTTGGCGATGACGCGGACGCCCTTGTCGGTGAGGCGGCTGACCAGAGCCGGATCTTCCGGAGTGTAGGTCTGGAAGGTGCGCCCGTCGGTGAGTTGACCGCTGACGGTGCGGCCCTGGATCACTACGTCGCGGACCCGGCCGCCGTTCACTTCGGAGATGAAATCAGAATACGCGACCTGCGTTGCCGCCCGGGTATTGCCGCCCGGTTGGAACAGGTTGAACAGGACCACGAGCAGGAGGGCGATGATCACCCAGAGCGCGAGGTTACGACCGAAATTGCTCATCATCTGCTTCCAGCGATCCAGTCCCAATTGCGGCGCTACAGACTACCGCTTAATGCGTCAAACATAAGGTGCCCCGCTT
>JAABUZ0100010288.1_pt1 | contig 10435 bp, 5 predicted proteins | sample 5562091 | NCBI WGS metagenome assembly JAABUZ01 (sample SAMN12813069, study PRJNA571459) | rock metagenome | isolation source: Antarctica rocks | place: Antarctica: Victoria Land, Linnaeus Terrace sud | collected 2015-12-21 | reverse complement strand
GGCACGGGAGCGCGGCGCCCTAGCCAGCCCGCGGCCCCGGGTCGCGCTATCCGGCCAGGGCGAACACCCGGCGGGCGTTGAGGCGGTGACGCACGCGGCCACCTCGTCGTTGGAGATGAGCGTCCCCAGGGGACCCTGCCGGGCGCTGAGCAGACCGAAGTCCACGCCGGCGACGCGCAGGGCCTCGACAGTCAGCGCGATGGGCGGTTCCTCGTCGGGCAGCTCCCCGCCGGTCCAGCGCCGCAGCGAGGCGAACATGTCCTGACCCGCGAAGCAGCGTGGGGTGCTGCATCCAAACGTCGACGATCATGAGGCGAGGCTCCCTTCGGTCGGGGTCGAAGACCAGGGCCGGCGGCCACGCCGGCGGCCACGCCGGCGTCCGCGCCCGGGCGTACGCTACGTGCGCCCGTCTGTGCCCGATCGGCCCGCGGCGATCGTGATGGCCCGCCGCGCGTTTGCGTCCCATGTCCGCCCTTCCCCCCAGCCGTCCCGAGCCGCCCGATCCCCACGGCGGTCACGTTGTCGACGCCGCTGTCCTGGCCGAGCGCCGGGCGCGCCGCGCCGAGATGGGTGAGCACGTCCAGACCCAACGGGCCAAGGAGGCCGAGGAGGCGCTGACGGCCCTGGAGTCCGAGGCGGACGGGATGGAGCTGCGCCTGGCGCAGGCCATCGATGCCCAGCGCCGCCTCGAGGACGAGCTCAGCGCGCGCGAGCGGGAGCTGCGCTCCGCGCGCCAGGAGGCCTACGCCGAGCAGCGCCTGCGCGTCGAGGTGACCGACCGCGCCGCCGACCTGTCCCGTGGCGACGCGCTCGCCCGACGGCTGCGGGAGGCCGAGGCCCGTTCGGCCGGACTCGAGGACGACCTGGAGGGCGCGCGGCGCAGCGTCGATGAGGCGGCCCAGGCCATCGCCGCCGCCGACGCGGCCCGCCGGCGCGCGGAGGCCGAACGCGACGCCCTGCGTCAGGCCGCCGAGCGCGAGCGCGACCGCTTCGGCGCGATGGCCGTCGAGGTCGAGACCCGCGTAGGCGTGCTGCGAGAGCGCCTGGACGGCGCGCTGACCGGCCTGCGCGAGCAGTTGGCCGACGAGCGGGCAACCCGACGTGTGGTCGAGGAGCAGCTGGAGGCCGAGCGTCACCGCGGTGAAGCGCGCCACGGCGCCGCGGTCGAGGCGGCCGAGACGGCGGCGGTCCTCCAGGACGAGCTCGCCCAACGATCGGCGCTGCAGTCTCGGGTCGAGCAGGTGGTCGACGGCCTTCAGACCCAGCTCGGCCAGGTCTCCGACGCTGCCTCCGACGGGCGCCGGCGCGAGGCTCAGGCCCAGAACCTGCTCACCGCCGCGGTCGGCGACGTGCGCGACGCCCTGCTCTCGGCCGAGGCCAGGATGGCGGAGGCCGAGCGCAACGTGGCCGACGCGCACGGACCGGTCATCACGCGCCGGCGGGGAAGGGGGGATGCCGGCGACGCGACGAGCGGCGGGCCCCGCCCGCCGGACCTGGGGGCTGAGACGCTCGAGCTGCGCCCGCCGCTCCCGGCGGGCGGGCCGCTCTCACCGCGCCCGCCGGCGCCACCCACGTCCTCGCCCCAGCCGCCGGCGAGTGCCATCCGCGAGGCGGTCGCTGATCTGCTGGGCGCCGCCTCGCTGGCGCCGGTCGAGACGGCGGGGGGCGCCGCGGCCGCGGGCGAGCCCTCGGCCGCGGAGCGCGGTGACTGGCTGCGCGCCGCGCTGCCCGCCATGGCCGCCGACGCCCCGGCTCTCGCGCTGGCGCTCATGGAGGCGATCCTCCCGGCGTGCCTGGGCCCCGTCGCCGACATCCTGCCCTGCGAGCTCGAGCTTCCCGACGCCGTCCTCGTCCTCTCCCCGCCCGGCAGCGGACGCCCAGCCGTCGAGCGGATCTCCGAGCCCCGAGGCGACGCCAGGGTCCACGTCGCCCTGGAGGTGGCCACCCTGGCCGCGCTGCTGGCCGGCGAGCGCCCGCGCACCCTGGTCCGCCGCCGGGGACCGGTCTGGGCCCTGGCCGGGGGTCGCCGTCGAGCGCGTCGCCTCGGCCGCCTGGCCCAGCCGGCGATCGGCCTGGCCACCCTGCACCGGGCCGGGGTCTACCTCGACCCCGGCCTGGCCTACGGCGCCCTGGCCCAGGCCATCGACCCCCGGTGGACCGACGGGCTCGGGCTCTCCGTGGGCCAGGAGGTGCTCGACGACCCGTCGGGGCCCTGGTACGTGACGGTCGGGGCGGGCGAGCGCCCCCGGGTGGGCCGCGAGCCCCCGGGACGGGTCGACGCCGTCGTGCGCACCACCCGCGGCGCCTTCCTGGCGCTGCTGGCCGGGCAGGCGCCTCCGGATGGCGCCAAGCCGTCCGTGCGTGGGGATCTGCGCGCCGTCGGCGCCCTCAAGGATCTGGCCGACCGCGCTCAGGGACTGGCCTGACCCGCGCTCGGCGGACCGGCGCTGACCCAGCCGCACCGACGTCCGCAACGAGCGGAGATGGCGGCGGGCGACATCCGCGCCCGACCCTAGGATCCCGAACTCGTGAGCAACCCCGGCTGCGCCCACCTGCACGTCCACTCGGAGTACTCGCTGCTGGACGGGGCCTGCAAGATCGATGCCCTGGCCGAGCGCGCCGCGGGCTTCGACCAGCCCGCCCTCGGCCTCACCGACCACGGCGTGATGAACGGGGCCGTCGACCTGCACAAGGCCTGCCACCGGCACGGCATCAAGCCGATCGTCGGCTGCGAGATCTACCTCGTCGACGACCACGCCGCCCGACCCACCGGGGTCGGGCGGGTCGAGCGCCACCACCTCACCCTGCTCGCCGAGACCGCGGCGGGCTATCGCAACCTCGTCAAGCTCTCCTCCCTCGGCTACCTCGAGGGCCTGCACCGGGGCAAGCCCCAGGTGGACCTCGACCAGATCGCCGGGCACGCCGAGGGCATCATCGCCCTCACGGGATGCCTGGCCTCGCGGCTGTGCTCGCGCCTCGTGGAGGGTCGGCCCGACGACGCCCGTGCCCACGTCGACAAGCTGCTCGGGGCCCTGGGGCCCGAGCAGGTCTACTTCGAGGTCCAGAAGAACGGCATCGCCGCCCAGTCGGTGGCCAACGAGGGCGTCGTGCGCATCGCCCGCGAGGTGGGCCGCCCGCTGGTGGGCACGGCCGACGTCCACTACCTGCGCCGCGAGGACTACGAGCACCACGCCGCCCTGCTCTGCGTGCAGACCAAGTCTCGGCTCACCGAGCCGAAGCTGAGCTTTGACACCAACGAGTTCTTCCTGAAAAGCGGGCAGGAGATGGCCGACGCCTTCTCGGAGTGGCCCGAGGCCCTGGCCTCCTCGCTGGAGATCGCCGAGCGCTGCGACGTGGAGCTCGAGCTGGGCCGCCAGCTCATCCCCAGCTACCCGTGCCCCGAAGGCCGTGACGAGGCCGGCTATCTGCGCGAGCTCGTCGACGCCGGCCTGCGCCAGCGGTATGGCGACCCCGTTCCGGCCGAGGCGCGGGAGCGGGCCGACTACGAGCTCGGGGTCATCGAGCGCATGGGGTTCAACGCCTACTTCCTCATCGTGTGGGACTTTGTCACGCACGCCAAGGGGGCGGGCATCGCCGTCGGACCCGGCCGCGGCTCGGCCGCCGGCTCGATCGTCGCGTACACGCTGGCCATCACCGATGTCGACCCCCTGCGCTACGGCCTGCTGTTCGAGCGCTTCCTCAACCCCGAGCGCGTGTCGATGCCCGATATCGACATCGACTTCTCGGTCCGCGGCCGCGAGCGCGTCATCCGCTACGTGACCGAGAAGTACGGTCGCGACGCCGTCGCGCAGATCGTCACCTTCGGCAAGATGCTCCCGCGCGCCGCGACCCGCGACGCCGCCCGGGTGCTCGGCCACGACTACGGCGCGGGGGACCGGCTGGCCAAGCTGATCCCCGATCCGATCATGGGTCGCTCCCCATCCTTCGGCGACTGCCTGGCTGAGGGTCAGCCCCTGCGCGTGGCCATCGACGCCGATCCCCAGGCGCGGCAGATCGTCGAGCTGGCCCAGGGACTGGAGGGCATCGTCCGCAACTCCTCGGTCCACGCCGCCGCGGTGGTCATCGCCGACCGGCCGCTCACCGAGATCGTCCCGCTCCAGCTGGCCGAGGTCACCGGGGCCGCCGGGCGCGAGGGGGACGGCGAGCGCGCCTACCGCACGGTCACCCAGTACTCCATGAAGCCCATCGAGCAGATCGGCCTGCTCAAGATGGACTTCCTGGGCCTGCGCAACCTCGACGTCATCGAGGATGCGCTGTCGATCATCGAGCGCTCGGCCGGGGAGCGCCCCGACATGGCCACCCTTCCCCTGGACGACGTCAGAACCTACGAGATGCTGGCCCGGGGGGACTCGATCGGCGTATTTCAGTTCGAGTCCGAGGGCATGCGCGAGGCGCTGCGCCGCGTCTGTCCCACCGAGTTCGACGACCTCGTCGCCCTCAATGCCCTCTACCGGCCCGGGGCGATGGACCAGATCCCGATCTACGCCCGCGGCAAGCGTGACCCACGCCTGGTGGCCATCCCCGACCCGCGCCTGGAGCCGATAATCGCCACCACCAAGGGCGTGATCCTCTATCAGGAGCAGGCCATGCAGATCGCCAAGGCGCTGGCCGGCTTCTCCGGCGCCAAGGCCGACGACCTGCGCAAGGCGATCGGAAAGAAGAACCGCGAGGCCATGGCTGCCCTGCGCCCGGAGTTCGTCGCCGGCTGCCGGGCGTCGGGCACCTCCCCGGAGGTCATCGACTGGCTGTGGACGACCAACGAGCGCTCGGCCGACTACTCGTTCAACCGCAGCCACGCCGCGTGCTACGCGCTGATCGCCTACCGCACCGCCTGGCTGAAGGCCAACTACCCGGCCGAGTACATGGCCGCGCTGATCTCCTCGGTCATGTCCACCAAGGACAAGGTGCCGTTCTTCGTCGCCCGCTGCGAGGAGATGGGCATCGAGATCCTCCCGCCCGACGTCAACCTCTCAGACCACGAGTTCGTCGTGGTCGACGGCTCGATCCGCTTCGGTCTGGATGCCGTCAAGGGCGTGGGCTACGCCGCCGTCGAGGCCATCAAGCGGGCGCGCGGCGAGGGCGGCCCGTTCACCTCGCTGTGGGACTTCTGTGCCCGGGTCGACGGGCGTGCCGTCAACCGTAAGGCGCTGGAGGCGCTGATCAAGTGCGGCGCCTTCGGCTCGACCCAGGCCAGCCGCCGGGGCATGCTCGAGGTCCTCGAGGCCGCCCAGGGAGCCGGGCAGAAGACCCAGCTGGACGCGCTCATCGGCCAGGGCTCGATCTTCGACGGAGTCGGCGACGACGGTGGTCTCGGCGCCGCGGGCGGCCTGGCCGCGCCGGCGCCGAGCTACCCGCCCATTCCCCTCGGGGAGTTCGAGCAGGCCGAGATGCTGGCCATCGAGAAGGAGTCGATTGGCCTGTTCATCTCCGCGCACCCGCTCAAGCGGGTGCGCGAGGCCCTGCGTGCTCACGCCGACTGCACGGTGGCCGAGCTCGACGGCCGCCGCGACGCCGACTGGGTCACGGTGGGCGGGATCATCACCGCGGTCAAGCGGATCCGGACGCGCAAGGGCGACCCCATGGTGTTCGCCACCCTCGACGACCTCGAGGGGGCGGTCGAGATGCTGATCTTCGGCAATGCCCTGGGCGAGGCTGACGACGCCGTCTCCGTCGACCGGGTCGTCCTCGTCCGGGGGCGGGTCGACCACAAGGACGCGGCGAAGACCGCGCTGATCGCCCAGGCCATCTCCGCCTTTGAGCCCAGCGAGGAGGAGATCGTCGCTGCGCGGGCCCGGGCGGCGGCGGCTCCGAAGCGACCGCCGTCACTGTGCCTGAGCCTCGACGCGGCGGTCCTCCCTGCCTCGGTCATCGATGAGCTCAAGCTGGTGCTGGCCAACTTCCCGGGCGAGTCCGAAGTCGTGCTGGAGATGCGGGTGGCCGACGCCGTACGGCGGCTCAAGCTTGGCCCGGACTTCCGGGTGAGTCCGACGGCGAGCCTGCGGGCCGAGCTGGCCCACCTGCTCGGGGCGGGGATGCTGGCGGCCTGAGGGGTTCCGGGGGGCGGCGGACCAGCGCGCGGCCGGGGAACGCAAGGCGCGTCAAGATGACTAGCGAGGGGGCGCGCTGCGCTCGATTCGTGTGCCCAGGGCGGGGGCCGTTGCAGTACCGGTGTCACAGCGGCGTCTGCACCCTCTGCGCTGAAGCCTGGGGGCGCTGGAACCCCATAACCTCCCTCGGCCCGCGCCGGTCCGGGACCGTGGGAAGTTGTGCGCGCTATACGCGGAGCAGCTCCCACAGTCACCCTCAGCCCAGGGCAGTGGGAAGTATCGGCGTCTCACAGCGTCGATCGGTGCACGCGCGCGCCGCCCACGTGCATACGCGTGACGCGCCGACGCCATGTCGCGACGCTCCCGCCGGGGGACCAGGCCGCGCAGTGATCGCCGCCCGCCCGCCGGCGCCGCCCGCGGCGCCCCGCGCCACGTCACCCTGAGCTCACACGGCGCGTCCCGCGCCGCCGCCGCGCCAGGTCAACCCTGAGCTCGGCCCGCCAGGCCCGCCTCACGGAGCTCCCAGGCCAGCACAATCTCCTCGGCCTCGGGGCCGCCGCCCGTCCCCGGGGTCTCCAGGACACACGGAAGACCCTCGAACCGGGGCTCCGACAGCCACGCCCCACAGCCCTCGCGGCCGAGCTCGCCCTGACCTACGTTCGCGTGCCGGTCACGGTTTGACCCCAGCGGAGTGGCCGAGTCGTTGAGGTGAAGCGACCCCAGCCGGCTCAAGCCGAAGCAGCGATCGGCTCGGTCGAGCGCCTCGCCCAATCCGTCTGGGCTCCGTACGTCATAGCCGGAGGCCAGCAGGTGACAGGAGTCGAGGCAGATCCCCAGGCGGGGGTCGTCGCCTGCCGCTTGCAGCAACGCGGCCAGCTCCTCGAAGGAGCGTCCCAGGGTTCCGCCGGCGCCCGCGGTGTTCTCCAGGTGCAGCGGGCAGTCGTCGGACTCGGCCAGCGCCTCGGCGATGGCCGCGCCCGCGCGCGGCAACGCCGCTGTGGCGTCGCCCCCCTTCAGTGCCGATCCCGGGTGCAGGACGACGGCGCGGGCACCGAGCGCAGCGCCAGCGCGCAGCGAGCTGACAAGGGAGGCAAGACTCTTCTCGCGGATCGTGGCGTTCTCGGACGCGCAGTTGAGCAGATAGACGGCGTGGATGAGCAGGGCGTCGACATCCGAGGCGTCAGCGGCATCGCGGTAGGCGACGATCTCCTCGTCGGCGTAGGTCCGCGGCTTCCAGGCCCGCGGGTTCTGGTTGAAGATCTGGATCGATCTCGCGTGGCGCTCGGTTCCGCGCCCGACGGCCTTGTGCAGGCCGCCGGCCGGGGAGACGTGAGCGCCGACGAGCATCGGCGCGGCAGTCTGGCAGGGCACCGGCCAGGGCCCGGCGATCTGAGTCGGCGGCGGCGTCCGCCCGTCAGCTCCGGGGGCTCGACGGCTGGCACCGCCCGCCGCTCCGGCCTCCCTCTACGCTGGCCGCGCTCCATGCGCCTGCGCTTCGCTCCCTCCCCGACCGGCGCCCTGCACATCGGCGGGGCGCGGACCGCGTTGTTCAACTGGCTGCTGGCCCGAGGCGGGGGCGGCGAGCTGCTGCTGCGCATCGAAGACACCGACCGCGAGCGCTCGACCCCGGAGAACGTCGAGCAGATCCTCGACGCGCTGGCGTGGATGGGCATCGACTGGGACGAGGGCCCGGTCTTCCAGAGCGAGGGGGCCGCCCGCCACGCGGAGGCACTGGAGCAGCTCCTGGACGGCGGCCACGCCTACCGCTCCACGGCGACCGCGGAGGACGTGCGTGCCTACAAGGAGCGCCGCGGAGCCCAGGCCGGCTTCCGCGCCGAGCCCGAGTCCGCGGGCGCGGTGCGCCTCCGGGTTCCCGCCGACGGCCATACCGTGGTCAACGACGTCATCCGCGGGGAGACCACCTTCGCCCACGAGCACCTCGACGATCCGGTCATCGCGCGGGCGGATGGCACGCCGCTCTACAACTTCGCGGTTGCCGTGGATGATGCGGACGCGCGCATCAGCCACGTCGTCCGGGGCGAAGACCACCTATCCAACACGCCAAAGCAGCTGCTGGTCCTCGAGGCGCTCGGGGTGCAGGCGCCGGTCTACGCGCACGTGCCCCTGCTTTACGGCCCCGACGGACGCAAGCTCTCCAAGCGCCACGGGGCGGCGTCGGTCCAGGAGCTGCGCGAGGGCGGCTATCTGCCCGCGGCCGTGCGGAACTACATCGCCCTGCTGGGCTGGGGCCATGACGAATCGACGACCTTCTTCACCACCGAGGAGCTCCAGCGCGAGTTCGCCCTCGAGCGGGTGTCGCGCTCACCGGCCGTCTTCGACGAGCCCAAGCTGCGCTGGATGAACGGTCGCTACCTGCGCGAGCTCGGCCTCGCCGAGCTCACCGAGCACCTCGAGGCCTTCACCGGGCGGCCCGAGCTCGGCACCGGGGTCGCCATCAGCGCTGAGAAGATCCAGACCTTGGCCGACTTCTGGCCGCTGGCCGGCTTCATCTACGACGGGCCGGCCGACGACCCCGCCGCCCGCGCCCGATGGCTGGAGAGCGACGGACGGGAGCGCCTGGCCGCCGCCCGCGACGCCCTTGACGGCGTGGAGGACTGGGCGCCTCCGGCGATCGAGGAGACCCTGCGCGCGGTGGTGCAGCGGCTCGGCGTCAACCCCAAGGAGGTCTTTCAGCCCGTCCGCGTCGCCCTGGCCGGGACCACCATCTCGCCGGGGTTGTTCGAGACCCTCGCGGTTCTCGGGCGGGGCGAGGCTCTGCGAAGGGTCGACGCTGCCCTCGCCGCCCCGCCGGCTCCCGCGCCGGCTTGAGCCGTCCTCCCTGGGCAGCACCGGTCCGCTCGGTGAGGAGCTCCCTCCGTTCCCGGGCGGCCTGGTGGGCGTCGCGGTCGAGTCTCAGATTCGACTAAACCAAACGTCCACCCGTGCCGATACATCTGGCGTCAGGACCGATGCCGGCCGACCGGGCGGCCGGGCGGCCGCCACGGGGCCGCACGACTCGACCGAGGGGGGATCCCAGCCTCATGATGCCGACCGAGCTTGCGGCCACGACACCTGCACCGGCGTCCGCCGTCGGAGGATCAGACCCCCCGGGACGCGCGCTCAGCGCCGTGCCGGCGCGCCACAACGAGGGCCACGGCCGGCGGCTGACCGCCGCCTTCGAGGCCCTGGAGGCCTATCCGGCCCTGGCCGAGTCCCGCAACCGGGTGCTCGAGCTCTTCGGCCACGAGCAGGTGTCCACCGCCGAGATCGTTGCTGCGGTGGAGTCTGACGTCGCCTTGGCCATCGCCGTGCTGCGCCTCGCCAACCGCGTCGAGGGGCGCAACCGCGGGCGGGTCGACAGCGTCGTGGCCGCCGTGGAGATCCTGTCGCCCGCCGCCGTACGCGCCCTGGCCTCGCGGACGCGGACCTTTGACTTCTTCGAGCGAAGCAGCGTGTGGGAGGCGGCGCCCGAGCGCTTCCGGCTCCACGCCGTGGCGACCCAGCGCGCGGCCGAGCGCCTGGCCTCCGAGCTGGGCGTCGAGTGCCGCAACCGGCTCATGGTCAGTGCCCTGCTGCACGATATCGGCAAGCTGGTCCTGCTCCACGCCTACCCCGGCTACCCGGCGCAGGTCCACGCCGGTGCCCGCACGCCTGAGGAGCGCCTGGCCCAGGAGCGTCGCGAGCTCGGGGTCGATCACGCGCTGGTCGGCGGCGTGCTCGCCCGTCGCTGGGGCTTGCCCAAGAGCCTGGCCTCGGTCATCGAGCGCCATCACGCCGAGGACGCCGAGGGAGAGGTCTCGCTCGTGCGCCTGGCCGACATGCTCGCCCACTACGGCCAGAGCCAGGCCGTGTCGCCGGCTGAGCTGTTGCGGGCGGCGCGGGCCACGGGCGTCGGGCCCCGCGAGCTGCGTCGCGTGATGTACGACCTCCCCAACCCCGGCAGCCGCGGCCGCGTGCGTCAGATCGACCCCTGCCCGCTCTCCAGCCGCGAGCTGGAGGTCCTCAAGCGGCTGGCAGAGGGCAAGGTCTACAAGCAGATCGCCCACGAGCTGACGCTGTCGACCAGCACGGTGCGCACGCACCTGCACAACATCTACGGGAAGCTGGGCGCCGTGGACCGGGCCCAGGCCGTACTGGTGGCGACGGAGCGCGGCTGGCTGTAGGCGTTGGGCCGGGTCCGGCCGCCGCGGCCCGGGCGCACCGGCTCGCCGTGGGGGAGCGGGGGGAGGGCCCGGGCGTCAGGCTCGGATGCCATCCTCTCCGGCCGTGCTGTCGATCACCACAAAGTCGCCGTATGCCATCGCGGCCCTGGTGGAGCTGGGGCGCCACAGTGCCCAGGAGCCGGTGCCGGTGGCCGAGCTCGCTCG